>JADMIO011429256.1_pt1 | contig 51760 bp, 44 predicted proteins | sample 8958161 | NCBI WGS metagenome assembly JADMIO01 (sample SAMN16585339, study PRJNA669376) | soil metagenome | isolation source: Crop rotation soil | place: USA: Cullars Rotation, Alabama | collected 2011
CGCGACAACTTGTCCACGTGGAATTCTAAGCTTAGGATCCCAATGTGCTGGAAAGGCACGGCGACCGCCCTGGTCGTCGCCGGCGCGGGCGTTCGCGTGGTCAAGCACGGCAACCGCAAGGTGACGAGCAGCAGTGGCAGCGGCGACGTGCTGGAGGAATTTGGCGTCCACCTGTCGGCCGACCCGGCGGTCGCCCGCCGCTGCCTCGACGAGGCCAACCTGGCGTTCTGCCTCGCCCCGCTGTACCACCCGGCCGCCGGCCGCGTCGCCGAGGTGCGGCGAAAGCTCGGCGTGCGGACGATGTTCAACTGCCTCGGCCCGCTGGTCAACCCGGCCCTGACGCGCTACCAGTTGCTCGGCGTCGGCCGGCCCGAGTGGCTCGACCGCATGGCCGGGGCGCTGGTGACGCTCGGCACCGACCATGCCCTCCTTGTCCATTCGCGCGACGGCCTGGACGAGATCAGCCTGGCCGCGACGACCGACGCCCGCCGCGTGCGCGGCTCCTCGGTCGAGAGCGTGGAGCTGACAGCCGCCGACTTCGGCCTGCCCGCCGCCCCCCTGGAGGCGTTGCGTGTAGCCGGGCCAAGGGAGAGCGCCGCCGTGATCCGCGCGATCCTGGCCGGCGAGCGCGGCCCGGCCCGCGACGTGGTACTGGCCAACGCGGCGGCCGCCCTGTGGGTGGTCGGCGCGGCGCGCGACTTGCGGCACGGCGTCGCCGTCGCCGCCGACGCGATCGCCACTGGCCGGGCCGCCCGCACGCTCGAATCGCTGGTCGTCCTGACCCGCCCTCCCGTCTAGCCTCACTTCCACGAAGGGACTCTCTAATGGCGGAAAAAGTGATCCTGGTCGCCGACCTCGGCATCGACTCCGCGTTCGCCGCCGCGCTGGCGCTGAACGACCCGGAGATCGAACTGCTAGCGCTGGCGGCGGCGGCCGGAGCCGTGAGCGCCGAGCAGGCGACGCGCAACGCCTACATCGTGATTGAGCAGATCGACCCGGCCCGCTGGCCGCGCATCGGCACCGCGCTGCCGACGCAGTACGACCGCGACCAGCGCGACCTGCACGGCCCCGACGGCCTGGGCGGCCAGGACTTCCCCTGCGCCCCGCCGCACCACACGACGCCGAGCGACAAGCTCATCATCGACACCGTGCGCCAGCACCCCGGCGAGGTGACCATCCTCCTGTGCGGCCCGGCCACGGTGCTGGCGCGCGCCCTCGACCGCGACCCGGACATCGCCCGCATGATCCAGAAGTTGGTGATGGTCGGCGGCGCGTGGCACGACCCCGGAGATGTCAGCGCCGTCGCCGAGTTCCATTTCTGGTGCGACCCTCTGGCGGCGCGGCAGGTTCTGCGCTGCGGCGCGCCAGTTACCCTGATCCCGCTGGACGCTTCGCGGAAGATGATCTTCTCGCCCAACGACATCCGCCACCTGGGAGCGCTGGAGACGCGGACGGCGGCGTTCCTGAAGCGCGTCGTGCCGATGCTGCTCGCGCCGACGGCGGGGCTGTACGGCGTCGAGGGCGTGCACGTGGCCGACGCGCTGGCGGTGGCGTTCGCGTCGAAGCCGACGGCGTTCACGCTCAAGACGGCGGCGGTCGACGTGGAGACGCGCGGCGAGTTGACGCGCGGCATGACAGTCATCGACGCCCGCTGGGCGGCGGCTGCGCGGCCGAACGTCGACCTGGTCACGGCGATCGAGGTCTCGGCGCTGCGGCACTACTTCCACGAGGTGCTGGCGGCCGGCGCGGGCTGATGCGTCAGCCGGCCTCTCCGAGCAGCGAGGCCGCCTCGCGCTCCAGCATCAGCGCCGTCAGCCAGTCGCACCAATCGGCCCAGCGAGACAAGGCACGCCCCTCGTCGGCGGCGTCCTTGCGGAGGGCGGCCAGTTGAGCGCGGCCCTTCGCCAGCCAGGGCCGGGCTTCGTCGGCGCGGCCGGCCCGGACGTGCGCCAGCGACAGCGCGAACGACGCGCTGGCCCGCGCCGCCTCGCCGGCGTCGTCGGCGCGGGCCAGCGCGCGCTCCGCCGTCGTCCTCGCCTCGTCGAGCCGGCCCGCCCGCAGCGCCGCCAGCGACCACGCGATGCGGCACCAGACGAAGTCGTCATCCGACAACCGCTCCAGCGCGTCGCACAGTCGCCGAGGCTCCGGCGTCAGGCCGTCGAACAGCGCGCCGGCCAGCGCCGCCGCCACGACGGGGTAGGTGGTCGCCTCCAGCGCCCCGCCGTCGAGCAGCGCCGCCGCGTGGCGGACGCACTCGACGCGGTCGCCCTTCCACGCCCACAGCGTCACCAGCCGCCGACCGGCCATCGCCGGCAGCGGCCCCGCCTCGACGGCCGCCGCGTAGTCGCGCCGCGCCTTGTCCCAGTCGCCGAGCCGGCCGTGCAGGTCGCCGCGGAGCAGGAGGTCCGCCTGGCATAGAACTTCCATCCTCTCGGCCCGGCCGAGGTGGAAGCGCAGCGCCTCGGTCCGACCACCTTTCAGCGCGTCCGCAGCGTTACGCAGGTGCCAGCGCGGCAGCCGCTCGGCGGCGGCGCGCGCCAGCTCCGCCTTCGCCCCGTCGCTGGCCAAGTCGGCCGAGTCCCACACCGCGACGGAGTGGTCCCAGCACGACGCCGCCAGCCTGCGGCCATCGCGGTCCCAGGCGACGCGCGGGCTGAAGCCGCCGTCGCGGTGCCTCGGCGGCGCGCCGCGCAGCCGCAGCACCTCCAGGCCCTCACGGAGATCCCAGATCGTCACCTCGGCCCGGCTGACGCCGGCCAGCAGCCGGCCGTCGGGCCGGAACGCCAACCCCTCGACGCCGACCGGCCCCATCAGCGGCTCACCCAGCCGCCGGCCGGCCGTGTCCCAGGCGTGAACCCGCCCGCCCTCGTCCGCGCACGCCAACAGTGCGCCGTCCGGCGAGAACGCCACGCCGCGCGCCGTCTGGTCGCCGATGTCGAGAGTCAGAATCGGGCCGCTCGCGACCGCGTCGGCCCGCACGTCCCACACCTCGACGCGACTCGAGGTCGGCGTGCCGAGCAGCTTGCCGTCGAAGCCGAGCCGCGCTCCGACGACGGACACGCCGCGCGCCAGCCGCCGGCCGTCCGGGCTGAGCGCCAGGCATGTCGTCATCAGATAAGTCTCTTCCAGTTCCATCACCACGCGGCCGGTGGCCGGCTCCCACACGGCCACCTCGGTATAAGGTTCGTTCCGCCGCGCGCCGATGCCGGCGCTGGCGACGAGCCGGCTGGCGTCGGCGGCGACGTGCCACACGGGGACCGAGTGCAGGTACGACCCGGCCAGCGGCCCGCCGCCGACGCGCCAGGCGCGGACGCGCTGGTCGCCGTGCGAGGTCAGCCCGGCCAGGACGCGGCCGTCGCCGCTGAACGCGGCCAGCGCGCCCGGCGTCCGCCACGCCGACGACAGCGGCAGCTCGCGGCGGAACCTCACCGCGCCGCTCCGGGGGTCGCGCCCCTCCAGCTCGCCGCCCTTGCGCAGCGCCAGCACGTCGCCCGCCTCGGAGAACGCCAGCGCCGACACCCAAACTTGCGACATCGGGTCGAAGACGCGCTCGTACTGCTGCACGCGCGTTACGTCCCACAGCTTCACGTCGCCCGGCTGCGCTCCGCCGGACGCGACCAGCGCGCCGCCGGGGTGGAACGCCACGCTCTCGACGCGGCCTTCGTGGCCGCGCCACACCGACAACTCGTGCCCCTCCAGCGCGTCCCACAGCCGAACGGTGCTGTCGGCCCCGCCGGTGACCAGGAACAGCCCGCACGGGCTGAACGCCGCCGAGAGCACGTCGCCGTCGTGGCCGGCTAGCGAGCGAAGCTCGCGGCCGTCGCGCGCCGAGTGCAACCGCACCAGGCCGCTGTTGACGCAGGCCAGCGTCTGACCGTCGGGGCTGAAGGCGACACGCTGGCTGTCTCGGCCGATCTGGAACAGCTCCGCCCCCGTCGTCAGGTCCCAGACGCGCGTGCCGCCGGAGGAGCCGGCGAGGTAGCGGCCATCGGGGCTGATCGCGACGCAGTGGGCCCAGTGCTTCGAGTCGATCAGCGAGCCGACGGCTTTGCCGGTCTCCACGTCCCAGCCGCGGACGCCCGCCTTGATGCACGACGCGAAGACGCGCCGCCCGTCGCGGCTCCAGGTGAGGTCGTACATCGCGCCGAGCCGGCCCTCGAACGCCCTCAACAGCTCCCCCGTCTCCGCGTCCCAGACGCGCACCGTCTCGTCGTCGCCGCAGGCTGCGAGGCGCTTGCCGTCGGGGCTGTACGCCACCTGGAACGCCATCGCCCGGAAGCCGGTCAGCGCGCGGACTAGCGCGCCGGTGCGGACATCGAACACGGCGACCTCGCCGCGGCCGCGCGTGTCGTAGGGGTTGCCCCAGGCGACCGCGAGGTGAGCGCCGTCGGGCCGGAACGACAGGCCGGGGGCGCTGACGATGTTCGGCCGGCTCAGGGAGCGCAGCTCGCCGTGGTGCAGGCCGCGCAGGTGGTGCCACTCCCAGCCGCGCCGGCCGGCGTCGATCTGGCGCAGCAGGTTGGCGGAGCCGGCGAGGTTGTTCATCCGCCACTCGAGTTGCGCCCTCGCCAGGCGGTTGAACGCCGCCCCCGCCTCGGCACGGTCGCGCTGGCGCTCGGCCTTCTCCCGTTCGCCCTCCGCAAGGTCGCGCTGATCGCGCGCCTCGCGCCGGCCCTCGACGGCGTAGAGCAGTGCGGCGCTGACGCCGGCGAAACCCAGGGCGCTCACCAGCAGCAGGCTCGCCGCCAGCGCGGCGACGACCGGCCGCCGCCGCGCCCACTTCCAGGCGCGCTCGGCGGGGCCGACCGGCCGGGCGCGGATCGGCCGGCCGTCGCGGTAGCGGGCCAGGTCGTCGGCCAGGTCGCGGGCGCTGCCGTAGCGCTTGGCCGGCTCTTTTTCGAGGCACTTCAGCGCGATCGTCTCCAGGTCGCGCGGCACCGCCGCGTCAAGGGCGTGCGGCGGCGTCGGCTCGCGCGTCAGCACCTGGATGATCGTGTCGGCGCTGTCGGACGCGACGAACGGCGTGCGGCCGGTCAGGCACTCGTAGAGGATCGCGCCCAGGGCGTAGGTGTCGGTGTGCGGGCCGACCTCGCGGGAGCGGCCGCCGGCCTGCTCGGGGGCCATGTAGCCCGGCGTGCCCAGCACGCGGCCGGTCTCGGTCAGGCCGGCGTTCTCGGCGCGCTTGGCGAGGCCGAAGTCGGTGACCTTGAGGCTCTCATAGGTCGTATCGGACGTATAGGTCCTATCAGACAGCAAGACATTGCCCGGCTTCAGGTCGCGGTGGACGATGCCGCGCTCGTGGGCGAACTGCACTGCCCGCGCCAGGGTCTCCACCAGCCCCGCCGCCTCGGCCGCGCTCGGCCGCCCCCGGCGCAGCCTCTCCGACAGCGTGCCGCCCTCGACGTACTCCAGCACGAGGTACGGCTGCCCTTCGCAGGTGCCGACCTCGTGCAGCTGAACGATGTTCGGGTGCGACAGCGCGGCGACCGCCTCGCCCTCGAAGCGGAAGCGCATCAGCTCCTCGGCGCGGGCGAACCGCGCCCGCAGCACCATCTTCAGCGCCACGACGCGCCCCAGTTCGCGGTGCCGCGCCTTGTACACCACGCCCATGCCGCCGTGGCCGAGTTCCTCCAGGATCTCGTAGTCATCGACGAACCGCTCGCCGCCGAAACCGAGCGTCGGCGGGTCGTCGCGCGGCCGCTCCAGCGTGGCGGGGCCGCCGGACGACGGCGGCCCCGGCTCCGCGCGGCGGAGGTTGTGCGTGGACGAGGTCTTCCGCGAGCGCGGCTCCGGCATTGGGGCACCTGGCCTTCGGGAGGACGGGCGGGACCGATCGCGTCGATTTTGCCGAATAACTCTAGCACGCGATTCAGGCCGGGGCTGAATCTTGCTCCGATCGCTCCGTTCGCGCCGCCCGCCCCGCCGATACCGAGTCGAGGACGCCTCCCGACCGGAGAGATCGTATGTTCACCGCTCTGCTGACCATCGCCACGCTCACGGCCGCCGAGCCGCCGGCCCGGCACCCGTTCGGCTACCTGTGGACCTACAAGTGCGACGACAAGGGCGTGACCACCCGCGAGGTGATCCCCTACCAGCCGAAGGAGGGCGACTGGATCTTCTTCGACGACATGAGCGAGTGGTGGACGTTCCTGTACTCGCTGGCCTCGACCGCGCCGCCGTTCCACGTCGGCATCGTCGTGAAGAAGCCGGACGGCGATCTGGCCGTCCTGGAGGCGGGGCCGGACGACTCACTGCACGTCTACGTCCTCGACCTCATCCCCCGGCTGCACACCTTCAAGGGCGTCCTCCAGATTCGCCGCTGCAAGCGAATCTTAACGCCGGAGCAGTCGGCGTGTCTGACGAACTTCGCGGAGGCGCAGAAGGGCAAGCGCTACGCCATGTGGCGGCTCTTGCTCCAGGGGACGCCGTGCAAGACCAAGGGCGGCCCGCTGCGCGAGGCGTGCGCCTACACCCGCTTCGACCGCAAGCGCTGGCTGTGCGCCGAGATCGTCGTGACCGCGTCGGCGCTCATCGGCCTGACCGACCCGCACAAGATCCGCGGCACGAACACCTACCCGCTGGACATCATCGACAACTCAAAGCACCCGGAGCTGGCCGAGGTGTTTGAGGACTACGGCTACTGGGCACCGCACCCGTGACCGCGGGGCGGGGGAGTCTGGGCGAACCATGCGGGTCGTGCCGCCGGCCGAAGGAGGGATTTTCGAGGTAACAGGTTGTCCCGCGTCTCCGACATACGCATCATGACACCAGCACATCGTGTCTTGAGGAGACGCAAGTATGATGAAGCGACTCTCGGCGCTGACCGCCGCCGGCCTGCTGGCCCTGGCGTGCGTGCCTTCGCAGGCCCAGCGCGGCGACCCGACCAAGGACCGCGACCGCCCGCCGCTGCTGATGCGCAACCCGACCGTCAGCAAGTCCCACGTCTGCTTCTCGCACTCCGACGACCTGTGGATCGTGTCGCGTGAGGGCGGCGAGGCCAAGCGCCTGACCAGCGGCGCGGGCGTCGAGGCCGACCCGGTCTTCTCGCCCGACGGCAGCCAGATCGCCTTCACCGGCCAGTACGACGGCAACGAGGACGTCTTCGTGATCACCGCCACCGGCGGCGAGCCGAAGCGCCTGACGTACCACCCCGGCCCCGACCAGGCCGTCGGCTGGACGCCCGACGGCAAGAAGGTGCTGCTGCGCTCGGCCCGTGACGCGCACTCGCGCTTCACGAACCTCTACACGATCGGCCTGGAGGGCGGCCAGCCGGAGATGCTGCCGCTGCCGATGGCCGACCACGGCTGCTTCTCGCCGGACGGGACGAAGCTGGCCTACTCGCCGCAGTACAACCTACCGCGCCGCATCGGCGCTCACGTCGCCTGGAAGCGCTACCGCGGCGGCCGCGTGCCGATGATCTGGATCGCCAATCTCGCTGATTCCAAGGTCGAGAAGCTCCCGCACACGGACTCCAACGACACGCACCCGATGTGGGTCGGCGACAAGGTCTACTTCCTCTCTGACCGCGACGGGCCGAACACGCTCTACTCGTGCGAGCTGGCCAGCAAGAAGGTCGAGAAGGTCATCGACAACAAGGACGCCGAGGACATCCGCTCCGCGTCGCTGGGCGGCGGCGTGATCGCCTACGAGAAGCCGGGCGCGATCTTCCTCTACGACCTGGCCTCTGGCAAGTCGAGCAAGATGGACGTCAGCATCGCCGCCGACGTCGGCGCGGTGCGGCCGAGGTTCGTCAAGGTGTCCGACCAGATCAGCAGGGCGGCGCTGTCGCCGACGGGGGCGCGGGCCTTGTTTGAAGCGCGCGGCGAGATCTTCACGGTGCCGGCCAGCAAGGGCGACATCCGCAACCTGACGCGCACCAGCGGCGTCTGCGAGCGCGACCCGGCGTGGTCGCCGGACGGCAAGATGATCGCGTACCTCTCCGACGAGTCCGGCGAGTACCAGCTGCACGTCCGGCAGCAGGACGGCAAGGGCGAGGTCAAGAAGTTCGCGCTCGGCGACAAGCCGTCGTTCTTCTTCAGCCCGACGTGGTCGCCGGACTGCAAGAAGATCGCCTACTCGGACAAGGCGCTCAATCTGTGGTACCTGGACCTGGAGACGGGCAAGTCCACGAAGGTGGACACGAACCCGTACTTCGACGTCGGCCGGCTCGCCGGGGCGTGGTCGCCCGACAGCAAGTGGCTCGCCTACGCCAAGCAGCAGAAGAGCTACATGTCGGCGGTCTACCTCCACTCGCTGGCCGACGGCAAGTCCACCCGCATCACCGACGGTATGAGCGACGCCGGCGGCGTGCAGTTCGACAAGGGCGGCAAGTACCTCTACTTCACCGCCAGCACCGATGTCGGCCCGGCTCGTAGCTCGCAGATGTCGTCGATCAACAGGCCGACGACGCGGAACGTGTACCTCGTGGTGCTCGACTCCGCGACGCCGTCGCCGCTGAAGCGCGAGAACGACGAGGAGAAGGGCGAGCCCGAGAAGTCCAAGCTCGTGGAAGAGATGATGAAGGCGGCGAAGAAGCCGGCCACGCCCGACGTGAAGGTCGATCTAGAGGACATCGATCAGCGCGTGCTGGCGCTGCCGGTGCCGACGCGGAACTACGTCGGCCTGATGGTCGGCAAGGAAGGCAACGTCTACCTAGTCGAGGCCCCGGAGATCATCCGCCAGCCGCGGACGCCGGCCGAGGCGATGGCGTTCGGCTTTACGCTGCATCGCTTCGACCTGAAGGAGCGGAAGCTGGAGAAGCTGCACGACGGCCTACAGTCGGTAACGATCTCCGACAACGGCGAGAAGCTGCTGTACCGGCAGCGCGGCCAGTGGACGATCGGCCCCGCCGGCGGCGGCGCGGGCGCGATGGCGGCCCTGGCGGCGATGGGCGGGGCGACGAAGGGCCTGGCCCTGCCGGGCGGCTCCGGCGGCGGGCCGCTGATGCTCGACGGTATGGAGGTGCGCGTCGATCCGCGGGCCGAGTGGCGGCAGCTGTACCGCGAGGTGTGGCGCATCCAGCGCGACTACCTCTACGACCCGAGCTACCACGGCCTGGACATCCAGAAGGCGTCCGCGAAGTACGAGCGCTTTCTGCCCGGTATTTCCAGCCGACACGACCTCAACAATCTCTTCGAGGAGATGCTGGGTGACCTGGTGCTGGGCCACGTCTACATCCGCGGCGGCGACATCCCGTCCATCAGCGGGGCGCGCGGCGGCCTGCTCGGCGCGGACTTCATCGTCGAGAACGACCGCTTCAAGGTGAAGCGCATCTACCGGGGCGAGAACTGGAACACGGAGTTGCGGGCTCCCTTGACCGAGCCTGGGGCGCGCGTCAAGGAGGGCGAGTTCATCCTCGCGGTTGATGGCGAAGACCTCAAGGGCACCGACAGCATCTTCCGCCTGCTCGAGGGCAAGGCGAACCGGACGGTGTCGCTGAAGGTCGGCCCGAAGGCCGACGGCACCGACAGCCGCGACGTGAGCGTGGTGCCTGTGGCCGACGAGTCGCGGCTGCGCCACTACGCCTGGGTGACGGACAACCGCCGCAAGGTCGAGGAGATGTCGAAGGGCAAGGTGGCGTACATCTACCTGCCGGACACGGCCAACGCCGGGCACGAGCGCTTCGTCCGTGAGTTCTACGCCCAGGTCGGCAAGGAGGCGGCGGTGATCGACGAGCGCTTCAACGGCGGCGGCTTCCTGGCCGATCAGGTCGTGGACGCGCTGAACCAGAAGCCGCGCAACTACATCGCCACCCGCGAGGGCGAGGACATGGTGTTCCCGCGCGGCATCTTCGGGCCGAAGGTGATGCTCATCAACGAGGCGGCCGGCAGCGGCGGCGACTACCTGCCGTACACGTTCCGCCAGGGCGGCGTCGGCAAGCTGGTCGGCAAGCGCACCTGGGGCGGCCTGGTCGGCATCGGCGGCTACCCGACGCTGATCGACGGCGGCTCGGTGACGGCCCCGCACTGGGCGCTGTACTTCCCCAACGGCAAGTGGGACGTGGAGAACGCCGGCGTCGCGCCGGACGTCGAGGTCGAGTTCGACCCGGCGGCGTGGCGCGCCGGCCGCGACCCGCAGCTGGAGAAGGCGGTTGAGATCGCCCTGAAGGAGTTGGAGGCCAACCCGGTGCCGAAGGTCAAGCGGCCGGAGTACCCCAACTACCACAAGAAGTAGCCTACCCCTACTCGGGTCGCCGGACTCGCCAGACCATCTGGGTGAGTTCGGCGACCCAGCCCAGCTTTTTGTATGCCTCCTGGGCGTCGTGGTTCTCCCGCATCACCTGTAGTTCGACGCGCGAGATGCCCTGCTCGGCGCACCACGCCACGGCCGCGTCGATCAGCCGCCGCGCGACGCCGCGGCGGCGGAACGCCTCGGCGACGAACACCTCGCTGATGAACCCCGCCAGCCCGCCGCCGAAGTACGCCGGCACGCCGCGCACGCGGCACGCCACGAAGCCGACCGGCTCGCCGTCGATCGCCGCCGCGAACACCGCCGCGAACCGCCCCAGTACCCCCTCCAGCGAGCCGCGCCAAAGATCGAAGCCGTCCGGCGGGACGGCGAGCAACATCCCCTGCTCGGCCTGCAACTCGTAGAGCGCCTTCCACATCGGCCCGAGGCGGTCCAACTCGCCGGCCTCGACCATCCGAACCTCGACCGCTTCCGGCATGGCGTCACCCCGATTGGTAGGCGTCGGCGACCGGGCGCGGCCAACGGCTCGGCTCGGTGCCGTGCTGGGCGAGGAACGCCAGCGCGACGCGCTCCAGGCCGAAGCCGAGGCAGCCGGTGCGGGCCGGCTCGCCGCCGAGGCGGATGTCGAAGACGCGGCCGAAGAAGTCCTGGTGGAAGTTCAGCGAGCCGATGGCCAGCCGCGACTCGGGGCCGCGGTAGGGCAGGGGGGCGAGGATCTCCCACTTCAGGTCGAAGGCGCGCTGGAACCGCGCCTGCATGCCGTAGCTGTCGATGAAGAACGGGTCGGTGGCTGTCTTGACCTCGTAGGCCAGGCCCCAGCGGTCGAGCAGCTCGGCGGCGCGATCGACCGCCGCCCGCCGCGAGCCGAGGACGAACTCCTCGTCGCCGACCCAGATCACCTCGCGCATGGTGAAGTCCCACAGACGCTCCAGACCGCGCATGTTGCCAGATTCGTAGCGGAAGCACTTGCCCGTCGCGGTGAACGCCTGTGCGGTCGGGAGCGACTGCCCCGCCAGCCAGGCGTAGCAGTGGAAGCAGACGGAGGGGGAGAGCAGGACGCGATAATCGGCCAGGGAGTCGTCGGCGACACCGAGGCGCTGGCCGTCCCAGGAGGCCCGCTGAGCGAACCGTCGGATCGACTCCGAGTCGGGCCGGAGGTGGGCGACGAGGTTGAGTGACTGCGGGAACGACTTGATGTACTTGCAGCGGTCGAGCAGGTCGGCCCCGATGAGCGCCGGGAACTGCCGCGGCTGGGAGGCGAACCCCGTCGCCAGGCCGTCCACGTCGCGCTGGAACAGCTCGACCAGCCGGACGAGCATCGGCCCCAGGCCGTACCTTCCCGGCCCGTACTCAAACAACTGGCCCGACGCGAGCAGCGCCGGGTGCGGGTCGTCGGTGGAGGTTGAGTCGCGGCCAATCCGGCTCACCAGCACCGTGGGCTGGAAGTCCAGCCCTGACTCGCGCAGCACGCCGGCGATGTCGCGGACCCGCTGGGCGATCTCGTCGGCCTCGGCGTCGGAGCCGGCCCGCAGTTCTAGCTCGGCGGAGGAGCCGTCGGCGGCGACCGCTACGCCCGCGATCAGCTCGGAGACGTAGTGGAGCTTCCCGATCAGGTCGGATACCAGGCTGACCGGGAGCGGGTCGGCGAAGCGGACCGTGCAACGTCGTGACATCGCCACCTTCCGGTCACCTGGCCACGAGCTTCTCGAGCTCTTTGGCGATCGCCTCGACGCTGGTGACACGGGCCAGGGCGTGGCCGGGGAACCGGACGCCGAACTCCTTCTCCACCGCCGAGAGCAGGTTCATGTGCCCCATCGAGTCCCAGAGGGGGTGGTCGCCCATCTTCAGCGACGGCGTAACCTTAGCCTCCGGCACGCCGAGTTGCTTGGCGATCACCGCTCGCAGTCGCTCCGCGGTTCCGACGCTCATTTCACCCCCTCGATTCCGACGTACTGAAGAATCTTACCTGGGACGTACCATCCGAGGCAAACGAAAAAGTACGTCAGCGCCCAGGCGGCGACGGCGCGGAGCCGGCCGGGCGGCGCGGCCGGGGCCCGCCGCCTCCGCGCCCACTGCTGGTAGGCGAGGAAGGCGCAGAACCCGGCGGCGTGGTAGACGCCGAACAGCAGCCAGTACCAGTTGAACGAGTGCCACAGCCCCATCGCGACGAAGACGACGACGGAGTTGACGTAGACGTTCGGCCGCTCCATCCCCCAGCGGGCGAAGAAGAGGTAGTCGCGGTAAACCGAGGTCATGGTCATGTTCCACGACGCCCAGAACCGCGACAGGTTCTGGCGGAACATCGGCCAGTCGTACATCGGCGGGACGGCCAGGTTCCAGGTCTTGCCGATCACGCGCTGAATGTCGTTCAGCCCGGCCCCGTAGAGGTAGAACCCCCACGGCGCGAACACGAAGATCGTGGCGGACTTGAACAGGTACGGCCGCGACGGGAAGAACGACTCCGGGCTCGCCCGGCCCATCGCGAAGGCGACGCCGCACTTCGCCAGTCCGGTAGCGACCAGGGCCAGGCCGCCCCATGAGAAGGCTTCTCGCCACTTCAGGGCGCTCGCCAGCTCCCCCAGTCGCGGCGTCAGCTCGGACAGGCGGATGATGGCTCCGACCGGCGGCAGGTGGGACCACAGCAGGAACAAGCCGGGCGACGGCAGCGGCTCGACGCCGGCACCCACCTCGAACAGGAATGTGATGAGGATGAGCAGCTGGAACCCGTCGAGCAGAACCTCGACCCGCCACTCGGTGCCCTGGTCGGCCGGCGTGTGGGATTTCAAGAACTGGGACGCGGCGAACGCCGCGATCAGCCCCAGCATGCCCAGGCAGCAGCAGCGCCAGCGCCGGCGGTCCAGGCCGCGCTCGATCTCGCGCCGCGCGTCCGGGTCGCCCTCCGGGTCGATTCCGGCGCGGGTCCGCTCCTCCCAGCGCCAAAGGCTCGCCGCGAAGGCGTAGGTGAGCAGGTTGAACAACTCGAAGGCGAGAAGATTACTCTTGCGTAAGAGCGCCTGGAGCAGGAAGCCGCTCGCCGCCAGGGCGGCCAACCGGAAGCGCCCGCTGGTCCGCGCCAGCACGATCCCGCTGGCGAACCAGCAAGCCAGGTAGAGGACGATCGGGTTCGCGGCGAAGTCGCGGAGAGCCGGCTCGATGTCCGAGGTCCAAGCCATCATGGCCTCGTGCGGGCGGCCGCGATCACGAGCGGGCAACCGCCGCGCCTCCCAGCGTGGGGATCGGTTGCCGCGAGTCGGCCGTCGCTGTTACTGTATCCCCGCACACGACTTCGGCTAGCGCCGCTTCTCCGACACCGCGACGCCGTCCGCCCCGAGGGCGTGCGCCCGCCACGCCTGGTCGAGGTCGGCGAACGAGCGGTAGCCGTAGTGCCGCTCCAGGGCCAGTTCGTAGCCGCTGTCGAGGCCCTCGCGGAGGAACCGCGCGAACGTCGCCGGGTCTTTCTTCTTGACCAGGAAGTCCACCAGCGAGACGCTCTGGGCGTAGAACGCCCCGACGCGGCGCGGCTCGGGGTACTCGGCCATCTTCATGAGCTCGGCGACGCCGAACAGCTGGCCGTCGCGCTGGTGCGTCGGGAGGTTGCGCAGGTGCATCTCGACGCGCGCCCGAGGCTCGCTAAGCACCGCCATGCCCTCGTCAGCCCAGCGCGGGACGTGGTGCTGGCCGAACCGACCGGCGAGCACCACATGAGTCGTCTCGTGCGGCAGCACGCCGACGAGGAAGTTCGGGTCGTCGCCGCGGATGTCCACGCGGCGGACGGTGACGCGGCCTGCCTCCAGCGAGATCGTCGAGTGGCCGGGGGCGGCCGCCGGCGCGCCGGTGGCGCGGGCGTAGGCCGACCCGTCGGCGTGGATGTGGATGTCGCAGCGCGGCGACCACGGCTTGGCGTCCTCGCCGAACCAGCGCTTGGCCATGTTGACGCGCGTCGCCTCCGCGGCGCGCACCACCTTCGCCGCCTGCTCCTCGCTCAGGTTGTGGAAGACGCGGACGTTGGCCGTCTCGGCGACCGCCGGCGAGTTGCCGTTGCGCGGCGTGTGCTTGATCTCGACGGCGACCTCGGCCTCGCCGCCGCCCTTGAGGCGGTCGAGCAGCCCCTGGCCGAAGCGCTCCAGGCGCGGGGCCAGGCGCAGGGCCGACTTCACTTCCTGCTCCAGGTCGGTCGCGGAGCGCGACCCCGACGGGCGGTTGAGTTCCTGAGCGACGGCGAAGAGCCGGCAGTAAGCCCAGCGCTCTTGGCTGGCGGCGGCGCAGCCCGGTTCGGCGCGGTCGGCCTGGCGGTAGAGGCCGGCGGCGGCCTCGTAGGAGCGCTCCTCGTAGGCGCGCTCGGCCTTGGCGAGGTACATCTTGCCCTTGCCGAAGGCGCGGTTGGAGTCGGCGAATGGATCGTCGTCGTTGACCTTGCCGCGGTGGACGGGGCCGCTCGGCCGCGGCGTCGCGGCGGCGCGGGACGCGGGGTCGAGGATCTCCAGGAAGCCGCGGTACTTCTTCGCCTCCTCGGCCTTGCCGCCCTGCTCTAGCTGATCGACCAGGCTGCGGTAGGCGTCGCGGAGCAGGCCGAGGTAGCGCTTGTTGCCGTCGATGTACGGCACCTGCTTCTCGAGGGCGGCGACGGCCTCGGCGAACTCGCCCCGCTGGAGCAGCTCCTGGCCGCGCTCCATCGCGACCTGGACGGCGAGCATGGTGCGCTGGCGCTGCTCGGGGGGCTCGCCGGCGGACGCGGGCCGGGCGGCGAGGAGGATCGCGGCGCAGAGGAGCGCGCGCAGGCTGGTCCGGGCCATGACTGCATCCTTGCGGGGGGGAGGGCGCGCGGACGCCGTCCTGGCGAAGCCGCGCCGTGGGCGTGGGCACCATAAGTGAGGGGGGCGGAGGAATCAAGCCGACCCGCTGCGTGCGCGGCTCTTACGGTGGAACCGCGCGCTCGCGCTGGCCGGGCGCGTTACATCAACCTACATTGATTCCGGGTCACGACACGACCCAGTGGCGCGGGCGGACATCACCACACGATCGTCTTCCCTGCTGGCCCCGCAACGTCGCGTGCCAACGCCCTCCGCCACGCGGCTCCTCGCGAGGGCCACCTTCATGTCCGCCGTCCCAATAGCCTCGCCGGAAAGTGAACCCGCCTCCGCCGAGCAGCTCTTGCCCCTGGTCTACGACGAACTGCGCGCCCTCGCGGCGCAGCGGCTGGCGCGCGAGAAGCCCGGCCAGACGCTTCAAGCCACCGCGCTCGTCCACGAAGCCTACCTGCGCCTATCGAAGGGCGAGTCGCGCCTCTGGGACGGCCGCGGCCACTTCTTCGCCGCCGCCGCCGTGGCGATGCGCCGCATCCTCGTCGAGAGCGCACGCCGCAAGCAGATCGCCCCGCGCGTCAGCCTCGACGGCGTCGAGCCGACGGCGCGCGAGCCCGACACCCGGCTGCTGGAGATCCACGAGGCGCTCGACCGCCTGGCGGCCGACGAGCCGGTGGCCGCGCGCGTCGTCGAGCTGCGGCTGTTCGCCGGGCTGTCGGTCGAGGACGCCGCGGATGCCCTCCGCCTGTCGCGTGCCACCGCCTACCGCGAGTTCGCCTTCGCCCGCGCCTGGCTCGAAACAGAACTTTCCGACAATTCCGTCCAGACGTGAGACGAAACGCCGTCGCCGTGCGCATGGTGGGAGGTCAACCGGGAGTCCGACGCCGTGGGAACCGATGCTCGGTCACTGAAGGAACTCTTCCTGGCCGCCCTGGAGGCGGCCCCCGGTGACCGCGCCGGCTGGCTGCTCGACAGGTGCCCGGACGACCCGCTGATGCGCGACCGATTGGAGCGGATGCTGGCGGCCCACGACGCCCCGCGCCTGGCGATGGAACTGCCCCTGCTGGCGGGGGTCGCGGAGGAAACGCCTGGGACCACCATCGGCCCCTACGAACTGATCGAGCGGATCGGCGAGGGCGGCATGGGCACCGTCTGGCTGGCCGCGCAGGCCGAGCCGTTGCCGCGCCGCGTGGCGCTGAAGATCGTCCGGCCCGAGTTAGGCACGCCGCGGTTCGTCGGTCGGTTCGAGGCGGAGTTGCAGGCTTTGGCGCTGATGGACCACCCCAACATCGCCAGGGTTCTCGACGCCGGCCGCGTGGCGGACGGCCGGCCGTTCCTGGCGCTGGAATTCGTTCGCGGCCGACCGATCACCGACTACTCCGACGAGCACCGGCTAACCGTTCGCCAGCGGCTGGAACTGTTCCTGCCGGTCTGCCAGGCGGTGCAGCACGCGCACCAGAAAGGCGTGATTCATCGCGACCTGAAGCCGAACAACGTCGTCGTCGGCGAGAGCGACGGCCGACCCGTACCCAAGGTGATCGACTTCGGCATCGCCAAGTCCACCGAGCCGCGGCGCGGCGGCCGGCCCACGGCGGCCGGCGTCGTCGTCGGCACGCCCGAGTACATGTCGCCCGAGCAGGCCACGCTCAACAACGCCGACATCGACACCCGGAGCGATGTCTACTCGCTGGGGGCGATGCTGTACGAACTGCTTACCGACGCGCCGCCCGTGATCGGCGGGGCGGATCTGCTCGACACGCTCCGCCGGGTGCGTGAGGAGGAGCCAGTGCCTCCCAGCCGCCGGCTCGCCGAGGCGCGCGGCGACCTCGACGCGATCGTGCTGAAGGCACTGGAGAAGGACCGCTCGCGCCGCTACCAGTCCGCCGGCGAGTTGGCCGCCGACCTCCAGCGCCACCTGAGCGAGGAGCCGGTGCTGGCCCGGCCTCCGAGTCTCGGCTACCGGCTGCGGAAGCTGGCCCGCCGAAACAAGGGCCGCCTCGCCGCGGCGTGCGTGGGGGCGGCGGCGCTGCTGGTCGCGGCCGGCGGCGTCGGCTGGGCCGTCGCCGATCGGGCGGCCCGCCGGGCCGAGGCGGCGGGGCGGGTCGAACTGATCCTGGCCGACGCGGACCGGCTGGCCGAGGCGCAACGCTGGGACGAGGCGCTGGCCGCCGCCCGCCGCGCCGAGGCCGTCGCCGGCGACGGCGATGCCCGCGTCGCCGAGTTCCTGCGCGACGCCGAGTTCGTCGCCCGCCTCGATAAGATCCGCGAGGCGGCGTCGGTCTGGAAGGACGGCGGCTTCGACTACGCCGGGGCCGACGCCACCTACCAGGAGGTGTTCCGCGACTTCGGCCTCGACCCCACCGGCGAGCCGGCCGCCCCAGCCGGCCGTGTCGCCTATCCGGCGGCGGTGGCCCTGGACCACTGGGCATCGCTGCGCTGCCTTACCGCCGGCGCGGCGGAGCCGGCCTTGCGTCCGCTGGCGGACCTGGCCACGCGGCTCGACGCCGACCCGCTCCGCGTCCGGCTGCGGCGGGCGCTGGGCCGCGAGGCCGACCCGGCGGTCCGCGAGGAGCTGTGCGGCCTGGCGGCCGACGCCGGCGGGCAGGGGCCGGCCACGCTGTCCGTGCTGGCGTCCAGTCTCAAGCGGGCAAGACTGACCGAACTGCATGAGAAGATCCTCCGCCGGGGGCAAGAGCGCTTCCCCGACGACTTCTGGCTCAACCTCGCCCTGGCCAACGCCCTCCGGGCGCGGAAGGGTTACGCCGAGGCGGCACAGTTCGCCCGCGCCGCCGTCGCTGTCCGACCCGACAGCACCGCCGCCTGGAACAACCTGGGCAACGCCCTGCTCGACGTTGGCCGGCCCGACGAGGCGGAAGCTTGCTACCGCCGCGCCGTCGCACTTGACGCGAAGTTCGCCTACGGCCACCGCAACATCGGCCATGCCCTGGTACGGCGAGGCGACCACGTCGCGGCCGGCGTGTCCTTCCGCCAGTCCCTCGCCCTGTCTCCCAAAGACTCGGCGACACTCAACCACCTGGCCACGACCCTTGACAAGCTTGGCCAGGCCGACGCCGCCCTGGCCTGCATGCGCCGCGCCGTCGAGGTCGATCCGAACGACTCCGCCAGCCACAGCAACCTGGGGCTGCTGCTCTCCCGGAAAGGCCGGCGCGCCGAGGCGATCGCCAGCTACCGAGCGGCGATCCGGCTCGACCCGAAGAACGCCAAGGCCCGCGTCAACCTCGGCAACGCCCTGCTCGACCAAGGCAACCTCGACGACGCGGCCGCCGAGTTCCGCCGGGCCATCGAGATCGATCCCGACTCGGCGGGGGGGCACAACGGCCTCGGCGGCGTGCTGGCGAAGCGGGGCAAGTTCGCCGAAGCCGTCGTCGAGTGCCGCCGGGCCGTCGCGCTCGACCCCGCCTCGGCCGCCAACCACGCGAACCTCGGCCAGGCGCTCGCCCGAACCGGCGACGTTGACGCCGCCGCGACTTCTCTCCGCGAGGCGATCCGCCTCGACCCGAAGCACGCCGAGACGCACTACCAACTCGCCGCGCTGGCGCAGCGGCGGGGCCAAATGGAGGAGTCCGTCGCTTCCCTCCGCGCGGCGGTCGAGGTGGCCCCTCGGCACGTACGCGCCCACAACGCCCTCGGTGTCGCGCTCAGCTACCAGGGCAAGCTCGGCGACGCCGCCGCGTGTTTCCGCCGGGTGATCGAGATCGACCCGAAGCACGGACCCGCTCACCTGAATCTCGGGAACGTCCTGATGAAGCTGGGCCGCTGGGACGAGGGCGTCGCGACGCTGCGCCGCGCCGCCGAACTGGACCCGAAGAACCCGCTGGTGCTGCACGAACTCGCCCGGCACCTGATGTCGGCGAGCGAGCCGGACCGCCGGCGGCCGGACGAGGCACTGGCGCTGGCCCGCCGCGCGGCGGAGGTGGCCCCGAGCGCGACCACGCTCGAGACCCTGGCCGAGGCGGCGACGCAAGCCGGCCAGCCGGACGAGGCACGGAAGGCGCGCCGGCGGCTCGCCGAGCTTCGCCAACCCAAGAAGTAACTCACCCATGTTCTCGCCCTTTTCGAGGATGCCCCAGATGAGACCGCAACGACTCACGTTCGTCCTGATCGCCCTGGCCTGCGGCCTGGCGGCGCTGGCGTTCTCGCCGGGCCGCGCCGACGACAAGAAGGCCGCTGCCATCACCGTAGCCGATGTCAACGCCGCCCAGCAGGCGTGGTGCGACGGCCTGGTGAAGATCGGCAAGGCGTACTCCGACAAGGGCGACTACAAGGCGGCCGCCGAGAAGGTCCTCGACGACCTCTACGACTTCGCCGACGGCACGGTCTTCTTCAAGCCGACGCTGGCGCACGGCAAGCAGACGTTCCGCAAGACGAAGAAGGGGGCGCTGGCCTACTTCGTCGGCGGCGACGCCGACTACCCCGACGACAAAGGCTTCGCCCTCAAGCCGTGGGTCAAGGCGCGCTACGACAACTTCCCCACCGACGTCGAGGGCGTGCAGATCCACGGCGACATCGCCCTGACGATGGGTAACGTCTACGTCACCGACAAAGACGGGAAGGAGATCATGGTGGACAAGACGTTCGCCTTCCGCCGCGGCAAGGACGGCAAGCTACGGCTGATCGTCCACAAGTCGGCGCTGCCGTTCACGCCGGAGAAGTAGGCCACCCGACGCCGGGCGTTTACCCGACCCTGAGTCCACCAGGAGCGACACCCCAGCCCCGACGCCCCATGTCGGGAACAGCGCCGCCGGGACGACAGGCCCTCCTTCAGCGCGAAAACAGGCTCGATCCGGGTGCCGGGTCGGGCGGCGGGGCTGTCGTGCGCCATATTATGGATATTACGGATTGTAAAAATAGTAATAACTGTGACAGCCCATTGACACTCCGGGCCGCGAGGGCTTAGAAGTAAACCGTGAGCGAGTCGGCGACCCGCCACAATTCGAGGGAGTGCCACCGTGAACGCCAACCAAACCGCACCCGCCAGCCCGGCCGCGCCGCCGGGGCCGGCGGTGCCCCTGCCGGCGCTAATCGTGCTGCGCGGCGTCGGGCAGGTGTTCTTCCAGGAGAACGCCCTGACCGGCCTGCTGTTCGTCGTTGGCATCGCCTGCGGCTCGCCGCTGATGGCGGCGGGAGCCATCGTCGGCTCCGCCGTCGGCACGGCGCTCGCCTGGGCGTTGAAGTTCGACGAGGGAGAGCTAAAGGGGGGCATCTACGGCTTCAACCCGACCCTGGTCGGCATCGCTACCTTCTTTTTCTTCCAGCCGGGGGCCGTCAGCGTCGCGTTGATGGCGGCCGGCTGCGTCGCGGCGACGATGCTCACCTGGACGATGCGCAAGCACCTGCCGTTCCCGACCTACACCACGCCGTTCATCGTCGTGACCTGGGCCGTGTTCTTCCTGGGCAAGGCGCTCGGGGCGGAGGCGACGGTGCCCGGCTCGCCGCTCGTGCCGAACCCGCCGCTGGGCTATTTCCTCACGTCGGCGCTGCACGGCATTGGTCAGGTGATGTTCCAGGACAGCGTCTGGACCGGCCTGTTGTTCCTGATCGGCATCGCGGTCAGCGACCGCGAGCACGGCGGCTGGGTACTGCTCGGCTCGGTCGTCGGCATGTTAGTGGCGAGCTACCACGTCGCCGTCGGCGCGGACTCGATCGACCCGGAGCGGCTCATCCCGCGCGACCGATTCGCCAACATCGAACTGGGGCTGTACGGATACAACGCGACGCTGGCTCCGGTGGCGCTGTTCCTGTGGCGGCGGTCTCTGATCGCGCCGATCCTGGGCATCCTGCTGGCCGAGCCGCTCACCGAGCTGGTGCCGCTGCTTGGGCTGCCGGCCTTGACCGCCCCGTTCGTCCTCGCCACCTGGATCGTGCTGGCCTTGGGCTGGGCCGAGGCTAAGTTCTTCAACCCGACGAGGAGTCCCGCACCGTGAACCTCTCCCCACAAGAGCGCGACAAGCTGCTCATCTACACCGCCGCCCTCGTGGCGAAGGACCGCAAGAAGCGCGGCCTGAAGCTGAACGTGCCCGAGGCGATCGCGCTGATCACCGCCGAGCTGATGGAGATGGCCCGCGACGGCAAGTCCGTCGCCGAGATCATGTCGGCCGGCCGCGAGATCCTCAAGAAGTCCGACGTGATGGAGGGCGTCGCCGAGATGATCTCCATGATCCAGGTCGAGCCGACCTTCCCCGACGGCAGCAAGCTGGTCACCGTCCACGAGCCGATCCACTAAAGCACGAGACACGAGGCCACTCATGATCCCAGGCGAATACGTCTTCGACGGCGGCGACATCGAACTGCACGCCGGCCGCGTCGGCGTCACCCTCACGGTGAACAACACGGGCGACCGGCCGATCCAGGTCGGCTCGCACTACCACTTCTTCGAGACGAACAAGGCGCTGGTGTTCGACCGCGTCAAGGCGTTCGGCATGCGGCTCGACCTGCCCAGCGGCACGTCGGTGCGGTTCGAGCCGGGCGACACCAAGGAGGTGCGGCTGATCCCCTACGGCGGGCACCGCGAGGTCTACGGCTTCAACGGCCTGGTCATGGGCCGCCTCGACGACCCGTACACGCGCGAGCAGAGCATCAAGCGCTGCCTCGAACAGGGCTACGGCCACAAGCCGTCCAAGTAACCACGAAACACCCAGGGGCCACACCCAATGAGCGTGAAACTCTCCCGAGCGGCCTACGCCAAGAAGTACGGGCCGACGACCGGCGACCGGGTCCGGCTGGCGGACAGCGAGCTGTTCATCGAGATCGAGAAGGACTACGGCGACTACGGCGAGGAGTCGATCTTCGGCGGCGGCAAGTCCATCCGCGACGGCCAGGACCAGTGCCCGATTCAGACGCCCAGCAGCCCCGAGCACCTCGACCTGGTCATCACCAACGCGGTGGTCATCGACTGGTGGGGCATCGTCAAGGGCGACATCGGCGTCAAGGACGGCCGCATCGTCGCCGTCGGCAAGTCGGGCAACCCGCTCACGCAGTGCGGCGTTGACCCGCGCCTGGTCATCGGGCCACGCACCGACGTGATCGCCGGCGAGGGCAAGATCTGCGTCGCGGGCGGCATCGACACGCACATCCACTTCATCTGCCCGCAGCAGATCGACGTGGCGCTGTGCTCAGGCATCACCACGCTGATCGGCGGCGGCACCGGCTCCTCGACGGGAACCTGGGCGACGACCTGCACGCCGGGGCCGTGGTACGTCCAGCGCATGCTCCAGGCGTTCGAGGGGCTGCCAATCAACGTCGGCGTGATGGGTAAGGGCAACGCCAGCCTGCACAAGCCGCTCAAGGAGATGATCGAGGCCGGCGCGTGCGCCTTGAAGCTGCACGAGGACTGGGGCACGACGCTCAAGGTGATCGAGTGCAGCCTGGAGGTGGCCGACGAGTACGACATCCAGATCGCCATCCACACCGACACCTTGAACGAGTGCGGCTTCCTGTCCGACACGATCAAGGCGATCAACGGCCGGGCGATCCACAGCTTCCACACGGAGGGGGCCGGCGGCGGCCACGCCCCGGACATCATCAGCATCGCCGGGCTGCCCAACGTGCTGCCGTCGAGCACGAACCCGACGCGGCCGTTCACGACGAACACCATCGACGAGCACCTGGACATGCTGATGGTGTGCCACCACCTGAAGCGGAGCATCCCCGAGGACGTGGCGTTCGCCGAGAGCCGCATCCGCGCCGAGACGATCGGGGCGGAGGACCACTTCCACGACATGGGCATCATCAGCATGATGAGCTCCGACTCGCAGGCGATGGGCCGCATCGGCGAGGCGATCGTCCGCACCTGGCAGACGGCGCACAAGATGAAGGTGCAGTACGGGCCGATGAAGGGCGACAGCGCCCGCAACGACAACGAGCGGGTGAAGAGATACGTCGCCAAGTACACGATCAACCCGGCGATCACGCACGGCCTGGCCGAGCACGTCGGCAGCATCGAGGGCGGCAAGCTGGCCGACCTCGTGCTGTACGAGCCCGCGTACTTCGGGGTGAAGCCGTTCCTGGTGCTCAAGGGCGGCCTGATCGTGCAGGCGCAGATGGGCGACCCGAACGCCAGCATCGCCACGCCGCAGCCGGTGTACATGCGGCCGCAGTTCGCGGCCTACGGCGGGGCGCTGGCGAAGTCGTGCCTGACGTTCCTGTCCAAGGCGGCGTTCAAGGCCGGCGTCGCGGAGAAGTACGGGCTTCAGCGCACGGTCGTGCCGGTCGAGGGCTGCCGCAAGATCGGCAAGAAGGACATGAAGCGCAACGAGGCGACGCCAGACATCAAGGTCAACGCCGACACCTACGAGGTGACGGTGGATGGCAAGAAGGTGCACAGCGACCCGCTGAAGGAACTGCCGATGACGCAGAGGTACTTCTTGTTCTAAGAGCTATCAGCTGTCAGTTATCAGCTATCAGCCAGAAGGCTGTCTGGCTGATAGCTGATAGCTGACAGCTGAGAGCTGTTAATGAACCTGCGATTACTACAACTCGCTGACTCGGCGCTGCCGATCAGTGGCTACACGCACTCCTGGGGATTGGAGGCGGCGGTGTCGCGCCGCCTGGTCCACGACCCGGAGACGCTGGAGCGCTGGGCACGCCACTGGCTGCGCCACAACCTCGGCCCGCTCGAAGGCGTCCTGGTCGCGGCGGCGTGCCGGGCGGCGCGGGCCGGCGACGGCGTCGCCGCGCTCAACGAGATCGCCGAGGTGTCGATCGTGCCGCCCTCGACGCGCCGCGCCAGCCGCGAGATGGGCGAGCAGCTAATCGCCCTGGGCACGACCTGGGCCTGGGCCGGCTCGAGGCTCGCCCCTTTCGTCCGCGATCATCCCGACGGCTGGCACCACCCCGTCGCGTTCGGCCTGCTAGGGGCGGTCGCCGGCGGCAATTCTGGCGAGGTGCTGACCGCCTACCTGCACCAGGCCGCTCTTGGCGTGATCGGCGCGGGGGTGCGGGCCGTCCCAGTGGGCCACACGCACGGCCAACAGATCCTCGCCTACCTGCAAGAAGACATCGCCGCCCTGGCGGCGGACCTGTGCGACCGCGACCCGGCGACCGCCGGGGCCGGCAGCCCGAACTACGAGGTGTTGTGTGAGGAACAGACGCGACTCTACGCCCGAATGTTTCGATCTTGACCGCCGCCGCGTGTTCCACCACGCCGACCCGATGTTCGACTACCTCGGCGGCGCGGGGCCGGCCCGCTACGCCGGGTCTACCCGCAAGGTGTTCACGCTCGGCGTCGCCGGCCCGGTCGGCTCCGGCAAGACCGCTCTCGTCGAGGCGCTCTGCCACGCGCTCTGGCCCGAGATCAACCTGGCCGTCGTGACCAACGACATCTACACACACGAGGACGCCGAGTTCCTGTCGCGCCGCGAGGCTCTGCCGCTGGAGCGCATCGTCGGCGTGCAGACCGGCGGCTGCCCGCACACGGCGATCCGCGACGACGCCAGCGCCAACCTCAGCGCGGTGGCGAACTTCCAGCGGATGTTCCCCGGCCTCGAGCTCGTCATCGTCGAGTCGGGCGGCGACAACCTGACGGCGGTGTTCTCGCGCGAGCTGGCCGACCGCTTCATCTTCGTCATCGACGTGGCCGAGGGCGACAAGATCCCGCGAAAGGGAGGGCCGGGCATTTGCAACAGCGACTTGCTCCTGATCAACAAGACCGACCTGGCCCCGCACGTCGGGGCCGACCTGGAGGTGATGCGCCGCGACAGCCTGCGGATGCGCGGCGAGCGGCCGTTCCTGATGGCCAGCGTCCGCCACAAGGAGGGCCTCGGGGAGGTGGTGAAGTGGGTGCGCGAGCAGCTCCCATCACGCGCGCGGACTTCCTGACGCCGCCGGAGTTCGCCGACGTGCGCCTCGCCAGGGAGGGGACAGGCCGGCTCGGCGGGACGCGCGTCGAGTTGGTTCGCTCCGGCGACGAGACGCGGTTGGGTGGCTTCTACCAGCAGATCCCGCTGCGCGTGATGCCGCCGTTCGTCCTGGACGACCAGCCGGTGTCGCTCTTGTACCTCATCACGCTGACGGCCGGCCTGATGGACGGCGACGGCCACCTGATCGAGTTGACGGCGCGCCGGGGGACGCGCTGCGTCGTCGCGGGGCAGTCGGCGTCGCGCGTCCACCCGTCGATCGGCGGCTTCGCGACGCAGCAGTGGGCGGTCGAGGTCGAGGACGACGCCTGCCTGGTGGTGCTGCCCGGCCCGACGATCCCGTTCGCTGGTTGCCGATTCTATCAGCGTGGCCGGGTCGAGTTGGCTCCGTCGGCGCGGCTGTTGTGGGGCGACATCTGGTTTCCGGGGCGCTACGAGCGGGGCGACCTGTCGGAGCGGTTCCAGTTCAAACGTATCGTGCAGGACTTCGAGGCGAGGCGGGCAGGGCGGCTGGTGTACCGCGACCGCTTCCGCTGGGACGGCCCGTGGACGCCGGACGAAGCGGCGTGGCACTTCGGCGGCGAGTTGGCCTGCGCTAGCCTCTTCGTCGGCGGGCCACTGGCGGGGACGCTGGCGGATGAGCCAGTCGGGGTGCGGCGGGCGGTGTTCCCGCTCGGCACGGGCGAGCACTGCGTGCGCTGGTGCGGGCCGCCCGGCGCGGTGACGGCGGACCTTGTCGAGGTCGCGATGACGTTGGCGGGGCGGTGGGTCGGCGGCGATGGGGCGTCGCCGTGGTTGATCGGGTCGAGTAGCCTGTCGCCCAGCCACTGGTTCTCGCCGGTGGGAAGATAATCGGCTTTCGCTCCGCGAGAGCCTACCATTCTCCACGACGGAGTGCGACGCATGAGCCTTCTCGGCATCCTCCTCGCGCTCGCCGTGCTGATGGGCCTGGCCTACCGCGGCTGGAGCGTCCTCGTCGTGGCCCCGGCCGCCGCGCTCCTCGCCGCCGCCATGTCCGGCGAGCCACTCCTGGCCAGCTGGACGCAGACGTTCATGGGCGGCGCGTCGCGGTTCGTCGCCCAGTGGTTCCCGCTGTTCCTGCTCGGCGGCCTGTTCGGCAAACTGATGGACGACAGCGGCTCGATCGCCTCGATCGCGGAGTTCTTGACCGAACGGCTCGGCACCCGCCGTACGATGCTCTCGGTCGTGCTGGCCTCGGCCGTCGTCACCTACGGCGGCGTGAGCGTCTTCGTGGCGTTCTTCGTGCTTGTGCCGATGGCGCGGAAGATGTTCCGCGCCGCCGACATCCCGCGCCGCCTGATGCCGGCGACGATCAGCCTGGGCGCGTTCACCTTCACCATGTCGGCGCTGCCAGGCTCGCCGTCGATCAACAACGCCATCCCGATGCCGTACTTCGGTACCACGACGTTCGCCGCCCCCGGCCTCGGCGTCGTCGCGTCGCTCATCATCCTGGCGTTCGGCCTGTGGTGGCTGGGCCGCGCCGAGGCGAAGGCCCGCGCCGCCGGCGAGGGCTACGGCGACGACGCCGAGCCGGTCTTCGACGAGAAGGTCCGCGAGCACGCGACCGCGGCGGGCGACTTCGACCCCGCCGAAATGCTCCACGGCAAACGGTGCGACGGCCGCCCTGCATTCGCCCTGGCGGCTCTTCCGCTCGCGGTCGTGATCGCCATGAACTTCCTGATGTCACTGGTCGTCTTGCCCCGGCTGGACTTCTCCTTCCTGGCCCAGAAGGCGTGGGGCGGCACGACCATCGGCTCGGTGGCCGGCGTCTGGTCGGTCGCCGTGGCGCTGGCGGCCGGGGCCGCGACGGTCGTCCTCGTCAACTTCCGCCGGCTCCCCTCCTTGCGCGAAAGCATCGACGCCGGAGCCAACTCCTCGGTCCTGCCGGTGCTGACGGTCGGCAGCCTTGTCGGCTTCGGTGCGGTGGTGGCGGCGATGCCGGCATTCGCGTCGGTCCGCGACGCGGTGCTGTCGATCCAGGGCGGGCCGCTGGTGTCGCTCACCGTCGCGATGAACATCCTGGCCGGCCTGACCGGCTCCGCCTCCGGCGGCATGGTGATCGCGCTGGACGCGCTAGGCGAGACGTACCTGAACCTCGCCATTGAGCACGGCATCAACCCCGAGCTGATGCACCGCGTCTCGACGCTCGGCTCCGGCACGCTCGACAGCCTGCCGCACAACGGCACTGTCCTCACGGTGCTTCAGGTGAGCGGCCTGACGCACCGCGAGAGCTACTTCGACATGCTGATGACCGTCGTCGTCGGCGTCATTCTCGCCCTGGTCGCGGTCCTCGTCCTGGGGTCGCTGTTCGGGTCGTTTTGACCTACCTCGCCACGTCGAGCACGCGGACGCCCCCCGAGCCGCCGACGACGAGGGTGCCGCCGTCGGGGCTGAACGCCACCGAGCCGACCGCCCCGCGCGGCAGTACCATCACGCGCGACTCCGCCTTCGGGTCGGCCAGGTCCACCACCACGACGCGCGGCTGCGGCAGGTCGGCCGGGTCGGGGTCGCGGCGGATGCCCTTGATGTCGAACTTCGGCAGCCCGGCCACCGCCACTCGCCGGCCGTCGCGTCCCAGAGCCATCCGCGCCAGGAGGAAGTCGCCGACCGGCACCTCGCGAACCGTCTTACGCGCCTCCACGTCCCAGACGATCAGCGGCCCGCCGCATCGCGTCACGATGGTCTTGCCGTCGGCGGAGAACAGCGGTGGCTCGAAGGTGGCGTTGTTGTCGATGGCCTTGGGGCCAGACAGCCGGCCGACCTCCTCCAGCGTCTCGGCCGAGTACATCACCAGAGCCGCCGCCCGAGGCTTGAGTTTCGTCTGGAAGCCGAACAGCCACTTCCCGTCCGGCGACAGGTACGCGCCGCTGAACACCGTCTGGTTGTCCGGCTGCGGCACCGCCTTGGTCTGCTTCCCGGAGGGTAGGTCGAACTTCACCAGCGACGAGGTCACCGTGCCGTCGCGGTGGTAGACCGCCCTCGGCATGAACATAGCCTTGCCGTCCGGCGTGAACGCGGGATAACCCTGAGACTCGTCCAACTTCGTCGCCGTCCCGGCGGCGAGGTCCACCAACTCCAGCGTGATGGGCCGCTCGCGCGCCGACGTCGAGAACGACCCCTCGGCGCTGACGATCGCCGACTTGCCGCTCGGCAAGACGGACAGGGAGAACGGCCGGCGGTTCGCCATCGGTACCCCACCCTTGAGCTTGCCGGTGGCGAGGTCGTACATCAGGATTCGGCCGTCTGCCTGGAGCCGCTCCTCGACCTTGCCGCCCTTCTCTTCGCGGACCACCTTGCGCGTCCCGGTCGGGACCAGCAGCGTCGCCCAGTCCGGCGTCAGGATGGCGTAGTGCAGGGTGCTCCGTAGCCCGCTGGGCGTCTCCATGCGGGCGATCTCCTTCCAGGTCTTGGCGTCCCAGACCTGGACGACGCCCGACGGGTAGCCGGACATGAAGAGGCGCGAGCCGTCGGGGCTGAACTCGAGTTGGCCGATTGTCGCCCGCCGGTCGGGGTGCGGCAGCGTCCGGACGAGGCGGTCGGTGACCGGCTCGTCGGCGGGGCCTTTGCGCGGGGCCAGGACGGTGACCTCGTGCGTGGCCGGTACGACGCGGCCCTCGGGCCATGCGTCGAACGAAAGCGTGACCTCGGCGGTGCCCTCGACCTCGGCGGCCCGGACCGGGCCGTGAAGGTTGACGTATCAGCACCGCTCCTTGAGTTCGTACAACTCCTTGACCGGCTCGCCGCCCTTCCTCGGCCGGTACGTTGCCTGGATCTTCGGATGCTTCCCCTGGGGGATGGTGCCCTCGTACTTGACCATCGCGAATGTCCCCGGCCCCCGGCCTGGCGTGCCGAGGCACAGGATAAGATCCTGGGAAGCGCCGCCGCGCCAGGTCGGCTTCGCCGCGAAGAACGCCACCTGGAGCGGCCCGTCGAGGTGGACGACCGGGGCGTCGGCCGGGCGGTCGCCGAACTGGAGCACGCCGGCGGTGTCGAAGAAGCCGACCATGTAGCTCACCCGGCCGCCGACGCCGCCGCCCTTGAGCGACTCGCACTCGACGTCCAAATCGAACATCGCCGACAGGCCGGTGGGGTTCTTCTTCACCGCCGCCGAGATGTGCGGCAGAGAGGACAATTCCCGGTTCTCGTCGAGCCACTTCACCGGCACCAGGGCGACGCGCAGGCCCTTGTGCGTCTTGCCGCCGACGGACAGCTCGCCGACCTCGAAGGTGTGGCTCCCCGCGACCTCGACATCGCCCTTGGTCGCCGCGATTTTCTCGTTGGGGCCGGTCAGGTCGCCGTCGCCGTCGCGGTCCACATACAGGGTGTCGCCATCGGCGACGAGCCAGACTTTGTGCTTGGCCTCGGCCCCGAACACGAGCAGGCAGTACTTCGGCTTGCCGGCGTACTTCGGCTCCTTTCCGACGGAGCGATCGACCTTGGCGAGGTCGGCGGCGGCCGCCGGGCCGCACGCCACCAGCAGCAGGCATGGGAGGATCAGACGCATGAGGAGGCTCTCGTTTAGGAGGAGGCGGTACGACTTTCCGATACGCGCGGCCGGAGCAAATCGTTGACTCGCCTTCTCCGCGGTTTCATAATGCCAACAGCCGTCCCCGCCGGGGGGGCGGCCCACACCCGGCGGGCGGCGAGCGCATGAACAACCACCGTCTGAAGGTCTTCTCTGGCCGCGCCAACATTCCGCTGGCCGAGAAGATCGCGCGCTGCCTGGACGACACGCTGGGCAAGATCACGCTGGCCAACTTCCCCGACGGCGAGATCTCCATCCGCATCGAGGAGGACGTGCGCGGCCGCGACGTGTTCGTCGTCCAGCCGACCTGCCCGCCGGTGAACGAGAACCTGATGGAACTGCTGGTGATGCTGGACTGCTTCAAGCGGGCCAGCGCCGAGCGGATCACGGCGGTCATCCCCTACTACGGCTACGCCCGGCAGGACCGCAAGGACCAGGGCCGGGTGCCGATCACCGCGAAGCTGGTGGCGAACCTGCTCACGAGCGCGGGGGCGCACCGGGTGCTGGCGCTCGACCTGCACGCGGCGCAGATCCAGGGGTTCTTCGACATCCCCGTGGACCACCTGCACGCCTCGCCGGTCATCAACGACTACGTTCGAGGTCTCGGCATCCCGCCGCGCGAGTTCGTCGTGCTCAGCCCCGACGAGGGCAGCGTGAAGAAGGCGCTGATGTACCAGAAGCGGCTCGGCGGCGAGATCGCCATCGTCGATAAAAGGAGGGCGAGCGCCACCGAGACGCGGCAGGCCAACCTGATCGGGGCGTCGCTGGAGGGCAAGACGGTCGTCATCTTCGACGACATGATCTCGACGGCCGGCACCCTGGCTGGGGCGGCTCACGTCGCCAAGTCGGCGGGGGCGAAAGCGGTCTACGCCTGCGCGACGCACGCCGTGCTGAGCGGCTCGGCCATCGAGAAGCTGCGCGAGTCGCCGCTGCGACAGGTCGTCGTCACCGACAGCATCCCGGTGCCGCCGGGCAAGAACCTGCCCAACCTGACCATCCTGTCGGTGGCGAAGCTGCTCGCCGAGGGCATCAAGCGCATCCACACCAACGAGTCGGTCAGCAAGCTGTTCGAGTGACGCGCTCTTGCTCCCCTCTCCCCCGAAGCGGGGGAGAGGGGCCGGGGGTGAGGGGGCTTCCGCCTTTGGATTGCTCCAACCCTCACCCGGTACGCACCGAAGCCCCCTCACCCCCTAATCCCTCTCCCCCGAAGCGGGGGAGAGGGGGACCGGAGATCGGACGCCCTCTCCGGGGGAATGCGTCAGGCGGAGAGTCGCTCGGCGGCGGGCTGGGCGCTAATCAGGTCCGTGATGTCCAGGACGCCGACAGGCCGGCCGTCGGCGTCGAGGACGGGCAGCTCGCTGATGCGGTGGCGCTCGAACAGCTCGAGTGCCTCGCCGACGCGCGAGTCGGCGCGGACGGTGCGCGGCGACCGCGTCATCACCTCGGCGATGGGGCGGTCGAGGGCGCCGTCGCGCCGCGCCTCGAACAGGCGGGCGAGGTCGCTGTCGGTGAACAGGCCGGCGAGCCGGCCGTCGGCGTCGAGTAGCAGTACAGCCCCGGTGCGGCGGCCGGCGCGGCGCGAGCCGGCGAACACCTCGCGGACGGTGGCGCTGGCGGCGGCGACGCGCATCTCGGGGCCGCGCCGCATGGCGGCATCGACGCGGGTGAGCTTCCTGCCGAGGCTGCCGGCGGGGTGGAACTTGGCGAAGTCCTCGCGGCTGAACTCGCGCTCCTGGCTGAGTACAAAGGCCAAGGCGTCCCCTAATGCGAGCATCGCCGTGGTGCTCGCGCTGGGGGCGAGGCCGAGCGGGCAGACCTCGTCGAGCGGGCCGTAGACCAGGGCTACGTCCGCGCCGCGGGCTAGCGTGCTGCTCGGCCTGCCGGTCATGCCGACGACCGCCCGGCACAGGCCGCGCAGCGGCGGCAGGAGGCGGATGATCTCCTCGCTCTCGCCTGAGTGCGACAGAACCAGGGCCACGTCGTCGGGGTGCAGCATGCCAAGGTCGCCGTGGACCGCCTTGGTGGCGTCGAGGACGTAGGCGCGCGTGCCGGTGGAGTTGAAGGTGCCGGCGAGCTTGGTGCCGACATCGGCCGACTTGCCGGTGCCGCTGATGGCGAGGCGGCCACGGCCGCCGCCGGACATCGGCAGGAGCAGATCGACGACGCGCGAGAAGGAGCCGTCGAGGCGGTCGGCGACCAATTCGAGGGCGGCGGCTTCGGCGCGGACGATGCGCCGGGCCTCGTCGAGGCGGTCGGCGGCGGGCGGCGGTTGGTGAGCGTGGAGGGTCATGGCCGCGTCCTTGCGCGTTCGGGCGGGAGAGGGCAGTCGCGTGACTATAGCCTCGCGGCCAGGAAATGCAACGGCACCGATGGGAGGGCGTGGAAGGATGGGTTGACACGCGGTCAATCTTCCCCCACGCGCAGTCCCGGCCCGCTTTTCCCATTTTCGCATTGCGGCCGCCGCCCCATCTTCGTGTATAATGCGCGCTCGTGGGAAGAGCAGTCTCTTCCGACCCAACCGAGGGTTCCTTCACATGGCCGACGAACCGATCGTCCAGCCGTACCAGGTCGAGCCGCGCGTCCTCGAGACGGTGGCCACCGCCGAGCATCCCGCTCCGTCGCGCGAGCAGGAGCAGCTCGCCGACGGCGTCTTCTCGCGCGAGGCCGACGGCGTCATCGCCGCCGTCCTCAACCTCCAGGCCGGCATCGTGCTCATGCACCACCTGGCCCGCGAGACGTTCGAGCTGGAGGAAGAGGAAGAACCGCGCCGCAAGCCCGAAGGAGCCAGGCCGTGAGCCGCCTCGCTTGCCTCGCCGCGCTGTCCCTTGTCGCGGCCGCGTGGCCCGACGACGACCTTAAGGTCAAGGACAACGTGCCCATCAGCGGCGAGGCCGACAAGAAGTTCGAGCGCTACGACGTTCTCCTCACCACCTACCTCGACAAGTACAAGCAGCCCGGCGGGGCGTCGCTGGCCGTCGGCCGCGAGGGCAAGCAGGTCTACGCCCGGGCCTACGGCTACGCCGACAAGGAGGCCAACCGCACCGTCACGCCCGACGCGCTCTTCCGCGCCTCCAGCCTGTCCAAGCCGATCACGGCCGTCGCCATCCTCCAGCTCGTCGAGCAGGGTAAGCTCGGCCTCGACGACAAGGTGATCACCGTATTGGGGCTGACGCCGCCGCCGCGCGACTTCGACGAGCGCTGGCGCAAAGTCACCATCCGTCACCTGCTCGAGCACCGCGGCGGCTGGGACTCGAAGAAGGGCGACGACCCGATGTTCATCTCGCCGATCGTCGTCAAGGATGTCGGCGGCACGCACCCGGCGATGCCCAACGCCATCGTCCGCTACATGCTGCGCCAGCCGTTCGACTTCGAGCCGGGCAAGAAGTTCGCCTACAGCAACTTCGGCTACTGCCTGCTCGGCCGCGTCGTCGAGAAGCTCGGCAAGACCAGCTACGAGGCGCACGTCAAGAAGCACGTCCTCGCGCCGCTCGGCATCAAGTCGATGCGGCTGGGAAAGACCGCGTGGGGTAGTCGCGCGACCAACGAGGTGCGCTACTACAGCAGCCGGGCCAAGGTGCCGTCGGTGCTGGCGGCGTCGCTGGGCAAGCCGACGCAGGCCCCCTACGGCGGCTTCGCCCTCGAAGCGATGGACGCACACGCCGGCTGGGTCGGCACCGCGGCGGACTTCCTGCGCTTCGTCAACGCCTTCGACGACCCCGCGACGTGCAAGTTGCTTAAGCCCAGGTCGATCGAGAGCATGTTCGCCCGGCCCGACGGCGAGGACGAGAAGGCCGAGAGCTACTACGCCAAGGGCTGGTCGGTCCAGCCGTTCGGCAAGGAACTCGCGTTCTGGCACGACGGCGCGCTGGAGGGTACCGGGTCGGTCATGTTCCGCCGGCCCGACCGCGTCACGTTCGTGGTGCTGCTCAACTGTGGCGACCACGTCGAGAAGACGCCGCCGATCGCGCTGCTGATGCGGCCGATGCACCTGGCCACGGCCCACGCTTTCGCGATGAAGTGACCCGCCACGCCCCTTGTGGCGGCCGCCGGGGCAGTGTATCCTCGCGGGTATGAACGAAGTCACCCGCATCCTGGAGGCCATCCAGCAAGGCGACCCCAGCGCCGCCAGCCAGCTGCTGCCGCTGGTCTACGACGAGTTGCGCCGCCTGGCGGCGCGCAAACTCGCCCAGGAGAGTCCGGGCCAGACGCTTGACGCCACCTCGCTGGTCCACGAGGCCTACCTGAGACTGCTCGGCGAGGCCGGGGCGCGGTCGTTCGCTGACAGGGGGCAGTTCCTCGCCGCCGCCGCCACGGCGATGCGGCGCATCCTCATCGACCACGCCCGCCAGAAGCGGGCGCGCAAGCGCGGCGGCGGCCTCTCCCGCCAACCCCTCGAAGACATCGCCGCGCCGGTGCCGGACGACGAGCTTTTGGCACTCGACGAAGCTCTCCAGCGGCTAGCCACGACCGACCCGGTCAAGGCGCGGCTGGTCGAACTGCGCTACTTCGCCGGCCTGACCAGCGACCAGGCCGCCGAGGTGCTGGGCATCCCGCCGAGGACGGCCGAGCGCCACTGGGCGTACGCCCGCGCCTGGCTCCAGGCCGAGGTGCGCGGCGGCTAGCCGTCGTTACTTCTTCAGCGCCACCCGGCAGAACGTCTTGTCGTCGAACGTCGGGTTCAGCACGACATCGCGGAACAGGTACTTCGCCACGATTCGCCCTTGGTCGTCGCGCAGGTCGGTGCCGAGCTGTAGCCACGTCTCGGCGTCGTAGTAGAACGTCGATTCGGCGAGCCGCTCGCCGGCCGTCGGCGTCTCGACGCGGCGGACGACCCAGCACTCGCGGTCGTTGAGCTCCGCTACCTTTTTCTTGCCCAAATAGCTCACGCTCAGGTCACCGCGCTCGCGGGCCGCTTCCCACGACGCCAGCGCACGCCGCGCCCCGCGCACCATGCCGAACTCGGTGATCGGGTAGCGCGAGTTGGCCTTCGCCTCCTCGTCGTCCACCGCGCACGTCACCTGGCCGGCGATCGCACGCCAGCCGGATAGCTGCGCCACGATCTGGTTGCCGTACGCCCCCTCCACATAGAGCGTCTTGCGGGCCAGCTTGTGGCCGCGCCGCCACTCCATCCGCACGCTGAACGGCCGCTCGCGGAAGGCGACGGCAATCTCCTCCTCGTCGCCGAGCCGGCCGGCGAGGCGCTCTTGCTTGAGCAGCGTGGCGGTGTATCCTCGAACCTCCGCGTCGGCCCGCTCCAGCGAAAGCCGCAGGAACGCGACCGGGTCGGACGCGAGGATCGCCTCGATGTCAGTCACCTCGGCGCGCACGAACCGCTTCGTCGGGTCGGCGGCGACTTCGGCGGCCGGCACAGTGAGGTGGGCGTGGGTTTCCGGGTAGGCTGAGCAGCCGGCGAGCATGAGAGCGGGGAGACCCCACAAGACGCGACGCATGGCGTTCCCTCCTGCGAGAGCCGCATCAGTGTACCGCCGCGCGCTCGTCTCGACAACGGGAGCACGGAGGGAGTCGTGGCTCGGCGCGCGTCCGGCTGGGCGACCTTTGCCGAAGGGATCGACCTTACGGGGCGGCGCGGTTCTTCAGCACGAGGACGGGGTGGCCCTTTCCGTACAGGTCGGGGAAGCGGCCGACGACGCGCACGCCGTCGGGCAGTTCGCCGTCCAACTCGCCGACGCGCGATTCACTGACGAACACATACGCCGGCAGCGGCTCCGCTAGAAGCTCGCGCGCCTGTGAAGGCACGTCGAGCCGCTTCACCTCGCGGCGGCAGTAGAACACCATCGACGGCCGGTCATAGCAGTACGCGCCGACGCGGACATCGCGGAACTCGTGGTCGGCCGGCAGCGACCCGGCGAGGTTGCTGCTGGCCTTGAAGTCGTTCAGCGCCGCCAGCGGCCCGCCCGTGACGAGGGAGACGAAGACGCACGCCGCCGCCGAGACCGCCACGAGCACCCCGCCTCGCTTGCCCGCCCAGAGCAGCCAGCCGCCCGCGACCGCCCCGACCAGCGGCACCACGCCGACCCACGCCCACGGCAGCAGGTCGGGGAAGACGAACGGCAGCGGCCGCGACAGATCGACGCCGCCGCCGAGGACCGCCATCGCCGCCGTCGAGCCGACGCCGGCCGCCGCGAGGATGACCAGCGCCACCGCCATGACCCAGGACGGCACCGCGAACGACTCGGCCCGCCAGCGCTCCAGCGCCCACGCCGTCAGGAGAGCGACGGCGGGGTAGAGCGGCAGGACGTAGTTGGGCAGCTTGGTCTGGGCGTAGGTGAACACCGCGAAGCAGACGCCGAACCACAGCACCAGCATCCGCACGGCGGGGCGGTCGCCCTCGGCGGCGCGGAGCCGACGCCAGGCGTGGGCGGCGGTCGGGCCGAGGAATATCGACCACGGGAACAGGCCGACCGCCAGCACGACGACGTAGTAGAACGGCGAGCCGCCGTGCTTCTCCATCGGCGTGTCCACGCGGTTGAGGTGGTGGGTAAACCAGAACTCGCGGAGGAACCGGCCTTTGGTCTCGACGCCGACCCAGACGTACCACGGCGCGGCGACGAGCAGGAAGATCAGGATCGCCTCGCCGAGGTGCAGGTCGAGCAGCCTTCGCAGGTCGCGCTGCCAGAGCAGGAACAAGAACACGACCGCCCCCGGCAGGAGCAGGCCGACCGGCCCCTTGGCCAGCACCGCCAGGCCGCACGCCGCGGCCGAGGCGTAGATCCACCGGGCGCGCCTCGTCTCCCAGTAGCGGAAGTAGCAGCCGAGCGTCATCGCGGTGAACGCCAGCAGGAGCGCGTCCGGGTTGGCGAAGTGGGCCGCGCCGAGGACGCCGATCGACGTGCCAAGGATGACGCCGGCGAGGAGGGCGGTTCGCGTGTTGAACAGGGCGCGGCCGAGTTCGTAGGTCGCCAGCACGGCGAGCAGGGCGGCGAGCGCCGACGGCAACCGGGCGGCGGTTTCGCCGACGCCGAGCATGTGGTAGCAGCCGGTCTGGAGCCAGTAGAGTAGGACCGGCTTGGCGCTGCGGAGCTGGTAGTTAAACGTCGGCACGACGTAGTTGCCGCTCATGAACATCTCGTAGGCGGCCCCGGCGTTGAGGCCCTCGTCGATGTCCCACAGCGTCGGCCCGCCCAGGTTGGGCAAGCAGCCCAAAGCCCAGAGAGCGGCGAGCAGGAGGTAGTGGCCGGCCCGGTGATTCATCTTGCTGAACATGTCGCGCTCCCTCGCTCGCCTGGCTCCCCCGGTCCGTGGGGGTGGTCGCGGATGATACCCGAAGCGGCGGCCGCGAGGGAGGCCAGTCCGAGCCGGCAGGTCGCGCTGCCCCGGCCCGGCGGATCGGGTATGCTCGGGGGACAAGGACGTTCGCCCGCCCCGAACCCACGAAGGACGAACACGGATGTTCAGCGTCTATAAGCCTCGTGACGCGATGGCCGAGGTCGTCTCGGCCTGGGAGAACGCCGACGCCGTCGGCCGCTACCAGATCGAGCGCGCGATGGTGAGGCTGGAGAGATCGTTACAGCGGAAGCCGCGTGGTCTGGGCGAGTCGCGCGGCGACGGCAAGCGCGTGCTGTTCCGCCACCCGCTGGCCCTAGAGGTGGTGATCGACAAGGACGCCCGGATGGTGCGAGTGGTCCGGGCGTGGACGTTTACCCGCCAGGCGGCGGCGTAGAAAAAGCATTGTCGCGCCGAGGCGGTCATCTTTGACCGCCGCCCCCCGGAGCAGCACTGTTCCGGGCGGCCGAATCGGCACGACATCAGCTATATCGCCGGTTCCCAGCCGCGCCGGACACGAAAGATTCGCGGTCCGTTGACGACCTCCCGCCGCGATGAGATTATGAGAGAATCCTGGCGGATTTCCACTGGCCCGTGAACGGCCAAGCCGCTAAGATATTCTCATCTCTCCATCACCACAAGATGAGAAGTCCCATCCTCCCCAAACTCGCGGGGGAGAGGAGGACGCCGGTGCTGCGTCGTGACTCGCAACCACGACCGGGGTTGTCGCTGCTGGAACTGCTGGTGGTCATCGCGATCATCGCGGTGCTGATTGGCCTTTTGCTGCCCGCTGTGCAGAAGGTCCGCCAAGCCGCCGCGCGCGTCGAGTGCGCCAACCACCTGAAGCAGATCGGCCTGGCGATGCATTCGCACCACGACCAATTCGGCCTCTTCCCGCACGGCGGTTCCAACACAGCGCCCTTGCTCTGGGGCGACCCGAACAACCGGGCCGAGTGGTCGTGGGCGTTCCACATCCTGCCGTTCCTGGAACAGGAGGCGCTATATCGCTCGCCAACGTCGGTCGTGGACTCCACACCAGTGCGGGGCTATTACTGCCCGACGCGCCGCCCCGCCGACGCGGTCAACGGCAAGGCGAAGATCGACTACGCCGGCAACGCCGGCACCGACCTTAACGGCACCGGCTCCGACGGCGTCATCGTCCGCGGGCCGAAGAACCGCGTCCGCCTGCTGGACATCACCGACGGGCCGAGCAACACCGTCTTGGTGTCGGAGAAGCAGCTCAACCCCGACTTCTTCGGCGAGAGCCTCGACGATAACAAGTGGTACAACCGCCCCGGCTGGAACGGCGACTACGAGGCGTACCGCCGCGGCAACGTGCAGCCGGGCCGCGACGACCCCTGCGTGCTGCCGATCAGCTACGAGGGGTTCGGGGCGGCCCACGCCAACGGGTTCAACGCCTGCTTCGCCGACGGCTCCGTGCGGCACGTCCGCTACAGCGTGGACGTGCGGGTGTGGACGCTGGCCTGCGTCCGCAACGACAGTCGGGTCTTCAGCCTGAACGAGCTGTGAGCGCCGTGCCTCACTCCGCCCGGTAGCCGTCGATCTTCAGCGGGACGCGGTAGAGGCTCTTGTCCACCGTGACGTAGAGCGTCTTGCTTTCCGCGCCGCGACCGAAAGTGACGTTGCTGGGGATGCCGACCGGCTCCTTGGCCCCGCGCTGGGCCGGCCCGGTGGGGATGAAAGCGACCTCCTTGCCGTCGGGGTCGATCACGAGGACGCCCGGCCTGCCGAGGCCGCGCGCGGTGAGGTAGACGTGACCCTTGACATCGACGCACATGCCGTCGCAGCCGGCGTCGGTGCCGAAGTCCACCAGCATGCGCCGCTTGCCGGCGACGAGGCCGTCCGCGCCGAGCGGGAATGCGTAGACCTTCATCGCGCCGTGCTTCGGGGCCGGCTTGTCGGGGTCGATGCGGTCGGTGCCGTTGTTGTGGTCGGCGAGGTACAGCGTCCGCCCGTCGGGGCTGAGCGCCAGGCCGTTCGGCTTCTCCACGTCGCGCGTGATCTCGACCACCTTGCCGTCGGTGCCGATCCGGTAGACGGCGCGGTGCTCCAGCTCGCGCGGCTCGTCGCCGAGGTACCTCGGGTCCGAGAAGTAGATGTTCCCGGCGCGGTCGAGGACGAGGTCGTTGGGCGCGTTGAACCGCTTGCCCATGTAGCGGTCGGCGAGTACGGTGCGCGCCTTCGTCTTCAGGTCGTAGCGGGCGACGGCGCGGCCGCCCTCGTCGGACCCTTCGCAGGCGAGGAGCCGGCCGTCGCGGTCGAACTTCAAGCCGTTCGACTTGCGGCTGTCGGCGACGAAGACGGTCGTCTCCTTCGTCTTCGGGTCGAAGCGGAGGATCATCCCCTTGTCTTTACCCAACGGGATGTCGGAGAAGTAGATCGAGCCGTCGGGGGCGCAGGCGGGGCCTTCGGTCAGGCCGCCGTTGATCTTCGCGGAGCGGGTGAAGAGCAGCTCGAGCTTCGCGCCGGGCGGCACGATGGCGTCGCCGGTCGGGGCCGGCGGGTCGGCGGCGAGCAGGAGAGAGAGCAGGACGGCGTACATGGAGAGGCTCCGGCGGTAGGAGGGGGAGTGGCCTCGGATTTCGAGGTACATCCTATGAGGACGGCCTCCCCCTCGTCGCCGGCCGCCTAGTCGAGGTTGAACCGCGGCAGTTCCGGCTCGCCGGCGCGAACCGTGACGATCCACTTGCCGCCCTCCGGGTCGGCGTACTTGCCCTTCCAGACATCAATCTCGGTGTCCAGCCCCCGCTTATCGGTTCCCGCTCGCAACAGTTCAAACGTGACCGAATACTCGCCCGGCGGTGCCCCGTCGCCAGGAGCCCCAGTGCTCAAGGTGAACCGGCCGTCCTTGCCGGTCACCCCGTTCGGGGTGAACTTGACGGACCCCATGTTGAATTTCGGGTGGAGCGTCACCTTCACCCCTTCGGCCGGCTTGCCCTTGAACTGCACCGTGCCAGACGTTGGCACGGTTCGAGGGGCCGAGATGTCCCCGCCGCATCCGACCACCGCCGCGCCGACGAGGGCGACCACCACGACGCGGCTAGTAGTCACCGATCACCTCGCCGCCGTTGCGGCTGCCGAGCGCCATGTAGGTGGTCATGTTGATGTTCTGGTTGAGGAACTTGACGGCCCCGTCGCAGAACAGGAAGTTGCACCCGCCGGTGTGCTTGCTCTTGAATGCGTAAAGCGGGCTTGTGGTCAGGAGAAGGTTCAGTGTGGCGGTGTCCGTGTTGCTCCGGGTGTAGTACGGCCCGGAGACGGTGTTCATCGGCACGGTGGTCCGGCCCTCGCTGTAGTAGTCGCCGCCGCTGCCGTACGAGGCGACCGGGCCGCCCGACTCGACCGCCGGTCTGATGCCGCCCACGCTGTTCACCGTCGTCGTGGTGTACCCCTTGAGGATGTTGGCCATGTCGCCGGCGGCGATCGTGTTGGACAGCCCGTCGGTGATGCTGCCGAAGTTGATCCTGAACGAAGTGTCGGACTGCCACCAGGTCGGGTCGGAGGCGTGCCTGGCCGCCAGCGCCACGCCGGCGTCGTAACTTAGGCCGGCGTCCATCTTCGAGATGAACACGCCGTCGGAGGGCTTGGCCCCGTTCGCGTTCCCCGTCTTGCAGATGTCGCCCGCCACGGGGCCGTCGCGGTAGACACTGTTTCCGCGGTTCCACCCGTAGCTCGCGTAGTCGGCGAACACCGGGTTGATCGGCGTCGGCGCGGACGGGCAGTTGTAGACTTTCAACGGCCCGGTTTGGGTACACAGTTGCAGGTTGGTCAGGCCGCCGGGGATCCCCGGAACGGTGTTGTTCGTCCCGCCCTGATTGCCGTTGAACTGCTTGTGGAGGTTGCCTTGCTCGACGTACGGCAGCAGCTCATAGGCGACCGGGATGTGGCGGAAGCGGTAAAAGATGTTCTGCATGCCGGGGTTGGTGTCGTCGATGCCGCCGCCGCAAAAGCTCATGTTCGGCAGCGTCAACTGGACATCGTGGAAGTTGTGGATGGCGAGGCCGATCTGCTTGAGGTTGTTCTGGCACTGCATCCGGGCGGCCGCCTCCCGGACCTTCTGGACGGCGGGCAAGAGCAGTCCGATCAGCACCGCGATGATGGCGATGACGACGAGCAGCTCGATCAGCGTGAAGCCGCGCGCGCGGCGTGGGGTGAGATGAGTCACGATGCATCTCCTTGATGAGAACGCGGGGTAGGAACGAGCGGCCGTAATAGGCAGATGCCGTGCCGAGGGGGGATATCCTCTCGGAGGCGTCAATAACGCGGGTTCGGCCGGGGAATCGCGGTGGTGGTGGTCAACCTGTGATCGGGGATGCTTACTATTTCGCCGAACTGTCTCGCAGCCGTGGCATCGACCAACTGCCGGCGAGCGCCGCCCGGAGAGGGATGTCGTTCCGCCCCGGCGCGACGGTGGCGCGCAGCGGCGACTTGGCCGCGTCGGCGTAGCGGCCCTTCAGCCTGTCGTGGGCCACCTCTTCCACGCACTCATCCTGCACGAGCGCCACGTCGGGCCAGATGAGCGTCACGACGTATTCCCCCGCCGGCGCGCCGTCGCCCGGAGCGCGGCACATCAGCGAGTACGACCCGTCCGGCCGCGTGACCCCGACGGGAATCAACGCTCGCGGGGCGCTCCCACCGAGCGGGTGGAAGGCGATCTTCGCGTTCGCCGCCGGCTGGCCGCCGATGAACAGCTTCCCCTCGACGGGGTGAAGTCGCTCCTTCGCGCCGCAGCCGCACAGGGCCGCGACGAGGGCCAGACCGGCGAATCGGCGAGCGGCGCGCATCTATTCGTCCTTCGGCAGGAGCAGCTCCAGCTTCGCCGCGCCGGGCTTTGCCTCGGCCTCGACGAGCTTGACCTTGCCGCCGCAGCAGAGGCAGACGCCCGGCTGGCTGTAGGCGAGGGCGCAGTTGTCGCACCAGTAGTACAATACATGCTCCTTCCCCTTGACGACGCTCCGCGCGGCGGTCACGTCGAGCATCGACCCGGCGGTGAGCCGGCCGGTGAGGCGCACCGTCCGGCTCTGGAGCGACTTGTCGAGGAAGAACATCCGCGAGCCGTCGTTCTTGACCAGCGGGTACACCTCGCCTTTGTCGCACTGGAGGGCGAGCCCGGCCGAGGCGTCGTTGTCCTGCTCGACGCCGTCGGCCTTGAGCAGCGACGCCAGCGCCACGACCTTGCCCTCGAACGTCCGCGCCTTCTCGGCCGGCTTGTCGCCGGCGAGGCCGGCCGAGGCGGCGATCAGAACCAGGACAACGGCGGGTCGGGTCATTTCGGCCTCGGCGTGCAGTGGCTCAGCGCGAGCAGGGCGTAGGCCGTCGCCAGGTCGGGGTTGGACTCCATCCACTGGCCCGTCTCGTTAGACCAGCTCCCGTCCTTGCGCTGCTTCTTGGCGAGGGCGGCGGCCATCTCGGCGCGCCACTCGTGCTTGGCACCCTTGCCATCGACGATTGTATCGACGTTCAGGCCGTCAAGCGTCTTGGCCATCGTCCAAAGGTAGTAGTAAAACCCCTGGGCCTCCGCGCCGTCCTTGCCGGGGGCCGCCTCCTTCCGACCGGGGTTCTCATCCAGCGTGTAGTGCTTGACGACCCACTCGAATGCCTTCCTGAAGCGCTCGTCGTCTTTGGGAAGTCCGCAGGCGTGGAGCGTCTGGAGGCCGGCGTAGGTCATGCTGCCGTAGCCGGGCCGCCTCTCGTCCTTCGGGGCGTCGGTCTTACCCTTGCCCTGGGCGAGGACGTAGATGAAGCTGCCGTCGTTGATCTTGTCCGACCACGGCTGGTCGTTGTGTTCGCTCTTGAGATTCTGGCAGCGGCTGATGAAGACGATGGCTTTCTTGTACAGCGGGTCGGACGCCGGCACGTCGGCCGCCTTCATCGCGCTGAGGAAGAACATGGTGTTCGACATGTCCGGCCGCGTGCCGGGGCCGTAGCCTACGCCGCCGTAGTAGGGGTCTTTCGGCGACTTCTCCAGGGTCTCGTCCCACTGGAGCTTCTTCAGGTACGCCGTGGCGTTGGCGATGATGGTGGCGTACTTCTCCAGGCCGGAGGTCTTCAGCGCGATGAGGTTGACGCTGGTGATGTAGTTCTTGTGGAAGCCACCCTTGCCCTTGCCGTCGGTCTTGGCGTCGGCCACGCCGGGGAGCGCGGCGATGTGGCCCTCCTTCGCGTCCACCATTGCCTGAATGAACGCCAGCGCTTTGGCGGCGACCTCGTCGCTCGGCTTGACCTTGCCGCTCTTGAGCAGGGCCGTGAGCACGATGGCAGTAATGCCGGGGCTGTTGGCCTTGCTCCAGGAGCCGTCCTTCGCCTGTCGCGATTTCAGGAACTCGACCGCCTTTTCAATGGCGTCGTCGGTGGCCTTGCCGGCCCGCGCCTCGGCGGGGCCGCGCGCCAGGCCGACGAAGGCGGCGAAGAGTGTCACCGCGAAAATGAGTTTGCGACGCGTCGTCATGCTGGTCCTCCAGGGTCGGTTGTGGCGGCGGACTGAAGCATATGGCGTGCCGAGGGGCGAACCGCCAGAATCCATCTCGGCGGGCGGCGAACTGGGCTGCCGCGTGGCGTTCGCTGACCACAGATGGCGACGCCGTGCGCGGAGCCGAGGCGATGTTATCCCCCGCCGTGGGGCACTGGCTCCAGGATCACCTTGACCTTGGTGCCGACCGGCGGGATGGCCGGCGTGTTGGCCTCGAAAGTGAGGTCGGCTTGCTCGTTCGACGACGAGACGGGCAGGTCGAGCATCGCGCCCTCGAAGTTGGCGACGCCGATCAGGTCGCCTTCGTTCGCCAGGTAGCGGGGGTTGTTGGGCTGCTGGGGGTCCGGCACGAACTGACTCCCGCCGAAGACCCAGTCGTGGGCCATCGGCGCTTTCGTCTGGGCGTGACGCACCCACTCCCGCGCCCCGGCCTGGCGGGGCTTGCCGTTCTCCAGCCACTCCAGGCTGACCCGGATCACCTGCCCCCGAGCCGGAGAGTAGTTGGGGAGGAAGCGAACCGGGTGCCCGCGCTCCGCCCCGGCGGCCAGCAGCGCCTTGTGGATGTCGCGGGCGTCGGCATCCACGGAGAGGATCGCCTCGTGCTCCTTCGTCTCCTTGCGTGTCAGGAGGTGCTCCAGGACGCCCTCGCGCAGCCAAACCTCGGCGGCGATCGCCACGCGGCGCTTCTTGGCCCCGGCCCCCTCTACCTCGAGGGTGACGTTCTTGCCCGACGGCACCTGCTCGATCTTCTTCGGGCGGTAGGGCGGGGCGGGGGCCAGCGAGAACGCCACGGCGACGCCCGCGCCGGTGAACGCCGTGACGGCGAGGATTACCGCTTTCATGTGAACCCGTCCTGTTTCGGTGAGTGATGGACGATCAGCCGCCCCGCAAGGCGAAGAACACCGCGGCCGCAACGCCGCACTGGACGGCGGCCGCGCCGGCGAGGAGCAGAGGACCGCGCGGCTTCTTCGCGGGCGGGGGTTCTCCGTGGGGACGGTTCCGTTTTGCCCGCTGCTGGAAAGAACTCGGGAGCTGCTTGTCGCACGAGCCGCACCAGCCGTCGGCTACCTCGCTCTCCGGCGGCACCGCGTCGCAATGGGGGCACCGGGCGACGGTGTTGGATGTGGCCATGCTGTCGTCCTCCTTCGGGAAAGGAGCGAACGGGCGCGCTGGTCGGCCTGCCGCCCATCGGGCGAGCGGCCGCACCTTTGGCAAACGCCGTGCCCGCCTTCGCGGAGGCTCTCGCCGTCCCGGCATCCCCGCCGACCCCGGCCGGAAACGGCGTCGGACTAGTGGGGGTCGGCACTCGCCGACTCCGGCCCTGCTCACTCCCTCGCCACTCACGCTCACCGCCTAATCATCCGACTCGTCCGAGCGACGGGGCCGATCTGATAAAATGACCCGCATGCTCAACCGCGTCATCGCCTTCTCCCTGAAGAACCGCTGGCTCGTACTGCTCGCCGCGCTCGCGCTCGTCGCGGCGGGCCTCCACCAACTCGCGTCCACCCCCGTCGATGTGTTCCCCGACCTCAACCGCCCCACCGTGACTGTCCTCACCGAGTCGCCCGGCCTCGCCCCGGAGGAGGTCGAATCGCTCGTCACGCGCCCCGTCGAGTCGTTGCTGAACGGCTCCGCCGGCGTCCTGCGCGTCCGCAGCGCCTCCGGCGTCGGCCTGTCGGTCGGCTGGGTCGAGTTCGACTGGGGCACCGACATTTACCACGCCCGCCAGGTGGTCGCCGAGAAACTCCAGCTGGCCCGCGAGCGGCTGCCGCGCGACATCAACCCCGTCCTCGCCCCCGTCTCGTCGATCATGGGCGAGATCATGCTGATCGCCCTGCGCAGCGGCGACCCGATGGAGATGCGCACTCTCGCCGAGTTCGACGTCCGCAACCGCCTGCTCGCCGTCGAGGGCGTCTCGCAGGTCACGGTACTCGGCGGCGTGCTGAAGCAGTATCAGATCGTCACGTCGCCGGAGCGGCTCGCGTCGCGCAACATAACGCTCGGGCAGCTGACCGACGCCGCCGAGCGGGCCAACGCCCTGGCCGGCGGCGGCGTCATGGAGCGCGGCGTCAAGGAGTCGCTCATCCGCATCTCCGGCCAGAGCCTCACGCTCAAGGACATCGAAGAGACGCCCATCCTCTGGCGCGACAAGCGGCCGGTGAGGATAAAAGAGGTCGCCGAGGTGCGTTTCGCTGGCCCCGTCCGGCGCGGCGACGGCGGCGTCCGCTTCCGCGACGGCGGCGGCGACGCCGTAATCCTCACCGTCCAGAAGCAGCCCGGCGCGAACACCCTCGACCTGGAGCCGCGAATCGACCTCGCCCTGGACCGCCTCCAGGCCGAGATGCCGACCGGCGTGACGATCGAGCGACGCCTGTTCCGCCAGGCCGACTTCATCCGCGCCGCCGTGGACAACGTCGTCGAGGCCATCCGCGACGGCACCGTCTGGGTGTTCGTCGTGCTGTTCCTGTTCCTGCTCAACTTCCGCACGAGCCTCATCACCCTCACCGCGATCCCGCTGTCGCTGCTCACGACGCTGCTGGTCTTCCGCTGGCTCGGCGTCGGGGTCAACACCATGACCCTCGGCGGCGTCGCCGTCGCGGTCGGCGAACTGGTCGACGACGCCATCGTCGATGTCGAGAACATCTACCGCCGGCTCCGGGAGAACCGCTCCCTCGCCGAGCCTCAGCCGGTGCTGAAGGTCATCTACCTCGCCTCGTGCGAGGTGCGCAACAGCATCGTCTACGCCACGCTCATCGTCTGCCTCGTCGTGCTGCCGCTGTTCGCCTTGTCCGGCCTGGAAGGCCGGCTGTTCGCCCCGCTCGGTCTGGCCTACCTCGTCTCGCTGCTGGCGTCGCTGGCCGTGTCGCTCACCGTCACGCCGGCGCTCTCCTCGCTGTTACTGCCGCGCGCTCGGTTCATGGAGCGAAAGCTTGATCCGCCCCTTCTGAGATGGCTAAAGTGGCTCGACGAGAAGCTCGTCCGCTGGTCGCTGCGCCACCCGTGGAAGGTCGTCGCGGCGGTCGCGGTGCTGGCGGTCGGCTCGAAGCTCATCGTCTTCTGGATGGGGTCGGAGTTCCTGCCGCCGTTCAACGAGGGCACCGTCACGGTGAGCGTGCAGCTCGAACCCGGCACGAGCCTGGCCGAGAGCGTGCGCGTCGCCCAGCGGGCGGAGGCGCTGATGCTCGCGGTGCCGGAGGTCGAGGCGATGTCGCGCCGCACCGGCCGCGCCGAGATGGACGAACACGCCGAGGGCGTCAACAGCAGCGAGATCGACGTGGTCCTGACGCCGCACGAGCGGCCCAAGCCTGGCTGGTGGTTCGCGGTCGTGCGGGCGGTTCCGGGGCTGCGGAACCACGGCGTCGAGCGCGCCGGCCGGCCGCGCGACGAGGTGCTCGCCGACCTGCGCGACCGCCTCGCGGCGCTGCCCAACGTGAAGGTCAACGTCGGCCAGCCGATCAGCCACCGGCTCGACCACATGATGTCCGGCGTGCGTGCGCAGGTGGCGGTCAAGGTGTTCGGCACCGACCTGCGACTCTTGCGCGAGGCGGCCCAGGATCTCCAAACGCGGATGTCGAAGATCCGCGGAGTTGTCGATCTCCAGACCGAGCCGCAGGTCGAGATCCCGCAGGTGCGGCTGCGCGTCAAGCGCGAGGAGGCGGCGCGCTACGGCCTCGCCCCCGGCGACGTAGCGAAGCTCCTGGAGACGGCGTACCGCGGCCGAGCGGTGTCGGTGGTCCTCGACGAGGAGCGGTTCTTTTCGCTGGTGGTGTGGTTCGACGAGTCGTCGCGCGGCGACCCCGCCGCGATCAGCCAGACGATCCTCGACACGCCGTCCGGCCGCAAGGTGGCGCTGGGCCAGGTGGCCGAGGTGCTGGAGGGCAACGGGCCGAACACGCTCAACCACGAGGGCGTCCAGCGGCGCGTCGCCGTGTCGTGCAACGTCCAGGGCCGCGACATGGGCAGCGTGGTGGACGACATCGAGAGAGAATGCCGCTCCGTGAAGGCGAAGTTGCCGACCGGCTACGACGTGCGCCTCGGCGGCCAGTTCGAGGCGCGGACGCGGGCCGGCTGGCGGCTGCTGGCGCTGGGGGCGCTGTCGGTAGTCGGAGTGTTCTGCCTGCTGTGGAAGTGCCTCGACTCGTGGCGGGCGGCGCTGATGGTGCTGCTGGTCAACCTGCCGCTGGCGGCTGTCGGCTCGGTCGCGGCTCTCTTGATCCTCAACCGGCCGTCCTGGGAATCTCTCCATTCGGTGCCGTGGTGGCGGTGGCCGGAGGTGTGGGCCGCGGCGACGACGCTCTCGGTGGCGCACTGGGTCGGCTTCATCACGCTCATCGGCATCGTCAGCCGCAACGGCATTCTGATGATCTCGCACTACATCCACTTGATGAAGCACGAGGGCGAGGGCTTCACCGAGGAGATGATCGTACGCGGCAGCCTGGAGCGGCTCGCGCCGGTGCTGATGACGGCGCTGACGGCGATTTTGGGGTTGGTGCCGCTGGCGCTGGGGGCGGGCGAGCCGGGCAAGGAGATCCTGCACCCGCTGGCGGTCGTCGTCATCGGCGGGCTGCTCGACTCGGCGCTCATGGACCAGGTCGTGACGCCGGCGGTGTTCTGGAAGTTCGGCCGAAACGTCGTACAACCGCCGTCGGGCGAGGCTGCGTGGGACGACGCCTGGGTCAGGGAGTGAGGCATGTCGATCTTCCGTTCCGAAACCGTCGCCGTGGACCGCGACTCCGACGGCAGCTTCGTCGTTACCATCGACGTGCCCGGCCGCGCCGTCAACGTGCTGACGGGCCGCGTGATAGCCGACCTCGACGCGGCGCTGGACGAGCTGGCGAAGCTGCCGCGCCTGCCGGTCGTGGCGGTGCGGAGCGGCAAGCCAACCGGCTTCCTGGCCGGGGCTGACCTCGCGGAGTTCACCGCCATCCGCGACACGGCCGAGGCGCTGGCGGTGTCGGAGCGTGGCCAGCGGCTGTTCGACAAGCTGGCGGCGCTGCCGGGGCCGAGCGTCGCGGTCGTCGCCGGGCCGTGCCTGGGTGGCGGCCTGGAGCTGGCGCTGGCGTGCGACTACCGGCTAGTGTTCGACCGGCCGAGCACGCAACTCGGCCTCCCCGAGGTGGAACTGGGCCTCCTGCCGGGCTGGGGCGGCACGCAGCGGCTGCCGCGCGTCGTCGGCCTGGAGCGAGCGCTGAAGGTAATCCTCGGCGGCCGCCGGCTCGACGCCAAAAAAGCTCTGCAATGGGGTCTGTCCGACGCCATAGCCGCGACCGAGGCGGAGTTGCGCGAGCGCTACGCCAAGCTGCTCGTCCGCGCCGTCGGCGAGGGCAAGCGGCGGCGCGACCGGCTGCCGCTGAGCGGCTGGCGGCAGAAGCTTCTGGAGTCGAACCCGATCGGCCGGCGGCTGATCCTGCGCGGCACCGAGAGGCTGATCCGCACGCGGGTGCCGGACGACATGCCCGCGCCGGCGGAGGCGCTCGGGGCGGTTCGGCTGGGGCTGGAGCGCGGCGTCGCGGAGGGGCTGAAGCGCGAGCGCGAGGCGGCGTCGCGGCTAGCGGTGTCGCCGGCGTGCCGCAACCTGATCGGGCTGTTCTTCCAGAGGGAGTCGCTCCGCAAGCCGGCGGGCATCGAGTCGGCGCGTGAGGTGAAGCGCGTAGGCGTCGTCGGGGCCGGCGTCATGGGCGCGGGCATCGCCCAGCTGGCGGCGCTACAGGGGCGCGACGTGGTCGTGCAGGAGGTCAACCAGGCGGCGCTCGCCGCCGGGATGGCGCGGCTGGACGATCTGTTCGCCAAGGCGGCCGAGCGGAAGCGCGTCAGCGCCGAGGAAGCGAAGGCGCGACGCGCCGCCGTGAAGGGTACGACCTCGTGGGAGGGCTTCGCCAGCGTCGATCTGGTGATCGAGGCGGCGGTCGAGGATCTGGAGCTGAAGCGCAACCTGTTCAAGGAGCTGGCGGCGCGCGTCGGCCCTGACTGCGTGCTGGCGACGAACACCTCGTCGCTGGCGGTGGCGCGCGTCCAGGAAGGACTACCCCACCCCCAGCGCGTCGGCGGGATGCACTTCTTCAACCCCGTCCACAAGATGCCGCTGGTCGAGGTGGTGCGGCCCCCGGCAACCTCCGAGGCGACGGCGGCGCTGCTGACGAAGTTCGCGATCGACCTGGGCAAGGTTCCGGTGAGGGTCGGCGACGGGCCGGGCTTCGTGGTCAACCGCGTGCTGATGCCGTACCTCGACGAGGCTGTGCGACTTGTCGGGGAAGGGCTGCCGATCGCGGAGATCGACGCGCTCATGCGCCGCTTCGGCATGCCGATGGGGCCGCTGGCGCTTCTGGACCAAATCGGCCTCGATGTGGCGGCCCATGTGGCGCGGCTGGTGCGGATGCAGCTGGGCCGGCCGGCGGAGGAGGGCGGCGCGTTCGAGCGGATGCGCGAGAAGGGCTGGCTCGGCGAGAAGGCGAAGCTCGGGTTCTACCGCCACGGGGCGAAATCGACGCCCCACCGTGAGGCGCAAGAATTGATGAAACAGTCTTATTCAGGATCTTCTCCGTCGCTAAAACTACCGAAGGCGGCGCGGCTGGCGGAGGCGCGCGAGCGGCTGGTGCTGCCGATGGTGAACGAGGCGGCCGCCGCGCTGGCCGACGGCCTGGCCGACGCGGCGACGATCGACGTGGCGATGGTGTTCGGCACCGGCTGGGCACCCCATCGCGGCGGGCCGCTGAGCTACGCGGGGTCGCGCGGAGTCGGCGACGTTGCGCGGTCGCTGGAGCAGCTGGCGTCGCGGCACGGGCCGCGCTTCGCCCCATGCGCGGAGCTGTCGAGGCGCGCCGCGACCGACGCCCCCTTCCGCCCCACCGGCCGGTAGGCCGTGCCGCCCCCGCCCAGTGAAGGTGTGCGGTTCTGGCACGCCGACCGCGATGAAGGCCAGGCCCTCTCCTCGCCGATGTCGCATTCTACCTTCATCTTACGTCACGCGCCTGTCTTGGCATGGCGGTTGCGTTACTTCTCGATAACCCCCGATCGAACCTCCAGTCGTCTAGCGGGCGGGCCGGCGGGGCGACCCTCCGAACCCATCAGAGGAGGATAAGCCATGTTGTGTGCATGTCGCGGGTCGTGGTTCTGGCTCAAGGTGGTGATTCTCGCCCTGGCCGGGGCGCTTGCCCTGGCCAGCCTGTCCGCGGGCGAAGGACAACCGCCCCTGTCCACCGAGCGAGTCGATCCGGACGGCGGGTTGGCCGCGACCGAGAGCAACGCCGTGCTCGTCCACTGCGACCTCTCGCTTGGGGCCGTCCTCCTGGCGCTGGGCACCGAGATGGACATCATGGAGCACCGGGGCCTCGCCGAGGGCCTGAAGTCGCCCGACGCGACTCCGGACGACCCCGTCGTCCGGGAGGAACTGCTGGCGCTGCGTGACGCCCTGAAGGCGGAGGCGGATCGTCACATGCGTTCGGAGACGAAGCGCATCATCAACGAGGTCACCAGGGACAGGCTGTTCAAGGCGCTGGCCACGGCGGCACGAACCGAAGGCCCGGCCATGTTCGTCTTCGACGAGTTCCGCGTCGAGGTCGGCTTCGCCACCTACTCGTACTGGCGGGTCGTCCTCCCGTCGGCCGGCGCGAAGCTGCCGCTTCGCGAGAAGGGCGAGCGGACGATCGTCCTGCCGAACACGAAGCAGGCGTATGTGAAGCTCACCCTGCGTGGGGCCGAGGTCTGACGCGGCGCGGGAGTCGCGCGGTCGGGGGCGAGTCGTCTCGCCCCCGACGCCTTTTTCCGCGCGCGGTTTGGCCGTTTACTCCGCCGCCGCTGGGGGTATGATGTCGCGTGAGCCGCGCGGCCCGTGGCGGAGAGGAACAGACCGTGCCTCGAGTCGTTTCGCTGATCGCCAGCGCCACCGAGATCGTCTGCGCCCTCGGCTTCGAGGCGTCGCTCGTCGGCGTCTCGCACGAGTGCGACTTCCCGCCGTCGGTCAAGCGCCTACCCGCCTGCACCCGGCCGAAACTCAACGTCCACGGATCGAGCGCCGAGATCGACCGCGAGGTGAGGACGCTCGTCGAGAAGGCGCTCGCCGTCTACGACGTGGACTCGGCCCTCCTGGAGCAACTCGAGCCGGACGTGATCGTCACGCAGTCGCAGTGCGAGGTGTGCGCCGTGAGCCTGCGCGACGTGGAGCGGGCCGTCTGCTCGTGGCTGTCGCGGTGCCCGAGGCTGGTTTCGCTGAAGCCGGACTCGCTCGCCGACGTCTACACCGACATCGAGAGCGTCGCCGTCGCCCTCGACGCTCGCGACCGAGGCGAGGAGTTGATCGCGAGCATGAAGGCACGCATGGCAGCCATCGCGGAGCGGAGTAATCTTCTTCCAAAGAAGCCGCGCGTCGCCTGCGTCGAGTGGGTCGAGCCGCTGATGGCCGCGGGCAACTGGGTGCCGGAACTGGTGTCGATGGCGGGCGGCGTCAACCTGTTCGGCGAGGCCGGCCGGCACGCCCCCTGGATGACGTGGGAGCAACTCCACGACGCCGACCCCGACGTGATCGCTTTCCAGCACAGTGGGATCCGAAGCTTGGAATTCACGTGACTTGAAGTCGCGG
>JADMIO011301967.1_pt1 | contig 51754 bp, 50 predicted proteins | sample 8958161 | NCBI WGS metagenome assembly JADMIO01 (sample SAMN16585339, study PRJNA669376) | soil metagenome | isolation source: Crop rotation soil | place: USA: Cullars Rotation, Alabama | collected 2011
GGGAACCAACTCTTTCGAGTAATACGGCTCTTCCGTGCACCAGAAGATGTAATCAAGTTTTAGCTCGTCGGTGGCAAACTTGAGCAGCTCAGCAATGTCAGCGCGCTTTCCCGTTTTCGGATCTACGTCGCTGTAGTTTCCATCCTGCACTGCAAGGCCCGTGGGCACGATCCCGTCAGACTCGCGAATCAAGGGATAACTATTTGAGCGTTGAAACGGTCTGAATGGCATAAGGTCCGGGCCGCCGACAGCGACTTTGTTTGCGCGCGCGGCCCGATAGACCGCTTCGAGGTTCTTGCCCCCGCCGGGCATGAAGTTCGCGTACTGCATGGCGATTGACTTCGGAAATGCCCGCTTCAAAGCTTTCATGTTCGTAATGATCGCGTCGCGATAGATTTCGTAAGTGAAGCCTTTGGGAAACAGTTTGCCGGTCCGTCCCACGCCCACGGAACTTTCAGCCAGATTGATTCCGGTGATGCGGCCGTCGAACTCTTTACCGAGCGCGGAAAAAAGCTTGTGCATCCTTTCCTGCACTGCCGGATCCCAGCGCCGTGCCATCCATCCTTCGTGAGCGGCATTCTCGTCATTATCCACATCGCGGTACTGCTTCTAGGCGCCGCCGGTGAATTTCGGATCATCCTGCAGATACTGCGGGACGTTGATTCGCTTCGGACTAAAAGTAACGTCCTGAAATTGAATCCAGAGCTTCTTACCATTTGCTTTAAGAAGCTTCAGGTCCGCGCGAATCATGCTGAAGTCGTATTCGTCCCGCGCTGGTTCCAGTTGTTTCCATGAATAAACGACCTGCGCTCCTTCGAAAGCTTTTGTTTTCAGAAACGACTCGTCCTGGGGAATCTTCTCGCGATCCTGGCCATAGAAAACGTATTGATGGATCGGCTTGGCGCCGGCGCAACTCCAGAAAAGAGTCACTGCCACGGCGGCTCGAAGAAAGGGCATTGGTTTCAGCAGCATTAGCCGGGTGACGGGCTGTGAAGTAATTCGAAACCCGTTTAAGACAGCATTGTTCTTGAAGGATCAAAAACACCGAGTCCGCGTAGCGGACGGCGGCATAAAGCCCGGGGTGAGATAGCGAACCCCGGGAAACAGACGTCCAGGAAAATAGAGTCCGCGTAGCGGACGATGGCCCAGTCCGAACCATATTTCATCGAATTCAATCTGATTCCCATTAACTTGAGACACTATCCCAACGAGTCGCCGCCCGCTTCACAGGCTGAATCAAAATTTTCGTCTTGTCCTTGGGGCTCACGCCCCGGGCTTTACACCGAGTCCGCTTCGCGGACTATCAAACCAGCTTTCGGGTTTTCAAAGTAACTTGCAGGGTCTGCTCTCCGCGCTGAATCGTGATCTTGAAGGCCGCCGGCTTTTCGAACATCTCGCCCAACTTCGTGATTGTCAGCTCTGACGCCGGTTTGTCGTTGACCTTCAACAACAGATCGTCCTTTTGTAAACCGATTTCAGCTGCCGGAGAATCCTCGAGAATTTCAACGATTCGGAAGATGTTGAAGTCCTTTCCTTCAGCAGCCAGCGCCATTCCGCTGTGCGCGCGTTCGAACGGCTCGCCGAACCTCGCAGTGGGCTCGAGTATGATCCGCTCATGCGCATAGTCGAGGAACACTTTGAACTGGCTGGCTATTTGCTGGCCAATGTTGCCGGACAGTGCCCGGTTGGTGAATGCGCCGGCTTTGTCTTCTGAGAAGAGGACAGTCGGGTTCGCAATCCTGAAATTGCCGATCTTCAACTCGGCTACGCGTCCGATGCGGCCCACGGTCTGTCCACCAGCACCACCGGCGCCGATGGCCCTGATGGTTTTCAGATTTGAATTAAGCAAGCCATGATCGGCGACAAAGGGACTGTGCAAAGCCAGACTGTTGCCTGAACCAATGTCGAGAACGTACTTGCCCGGGATCGGTTGACCACCCAACGGGGTGACTTCGCCTCTCAAAATCGGATGACCCTGAGAATCCAAACTAATCGGAATGCTCTCGCCGGCGCCAGAATAAGTGAAAGTGTTCCGATCGTGAAGCTTGAGCACGCGCGCCTGGTAATCAATCTCAACGACATACTGCTTGATGAACTCGCTGCCGATGATGCCGTCAAAGTCGTGTCCAAATCTGGAAGCCAGCCGATCGAAAGGAAGGGCCAGCACCACGGGTTGCGTGAATCCATCTAAACCGGGAAGCGTCCAGTTGGCGCCTCTTACCTGCGACCCAGCCAGACGCCCACTGCCTGCACCACCGACGCTGACCTGGCCGTAAAGATCCAGACCGAGCTCTTGCGCCACCTTGAGATCGATGATCGCCACTTTGTCGCCGGTGTCGAAAATAAATGAGAGCGGACGCGAGTTATTGACCCGCACCTTTACGACCACGTGGCGCGTCACCAACTCGAACGGAATTGAAATCGGTTGAGCAGCCGGTGCGGGTTTGGGTGCTTGTGCCTGTGACGCTGCGCCCGCCAGCGCAAGCAGGATCAGAAAGGCTGGGGCTAAGATTCGACGATTCATTGGGGTTTAAGCTCGATTCGGTGCTCAGGGTGCGTATCTTTAACGCATGCGAGCGCGACCGAGTTTCAAAAAGGGAAAGGCTCATTTCAACTGTTCTTGAATTTTCCGGGGCGCGATTAGTCGCCACGCCTCATGTAGGTGGACCTTAAGCTCTTTGTCGCTGACGTGGTTTACCTCGATTCCGACCCAGCCGCGAACGCCAACGTATGGCGGCCGGTAGAACTTCTTTGGTGATTTCTTGATAAGCATTTCCTGGATGCCAATCGCTGCCGGCACGGTCACGGCCACGTGGCCGTCGTTGTGGTGATTGTTCGAAAACATGGCAAAGACCTTTTTGCCTACAAACCAGGTTGGTTCGCCATGGGAAATCTTTTCCCAGGTTTCGGGAAGCGCAAGACAAATGCGGCGCACACGCGCGATCGCGTTCTCGTTTTGTTGATTCTTCAAGATGCTATTTCGGGTGCGTGTTCGTCGCTGTGCGAAGAAAATAGTTTTACTTCCGATCCGTCTGACGACAATTTGATCACTTGATCGAACTGCAAACCAATCCGGAGTAGAAGCTTTTCAGACCGATCGTTATCAAGTGCGGTGATTGCCAGAATCCGTTTTACCTTCAGGGTCTGGCGCGCATAATTCATCACCGCCGCCGCCGACTCAAGCGCGTAACCCTGGGACCAAAACTCAGGCAGAAAAGCAAAACCAATATCCGGATCGGGAAGGGAGTCGCGCTTTAGTATGCCGCTGATGCCGATCGGCTCGCCACTGCTTTTCAGGGCGACCTTATTCAGGCCAAACCCGTTCTCTTCGTAGCTTTTCACCGGGCCGGTTTGAATGTAATTGCGCGCGTCGTCAAGCGTCCGCACTTTCTTATCGCCGATGTAGCGAATAAAAGACGGCTCGTTCAGCAACTTCAAAATGAAGTCGGCGTCGCCAGCTTCAAGATAAGTCAGCACCAGCCTGTCTGTTTCAAGTACTTTCACAATTGACCCAGGGATTGTCCGGATTCGGGTTCGACGATGCATCGCCACAACCGAAATGTGGATCGTTCCAGTCGTAGCACGGAAATGCTTCGTTGTAGTCGATGTTGAAGTTAAAAACCTTGTTCAGATAGATCGCATACCACAGCACCGCTCGATAGTTGTTACAGCCAAAAGGCCGATTGCCGATCTGGTAATTCAAGCAGTTCATTTCGGCCCACGTCTTGTTCATAAAACGCAGATAGTACGCGCCCATCAGCTCGCCGGTGCGATCCATTCCCCCTTCACAGTGGGCATAAATTACGTTCGGCATGGTGTTCTCTTGATTCAGCCAGATGTTCAATTGCTGCATACGTCCGGGCGTGTTGCCGGGCGGTTGATCGCCCAGGTTGTCTGTCAGCCAGTCTGGCAGGCTGGTCGCGAGATAGTCCTGTACCGCCGGGTCGCACAATGGCGGCGCCACCGCGCACAAGCTCGTGCCGTTGGTTTCCCAAAAATGAAATTCGCCGAGGCCTTGAGCGTTCTGGAAAAAATTGTATTCCGCCAGAATCATCGGGACTTCATTCGCGTTTCCCCACTGCAACAGATTGATATCAATCAAATGATACGACTGTGGAAGGGTCTGGCCGGCCCGTTCAGCGGCCGCGGCAATTGAGCTGGTTAGGTTTCCATAATCAAACCAGTGAAGCGGAAGCTCGCCGGAAGGATCAGGCCCAGCATTCTTGACCACTGGATTGGGACCACGAAAGAGAAAATTATTCTTGACGTGATCCACAAAGACGACGTTGTAGGTATCGACAAGGATATTTTGGCGGATGTCCTGGTTCATGAGTTTTCCTGTTCCGATTATTTTCTGGCGCTGCACACCACTGCCTGCATTTTTCCGCGCGCCGGTTTGTCACCAAAGTTTGCCGCAATCGATTTCACGAGGTCGGCTTCAATCTGGGGCGCGAACGCCGCGTTCCGTTCGTTGATGTCGTTGATGAGCGGGTTGCCGTGAATCAATCCGTGCGCGACACTGCCGGCTGATTCCGCCACCTGCGGAAACGAGACGGCAGCAATTTCGATGTCACGGAAACCGGCTGAAGCGAGTAGCGATTTGAGCCTCTCGCGATCGAAATAAGAAAAAGGAATGTCGTAGAAGTCCGGCGGATCGTTTGGGAAGTAGTGCTGCACCACCTGGTGAGTCATGTGCGGGAAGTCGTTGAGCTCGATAGCGTCCCAAACGTTGAAGAGAAACCTTCCATCCGGCTTGAGCACGCGGTTGACCTCAGCGGCCGCGCGCGGCTTATCGGGAAAGAACATCAGGCCGAACTGGCAAACCACCGCGTCGAATGACGCTGCGGAAAACGGCAAAGCGGTGGCATCCGCGGTTTTCCATTCAACATTCTCATCCGATCTGATCTTCTGTTTCGCAAACTCCATCATCGGTTCGTTCAAATCCGTGGCCACCAGTTTCGTCGACGGGGCCAGTGTGTCGCGTAGGCGGCGCGTGACGATGCCGGTGCCACAGGCAATTTCGAGTACCTCCCCGTTTTCCGAGACATTAAGACGCGCCGCCAAATCCCGGGCGTAAGGATCAAACAGAACCGGTCCGAGGTGCCGGTCATAATTCTCAGGAATCGAGCCGACGAAAGCGGCATTGTTTACCGTCATGTCTTCCTCAACGTGGTGTGCGAGATCAGCTTCAGGCGGAGTCCTAATCTAATTCTCTGCGCCGTCTCTGCGAGCTCTGCGTCTCTGCGGTGAGTTTTTCGCGCCATCTTCACCGCCGAGACAACGAGGACACTGAGCCCTCGCAGAGAAGAACTGAAATTAAGGACTCACTTCACCTTTGAATTGACTTGCACTTATCTTTAGCATACAAAACGAACGCTCAACACACTTTCGGGTGAAACGAGACCACAATGAAATCGATTCTAGCATTCGCACTCTTGTTTGCGGCATTGTCGCTCTGCAATCTTACCAAGTCGAAGCCGGAAGATAATTCTAATTCCAGCTCCGGACCCAACGCTGCTACTTCACCGGCCGCCGCACCAACCAGCACGGGAGTCGATCGAGTCGCACTGACGGTTGAGCTGATGCAGCTTGAGAACGAACTGACGACGGCCAGCTTCGCGGGAGACATTTCCAAGCTCGCCACTTATGTGGCCGATGATTATTCCGGCACAGATGTGGAGGGCAAGACCCAAAACAAGAACCAATTACTGTCCCAGGTAAAGCCGGACACCGTGACTAAATCGTGGAAGATCACGGATGGCGAACTGACCAGCGCTTCTGAAGACACCGCTGTGTTGACCTACATTCAAAGCCAGACCTTAAAAGATGGCCGGACCTTCCGGGCGCGCGTGACCGACACTTTCGTCAAGCGAAACGGCCGCTGGCTGGTAAAGTCTGAACAACAGACGCTGATGAAATAGCTGGCAATGAATCAGACACCAAAAGCGCGGTAGTTTTTCGCGTCACTTGTCGTGTCCGACATATAATGGGCTCTGCTTGGAGAAGAATCCTTCAAATGGATGTTGATACTCTTACAGTGTTGGCTGCTTGGGCTGCTGTTGCTTGTACGCTTATGGTTGTCTGGTTGCAAAACCGCGCTACTAAGCGCCTAACGACTCTTCAGCTATTTATGCAGCTCGCCGCGCAATACGATTCGCTCGATATGCAACAGGTTAGGGCGCGTTTAGTTGAAAAACTCCTGGCTGATCCAAATACAGTTGCGGTTGATGACACGTTGCTTGTCTTCTATGAGAACATTGCCATTTTGCACCGGCGAAAGTTACTCGACTCTGAGCTTATGTACAACACGTTTTCCTATGACGTACGTACTTATTGGCTTGTGCTCCAACCGTACATTTTGAACATTCGGGGAACTATGGCCGATGATGATTTCTTTCAAGAGGTTCAGCGACTAAATGACCACTTTGTACAGGACGCCCGTACGCGCAACGCGAATCGCCAGACGTTACTCTTGAAAACGCAAGAGAACTCCTTGCTTGGGAGGCGCGCCGCGCAAAGGTACCAACAGCGTAACAACTCGTTGGACGCGAGCGGCGGGAGCGTGTTTCACACCATGAATATTGTGGTGAAGGTTGCGTGAAATCGTGCCGCGCGGTCAACTCTGACGTTCGAAGCTACCTTCAATTAGATTACACAGATCGATATGAGAGTATTTATCAGTTGGTCAGGCTACCGTAGCAAAGCCATTGCTGACGCTCTTCATCAGTGGTTACCAACGATTATCCAAAGCGTTGAGACTTGGATGTCGGAACACGACATCGAAAAGGGCTCAAGGAATATTCCAGCAATCTCCAAGAATTTAGAAGAAACGCAGTTCGGAATCATATGTCTCACTCCCGAGAATCTGAATGCCGCGTGGTTATTGTTCGAAGCCGGGGCACTCTCTAAGACCCAAGAGGACGCGCGAGTTTGGACATTTCTTTACCAACTGGAACACACAGATGTAGAGGGGCCTTTATCTCAGTTTCAGCACACAAAGGCGATAGAAGATGATGTTCGAAAACTATTGCGCGCCATAAACCGGGCATCCGTTGGCGCGGCTGTTACAGAACAACAATTACAGGTTTCCTTTGATAGAGGTTGGCCCGAACTAGCCGAGAGACTTTCCAGTATCCCGCCTACGAATGAGGCAACTGCGCCAAAAAGGAGCGATAGAGAATTAATAGAAGAATCGCTCACTCTCTTAAGAAAAATCGCCGCCGGTGACGATGAATCTTACTTGGGCCCGCTACTCAACGCGGACAGTCAGTTATGGTTATCGCTGGAAATCTTGAAATACAAGTTTGAATTGGTTGAGACCGAAAGTGTCCCACCTATGGATCTTAGACCAGAAGTTGAAGAACTGGTTCAAAAGGCACGAAGTCTAAGAAATCGAATCAAGAATCTGCGCGGTGAAATTCCACTACGAATTGACGTGCTTTGGCGCGAGCTAATGCAACTAAGAGAAAAGGTTCGGAAGTCTGCTGAACAACTTGAGAAAGAATATGGTCAGGTATGATGAAAGCCCCTGGTGGGAACCGTCATATTGGAGCAAGTTCACGTCGAACAACTCGTTGGATCGGAGCGGCGGGTGAGCGATTTCGGATTGGGAATTTGAGTCGCGCCGCTTGGTGAGCTTTGACGTTGGGCAATGACAATTCCGCGAAAACTTTCTCGGACCACCGGAGTCTAAATGGCATGAGCGAAAGGAAGCCTGCCACCAAATTTTTTACGCTAACACTAACTCCCTGGGCATATGTGACAATCATAGCGCTGCTGATTGTCCCATTCTTGATTGCAGTTCTCTATTCTGATCGGATTTACGCGGCGTACGTTAGAACGTACGTTGGCCGTGACGTTCAACATCAATTTGGGTTCAGGCTGGAGCGCAAGACTATGTACTATCGAAAGGTCCAGCGGCTTGATGTGTTTGTAATTACAGCACTCGAACCGGACGGCGTGTTAGCTAAAGCCGGAGTTAAGAATAATGATGTTCCGCTCATTTCGTATCACATGAGCGACGTAGATTTTTACCTGCGCCTCCGGCGAAGCCAAAAGGAAGCAATCGAGCTAAGACTGATTAACGTCGACGAATATGAGGATTGGCTGAAAACAGGTGACGCATATTCATTATTCCGCGATCGGGAACGTAAAGTTGTTGTACCCCAGCAATAAATTGAACCCTTTTTTCTCGTATGAAACGGCCCGCACTAATCCTAATTGTGATCGCTTTTCTTTCCGTCTCGGCCGTCGCTCAGGAACCAACGGGGCCAAGGATCGTCGGTCAGAAACTTGGTGTTGACGGCAGGTATTGTGAAACCGCCAAAGCCGATTGGGACTTGATCGCCCAAGTGGCTAACGAGAGGAATTCAAACGTCATCATTATTAGCCATTTGGGCACGGGCGAACGGTCTCGACGAATCAATCGTCTTCGACTGTCGCAGATACGAAATCATCTCTTGCTTGTTCGTGCCTACGCGCCCGAACGGGTCATCATCGCTGAAGGTGACCGCGTGCGTGGATTGGGAGTAGTAGAAGTTTACCTAAACGGAAAACCGTTCATAATTTACCGCATGCGGCGCAACCAGGATTTCTTCACCGGCAACTTTGGGTGCTAATTCTAACTTACTCATGGATCAATCATCAGCCATCAAGAAATTTCACGCGCTGCACGAGTCGGGTTGTTTTGTGCTGCCGAATCCGTGGGACGTGGGCTCAGCGATTTATCTCGAGCATGTGGGGTTCAAAGCGATCGCCACCACGTCGGCGGGTTTCGCTTTTTCAAATGGACTGCCGGACGGATCTGCACTGATCAGTCTCGACATGATGTTCGATCATTTTCGCGAGATGGCGGCTGCGACTTCTTTGCCGGTGAATGCGGACTTCCTGAATGGCTATGCGGACGAACCTGAAGAGGTCAGGGCTAATGTAGCCAGATGCGTCTCGACAGGCGTAGCCGGCCTGTCGATTGAAGATTCCACCCGGCATCCGGACATTCCTTTGTATGATTTCAATTTGGCGGTCGAACGGATCAAAGCAGCACGCGCAGCGATAGACGCGTCAGGCACTCAGGTTGTTCTCACCGCTCGCTGTGAAGCGTGGCTGGTCGGTGACGCGGATCCGCTCCGCACTTCTCTCGATCGCCTGGCCGCCTTTGCCGAAGCCGGCGCCGATTGTCTCTATGCGCCCGGAGTCACCGACCCTGAAGAGATCGATGCAATCGTAAGGGCCGTTGGTCCGAAACCGGTCAATGTCCTGGTGTTCTCGAAGAACTGCAATCTTACAGTTCCCCAATTGACGGATCTTGGTGTGCGCCGGATCTCGGTGGGCAGCGGGCTGGCGCGCGCGGCATGGACTGGTCTGATTGATGCCGCCAAAGAAATTCAGGAAGCGGGCGCGTTCACAGCCTTCGGAGCTGCTACCAGTTTCAACTTCAATCAATTGTTCAGCGCCCGCTGACTCACCAGCCCGCGAAGCGGGTGGCGGCATAAAGCCTGGGTGCAGTGAGCGAAGCGAGCAAACCCAGGACCCAATCCAAAGCAAAAGGTGAGCCCGCGGAGCGGGCGACAGCCGTTTACGAAACCAGATTTGTAATTCCAACGGTGGTTCGCTTTTCAAAAAGCTGTTTAGTCGTGTGTGCTGTCGCCCGCTCCGCGGGCTCGGAATCGTTTTCGCTTCTGATCCGGGGCTTACGCCCCGGGCTTTATGCCGTCGCGCGTGACTCACGGGCGAGACGCCCGTGCTACTCCTCTACTTCTTTACTGCTTCCCACTTCGCGGTAAAACCTTCGGTAGTAAATTCGCCCGACAGTTTTCCGCCTTGCAAGTCACCGGTAATCGCGATCGATTCATGCTTTTTGAACTCGAGGGTGAAGCTGAGTTTGCCGTTTCGGTATTTGCCGTCACGAATTGTTCCCGCGCCGGTGTGATCTGAGTAAGCGCTGCCGGTAACCGTTTGGCCGTCGAGTCTCAAGTTGAATGTGGCGGGCGTGTTCGGGTGGCCCTTCACCATGAATGAAACATTCCATTCACCGGTGAGCGCGTCGGTCTGCGTCTTTGGCGAAGTGATCTCGCGGCCAAACGCTTGGTGGTGACGGGCGACCGCGGTGCATCCCGACAGCAACGTTCCGCTCAAAGCCACAACAAATAATCCGGAAAGTAATTTGGATTTCATCTAAACGTCTCCTTGCTAGTTCTCAAAATTCTGATCTGCCGGAAAAGTGACGTGTGACTCTACGATCAAATTAACAGCGTGTCCTCGCGAAATGCCGCGCGGGGCGGCGTTCTTGGACAAACGGCATTTCGGTGTTCAAGAATGAGTACCGATGACGGTCAAAAAGAAAGTCGATCGGCGCACCCAGCGCACCCAACATCAACTCGGCCGGGCCCTGGTTGAGCTGGTCGAAGAAAAGCGCTTTGACGACATCACCGTCCAGGAAGTCATCGATCGGGCTGACGTCGGCCGGTCAACTTTCTACACACATTTTCGCGACAAGGAGGATCTGTTTCGCCGGGACTGGGAAAAGTTTCTCGACTTTCTCGCGGAGCAGATTAAATGGGACCAGGCAGGCAAGGGCTCGTTTATGCCGATTGTTTTTCTGTTCAGCCACCTCGCGGACGCGCAAACTTTCTACAAAAGCTTAGTGCGATCACAAAAGACGGATGGGTTGATTAAGGCTGGCACTGAGCACCTGGGTCAAAGGATTGAATCAGCCCTCAACCAACGCTTCCGAAACAAGACTGCAGTGCCGTTTCCGATTCTGGCGAATTATCTGGCGGGCGAAATGTTTGCTTTGTTGATGTGGTGGCTCGACCACGGGATGCCGTATCCGCCGCAGCGCATGGACGAGATCTTTCATGATCTGGTCAATCCGACGGTGCAGGCCGCGCTACAGAAAACCGCGTCACGATTCGGGCCTTGATCTCGTTTCGGCCGCTTTGAAAGCCCACACGCCAATTACCGCTCCGAGTAATTCAACCAGTGCCAGCGCCACCGCCGTCCAGAGAAATGTTGAGCGCCAAGGGCCATGGACCTCGCTCACGTTGTCATTAGTGGCCGAAAGGAAGTGATACCAAACACCGAATGCGAAGCTGCCCAACATCGAAATCGCCAGCAAGAAGGCGCCCGCCTTTGCCCAACGCGTGAACAACAACGCTGCGGCGACCAAAGGCGCCAGCGTGATCACCACCAGCACATAGATATTGCCGAAGGTCGTCAGCGTCACCATCGCGCCCTGATGAGCGCTGCCGTGAACAATGGAAATGGAGAGGTGCACCAGGACGACGCCGAGACCCAGAAATTTCGCTTGCCTGTTTGTCATCTAGGAATAGACCTGACGCCTCGGATCTGCCTCAAACGTATTTTTCATCGTCCGCGAAGCGGACTGAAAGAGAATGGCCCCAGCGCTTCAGCGCTGGGTGACGTGACAGGTTCCCTGGGGTCCGTGAAGCGGACGACTGCATAAACATGTGAACCTTAACACCTGGACTCAGCCGTCCGTTTCACGAACTGCATTTGCGTCTCCATCTTATTCCCACCAATGAATCGGTGGGCTATTATCATTCGTCGGCTTCGCCGACTTTTAAGGCAAAAGCCTGCGCCGCTAGCGATACCCTTCCGCCTGAAGGAAAAACAATTCACTGTAGAGTCCGCCGCGCGCGATCAGCTCATCATGCGAGCCTTCTTCTACCGGACGGCCTTCATCGAGCACCACGATACGATCGGCCATGCGCACCGTCGAGAAACGATGTGAAATGATCACGGCCATGCGGTTTTCCATCAGCCCGGCAAAACGGCGGAACACCTCGTATTCCGCGCGCGCGTCCAACGATGCGGTGGGCTCGTCCAAAATCAACAACTGCGCGTCGCGCATGTAGGCCCGCGCCAGCGCCACTTTCTGCCATTCTCCGCCTGAGAGATCCACGCCTCCTTCGAAGCGCCGGCCCAGCAACTGTTTGTATCTTTCGGGAAATCGCGGCAGTAAGGTATCCGCTAAAGATTTTTCGGCGGCTGATACAATCACGCCCGGTGTTGAATTGCTCGACGCTCCGTTGTTTCTGGGATCATCTTCTGCATCGACATACTCGCGCACTGTTTCGATCTCGCCGACCCCGATATTTTCGTCGAAGCGCAGGTCGTAGCGATAAAAATCCTGGAAGATAACACCGACATTGCGACGCACACTTTCCAGGTCGTACTCGCGCAGATCGACGCCGTCCAAAAGGATTCGGCCTTCACTCGGGTCGTACAAGCGGGCCATCAGCTTAACCAGAGTTGTCTTGCCGGCGCCGTTACCACCGACGAGGGCTAATCGCTCGCCCGGACGCAAATTCAGATTGACGCCCCGCAGCGCCCAGCCCTCGCTGTCGGGATATTGAAATCCAACGTTCTCAAAAACGAATCCATGCTGCAACGGTCTGGGTACCTGCGCGGCTTCGGGCGGCGAAGCTATAGTTGGGCGCATTTCAAAAAAATCGAACAGATCTTTGAGATAGAGACTTTGCGAATAGATTTCACCAGCGCCTGATAGCAGCCGCTGGATCAAGTCACGACTGCGCATGAACGAGGCGGCGAGAAATGTCAGAGAGCCGAGCGAGATGAGCCCGGTTACTGCACGCATCAGAATTACTGCATACGCGCCGTAATAGCCGAGCAAGCCAATCACGGACAGACCAGTGGCCACGATGCTCTTGCGGATCGTGAGTGACTTGTTCTCGCGATAAAAGCGATCAGAGAGATCGCGATAACGACCAGTCAGCCAGTTCGCCAAGCCGAACATCTGGATTTCTTTGGCCGGACGATCGCTCGCGCCGAGGTAACGCAGATAGTCGAGTTGACGCCGCTCTGGCGTGCGGCGGAAGAGCAGCGAGTACTCAAGCGATGCGTAATGGGCCTCTCCCAGAAATCCGGGAACCACCGCCACAGCCAGCAGCAACAAAAGCCATGGACTGTAGATCATCAACGCCGCGGCCAGCGAGATCAGCGTCAGGCTGTCCTGTGACATTGAGAGGAGCAATGCCAGCAATCCAATACGGCCGGTGGTTTGTCGTCGCGCGCGTTCGAGTTGGTCATAGAAATCCGGATTCTCAAATTGATAAAGATCCAGCGAGGCCGCATGCTGCATCAACATTACGCTCGTGCGATTGGAAAAGAGATCTCCCAGCAAGCTCTCGACCACGGATGAAATACGCGCAAGCGCTTCCGAACTGAAGGCAAGCACAATTTCAATCGCCACCAGACGCCAGAGATGGGCGGTGTTCAGGCTTCCGCCGCGCGAGGCCACCACCGAATCAATGATCAGTTTCCCAATCCAGAGCAGCGCGACCGGCACAAAGGCCCTCAGCAATCGCAGCAGCAGCATGGCTACAGTGAAACCGCGATGGGTTTGCCAGACGAGCCTGACAAAAGGCGGGATATGACGGAGAACAGCAACTCTCTCGCGCAAGGTTGGCGAATCTCGATTTGGCATTCGCCGTCCTGGTGAGATTCGCGATGACATTTGAAAATTCTTGAGAGACTTGATCAGGCCAGACCAACAACGGATTCCCAAGCTTCGATCGCGCGTGGCAGATCATATTCAGAAACTCTTTGGCGGGCCGCATGGCCCAGGCGGCGACGTAATGCCTCGTCGTGCGCGAGCCGAATCAGCGCGGACGCGAGCGCGCGTGCATCATTGACCGGAACTACTAAACCGGTCACGCCATCCTCGACCAACTCAAGTGGGCCGGGCGCGCCATCGCTGACGACCACCGGCAAACCGTGGCTCATCGCTTCGAGGAGCGCGTTGGGCGTGCCTTCGACGCGTGACGGCAAAGCAAAGATCGGCGCTGCGCGGTAGAACTTTTCCGGTTCTTCAACCACTCCGTGCCAATCAATGCGCGGCTCAACACCGAGCCTGGCTGCCCGCGCCTGCAACTCACTCTTAAGACGCCCGTCCCCCACAATCGCCAGCCGCCACTCTTTCAAATCTTCTCCCGCCAGCGCAAAAGCTTCGAGCAACACCTCGTGCGCTTTGTCCCACACCAAACGCGCGACAATTAGAATGAAGGGCGCGGACGCGTTATGCCCGTTGCCGTTCTCATGCCCGTTGCCGTTGCTCAACACCAGCGGATTTGGAACGAATGCGAGTTTTGCCGGAGTCACAAACTCTTCCATGTCACGGAGGCCGGTCCGTGTATTTGCCGTAATCAAATCGGCTCGATCATAGAGCTTGCGCGATAAACGATCCCAGGACATAAAGCGCGTGAGACGCTTGGGATCATTGCGTTCCGAGATGATCACACGCCGGCCCAGCCCCTTACACGCGCGCAGGGTGATGATGTTGACGGGGGTCCCAAACGAAACAATCAGCGGCGATTCGATTCGCTTCAAGGCACGGCGCAAAGATACCGCTTCGTAAGTGAACACCACCCCGGAATAGATCCGATGGAGACTTCTGTAGAAAAGTCGGTAGAGAACCGCGCTGATGAAACTGATCAGCGAAAGGCCGGTGGTGCTGAGTCTGCGCAGCGCTGCCGCCACCCACTTAAGAGCGTCCGCGAGTCTGGTCAGGCCGGTGCGGTCGATGATGACATGATGGATGGCCGCGTCGAGCGCATAGAACCGCCGGCGATCGTGCATGGTGATGACGCACACCTTGCGGCCGCGGCGGCTCCACTCATTCGCGAGCAGGGAAACTACTCGCTCGATTCCGCCGGCATCGAGGCAGTTACAAATCAGAATTATTTCAGCTCGAAAATCCACCCGCCCCGGCATAGTTCGCTGGCGTCTCCTTAATCCAATTCAGGTGAGGATTCACAAAATAGGGAATAGCGGATCATACAGGGGACGCGAGGCAGAGTCGACCCTTGCTCCTAAAAGCAGAGGTCAGAGGTCAGCTTCGCCGCGTAGCGGCGAAATGTCTATAGATAACGTGTCTTCCAAAAACATTCGCCTGTGACGCGACGGTGAACTGCTAAATCTTTCGCGAGTCATAGGCCCAGTGCAGCACTGCCTGTCGTTGCCGGCGGCGACAATCGAGCGCGCGACGCGGGCAGTTCTGCTTGATCTGAGCGATGTGCCGCTGGATCGCACGCCAACGTTTGATTTGCCGCTCGTCGTCCGGGCACCGGCGGCCCATGTAATAGCGGCAGTACCACTGAAACCAGCCACGCGGATCTTCATGATAAATCCAACCCTTGCTGCGCCAGACAGACAGGGGCTGCGAAGCATTCACTTTGAAAAAGTTTAGTTTGGCGTCGTGACGCTCGTGATTGAGTTTGGCGTGCTTGAACCAGGAGTCGGGAAACTCTCTGCGGCAATCGGTCATGTACTTGCCGCCAAAAACTCCAAGCTCGAGCATTTCTCTTGGCGTGAGTTGCGGCGCGAAATGCGGACTGAAGTTTCGACCGGTGGGCTCAGTGAGGTAATACACGTACCCCTTCTGCATCGAGTCGTTAACCTTAACGGCGACTTTGCGCTTTCTCATCCCCGGGTTCGTCACAGACTAAGTCTGTGCCACTTCACTTTGTTTTTGCGAGCAGGCGAATATAGATCAGATCAAAACCCGAACAAAAGATTCCGAAGATTAGGATCAGGAAACTCCCGCGGGGGAAACCACCTTCACCGACCACGCCATAAAGAATTGTAGGCGCGAGAGTGCCGATCCACTTATTCACCGCGATGGTGAGACTCTGGCCCTCCCGGTTGCCGCGACGGACCAACATCGTGATGAACAACACGGACATAATCAGGTTCTGCGGGAAGGCTGAATAGGCGGCGCCTTTCGCCACGCCAAACTCACGAATGAACGAATATTCCAACGCAAAGGCAGTGATGAGGCCGAGCACGCTCCAACCAATAAATGCACTCGATTGGTAGCCGGCCGGAAAATATTTTCGCCCAAACTTGAAATAGGTGTAGAGGATGCCGATATCGAACGTGAGCCAAACCGCGTTGAAAATGTTCTGTGCGTTGATTCCGTTGATGCGAAAACCGAAATAGGTGTACAGACCTTCCCAAGCGAAATTCAGGGCGAGTGCGTAGAACGGAACGGCGTAAGACTTGTCTCGAAAGCCCAGCCGGATTCCATCGACATAAACGATGGTCCAGCAGATGCCGCTAACGATCGTGAGGATTGTCTTGAGCGTCGCTACATCCATAGTGAAGTGTGAAGGGCGCTCGTTCGAATTATTGGAAGCCCTCGCGCGCCCAGATTATTCCATACGTGACACCGAGCGCGTAGCGCTGTTGGACCCAAATCGATGTCATAGCCATAACCATCATTCGATCCTTTAGCCAGCTCTCGGATTCCCCGCATGGCCGTTTCCAGCTGTCCGATCATTTTCACCGGCGGTCGAACGGCGCTGGGCTTGTTGGCTTTGAGACTTTCGGTCGCTTGCTGAAGATCATCAGCCGCTTCCAATAGTTCCTGCTTAATTTTTTGAGGAACCGGCACTTGCTCGCGCGCTGGTCGGTCATGGCGCAGATCCCACAGTTGCGTTTTGACCTTGTCGTACTTAGCCCGCGCGCAAAGAATCAATTCCATTTCAGGCGCTGCGACTTTTGTGAATCCTTCTTCGGCAAGAATGGTTGAAATATCGGGCACTCGCAAAGTGGCGCCGACCGCGACCGTCTCAGCGTTCTCAATGTGGTTAACCAACTTGATGACGGAAGAGTACCCCTGGTGCCCATACCGCAAAGTCGCAATCTTCGCCAGAGAGTCACCTTCACGCATTGTGTAATCGGTGGCCGTCAGCTTAGCCGTCGGCTCCCACTCAGCTGAAGGCAAGTGTTGATGAAGATAGCGCTCGGCTTTCGCAGCCGCCTTCAGCCGTTGATTTCGGCGAACGACGAGTATTCCGAAGACGATCGCAATTACTGCGGCGGCGCCCGTGATAACAATCAGATAATTGCGTTTCATCGGTCGAAAAGTGGTTCGCATCCGGCGCGCCTTCAGTAGCAGCCGGCGGCTGCGTACCGGTGAGAAGGCTGCTTAACTCTGCACTGTTTCGGCGATCTCTTCAATGTGATTCACCAGCGTTGAGAGATGTGCTTCTTTCGGGTAACTGATCAATCGTGCGTTCGGCAGTTCGTTTACCACGCGGCGCACGAGGGCGATCGGAACGTTAACGTCGTTTTCGCCGTGAAAGAAAGTTACCGGCATTAGGACTTCGGCGATGCGAAAACCAAACTCGCGCACATAAAGCCGCATGTCCCATGCCGGGCCTTTCGTTCCCTGACGCATCGACTCGCGCACGCCCTGGCCCAAAGCTTTCATTCGGCCGGGTTCGGCTAACGCTTCATAGTCCGCTGGCGGAAATCTGTTTTTCATTCGGGCCAACTCTTTAGCCGGATCTCCCTGAGACGAAGCTGCCATCCCTTTCAACAACAGGCCCAGGAGAAACGGAGCGCGGCGAGCCAGAAATTGTACCAGGCGAAAAACTCCGGAGAGGTTCTCTTTCGCTTCGGGCCAATCCATGCGCCAACCGCCTGAAACCACCACCACCGATTTAAGACGCTCGGGAATGCGCGCGGCGCAGACAGCCGCATAAGCAGCGCCGCCTGAATATCCAATCACCGAAAACTGTTTGAGCCCGAGCGCATCCGCGAGCGCAGTCACATCCGCGGGCCAGTCAGCAAAGCCGCGGTTGGGTTGGAGGTCCGACAATCCCATCCCGGGCCGATCGGCAGCGATCACTCGCAGGCCCAAACGCGTCCAGGTTTCGTCGCCAACAAACAGCGGCTCGAGTCGCGAAGACGGCGCGCCGTGAAAGTACATCACCGGGATCCCATCAGCGTCGCCAAACTCGGCATACGCCAGCTTTCGACCGTTAGCCAGAACGATGTGGTTTTCATTATTACCGGCCATTAAGGCGATTCATACGAACTAAGCTGAGAAAACGTTCCTGATGGAAAGGGCTGGCAGTCTCGTTACACCGGTGGAAGAGTCGGCGACACAAGTGAACTCGTTTGAAACGCTTTCCTAGTCCAGCGTCGAATCATAGTCACCGGGGGCTTTGCCTCAAAAGTCCTCTTGAGGAGCGGCTGTGCCGTCTGATGTGAGGAAGGCCTTAGGCCTTCCGACATAGGTCCGATCCTAACTCTTGGGCTGCGCCCAGTTTTTTCGGGGCGAAGCCCCACATTGGGGAGCAAGCTGAACCGAAGCGCGGAGCGCTTCCTCACATCAGAAGGCGAAGCCGAGTCAACGTGGCCTGACTTTTGGGTCAAAGCTCTCTCGCAGACTAATTCCACACCGAGCGGGAGGATAAGAGCCTTTTACTGCATCGCCTTGATGTCGGCGAGCAAAACCTGTTCGTGACCTTCCGGATTCACCTTTTCATAGACCTTGCGTAGCGTGCCGCTGGGATCGATCACGAACGAGGTGCGATTCCAGTACATGGTGCCCTTGTAATCGCTTTGACCCACTCCGGCGGCGGTAAGCAATTCGGCGTTGGGATCGGCCAACAGATCGATCGTGAACGAGAACTTGTTGCAGAAATTCTTGTGCGACTCGACATCGTCCGCGCTCACACCCACCACCGCGATATTGGCCTCGTCGAAGTCCTGTTTCGTAGCGGTAAATGATTTGCCCTGGATCGTGCAACCGGGCGTGTCGTCTTTCGGATAGACATAGAGCACCAGCCACTTACCGCCGAAATCATCCAGCGTCATCGTCTTACCGTCCTGGTTCTGCAAACTAAAATCCGGAAAGCGTTTTCCAACTTCCGCTGCCATATTCATTCTCCTTCTATTAACCGTGGTTTTGTGCTTCATAGTGTTGGAAGAACGAAATCTTTTCAAGTTAAGGAAGTGGCACGGGCGTCTCGCCCAGGAATACACGCGCAAAAATGCGCGCGTCACTCTTGAACCGTGCGCAGGTTCCGGCTAAGGTACAGGCCAAAATGAACAAGCACAGAAATCATAAGCTGAGGCTCACCGTCGCGTTGCTCGTGGTTGTGCTGGCGACGGGCAGTTGTCTTCGGTCAGGCAAGCAGGACACACGCACTCTCACCCTGGCGATCAACTCCGGCGTCGAAGGCGATGCTTTGAAACAAGCTGCCAAGGACTATGAAGCCCAGACAGGTGTGCACATCAACATCGCTGAGTTTCCTTACGCGAACCTCTTTGAAAAAGAATTGATCGATTTGCAGTCGCGCACCGGCGCTTATGATCTGGTGATGTTGGACGATCCCTGGTTTCCCAAGTTCGCGACGCTTGATGCGCTGACGGACCTGGCGCCGTTGTTGAAGAAACACGGGATGGCCAAGCCTGATGATGATTTCGTCGCGACGTCCGTGGCGCTTTGTCGCCATCCTTATCAGACCGGCATGCTTTACGCCCTGCCGTACGTGGGCAATTCGCAGTTGTATTTCTACCGGAAGGACCTTTTTCAAAAGCACAATCTAAAAGATCCGGCGACCTGGGACGACGTGCTCGCGGCCGCCAGGACAATCAGCGAACAGGAAACAAGCGGCGCGCCGGGCGGCGGCAAAGTGTACGGGTACGTGATGCGCGCGGCGCAGGGCAACGCGGCGGTAGCTGATTTCATGCCGATTTTCTGGGCCTTTGGCGGCGAGATGTTTGATAGCAACGGCCAGCCGACCGTGAACAGCCCCGAAGGAATCGCCGCACTACGGTTCATGCTCGAGTTGGGAAAGTATTCGCCACCGGGTTACGCGAGCTTTAACGCAGACGAAGTCGGCGCGCATCTGTTACAGGGCACAGCCGCGATGTCGATCAACTGGCCGGCCTGGATCAGTTCATTCAGCGACGCGGCAAAATCGAAAGTGATTGGGAAGATGGAGTTCGGCCAATTGCCTGCGGCGAAAAATCCGGGCCGGGCCGAGATCGGCAATTGGCTGATTGCCATTCCACGCGAATCTAAGAACGCGGAAAGTGCGATGGATTTCCTGTTGTGGGCCACTGCCGCTGAACAAATGAAACTATCGGCCCAACGCGGCAATCCGCCCACGCGCAAATCCGTCTTCAACAATCCGCAACTGGTCGCGAAGTTTCCCTCGTACCCGGCCCAGCTTCGTTCGCTCGAGAGTTCGCGTCCACGGCCGCGCACGCCGCTATGGAACGAGATCGAGAACGCCTTTGGCATCTATCTTTCAAAAGCGAACAGTGGCGAGCTGTCAGCAGAAGACGCGATGAACCAGGCCAATGCCGAGATCAAACAAATTGTGGAACGCGGGAAGTAGTAACCCGCAGTTTGAGGCAAGCTGGCTCTCGCCGCGGAGCGGCGAAATGTTTCTAGTTTCAGAACAGTTTTTGTTGTAGAGCTCCGTGGGAGCGTAACGGTCCCGCTCCTAACGGAGCTAAAAATCCTTTTTTAAATGGTTACAATAAACATCTCGCCCCTACGGGGCTGACTGGAAATCTGCCCACGTGGCACAATCTGAAAACGCAAACGCCAAAAGGATCGGGTATTCCGATCGTACTCTTGCTTACCTTCTTATCGCGCCCACGGTCGCGGTGCTGTTCGCGCTTTCAATCTATCCTCTGATCTATTCGATCAAGATCAGTTTTCAATCCGGTTCGGGTAGCGCCACGCTCGCAAACTTTACGCGACTGGTTAGTGATCAGTTCTTTCTGACGGCACTGGCTCACACCTTTGTCTATGCCGCTATCGCGCTGACGATTGAGTTCTTGATCGGGCTCGGTCTCGCGTTGCTCCTCAATGAAAAACTGCGCGGGCGCAACGCCTTTCGTGCGCTGCTGCTTTTGCCAATGATGTTGCCGCCGGTCGTGGTAGGCGTGGTGTGGCGTCTGATGCTGAACTCGAATTTCGGTGCGCTGAATGGAACACTGAAAAGTTTTGGCCTCAACACTGAATCACTAACGTGGACCGCTTCGCCAAAGCTGGCCATGGCTTCCGTGATCCTCGCTGATGTTTGGCAGTGGACACCGTTCATGTTTCTGATCCTGCTCGCCGGGTTGCAGGCCATTCCGCAGGAACCTTACGAGGCGGCGCTGATTGACGGTTCGAATGCCTGGCGCACGTTCCGGCACGTGACCTTGCCCTTATTGAAGCCGGCGATCCTCATCGCGCTGCTGTTGCGGACCATGGATCTGCTACGCGTCTTTGATCACATTTTCATTTTGACTGAAGGTGGACCCGGCTTCGCGACTGAGACGCTCAGCCTCTACATCTATCGCACGGCGTTTCGCTTTTCTAATTTTGGTTACGCGGCGGCGATGTCATTTGTGCTGTTGGTGATTACAAATTTGATCAGCGCGGGCTACATCCGTTTGTTGCAGGCGAAAGAGGCATGACATCAGAAGGTCGCGCAAGAAAGCCTTTAAGTATTCGGCTTTGCCGTCCGATCTGCGGAAGGCCAAAGGCCTTCCGACAACGTTGGCATTGACCTCCCGGGCTACGCCCAGTGTTTCAGGGCGCGGCCCCAAATCGTGATGAAGCTGGACGGAAGCGCAGAGCGCTTCTGCACATCGGGCGGCAAAGCCGCGTCAATGAGCGAATGTTTTTGAACAACCGGAGAAACGGTTCTCTATGTTACGAAAGTTTTTGAAATACTTGGTGGTGATCGCCGCGCTGATCGTAACGCTGGCGCCGGTCTACTGGATGATCACCATTTCTTTCAAGCGTGAAGTCGATCAGTTTGCGGTGCCGCCGCGTTGGCTTTCGTTTACGCCCACTGTAGAACATTACGCGGACGCCTTTCTCAACCGCTCGTTCGGCCAATACCTCTTCAATAGTTTGTTTGTGGCTGTGGCTTCAACCGTGTGCGCGCTCATCCTCGGCACGCTCGCGGCGTACTCGCTGGCGCGATTTCGCTTACCCTACCGGCTGGATCGCAAGCTGGCGCTTTGGATTCTTTCGACGCGTATGTTTCCGGCCATCGTCACCGCGGTGCCACTGTTCCTGATCATGCGCGACTTGCGATTGGTGAACACGCGTTTGTCACTGGTGATTGTCTACACCGGGTTCAACCTGCCTTTCGTAGTTTGGATGATGAGAGGATTTTTCGCGGAGGTGCCCCGCGATTTGGAAGAGGCGGCGCTGGTGGACGGTGACTCGCGTCTGGGTAGTCTGGGGCGAGTAGTATTGCCTTTGGTCATGCCCGGACTGGCCGCGACCGCGGTTTTTTGTTTGATTGTTTCGTGGAACGAATTCCTGTTCTCACTGGTGTTGACGCAGACAGATGACGCGATGACGTTACCGGTGGGAATTGCTGGACGCGTCACCCAATACGGAATCAAGTGGGGCGCGATGAGCGCGGCGGCGGTAGTGGCGATCATCCCCATCCTGACTTTTGCTTTGGCAGTGCAAAAATACCTGGTTAGGGGATTATCGTTGGGAGCAGTAAAGGGATAAGGAGCACCAAAGTCTGGGCCACTTAAGATGAGCATCCAACTCATAAATCTCAACAAAGCGTTTGGCGCGGCCAGGGTCGTCAATGATCTGTCGCTTGAGATTCGTGATGGCGAATTTGTGGTGTTACTTGGCCCGTCGGGTTGCGGCAAGACTACTACGCTGCGCATGATCGCCGGGCTGGAGCCAGCGACGTCCGGAGACATCTTGATTAATGGCGAGCGCGTCAATCAAGTGCCTCCGCAACGGCGGGACGTCGCGATGGTGTTTCAAAGTTATGCGCTTTATCCGCACATGACGGTGGCTGATAACATTGGCTATCCGCTGCGCATACGCAAGATGGATCGCGATCAAATGCGCGCCCAGGTTGGTGAAACTGCGGCGATGCTGGAAATTGAATCGTTACTGGCGCGCAGGCCGCGCGAACTTTCCGGCGGCGAGCGCCAGCGTGTTGCGCTCGCGCGCGCCATCGTGCGCAGTCCACGGGCGTTTCTCATGGACGAGCCTTTGTCGAATCTGGACGCGAAGCTGCGGCTGCAAATGCGCGCTGAGCTGAAACGGTTGCAAAGGAAATTGGCGACCACGACGGTCTATGTCACGCACGATCAGGCTGAGGCAATGACCCTGGGAAATCGCGTAGCGGTGATGCATCGTGGCCGGCTGCAACAGTTCGACACGCCGCTCGAGATTTACCATCATCCGGCCAACCGGTTTGTGGCAGAATTTGTCGGCGCGCCGGGCATGAACTTTTTCGCCGGCGAGGTGAGCGACGGTTTGTTTAAGTCGCAGGCCCTGAAATTGAAACTGCCGGCGAGACAACCGGCGGCGGCCGCTGATCTGGGAATCCGGCCTGAGCATGTTCAGATTTCCCTGACGCCACGCGAGGGATGGGTGCCCGCCCGCGTTTATGTCACGGAGTTGATGGGCAACGAGGTTTTTGTCTTTCTTGAACTGGATCAGCAAAGGATTGTGGCGCGCGCGCCGGCGGATTTTCGCGCTGAAGCCGACGCCACGGTATGGATCGATTTTGATATGACGCAGACGCACTTTTTTGATGCGAGCACGGGACTGCGAATGTGAGGAGTACCATCTGCGGTAGCGGATGGTCGAACATCTAACGGAGCTTACTCGATTAGGAAGACATGAAACTATCATTTAACGGTGCCACCACGATGAAGGCGGACTTGCCGACGGACATTCGCGCCGCGGCTGATGCGGGATTTGATTACGTTGAAATCTGGGCCGCAAAACTGCGCACGTTTCTGAAGACGCAGTCGCCGGCTGATCTGAAAAAACTGTTCGATGAATCCGGCATCAAACCGCTCAGCATTAATTCCATCGAGCACATCACGTTCAGAAATGCTGCCGACTACGCGAAAATCAGGGCAGAGTGCGAAGAGTTATGTGCGATCGCAGAGGCGCTCAAATGTCCGTACATCGTACTCGTGCCGGGCCGGATTCCGTCTACTGGTCATTTGAGCAGCTACGAAGTAATCGAAGAGAGCGTGCGCGTGCTCAGGGAACTGGCTTCAATCGCTGAACGTCATGGCGTCTCGCTGGCTTTTGAGTTTCTCGGCCAAAAGGATTGCACCGTGCAAACTCTCGCCCTCGCCGACGAGATAGTTGTGAACACCAATCGCCGCAATATCGGCTTGGTGATCGACAGTTTTCACTTTTACGCCGGCGGTTCGACCATCAAATCGATTGAGGAGCTCGATCCCAAACGCCTGTACATCTTTCATATCAACGACGCGGAAAACCGGCCGGTGGATCAGCTCACCGATGCGCATCGCCTTTTGCCGGGGCTGGGAATTTTGCCTTTGAAAGAGATCCTTTCCGCGTTTAAGCAAATCGGATATGACCAGGTGGCCAGCGTGGAAATCTTCCGGCCCGAATATTGGGAGCGCGATCCGTTTGCTTTGGCGCGCGACGCGAAAGCGGCAATGGAGAAGGTGCTTAACTAATTCACTCATTGACGCAGATCAGTGACATGAGGTCAGTACCACCTGCGGTAGCGGGTGGGTGAGATCGATTAAGGTTAAGGTGTTTGCATTATGCTTTAGACCCACCCGCTACCGCAGGTGGTACTGACTTCTTCCTATGGCCAAAATCAAAATCGGTTTTCTCGGCGCCGGCTATATCGCCGGTGTTCATGCTTCAATATTGGCGCGCGATAATCGCGTCGAAGTAACCGCCATTCATGATGTAGTGAAGGGCCGCGCGAAAGCCCTGGCGCGTTCAGTCGGCGCCGACGTGGCCCACAGCGTTGCCGAAGTTCTCGCCACCTGCGAGGCGATCTACATCACCACGCCTAACACTAAACACACGCAGCTCGCCATTCTCGCCGTTGAGGAACGCAAGCATGTCTTTTGCGAAAAACCAATGGCCACCAGTGTCGTAGACGCACAGCGCATCGTGGACATCGCGCAGAAGAGCGGCAAGATCTTTCAGGTAGGACACAACCGTCGCTTTGCGCCGGTCTATGCCGAACTGAAGCAGATGCTCGCAAAAACGCACAAGCCGCACTCCGCGCACATAAAGATGAATCGCGGCGAGTTGCTCAACCCCGAATGGACCGGCAATCCGAAAATCACGGGCGGCTTCCTGTTTGAAACCACGATTCACATGTTCGACATGGTGCGATTTCTGTTTGGCGAGGTAAAGACTTTGCAGGCAGTCGGTTCAACGCACGAGTACGCCGAGACGGACGACTTCTCGGTGTTGATGACCTTTGCGAACGGGATGCATGCCACGCTCGCTTCTTCGGCTGATGCGAGTTGGCTCTTTCCCTTCGAGCGCGTCGAAGTCTTCTGTCATCACGCCACCATTGTTACGCGCGAGATGGAAAGCCTGACTTACAGCGAAGGCATGGATGGACGCCACGTGGAAAGGTCTATGCATCAGCTGGCGAAAGAAGAGAAGTGGGGCTATGCGCAGGAGGACCGCGCGTTCATCGATTCGATACAGAACGGATCGCCGCCCGCAGTTTCGGCGCAGGACGGGCTGAAGTCGGTGGAATTGGTCGCGGCGGTCTACGAATCGGTAAAGACGGGGGAACTCATTGCCCTCAATTAAGGTCGGAGTGGCACGGGCGTCCCGCCCGTGAATTCACGCGCAAGATGCGCGTGCCACTACCCACCAATGAAGCTCATCGATCTGGATGGTGCGACAAAATCGGGATCGTTGATGTAGTGACGCGGCTCTTTCTTCAACACCACGCCCTCGAGAAAGCGGATTATTTCCTCACGAGATGCGCCGTCGCGCACCACGTCTCGCAAAGAATGTTCGACCGTCGAGAAAAGACACGTCCGGATTTGACCATCCGCAGTCAGCCGAATGCGCGAGCAGGCGCCGCAGAACGCTTCGGTCACCGGCGCAATGATGCCGATTTCGCCGGGCGCGCCATCAGCAAAGCGAAAACGGGAAGCCGTCTCTGAGCCGCGAAAAACATCGATGGGTTCCAGCGGAAATCTCGCGCTGATGCGTTCGCGAATCTCGCGTCCGGAAACCACATCGTCGCGCGACCAATCGTGTCCCGCGTCCAGCGGCATGAACTCAATGTAGCGCATTTTCACGTCGTGCTCGCGGGCGAACTCGGCAAAGTCCGCGACTTCGTCTTCGTTGTGACCGCGCACGATGACTGCGTTGATCTTGATGGGCTCAAGCCCGGCGTTCTTGGCCGCTTCAATTCCCGCAAGCACGCGATCCAAAACATCCACGCCGGTCATTTGCTTGAACACGTCCCGCTTCAGACTGTCCAGACTGATGGTAATGCGATCAAGTCCGGCGTCCTTCAAACTCTGCGCGCGATCGGGGAGGAAGTAGCCGTTGGTTGTGAGCGCGAGATCCTGCAGCCCTTTTGGTTTCAGTTTAGCCAGCTTGCTGATGATGGTCTCGATGTCCTGCCGCATCATCGGCTCGCCGCCGGTCAGCCGAATCTTTTCGATGCCCAGCTCGACAAAGATGTCGCACGCGTATTCGATCTCCTCGTACGAGAGCATCTGCTCTTTGGGCGCGATGGGCGGTTCGCCGTGCGGCAGGCAGTAGAAACAGCGAAAGTTGCACCGGTCAGTCAATGACACGCGCAAGTCGCGAATCGGACGATTGTAGGAATCCTTGAGGGCGTACATCTAGCGGGAATGATACGCAGCGATTGGCACTGTGGGCAAATCGTGTGTGTGAAGCACAATCGGGAAGGCCCCGCCGGCCTTTACGGCGTCGATGGCTTTGATGATATCGCCGTACTTAATTGACCGATCTGCCTTAATCAGCACTGATTTTTCAATACGTTCTGACAGGGGCAAGTCTGAACGTGTTTCGAAACCGGGTTTGATGGCGAAGTTTTCCTCACGCCGCTTGAAGATTTCCGTAAGCTTCGCCGTTAAGACTTCCGGGTCGTTGACGCTGCCCATTGTCTCGGCGTTTAGTCTTAGTGTCAGGCCGGTGCCGATCGAAACCAAGAGCGTAAGGGGATTGGGTTTCAGTTTGGAGATGTCCTCGTTCGGATTCGGCAGATCAGGAATCCAAACCAAAAACCTGGATGGCCCACTCGGGCGAAGGCGCTTGGCAATCAAACCAACCTGAGAAACGTTCTGCTGTTTGATTTGATCGCAGATATCGGTGATGGTGCCGTAACTGTCTGATACGCTCGCGGCCACATAAACGATCTGATCTTCTTCAGGCTTGTCTGCCATCAGTTCGCGCACTTTGCCGTCGAGGTCTGCCTTCGAAATGGGCGTACGTTCCTTCCCGAAAAAGATTTTGGAATCATCCGGGAGGCTAATGACAGCGGAGCTCTCCTTGTCGATATTGAAGTCGGTCTCGGCCGTCCTGGTGTTACTCGGCAAATCGACATCGACGCGGCCGCCGTTGTAGTTCGCGTACCGCTCGGGCATCACGAAACTGCAGGCAGCTGCGATTAGCAGCAGAGCCAGGACAACGATCGTGAGATATTTCGAATTCATGATTGAGCAGGGTCAGTGCGTTACTTCACCGTCAACGTCATTTTCGCAAAATATTCAGTTAGATTGCCGTTGTGCATCATCGTTTCGCGCTTGCCCCAGGCGATGATGTAGACCGAGAACTTGCCGGCGGGCAACGAGATCATGTTGTTGGTCGTGGCATAGAAGCGGTTCGTTTCGCCCATGTTTTGCTGGTACTCGTTGATGAACTCGACGTCTTTCCCGTCCGGACCCTGCCGGTAAAAGATGATGCCGATGAAATCCACGCCCACCGGCGTCGGGTTCTTGAAGAGCACGTCGAAACCCGCATTGGCTTTCCACTCAGTTGCTTCGCCAACGCAATTCCAATTGTCATCGACCGTCTTGCAGATCCAAACCTTGCCGCCGCCTGAGGCAGTGTTGCCGGCCGCGCGCGGCCCCACTGTGTCAGCGCCCACAGTGAAATCGGCCGTGGCCCACACCTGCGCCTTGTTGTAAAAGTTTACCAATCGTACGAAATAGTTTCCCTGGGTATTGATCGTCAGTCGCGCGTACGCCGTCGTGTGGTTTGGTGAGACTGAGTAGTCAACATATTGAACATGCTCGCCATCGGCGTTGTCCTTGGTAATCAGAAAGGTCACGCCGGCGCCGGTGGGAACTTTGGGAAAGGAGTAGACAATATTCACGTTGCGCAGCGTGCCTTTGGGACTGAAGGTTTTGGTCGGATTGATGCAGGTCGCAGTTTCGACGACGCTTCCGCCGTAGCGGGTCTCGGTGATCTTGAGATCTTCGCAGGTTTCCAGTTTGTACTGCGCTGGTGTGTTTGCACTAACCAGCAGGACGATGCCGGCAGCTACAACCAAGGAACTAATGCAACGGATGAACATGGATTTCTGGGCCCCCTTCGTGTGGGGCGAATACTAACGTGCAGAAAAGGAAGCGTCAATCCAGGCCCCATTAATTCTTTGGCAGGTTTTCGCGGAGGAATCGCACCGCATTGCCACCCATAATCAACCGGATTTGGTCATCGGTGAAGCCTTGTTCGATCAGCGCCTCAGTCAGCACGCTCAGGTGCGCGCTATCGAATGGAGCAGCAATTGCGCCGTCGAAATCCGATCCGAGACTGACATGCTCTACTCCAACGACGTTAACCGCGTAGCGAATAGCTTTCGCGATCGCTCTGACATCGTCATCGCAAACCGCTTCACGCCAATAACCGATCCCGATGAGGCCATTGGTGCGGGCAATTCCAATCATTTGATCATCGGTCAGATTGCGGGTCGTGTTGCAGGTGCCTTTGACGCCCGTGTGAGAAACGATCACAGGTCTGGTCGAAATAGAGAGCGTGTCCCTAATCACCGCCTCAGAGGCGTGCGCGAGATCGACAATCATGGATCGAGCCTGCATCTTCCGGATCATCTCTTTACCTTTGTCAGTCAATCCGCCTTTCATCAGGCCGTGGGCCGATCCACCGATGTCGTTATCAAAGAAATGCGAAGGCGACATCATGCGTATTCCGTGTTCGTAGAAAATGTCGACGTTGTCCAGGTTACCTTCGAGAGCGTGAGCGCCCTCAACTCCTAGCAGTCCGGCGGTGCAAGCAGGATTAGCAGCGCGGCGCTTGAGATATTCGTCCAGATCGGCTGCGCTCTTGATGATGGTGAGTTGGCCCCCAGATCTGGCCGCTGCGTCATTGAGCCGCGAAGCTTGATACAACGTTCGCTCTTTGAGACTCGTCCATGTGCGAGGCGGCCAGCGCTCGGCGACGGCGAGCAGTGTGATCATGTCTGAGCGATCGCTGTTGCGCTCGATGTTCAATCCCCAGGGTGTTTTGGTAACGATGGTGAAGAATTGTAAAGCTACATTTCCCTCGATCAATCGCGGGACGTCCACATGTCCGCGCGTGTTGCGCGTCAGCAAGTCTCGACTCCACAGAAGCGTGTCGGCATGTAGATCGACAATTGTCAGGCTCTGATGCAGTTGTTTTGCGTGAGCCGAAGGTTCGGGCAACCCATTCGCGCGGATTGCGTTCATTCTCCGATCGACGATGTTAGGGACCACGAAAAAGAACAGGCCGAGCAGGATTAGCAGAGTCACGCCAAGAACCAGCAGCGTTCTTCTTTTCCACTTTCGAGCTGGTTTCCAACGCATGGTGCGGTCTCATTTAGCGGGCGCGTAGAACCGGCCGTTCCAGCGATAGACAATACGTTTCAGGCGGGGCCCACCGGTGTCTTGATAGGCACTGAAAGAAGGAGCCAGCCGGTGATTCTTGATGACCTCGAGTTCGGTGGGCCGGTTTTGTCCAGACAGGCCTTCGCGCACCAGCATGGCCGAATAAATTTCATTGGTGAGGCGCTTTCCGTCCTTAAACAGCTTCCTTGGTACCGCGGTCTTCGTTTTAGGATCGATGACAAAGAAATAACTGAGCATAGACGGTGGCATGCTGTTCCCCGTTGAGATCTCAATAATCTGCTCATCGGCCAGGTTTGCGGAACCAATACCCACAGAATTGTCTACCCGCGAATAGTATCCGTTAAGTACTTGAGTGACGGTGACGCCGGTGCGATGGCGGAAAAGCAGAAAAGCATTTGATCCGCCAAAGCCCGTTTGGTAGCAGGGATCGGTGATGATCACCAAGCGTACATGCTGATCACCCATCACGTTGATGACGACATCGCCGTATCGCCATTGCTGCTTTTCATCATCAGTCAGTTCGCCGGCGCCGCCATGAACCTCACACGCGTTCAGCTCGTCCACCGGCGCTTCCCACCACGACGGGTCGGTGAATCCCTGCAGCCCTTTGACCACATCCTGAATCGAGGCCAGTCGACCTGGTAGCTTCAGAATCTTCTCGTCATAGTCGTTAACATCTTCGGGACAGTCGTAGTCCATTTTCGGCAGCGCCTTCAACGCGCTAAACGTTGCCTGCCGGCAAATTGGAACGGCCCGCTGTTTCTGGGCGAGTGCGCTGACGTTAATAGCTAATGCTGTCACAACGAGAACGATGATTTGTCGGGTCAGAGTCATAGGGTGTGAAAAGAGAAGCCTCGGGTCTGTTTTGAAATCGGCGAGAGCCTAATGCCCGTTGCGTCGCACTGTCAACCGGGATCGCCACAGGGTTGCCAGCCACGCGCGCGGATGAACCAGATGCGCCACGACAATGAACAACGTCGCCAGGGCAAGCACGTAACCACGTTGTAGGAGAATCCCTTGTCGATGTGACCCGGCGATCATCTCGGGATAACTCCAGAGCTTATAGAGCAGAGGATTGTAAGCCGGGTGGAGATAGCCCTGCGTGTAAAGGTAAAACAGGCCGACACACGCGGCGATCGCTACCGCGTACGCAAGATATCGATTGCGCATGAGCACGTGCAGGAAGAGAAAGGCCGCGGCGAGGAAAATAGCGTTGGGTATCAAAATGAGAAAGTAAACGCTGAGATAAGCGGTCAGTTCCAGTGGGCCGTTGCCCTTTATGATTTGGAGAACAATGCTCAAGAGTCCCACGGAGAAGATAAAGCCAAGCATCAAAAGCAGCGTCGATAGAAATTTCGCGAACAAGAGCGTGTAGTTTGTGATTGGCTGGCTCCAGAGCAAGGAATCGATGCGGACGTCTCGATCTCGATGGATCGCCTCGCCGATGTAAAAGATTGGGATCCCCACCAGGAAAAGCAACATCGACCTTGCCGTAGTGCCCGTATACGCCGCCGAATAAGACGGGTCAGGTGTAACGCGCCAGAAGGTTATTTCGAGAATCGAAAGCAACACCGCCAGCGGCATGATCACCAACAAGCTTCGCTCAGCCAACAGCAAGCGAAATTCAACGCCCAGGGCGGCAATCAATTTCTTCACGTTCGCGCGCATGCCTTCGTTCGCCCGGGCAACTCCAGGGATGGCGACGATCGGACTTGTGTGGTAGTCCGCCTCCTGGAGTTCGTCGGGGAGCGCCGAACTCTCCGGGTAATAGACGCCCTCGGCGGCGGTTGAAAGGCTGAGCACTGAAAGGTGTTCTGCGTTTCGCGATCGCTCAGACATGGTGAACCGGACGTAGAGAATGGCCAGGCAGCCGACAGCTGCGAGAAGCATGAACGCACGATTCGCAATCATGTCCGGGGTGTAACGGACGACATACTGGTTCAGAAATTCCGCGCTGTGCAGAAAGCCGTTGCCTTTAAGACTGGCGCCGAGCAAAAAGGGGTCGAGCATGAGCCGCCAACGAAAGGGCAATGGCCTAAGTATGAGAAGTCCATAAGAGATGAAAAGCGGATAAAAACAAACCGCCAGCCCGTACACGATCTTGCTGTCGCGGGTAAGCGTTCCGACGGTGAAGTAGAAGGCCGCCAGTAGTACGTGCGTGATGACCAGGAAGAAAAAGAAATGTTTGAAATAAGGGAGCACGCGAACCGGCAGGACAACCATCTGTGAGGTGGGAAATGCCTGCAGCACCACCTGTGTAACCGGGAACGCAGCCTGACAGCACACCAGCACAAAGAAGTTGCCAAAGAATTTTCCGAGCAGATACTCGGCGCGACTTAACGGCTTGGAAAAGATGAGCGGATCGATGCCGTTGCGGAAATCTCTGATCACGGGGTCGCCCATGATTACGGCGTTGAAGATCGGAAGTCCTAATAGAAAAGAAAAGGCCAGAATGCCACGCGCAATGTACCAGTCGCTATTTGTCGCCCAGCCATATTTGACGGCGGGCTGGCTCCACCACAACATCGCATTGGCGACAAACAGAATCGTCAACGCGTAAGGCGCCACGCGCTTACTATTCAGCAGCACCTCGTTTTGAAAGACAGTGATGAACGGCGTATGCAAAGGATTTTTCATCTTAGCTCGCTCGTTACCGTTGGTTGACCAGATCAAAGTAAAAGTCTTCGAGAGACGGGTTGGCCGGAGTGAATTCTTCGCCCGGTCGTGCTTGCTTCGAGATCACTCTTAGGCGCGCGTTGCCGCCGAACATCTGCGAAGAGATTACCTGATGGCGAGATTTCAAAGCGCCGATGTGTTGACGCTCCACCGTGGCCTCCCAAACTGAGTCTGTGAGTTGATCGATGGCCTCCTGGGGCGTGATGCAAGCGAGGATTGCACCTTGTCGAATGACTGCCAACTGGCTGCAAAGACTCGAGACGTCAGCGACAATGTGCGTTGACAGAATCACCACCGCGTCGTCACCCGCCGTTTCCGAAAGCAGGTTATGAAAACGAATTCGCTCTTCGGGATCCAGGCCGGCGGTCGGTTCATCGACAATGATCAGTTGCGGCTGACCGATCAGCGCCTGCGCGATTCCCAGACGTTGTCGCATGCCACCGGAAAACCCGCCGACGCGCTGTCGACGCACGTCGGCGAGATTCACTCGGTCAAGCAAAGCATCCACCAGGATGCCGCGCTCTCTCTTGTCGTAAACGCCCTTAAGTTTCGCGAAGTAATGAAGCGTCTGTTCAGCCGTGAGCGTGGGATAGAGGCCGAACTCCTGTGGCAGGTAACCAAGGACCTGCCGCGTTCCATGTTTGTCGGTTATCAAGTCAAGGCCATTCATCTCTGCCGAGCCTGAGTCAGGCTCAAGCAGCGTGGCGAGGACTTTCATTAACGTTGTCTTGCCCGCGCCGTTGGGCCCGAGCAAGCCGAACATTCCTGAGGGCACATCAAGCGAGACCGCCTTCAAGGCCTGAATGCCGCCGGAATAAGTTTTTGTCAGCTCTTTGATTTTCAGCATTGTTTAGTTCTTCAGCCTGGCAGCGTCCACACTTCTACCGCGACTTCGAAAAGCCAATTGAAGCCCAACTCGATAATTCTTCAGGTTTTACTTATCTAGAATCAGACGCTCCAGAGGAGTGCGCCCACTCTGGTCGAAGCCTGCTACCACTTGACCGTGCTCACTCAAGATCAGCTGTGACGAGACGTCAGGTTTTGAAAGATAACGCGATGGATTCAAACCGCGCACATAAAGAAACAAACGGCCGAGGAGACCAAGCGTGATCAAAACGGTTCCCACGCGCGTGACGTGATATTCGGTGCCCAGAATGCGAACAAGAATTCCGACCAGAAAGGCCAGGTTTAGGACGGTCGTTAAGGCCCGCGTCACCGGACTGTTCCGCATGCTGATTTCCGCGCACTGGTTTCTAATTTGCTCGACATTGCCAAACCGTGCTTCGGCCAGGATTCTTGCTTCATCGCGGGGAACCTTCTGCCGGCACAGTTCATCGGTCAACAGATCAAGATGAAGAGACACTTCGTCATCAATTTCGTGGCAGGCCTGCTGGCGATTTAGACGGCGGAAGACTTTCATCATGTGCCCTTTCGAGTGCGGCATTTATGCCGTTTGCAGAATCCTGGCCACCGCTTGCGAAACGCGCTCCCAGTTGGCGCGCTCGCCGGCCAGTTGTTTTCGCCCGGCTTTGGTCAGTCGATAGAATTTAGCGCGGCGATTGTTTTCAGACACGCCCCATTCTGACGAGATCCAACCACGCTCTTCCATCCGATAGAGCGCCGGATAGAGCGATCCGTCTTCGATCTTGAGCAAGTCGTCGACCGCCTCGTGTATTCGTCGCGCAATGCCATAACCATGCAGCGGATCGCTCGCCAGGGTCTTGAGAATTAATAATTCCAGAGTGCCTTGCATCAAATCTGTGCGAGCTTTGGCCATCAGCTAAATCTCCCTGCGTTATCGAGAGTGCAAGGTATAAGCCCTTCCCTAGATTGTCAAGGGAAAGCGTTAGACACGCCGGCAGAAATATTTGTTCCCGACGCGGATATGATCAATGAGGACGACTGGCTTCGAGAGCGCGGTTGGCCATGAACACAGAATGCGGCAGGCGTTTCTCAGTTCCCGGGAGCTTAAGCGTTCGTTTCAGGACAAAATCGAACAGCAGCGGATTGTAGTCATAGATTTCATTGAGACAAGCGCGCTCGTCTTTATCGATGTAGCCCCGTTTAACCAGCGCGCCGGTGCGAATCAGAAAATTGATGGCGGGTAGCGGATAGTCGCTGCCGTTCACCAGGCGGTCATGCAGATCATCTCGCGCCAGAATTGTGCGCAGCGCGCCGGCGCGATTGTATTGCGTCATCGCGGAAATGTCCGCGAACAGTAATCCTTCGTAACGCTTCTCGCTCATCAATCGCAGGAAAAGGTCAAAGTTGGACATACGTTGGCGTTGCGGGTCGTCGAGGTCTTCGTTATCGCCAAGCCCCGCACAGTGCGCGATGATGACCTTCACTCCGTGACCCAGCGCCCGCCTTAGCAACAAAGGATTACCAAGCTTTTGATCTTCTTCAGCTTCAACAGCTTTCTCCTCGCCACCGTGACTGAGCAGGACGAGGTCGAGCTGTTTCATTTTTTGATAGAACGGGTCGCAGAGCTCGTCAGATGGATCGATGCCCATCGCATTTGGAAGCCACTTCACCATGCGCGCGCCGCGCTTCCAACCACGTTCCAACTCCTGAATTGCGTCGGGACGAAGAGGGTTAACTGAGATTACCGGTTCAAAAAGATCGGGGTGTGCTGCGGCAATCGAAAAAATGTGATCGTTCGGAACATAGAATTCTGTTTTAGCAAGGTTCTCAACGCCGTCGCGGGAATAGTTCTTATCGAATCCCAGCAACCGGTGTTTTCCGTGCCCCTTGATATTGCTCACCAGGCGGACCATGCGTTCGACGATTTGGGTGTCCGCGTGGGTTTCGTCGGACACGCCGCCGGCGCTCACATAGACTTTGAACTTGAGGCGATGGAAGGGATGGCGCCACGTGCGCATTTTAGGATTAACGAACGCGCCACTGCCGTCGGTGCCGAGCCCGGCGACGTGGGTGTGATAGTCGACCAGGCGCGCCGGGTCGATTTCGTCGAAGGCGCGCTTGATGAGATCACCGGACTTTGAGCTGATCTTGGCCTTTAGCTCTTCCGGCTGATGCGTGAAGGCGCCGCCGATTTGATGAAGCAGACACATGACCTGCGCAATTTAACACTGGGTCAGGCTACAGTCATTAGCAAAACGCCCGGCCGCGATTAGCGACCGGGCGTTTGGTGTAAACAGCCGAAACGAGTTTATTGTTTGGGACCAACCACTGGTCCATCGCCGACGACAAAAAACGATGGCGGTGGAGCACCGGCGTGGGTGTCGCAGTAACTTTCAGCAGCGGCGGCCTGAGCGTTAACCGAATTGATACTTGATTGACTTTGGCTCTTGGGCACAACCACTGTCAGACAGACGTGGCTGACATTGTTCGAACTGTCAGTCGCGGTGACCACGATCAGGTAAACGCGTCCGTCCCCTGAACCTGATCGTTCAGATCGCAGACGCAGAGTGCCGGGCGCGATGTCTTTGGCATCAGGTGAGAAGTTGCCAGAGTCCGGCGCGAGATCGTCTTCATCGCTGAACACGGCGACGCTGACCGTGACGCTGCCACTGTTGTCGGATGCGTTCACGGTCAATCCGACATTCACCATATCGTGATTTGGCGGCCACAGAGTCCCGCTGGCCACTGACGCCGTTACCACGGGTGCAGTCGTATCGACGACATCAATGGTGACGGTGGCGGTGTCTGTGTGTCCGTTTCCATCGTCGATGGTGTAGGTGAAACTATCAGGCCCGATGTAATTCGCGTCCGGCGTGTACGAGACTGAGGTGCCGTTGTTGATGACTGAGCCGTGCGCACCCTGGGTTACGGCCGAGACCGTCAGAGTGTCCATGTCCGGATCGGTATCGTTGTTGAGCACGTCAATCAGGTTTGGTCCGCTGTTGACCTCGACCGTCGCCGCATCATCGACCGCATCCGGAGGCGAGTTCGGAGGCACGCATGCGCCTTGAACTTCAAAGGCGCCAATGTCTGCACCATCGCCGCCAGTTGCATTGGTGATGGCCGCTTGATCGCATGGGCGCGTCTCGCCGCGCTGATCTGTGGTTGAGCCACTGCTCTCGCCTTTATCAATGGCGATGCTGCCCGCTCCCGGTTCGTGAGTTGGTGTTGGCCCACCGTTGTTGGCGAGCGCACCGAGATTGACTGCGGCTGCGCCGGTGTCCCATTGATCGCCCGTGGTTGGCGCGCCATTGATAATCAGATTGCCCATGTCGTCGGTCGTCTTACCGATAATGTTGTAACCCAGGCTGTTAATGAAACCTTCGATATCAGCGGTGACTGCAGTGCCGTTGCCGGCGATGATGTTGTTGCGGAGGGTGCAGGGAAAGCCATTACAGGCGACGCCCTGACCGCGATTGTGCACGCCCGTGTTGTTAGTGATAGTGCAGCTGGTCAATGTCAACGTTCCGCTATTAGCGACGCCGCCGCCCAAAAGCAGCGCGTGGTTGCCGCTCACCGTGCAATTGGTCATGGTGAGGATGCCGCCCGAAAAAACGTAAACGCCGCCGCCATCGTCGGCATAAGACGTGGAATCCGAAACGGTGCAGTTGTCCATGAAGGCCGTGGCATTCTCGCCAATTCTGACCGCGCCGGACTGGTTTTGACGCCCGTTGGTAATAGTCACGCTGTTAATGTGGACGGTAATCAGGGGCCGCACTGTGCCCGGATCCTGATCGACGTCGGGGTTGACGTCGAAGACACGATCGAAAACATTGCCGTTGATGGTGGTGCCTCCCGCGTTCCCGTTAATGGTCAGCGAGCTGGTGATGTCCAAATCGCCGCGCAGGTTCTGATCTTCAAAAATGTCCATGGGCGAACTATTTGGAATCGCAAATGTGATCGTGCCCGCAGGCAGATTAATGGTGTCGGTGCCTGCACCCGCCGCACAATCGGGCCAGGTCGTCGCGTCGTTGTTCGCATTGATGAGCGCTTCGCGCAGTGTGCATTGACCGTCCGTGGTCAGCGCGTCAGCGGTGCTGCCCACCGTGATTACCGCGGCTTGTGCCGGCGCGGCCATGAGCACCAGAGCGGTCACAAAGACAGCGGCGGCGATCACGCGGACAAAGGCTTGATGAAAAAGTTGCACTCCGGCGCGGCAGAATGGATTGTCATTCAACATGGTCGGGTCTCCTCCTGAAATTAGACGGATCGATCTACAGAACTCGACGTTGACTCTCGAGAGCGGAGGAAAGGGACTAAAGGGCGCAGTGACGCTAACACGGCTTTGGGAAGTGGTCAATGAAATTGAGGATCCGGGGGGACCAAAATCGCAATAGCAATGGCATTAGCACCTCGCTTAAGCGAGGTGACTCTCGAAATCGGAAAGCAAAGGAAACCGTTTCAAACGGTTTCTCGAATTGGTAAGCCGTTAAAACGGCTGCTGGGATTTGTCCTCGATGCTGATCATCTCGCTTAAGCGAGGTGTTACTGAGAATATGTGAGCAGTTAGTGCCAGGTGCCGCGCTATTCAAACTGGTGACGGAATTTCTCGAACTGATCGGTGAGCTGGTCGACCCTTTCGGTCAACGAAGTGATTTGCTCTTCAAGGTGCGCGATCCGTTCCGCATCGCTCGCACGACTGGACCTGATTGGGGCTTCGACGGCCGTTTCCACCGCCGGCTCGCCTGACAATAGATGAGCAAAACGCGCGTCTTTCTGGCCCGGCTGCCGCGGCAGTTTAAGGACGAGCCGATCAGTTTCGCGCGCGCTCAGGGAATGAAGTGTCGTCTCGACTTCTTCCAGACCGCTGAAGTCAAACATGCGTGAACCACGCGTGCGAATCTCGCCCATGGTTTGTGGCCCGCTCAACATCAGCACGCACATCACCGCGAGTTCGGCTGGGTTCAGTTGCAGGTTTTCCGGCGCCACATGTTTGAACTTCGGCACACGGCTGGTGCTGCCGTGAAAGACGTAAGCGAGGTTCTTGTCGCGCAGACTGTCGAGAGCGCGTTCAATCTCGGATTCTGCGTACGCGCTGACGGGATTGCGATTGTTCTTCTGATTGCAGGCCGCGGTGAGCGCGTTGAGCGTGAGCGGGTAGTACTCAGGCGTGGTGATCTGTTTCTCGATCAGCGCGCCCAGGACGCGAACTTCAGATTCAGTTAGTAGCGGCACGCCTCATTAACGCATAAATTTGCGCCGAATGGCGAGCGCGAGCAGAGCGGCTTGAACAGGTCCCGTCAGTTCGTCAGAGCCCCTTTAGGAGCGCAATGTCTATGCACAGCCTCATCGCACATCGGGTGGCAAAGCCGCTCGATCACACCCCGGACGCTTTCTTGTTAATCGTGCCGACGCCGCTCACTTTCTTATTCACCGTCGCGGGATTGCCGGCATAAGTTATGTTCCCCACGCCCGAAACCGTGGCGTCCAGTTGCTGCGCGGCGTAAACGTCCACGTTGCCGGCACCGGTGACGGTCACGCGGGCGCGCTCAGCATGAAGCTGGTTCGTATCAATCTTGCCGGCGCCGGTTGAGCCGATAATGACAAATCCCGTCTGGCCGCCCGCTTCGACACGGGCCGCGCCGGTTGAGCTAAGCTCCAGCTTGTCATTTTTCACGTTCGTGATGTGAATGTCGCCGGCCCCGGTGGTGAACACTCTTTCAAGATTCGGCACGGTGATACGCACGGTCAAACCTTTGGTGGGGTTATAACTCCCGGTGCTGAAAATGCGCAGCACGCCATTGCGCACTTCCGATCGGACAAGGGGCAGGATGTTGTCGTCACCTTCGATTTCAAAGCTCTCAGGCTGCTGGCAAGTCACGCGGACTTCAAAGGCGCCGGTCGTCTCGATTGAAGTAAAGGCGCCCACGTCGCGCTTTTCAGTCCTGATCACGCCCGAACCCTTGACCCCCCTCATGTGGCGGCAAGAGGTGGCGGTAAACAAAATGGCCACCGAAAGGGTCACGAAAAGAAGCTTCCTCATTTGGTTTATCTCCTCAGTAGCTCCGTTAGGAGCGCAATGTTTATAGACAATTTGGTCGTCCATTTGAAACCTGGAGCTCCGAAGGAGCGGCAAAGGGATTACGCTCCGACGGAGCTTTGGGTTCAAAAATTGGACGAAGGCCGATAAACATCTCGTGCCTTAACGGCTCGAAAACGACTTTGCGCTATGACCGTCCAAAAAGATTACTTCCGACTTTAGTCTCGCTTTCGCAGACACATCATTGTGCCCTGCATGGTCGCCACCAGCTTTCGCTCGCCGTTCGCATCGATGCCAAAAACATCAGCGCGCACCACGCTTAAGGTGCGGCCGGCCTTGATGACTTCGGCGCGCGTGATGAACGATTCGCCCTGCGCCGGACGTAAGAGATTAACTTTGAATTCCACGCTGAGAACGGCTGAACCTTCCGGCATCAAAGAATAAGCTGCATAGCCACACGCCGAGTCGGCGATCGTGGTTACAACTCCCGCGTGCAAATAGCCGTTTTGCTGGGTCAGATCCGCGCGATACGGCAAAGAGATTTCCACGATGCCGGGCTCAACCAAATCAAGACGCGCGCCAATCAGATTCATGATGGGCTGTTGCGCAAAGCTTTGGGCGACGGCGGCGGCGAAATTCGGATTTGGGGGAATCATTTAGAGACTTTGGTTTTGAGCATCTCAATTTCAGCTTTAAGAGCCCGATTAAGTGAAAGAGTCTTCTGAAAATCCTTCTCCGCCTCTTCCGCTTTGCCCTGGATCAAACGCACGATGCCGCGCGCTTCGTAGCCGCGCGGGTTCCTCAAATTCGCATTGATGAATTGGTCGAGTTCAAATGCCGGGTTTACATACGGCGGCTTTCGCGTTCGATCAAATGCGGCGGGATCGGCCGCGAAACTGTTTTTCAGGTCTGCGAGCCCTTCGGTCACTTGTCCTTTCAGCAACCGAACTAAGCCACGCTCCAGCTGGGCTTCGGTATGCGTCGGCATCAGCTCCAGCACTTTATTGAAGTCGGCCAGGGCAGCATCCAGATCTCCCTTCTTGAACTCAAGGCTGGCGCGGTCTGCGTACGCCGCTATGTTGCTTGGGTTAAGCTCGATTGACTTGTTGAAATCGGCGAGTGCGCCGATCAAATCGCCTCCATAAGTTCGGATAATGCCGCGGCCCTCATAGGCGCCGGACGTTGCGGGATTGAGTGAAATCGCTTTATTGAAGTCGGCGAGTGCCTCGTTGAGATTGCCTGCATCCTGCTTCTGAAAACCCCGGGAGCTGTACGCTTCGGCGTAGTCAGGTTTAATCGCGATCGCTCTATCAAAGTCTCGAATGGCGGCCGGAATGTCGCCTTTCAAAGCCATGATGACGCCCCGATTGTTGTAGATCTGGTGAATGCCGGGAATATTAGGCGCTAGCTCGATGATCTTATTGTAATCATCCAGCGCTAAATCAAACTCCTGTTTGACGAACCGCAAATTGCCGCGTAACCCATAAGCCGGAGCAAAACGAGGATTAATCTGAATTACCAAATTCAGTTCGTTGAGGGCGAGGTCAAACTTCCGCTCTTTCATGTAAGCAACGGCTTTGTCGAAATGATCCTTGGCGGACTGCGTCGGTTGCGCAACAACACTCGATAGCAGCAACAAACCTGCCAGACACGCAAGCGCGATCTGTCGCATGGAATTTGTACTCGTGAGTTTCATTCTTTATCGAGGCACTTTCGTTCTTACCATTTCAATCTCACCTTTGAGATCCGGATCAAGTGAGACAGTCTTCTGAAAATCCCTGTCAGCCTCGTCGGCTTGGCCTTGAATTAATCGGATAATGGCGCGCGCTTCGTAACCCCTTGGGTTCTCAGGATGCTGATTGATGAAGTGGTCGAGCGCCGAGGCCGGGCTTACACCTGGCGGCTGTCGCGCGGGCGCCACCGCAGCTGGATCGACGTCAACACCGCTTCTCAACTCTGGCACCGCTTCCGTTACACGCCCTTTCAAAACGTAAATAATGCCGCGCCCGAGATGCGCTTCCTTGTCACTGGGAACGAGTTCAAGCGCTTTGGTGTAGTCCGCGAGCGCCGCATCCAGATTTCCCTTCCGGAAGTACAAGGTCGCTCGGTCGACATAGGGCGCGAGGGCGTCCGGGTCGAGTTCGATGACTCTTGCGAAATCTGCGAGCGCTCCATCAAGATCGCCAACCTGCTGTTTTATCAGCGCGCGGGTGCGGTAACTTTCGAAATTTCCCGGGGCAAGAGCGATCGCCTTGTTTATGTCGCTCAAGGCGCCCGCATAGTCCTCCTTGATCATGCGCACGAGACTACGTTGCTCGTAAACATCCTGAATGCCCGAAAGATTCGGCGCCAGTTCTATTGTCTTGTTGAAATCAGCAAGCGCGAGGTCATACTCCTGTTTTCGGAAATGAACATAACCCCGAAGTCCATAAGCTTCCGCGAAGCGACCGTCCATCTGTATTGTCTGATCCAATTCACTCATAGCCTTGTCGTACTTTTCCTCGGCCATGTACGAGAAGGCCTTGTCGAAATGATCTTTGGCAGAATCCGCCTTTTGAGCGGGGGCGCTCGTTAGCAGGAAAAGGACCGCAAGAATGGACAAACAAACTCGGAACATTCAGTTCACTTCAAAGCCTGATCGAGCGACGATCGATCATCCAGCAACATCCACTCGACGATCGAAAGCGGCAGGCTGCCGTTCTTGATCAGGTCGTCATGAAACTGGCCCAGGCGAAAGTCTTTGCCTTTCTTATCGCGATACTTCCCGAGCAGGCGCATGATCTGCCACTTACCGGTGATGTAGGTTATCTTTTGCGTGGGACTCGCGGCCGCTCCCGCAGCTTCGCCTTCCGCCGCTTCGCGATCAAGCCCGCCCGCCTCCTGGAAATATTTCACCGCCTGCTCGAACGGCCAGCGCCCGGTGTGCAGATTCACGTCCACGCCGATGCGCGCCGCGCGATAACGCGACAGGCGCAGAATCTGTCCCTGCGAAGCTGAGTTGGCCGGATAAAGACCGGTGCGCATCAACATCTCTTCACCATAAAGCGCCCAGCCTTCAACAAAAATTCCGTCGCCGTGTTGCCGGCGAATCTCATCTTTCAGGTGATTGGCGATCGAAAGCTGAAGAAAGTGACCGGGAATGCCTTCGTGGCCCAGAATCGGCCGCGGGTCTTCGATCGCCGCGCGAATATAGAAGTTCTTGCTTTGCGGATTGTAAGTCGGAATGAAATAGAAGCCGGATGGATCTTTGTCGTAAACGCCCGGCGGATTCATAAAGCCACCCGGACTGGTCGGCTTGAAAGCTTCGGGCAATTGTCGAATCTCAAACGGCCCGAGGTAAGCGGGCAGCGTGATCAAATCCCGCTCTTTGAGGAAGTCGATCATCTCAGCTTCGCGGCTTTGATATGCCTTCAGAAAGTCGTCCTGATCTTTGGGAATCACTTTGGCGCGCTGCGGGTTGGGGTCGGCGAGCGACGGATCGGGGAGCATCGATTCCAGCGCGCGATAACGTCCCAGCTCAGCCTGGCCCAGCATCTCGACTTGTTTCCCATCCAGCGGCAGCAGGTAGACGTGCTTGAGCAAGTAGTTGTAGTTCGCCTCACCCATGGGCGCGAACGCCGGCATCGACGGCACGCGTTTCTCGAGCCAGTCGGCATAGGCGTGTATCGATTTTAGGGCCGCATCTTTGGCATTAACCAGCTCGTTCATTTCGCCGGCCGATAAATCTTTGGCCAACGCCGGCATCATGCTGTCGTTGAAAAGACTGTCCATCGAACGCGCTGAGTCGATTGCGAGCTGCGCGTAAAGCTTTACCGGTTTAGTGAGATTTCGTTTGCCCTGCTCGATCATGGCGGGCATGCCGCGGAGACGAGCGGTGGCGGACATCGCCCGGTTACGGGGCGCGTCGTAATCTTTTTTGATTAGCGAAAAGATGGCATTCGAACATTCGTTGACATAGGTTTGCGGATCACTGTGCTCGAAATCCATTACGCGATCGAAGAAAACCGGCCCCTCGAGTTGTGCGCGAAACAGCAGCCAATCAATCTGATCGTCCTTCTTCCACCGGTCCGTGCGCATGCGATTCACCTGCGCCAGCAAGTTGATCACGTGCGCGCGTCGCGCCGCGAGCGCGACCGGCGCATAGTCAGTCAGTTTGTTGTCCCAGGTGTGCAGGCCGGCGTCACTGGCTCCGACCGGATAGTTTTGATTGCGCCAGTTGTAATACTCCTCTGCCATCCGGTGAAGGGAGGCCGGCGTGCCGCCGGACTGCGCATTTGTGACCGTGGCGGAAAGAAACATGATCGCACAAGCGAAAAGAGCGATGACTGATCTCATTCGAGTTAGCCCCTGACTGTCTCGGATTTTCCAAATCCGAATGACGATAAATCACTTGATTGTCAGGGACAAGTTGGCGTGTCTGGCAAACTTCAGTTAGTCACCTGACGCAACAAGCTGAAGCTTGTCGTACCTAAAGGTTTGCGTCACTGTGAGATTAGGCTTAAGCTTTCGCGCTAACTCTCTGAACATTGGCGCAGTCCATTGCTCAAACGAGTGTTTGACTCTCAAGACACTTGCTTCCGAGGCAGAAGGAGAACCCATGGCCATCAATGTGGTAGTCGACATCTCGCATCACAACGGAAATGTTGATTTGATGAAAGCTAAACAGGCGGGAATCGTCGGTGTCATTCATAAAGGCACGCAGGGCACCGGCATGTTTGATAACACCTACAATCAAAACCGGCAGAAAGCGCAAGCTGCGGGATTGCTGTGGGGCGCCTATCATTTCGGCACGAACACTGACGGCGCGGCGCAGGCGGATTTCTTTCTCAGCAATATCAACGCGGACAATAAAACATTGCTGGTGCTGGATTACGAGCCGAATGGGAACTCAACCATGACACTGGCCCAGGCCAAAGCTTTTGTGCAGCGCGTTAAGGACGTTACCGGACGTTTTCCCGGACTCTACTCGGGCTCGCTCATCAAACAGCAGTTGGGCGGCAAGCCTCCCGATCCAATTTTCTCTCAATGTTTTCTCTGGATCGCGCAGTATGGCCCGGCACCCACGAACATCCCAGCGACCTGGTCATCGTGGACGCTTTGGCAGTACACGGATGGCGCGGTGGGTCCGATGCCGCACGCCGTCGAAGGCATTGGCAACTGTGATCGCGATCAGTTCAATGGAACGTTAGAGCAGTTACAGGGATTATGGGGCGTGCCGAGTAACGCGGAACCGGAAGCACCGGCAGGTGACGGTTCGTAAAGTGTCTATAGAACTGGGAGCGGTAGCGACCGGATCATAAGCTCGCTTCCGGTTCCGTATCTGAAGACTTCAGCAGTGTTCTCGCATTTCGCCGCAAGCCGGAGAGCTTGGCGCGCTTCATCGCGCTGCGACGAAAACGGTCCGCGTAAGCTTCCTGAGTCAGCGCCAGAATCTCAGAGAGATCCGCGTTAACGTTGTCCTCCCGAGGCGTGAACGCAGTCAAATCGCTGACAGGCGTCGAGTGATTCCAGGGGCAGACATCCTGACAAATATCACAGCCGTACATCCAACCTTCCAGATGACTAGCCACTTCCGGCGGGATTTCTTCCGCGCGAGATTCAATGGTGGCGTGCGAAATGCACAGGTTTGAGTTCACCACATAAGGCTCAACAATCGCGCCCGTCGGACAGGCGTCGATGCAGAGCGTACAGGTTCCGCATTGGTCGGCAACTTCTTCGCGATCGTATTCCAGTTCAAGATTCAGCAGGATCTCTCCGATGAAAACCCACGAACCGAAATCCGGCATGATCACGTTCGTGTGCTTTCCCATCCACCCCAGGCCGGCGCGAACCGCCCACGCCTTGTCCATCGTCCTTTGAATGTCCACACAGATTTTGCCTTCAGCCTCGGGCCAATGCTGTTTGATCTGATTAAGTAATTCATGAAGGCACTCGCCCAGGACGTCGTGATAATCATCACCCCAGGCGTAGCGCGACACCTTGCCGGTGGTTGAATGGTTCGCGTGCTGATACGGCTGGTAGTAATTCAGCGCGACCACAATTACCGATCGCGCGCCGGGAAAAAGCCTGCGCGGCTCAGCGCGAACTTTCGGCTCGCGGGCCATCCAGGCCATCTCTCCCTGATAGCCGCGCGCCAGCCATTCCTGCAGCCGACTGCGTTCGCCCGTTAGTTCTTCCGCCGGCGTGATTCCGACTTTCGAGAAGCCCAACTCGAGCGCATAGCGCTTGATGGTTGTGCTGCGGGTCGCGATTGATTCAGGGCCGTTCACTGCTGATTAGATCTTTGCGCCGGCGGAACTGCTTGTCCAGCGGAGAGATTGAAGTGAAAAAAAGAGGGCGCCACGGGGGCGCCCTCCGAAAGTTCTTTCAGACGTTTTCGCGTCTTAGAACTGGAAACGAATCGCGAACTGAATCTGACGTTCGCGGTAGACAGTGTTGCCCGCTTCGTTTGCAACCTTGTAGAGCGGGTCAACGATCAGGATCGGCGTACCCACCGGCAACGTCGGGGCGTTGGCGGCCGTAGCCGTTGAGATTGAATAGAGACGCGTGCCGCGGTTCGTCACGTTTACGTGGTTGAAAACGTTGAAGCCTTCGGCGAGCAGTTCGAGCGCCATCGTCTCTCCAAAGTGGAACCGGCGTGAAACACGCAGGTCAACGTTCACCGTCTTCGGGAAACGGACCGAGTTGCGCTCGATGAGTGGGAAGCGATTGTCGCCGCCAGCGCCGAGGATACCGGTGCTGACTGCGGCCGTCAGGGCACTGCCGCCGCAGATGGCTGCGTTAGTACAAGCCGGCGCGTTGCCACTGACAAACGCAGAGTGCGGACGACCCGAAGCCACCTGAACAATCGGCGAAATGGTGAAGCCGTTGAAAATGTGGCGCGCGACCGAGTCATCATTCGATGAGAAGAACTTCGGATTCCAGACGACGCTTGCGACAAACCGATGACGGATGTCGAAGTTGGCCTGGCCCTGTTCAAAGCTGTAGTCATTCGGATCCAGCGGAACATTGCCAGTGGTGAAAGTCTGTGAACCCTGGCCGTTGTCCGTGGCCTTGGACCACGTGTAGTTACTCTGAATCTGGAGACCATGATCCAACCGGCGATTGAACTGGAATACCAGCGCCTTGTAGCTCGACTCGATGGTGCTCCGGATTTCCGTCATACGACCGAAGTTGGCGTTGGGGCGAGCGGTATAACGCGTAAAGCTAAACGTTTGACCGTTCAGATCGCCTCCGACAACGGTGTACGGGGTCCGCTGGGTCGCGGGTGTCAGATTTACGTCCACGAACGTGGGCAGCCGGCGGCCTTCGCTGAAGAGGTATGAGATTGAAAACACACTGTTTCTCATTATCTCTCGTTCAAATACCAGGTCTCCCTGGTAGATCTGCGGGTTACCCATATTCGACGCGAACATGATGATGTCCGGACGAGTGGTGGTGCCGGTTGGGGCGGCAGCCACAGTGTTCGGATACGTCGGTGAACCAGTCGTTGCCGGCAGGAAATTGAATTGCAGCTGGCCAAGCAAGCTGCCCGTATTGGTAATGGCGTTCGAGATGGTCGAGTTGATGATGCGACCGTAGTAGATGCCGAACCCACCGCGTAGTGAAGTCTTGCCGTCGCCCGTCAGGTCATAGGCCAGGCCGATGCGCGGACCAAAGTTGTTCTTGTCCTTAGGAAAGACGGCTGTTTGCGGAGCCAGTGCATTCGGAATCTGCGGCTCAGGCAGTTTCTCGTACTCGTAACGCAGGCCGAGGTTGACCGTCAAACGCTGGTTGACGCGGATGTCGTCCTGGATGAAAGCGTTGTAGTCCATGGTGTTGAACTCAAACGCGCTCGGACCGAATCCCTGGTTGTAGCTGCTGTAACGCTTTCCAGACGGAATCGCAAAATCGCTGATGAAGTCTACGATGTTGCTGTAGGCATAAGCGCCACCTTCCTGGAAAAGGTTGTCATTAAGATCATGGACACGGTTGATGTCGCCACCGAACTTGAACGTGTGTTTGCCCACCGTCCAGGTCAGGCTATCCGCAAACTGAATGCGCTTTTCGTCCGGGAATGCCTTGCGCTCGAGGAAGTTTGGCTTGCCAAAGGTAATGACGTTGGTAATGGCTACTGATGGCGGCCGGCCATTGATACCCGTGGTCGGTTCACCCGGACCGGGAGGCTGGCTCAGCTGGAACTCGTTGTCACGGCCCCACTGAAAGCGAAACTCATTAAAAATAGTCGGCGAAATCGTTGATGACAGACGCATGTTGAGCGAATCAACATTCACGAAGTCGTCGCCGAAGCTGGCGACTCCACGGTTAACCACAGCCTGCGACTGGACACCGGCAGGCGATTGCGCGCGCAGCCGATTGTAGGTCGCCGTAAAGATGTTGCTGCCGTTGATATGCCAATCCAATTTCGGAAGGATGATGTACTGGTCGCGTGTGCGCGGCACCGGACCGGTAATGCCCACCAAAAACGCCAACGCTGCATCGCGTTGAGCGTTGGTAACGCCGCGTGATGTAAGCGTGGTCTGCTGTGCCGCGGTGAGGTTGTAGGAACCCAGAATTTCCGCAGCAACTGCCGGAAATTTTTGCTTCTGCTGGTCGAAATTGAAGAAGAAGAACGCTTTGTCCTTCACGATCGGGCCACCGATGACGCCACCGTATTGCAGGCGGCGATCTTGAGGCTTGAGTCCGATGATTTGCGTGTTTGGGGGAGTGCCTACGGTAAGAAAGCTGAAGGCATTACGGGCGCCCCAGCGATTGTCGCGATCGTAAAAGAACACTTCGCCGTGGAACTCGTTGGTGCCGCTCTTGGTCACGGCATTGACGACGCCGCCGGCGGCGCGGCCGTACTCGGCCGAATAGTTCGAGGTATTAACCTGAAACTCGCGAATCGCTGCCTGGCTGATCACGTAAGGGATACGGGTGCGACCGCGCTCTTCCGAGAAGAAGGCCTGGTTGTTGTCGCCACCATCAATCGTGTTGTTGTTCAGCAGGCCGGAAATTCCACGGAAGCTGATCAGACCGAACGCGCCGTCAGGTACTGCACCGGGGGTGAGCAACGCAAAGTTGGACCAGCGGCGGCCGTTGATGGGCAGCTCGTTGATCGAAGTCTGGTTCACATTGGTGGAGAAGTCCTGTTGCTGTGTGTTGATTACCGGAGCCTCACTCACGATGTTGACCGTTTCAGTGGTGCCCTGGATGGACAGGTCGACGTTTAGTTCGGTGATGCGACCGACTTCAACCGTCGCGTTTTGCGTGAACGCCGCAAAACCTGACGCGTTGATAGTCACCGCATAGACGCCCGGATCGATGTTGGCGGTCTTGAAGCCACCATTGTCGTCCGAGGTATAGGAAAGTTCCTGGTTAGTCGCGACGCTTTTTACGGTAACGGTGGCATTGGCCACTACCTCGCCGCTTGGATTTTTGACTGTGCCGCCAATGGCACCCTGCGTACCAGACTGGGCCATGGCGCTAAACGCGCACAGCGCCATTAGAACGAGGGATGCAAAGGTAAAGCTTAGAAATTTGCGCATATCAGGAGAACTCCTTAGAAATTTAGAAATCGTTGCTGACCATTTTGCGCGCGAACCGTCGGCGCAAACTTAAACTGAGACCGTTGAGAACTGGCTGTTCCGAGGAAAGGCTTTGAACAACGCAGAAGGCGGTTTCTATCATGACGAATGGTGTAAGCGCAAGCGAAAAACCTGCGGTATTTGTTGTATTGAGTGCTGTCACTTGTGCAGAAGAACTCAGACCTATGGGTAATGCCTTTCGTGGGCTCATAATTTTTGGCAAGTATTGTGCCCAACCCGGGAATGAGCTTAACGATGCATTTTAGGCGACTTAGCTCAACATAAGTCGTGAAAACCTCTAAAAAGCTCCCGAGAATTTGGATTTTCTATGAAAATCTAAAGCCAGCTAAGAAGTGGTAGAACCAATCGTCGCGGCGCGACTGGTTGCGACTAGGAACGCTCGCAGATGATGGCGATACCCTGACCGCCACCGATGCATGCAGTGGCCAATCCGTAGCGACCCTGGCGGCGTTGCAACTCGCGTAACAAAGTCAAAACTAGACGAGTTCCAGTCGCCGCGAGCGGATGGCCGAGCGCGATCGCGCCGCCGTTCACGTTGGTCTTCTCGCGATCAAGTCCGAGTTCCTGTTCGACGGCGAGATACTGGGCGGCAAAAGCTTCGTTGACTTCGATCAGATCCATGTCCGAAAGCTTCAGTCCAGCTTTTTCCAAAGCCTGAAGCGACGCAGGCACGGGTCCGATTCCCATGATCTCCGGCTCAACGCCCGCGTAAGCCCAACTGACAATTCGGCCGAGCGGTTTTGCGTTGTTTGCTTTGACATAGGTTTCACTGGCGATCACAACCGCGGCGGCGCCATCGACGATTCCTGAGGCATTGCCCGCCGTGACAAAGCCGTCTTTACTGAACGCCGGTCTTAGCTTCGCCAGACCCTCCATCGTAGTTTCCGGCCGCATGTGATCGTCGTGATCGAAGACTTCCGTCCCTTTGCGGCTTTTGATTTCCACGGGAACGATTTCCTCAGCGAAGTAACCCGCATCATGGGCGCGCTTGGCAGACTGCTGCGAACGCAATGCGTATTGGTCCTGGGCTTCGCGTGAAATCTCGAATTTGCGAGCGAGATTTTCCGCAGTGCCGGCCATCGGTGTGTTGCAGTAGGTGTCGAGCAACGCCACCATCAAGCTGTCTTCCAATTTGCCCTGGCCCAGGGCGAAACCTGAGCGCGCCCCGCGAATCACGTGAGGCGCCTGTGACATCGATTCCATCCCGCCCACCAGACAGGTCTGGGCCTCGCCCAGCTGGATCATCTGAGCGCCCGAAACGATTGATTGAATGCCGCTGCCGCAAAGGCGGTTGACGGTCAGGGCCGGACGATCGAAAGGCACGCCTGCCTTCAGTGCCACATGCCGCGCGCCGTAAATGGCGTCGCCGGAAGTTTGCAGCGCGTTACCCATGACTGTATGGTCCACTGCTTCCGGAGCCACACCCGAATCTTCCAATGCCGCGCGCGAAGCAATCGCGCCTAAATCAATTGCTGAAGTGTCTTTCAGCGCGCCGACGTACTCGCCCATGGGCGTACGCTTGCCACCGAGAATGAAAACGTCTTGAGACATAAATCCCTCCGATTACCCAACAGAGCAAAGAATCCGCACTTGCAGAAAATGACGAGCCTACCAGAGCGATAACGTGAGGGTCAATTTGAGATACCGCCGGTAATTTCTCATCAACACCGGGCTTGAGCTCGGTGACCAGGGACCGAATAATGGAAACCGTTTGAAACGGTTTCCGATCCTTCCCACGCGGGATCCACCGGGCTCAAACCCGGTGTTAATGAAAACTATTTTCCTATAGGTTGCGGTTGCGCTAGTGAGGTGAAAGGATTGAGGAGCCGGAAAAAACCAGTCACGCCTTTTCTGGACCACCTGCCCAAGAGCCGAGCTCAATCGATAAAGCGATGCTTCTCGCGATAGCGATGCAGTAGCTCTTCCAGAAACCCTTCGTAAGTAAACGTGTTCACATCGTACTGCGGGCGCAATTTGAACAGGATCGGCATCGACACCCGCCAGGCCATCCATTGTCGCGGATAATCTTTCAAGTCCCAGCGCCGCCGCAAAAAACTCTCAACCACTTGAATCTCGGCTTCGGTGAGATTGTTTATGTCGGCCGCGAACGGCACTGGTCGAAACGAACGGCGCAGCGCGGGGTCGGAAACCGGCGAAGCGAACACTTCCGCGAACGCCGGCGCTTCAGCTTCGCGCTCGCGCACCACCACCGTGCCGGCCACGAGATCGCCCACGCGCTGATCACGCTCAGTGGCAAAAACTGAAATCAACCCTACCGAATAAAAGGGGGAGGGCATGATGTCAAAGTTGCGCAGCAGATTTCGCACCATCGCTTCAAAGAAGCTGATGGGACGCCCGTCCTCGCGAATCACGCGCAACTTGAGCCAGCGTTTGCCGGGAGTTTGACCGTTCCAGATCCACTCAAAGAAAGCGAAGTAACCCGACATCAGAATGAACACCAGCACAATCAAAAGCGCGATGATCCATTTTGGCGCGCTGGTTACGCGGTTACCCAGGTCAGAAAAATCGGCGATGAGAATGAAAATGATGAGCAGCCCGATCAGCGTACCCATCTGAATCGAATGATCAATGGCGCAGGCGATGAAGCGATTGCCAATCGACGCCAGCGCAAAATGCAACGGCACGCGCTCAGGCGTTTCGATGATCAGAGTTTCGTCAGTGGTGAGTACTGCTGACATAGATTAAGAGGCCGCGTGGGACTGCGAGATGGCCAGCTCGCGCAGCACCGACGCGACTGCTTCAGGATAAAGCTTGTGCTCCTGCTCGAGAATGCGTGCCGAAAGCGTCTCGACCGTATCGCCGGCCAGTACCGGCACCTCGCGCCGCGCAATCACCCGCCCGCCATCCAATGTCTCATCCACAAAATGAACTGTACATCCTGAGACCTTCACGCCACGCTCCAACGCCTGCTTTTGCGGATCGAGTCCCGGACAGTCAGGCAGCAGGCTCGGATGAATATTTAGAATTCTTCCGCGATAGGGCCCGAGAACCTCATCGGAAAGAATGCGCATGTAGCCAGCCAGGCAAATCAGATCGATATCACGCTTCTTCAGTTCAGCAACGATCTCTCGATCATGCTCGGCGCGCGAACGACCCCGACGCTCGATGACGGCGGTTT
>JADMIO010909285.1_pt1 | contig 51745 bp, 31 predicted proteins | sample 8958161 | NCBI WGS metagenome assembly JADMIO01 (sample SAMN16585339, study PRJNA669376) | soil metagenome | isolation source: Crop rotation soil | place: USA: Cullars Rotation, Alabama | collected 2011
AGGTGAGCCAGTGTGATTACATTTGCGGCCTAACTGTGGCCAGTCCAGTTACGCTGGAGTCACTAGTATTTAGGTGACACTATAGAAGCGGCCGCGACAACTTGTCCACGTGGAATTCTAAGCTTAGGATCCCAATGTGCTGGAAAGCGTTCATCATGGCCCGGTTCGACGCGTTCAACGTGGGGGCACAGGTAATCGTGATTCCGAAGAACCTGCCTTATCAATTTCCGGCTGAGCTGGCCGAGTACAATTACATCGATACCCTGGTGGATGCCAAGCTGAAGAAGCTGCGCCTGCTACCATCGGACCTGTGCGACGATGCGACCTTCGCCCGCCGAGCGAGCTTGGATATTACCGGGACGCTGCCAACTCCCGAAGAGGTGAAGAAGTTCGTCGAGGAGCCCAGTTCCGGGAAGCGGGACCAGTTGGTGGACCAGTTGCTCAATCGGAAGGAGTTCGCTGATCTCTGGGTAATGAAGTGGGCCGAGTTGCTGGAGATTCGATCGCGCCAGGATCAATTCAGCCCGAAAGCTGCTTTGCAATATTTCAACTGGCTTCAGGACAAGTTTGCGCGGAACGTGCCGCTGGACAAAATCGTGCAGGAGTTGATCACCGCCTCCGGGAGCACTTTCCGAAATCCGGCGGCGAATTACTACCAAGTGCAGACCGACACCCTTAAGACCGCGGAGAACACGGCGCAGGTTTTCATGGGGATGCGCATTCAGTGTGCACAGTGTCACAACCATCCTTTCGACCGGTGGACGATGAATGATTACTACAGCTTCGCGGCTTTCTTTCCACAGATTGGGCGAAAGCCAGGAGAAGACCCGCGAGAGACAGTGATTTTCGACAAACGAGATGGAGAGATTAAACATCCGGTGGGCGGGCGGACGATGGCTCCGAAATTCCTGGGAGGAGAGGCCCCCGAGATTAAGGAGCAGAGCCGCCGTGAGGTGCTGGCGAAATGGATTGCCTCGCCCGAAAATCCTTACTTTGGGAAGAACCTGGCGAACATGGTTTGGGCGCATTTCATGGGCAAGGGCATCATCGAGCCGGTGGATGACGTGCGGATCAGCAATCCGGCGTCGAACCCCGAACTGCTCGATGCGCTGGGGGTGAAATTCACCGAATACAAATACGATTTCAAAAAACTGGTGCGAGACATCTGCACTTCGCGCAGCTACCAGCTTTCCACGCACCCAAACGAGACGAACGGTTCGGATGACCGCAATTTCTCGCATGCCGGCATCCGGCGGCTGAGGGCGGAGGTGTTGCTGGATTGCATTTCGGAGATTACGGAGACAAAAGATCGTTTCCAGGGTTTGGCGCCCGGAGCGCACGTGGTGGAGATTGCGGATGGAGCGGTGAACAATTACTTCCTGACCACCTTCGGCCGGGCGACGCGAGAGACGGTGTGCTCGTGCGAAGTGAAGACCGAGCCGAATCTCTCGCAGGCGTTGCACTTGCTCAACGGCAACACCGTCTCGGACAAAATCCAAAATGGGGGAGTCGTAAAAAAGCTTCTCAAGGAAAAGAAGACCCCCGAGGAAGTGATTAACGATTTATATCTTCGATCCCTGGGCCGCGCGCCGTCGCCGGAAGAATTGACGAAGTTGAAGAGTTTCCTCAAGGAAGGAAAAAACCCAGAGCAAGTTTTGAACGATGTATTTTGGTCGCTGCTTAACTCGAAGGAATTCATCTTCAACCATTGAGCGACGGATGAGCGTCAGATTGCGATTTGAATGCCCCCGTAGCCAACCGACGTTGTTCGCTTCCCCTGGGTCACGCCGGCACCCACGATGCTTCTGGACGGTCCTGGTTCTCCTGGGTTTCTCGTGGACAGCGTTCGCCCAGGAAAAGGTGACGTATCAGGACCAGATTCTGCCGTTGATCGAGAACAATTGCGGCAAATGCCATAACCCGGACAAGAAGAAGGCCGACCTTGATCTAACTACTTACAGCAGCCTGATGAAAGGGGGCGGGTCCGGCCAGGTGGTGGTATCGGGAAACCCGGACAGCAGCAAGTTGTGGCGGGCGATCACGCACGCGGAGGAGCCCACCATGCCGCCGAACAAGAAATTGCCGGATAAGGAGCTGGAAGTCTTCCGAAAATGGATTATGGGAGGGTTGCTGGAAACCTCGGGGAGCAAGGCTATGGCGGCCAGCAAGCCTTCGGTGGATCTGACTCTGAAAGCGGGCACAGTCGGCAAACCCGAAGGGGCGCCGGCGATGCCTCAAGGGCTGCCTGTCGATCCAGCAGTCCACACGGCCCACTTGAGCGCGCTGACCGGCCTGGCGAGCAGCCCGTGGGCACCGTTAGTTGCTCTGGCGGGGCAAAAGCAGGTCTTGTTATACCAGAGTGAGAGCCTGGAACTGTTAGGCATTCTTCCGTTTACCGAAGGGCAGCCTTCCTCAGTCACATTCAGTCGCAGTGGAACACTCCTGCTGGCCGGAGGCGGGCATGGCGGCAAGTCGGGACGCGTGCTGGTGTGGAAAGTGGTGACGGGCGAACGGCTCATGACCATCGGCGACGAGTATGACACGGTGCTGGCGGCCGACATCCGGCCCGACCAAAGCCAGATTGCGCTCGGAGGACCGGGCCGATTGTTGAAAATCTATTCCACCAAGACGGGTGAGTTGCAGCACAAAAAGAAAAAGCATACCGATTGGATCAATGCGGTCGCCTTCAGCCCGAACGGAGCGTTGCTGGCAAGTGGCGATCGGAACGGGGGCATTGCGATATGGGACCCGGAGAACGGACAGGAGCTTTTCACGCTGGCCGGGCACAAATCGTCCGTGACGGCACTGAGCTGGCGAGGCGACTCGAAGCTGCTGGCCTCCTGCAGCGAGGACGGAACGGTGAAATGGTGGGAAATGCAGGATGGGAAGCAAGCCAAGACGTGGGAAGCCCACAAGGGCGGGGTGCTATCAGTAAGTTATACCCACGACGGACGCCTGGTGTCCTGCGGCCGGGACGGTCGCGTGACCGTTTGGAATGCGGATGGGAGCAAAGCGCGATCGCTCGAAACCGGGAGCGAGCTTCCTTTGCGCGCCACGTTCAACCATGATGGTTCGCGGGTGCTTGCGACGGATTTCACGGGTCATACAGCGGTGTGGAAAACCGCTGACGGCAAACGGGTGGGTGAGCTTGATTGCAATCCATTGCCATTAACCGAGCAGTTGGTGAGTGCTGAGAAGCGCCTCGCGGAACTGCAAAAGAACGGCAACAAGCCTTCGCCGGGGCTCCAAGCGGCCGAGCGCGAGGCAGCCCAGGCAACCGCGGAGTCGGAAGCGGCCGCTAGAGCCCTGGAACAGGCAACGACAGCCCAGACGGCAAAAGAGAACGAAGTGGCACAACTGAAGTTGGAAGCGGCGAAAAGCCCTCCGCCGGCGGGGATTGCCGCAAAATTGCAGGCAGCGCGAGATCTCCGGGGAAAGGCCCGGCAGGCAACCACTAATGCTTTGGAGGTTTTGCAGGCCAAGACCAAGGCCGCAAGCGTGGCCAAAGAAAAACTGGCCCAGGCCCAATTGGAGAACCCGGCCGATACGTTGGCCGCGGCCAAAGCCACGTTAACAAAGCTAAAAACCGCTCAGACCCAAGCCAACCTTTACCGAGCCCGTGAATCGCTCAGCGCGAAGAAAAGAGAGCAGGAAAAACTGCTCGCCCTGGCCGCGGAAAAGGAGACCGGGTTGAAACAGACGACAGAGGAGTTGAGCGCGGCCAGCGACGCGGCGGCGAAGTCGAAACTCAAAGCGAACTTGAAAGTGGCCACCGCCGAAGCGAAGGCGGCCGCAGCCGCGGTAAAGAAATGCGCCGCCGAGCTGTCCTCCGAACAGTCCCGCCTGGAGAAACTGGCGGCCGAATTCGAACGGACAAAAACCGCCTCGGCACCCACTACCCAACAGAGCAAGCTCTGAGATTAGCTGAGAAAGGGGCTCAGGGCGCCTGCTTTGAGGTTTGAACTTTAACCTCATTCAACCGATAATACTTCTCGGTGCCAGAACAATTCACCAAGCAGATCGATGCCACAACGCGGTTTTGCGCTGTTTACGGCCATCCTGTGCAGCATTCCGCCTCTCCCGCGATGCAGAACGCGGGGATTGCGGCGCTGGGATTGCACTGGCGTTATGTCGCTTTCGATGTGCATCCCGACGAGCTGGCCTCGGCGATCGGAGGGGCGATGGCGATGAAATTTATCGGCCTGAACCTAACGGTGCCACACAAGCTTTTGGCCGTGCAGATGGTGGACGTGCTGGACGAATCCGCCCGGACCTGGGGCGCGGTGAACACGATTCGCTTCGAGGCGCGAGATGAGGAAGGGACTTGGAAACCGTTAAGCGCGTTCGCGGGAGCCGAACCGGAGGTGATGCGGAGCCATGGATTTAATACCGATGCGGATGCTATAACGCAGTCTCTCCGGGAGGATTTGGGCGTGGCCTTGAAGGGAGCGAAGGTCCTGCTGCTCGGGGCGGGAGGGGCTGGACGCGTAGCGGCGCTTCGGCTTGCCGCTGAAGGCGTGGCGGAGTTGTCCCTGGTGAACCGGACGATGAAGAAAGCGGAAGTGCTGGCGGCGGAGATTCACGAGCGTTTTCCAGAGGTGAATGCGACGGTCGGCTATCCCAGCCAAGGGATCGATCTGTTAATCAACGCCACATCCCTGGGCCTGAAGCCGGCGGACGAACTGCCTTTGGACCGCAAAGAATTTGCTCTTGAAAAGGCCAAGGCGGTTTACGACATGGTTTATCGCCCCGCGGAGACTCCGCTGCTCCGAGAGGCCAAAGCGGCTGGTTGCCGAGTCGCCAATGGACTTGGGATGTTGCTCTACCAGGGAGCCAAGGCTTTGGAAATTTGGAGCGGGCAACCAGCGCCGCTATCATTCATGCGGGCGGCGCTGGAGATCAATATTTATGGCTGACCTGGCATTCTGGAAAGCCCTGCCGTTTCATTTTTGGTCCATGACCTTATTTGTCCTGGGTTGCATCGTAGGGAGCTTTCTCAATGTTTGCATTTACCGGATGCCGCGAGGGGAAAGCCTGGTTTCACCGCCGTCTCACTGTCCGCACTGCAACTATTCGATTCCGTGGTATTTGAATATGCCGCTGGTGACCTGGCTGGTGTTGCGGGGCAAATGCGCGAATTGCCGCGCCCCGATTTCGCCGAGGTATTTTTGGGTGGAGTTGCTGACTGGCATCGCGTTTCTGGCCAGTTGGTTGTGGGCGGGGAGGCAATCACCGGGGTTGGCGCTGGCCTACTGCCTGATCCTCTCCGGCTTCATTGTAGCGACGTTCATCGACCTGGAGTTTTATATCATCCCCGACGAGATCACGATTGGTGGAATGGTAGTGGGTTTTTTGTGCTCGCTGGTGGTGCCTTCCTTACATCGGGGAGGCGATCCAGTGGTAGCGCTGTTCTCGAGATTCCTGAGCAAGGGCCAGCAGGAAAGCTTGAACGCCCAGGGAGGCGTTAACGCGGCTTCCTCGTTGATCCAGAGCGCACTCGGGATCGGCATCGGCTTCGGACTGTTGTATTTGGTAGTGCGCGTGGGCAAACTTTTGTTTGGAAAGCAACGAGTCGAGCTGGCAGCGGATTCCAAGGTGGTTTTCACCGAAACAGCGCTGGTCCTGCCGGATCGTGAAATTCCATTCGAGGAACTCTTTTATCGAAAGTCGGATACGATCGTCTTTGAAGCCAAAGGGGTGGAACTGGTGGATCGTTGTTACCCGGCGGCGACGGTGCAACTTTCACCGGAGAGACTTCTGATCGGCGAAGAGGTTTTGAATCCAGAACAAGTTCCCTACCTGGAAGCGGTGGCGAACGAGATGATTCTGCCACGTGAAGCGATGGGATTTGGCGACGTGAAATTCATGGGGGCGATCGGGGCGTTCCTCGGCTGGCAAGCAACGGTCTTCTCATTGATGATCAGCTCGCTCATTGGAGCCTTCGTGGGGCTGCTCTTCATCGCCTTGCGTAAACAAGAATGGTCGAGCCGCATCCCGTATGGTCCGTACATCGCGGTGGCGGCAGTTACCTGGATGTTCGGCGGGCACCGCTTGCTGGAATGGTGGCTGAGCGGCGGTTGGATGAGGTGAAACCTGAGGTCACCCGCTTAACCGCACTGCGCCTGGTGCCGGAGGGCATGATCCACCAGCACGAGCGCGGTCATCGCTTCGACCATTGGCACGGCACGGGGCAACACGCAGGGATCATGGCGGCCACGGCCTTTGAGAGTGGTGTTACGCAGTTGGGTATCAACCGTATCCTGTTCATGCATGACGGTTGCGACTGGTTTGAAGGCGACGCGGAAATAGATTGTTTCTCCGTTGGAGATACCGCCCTGGATCCCGCCCGAACGATTGGAGATCGTACGCACCTTGCCATTTTTCATGCGAAAGGGATCGTTATGCTGAGTGCCGGTGAGGAGGATACCGCCGAAACCAGAACCGATATCAAAGCCCTTGGAGGCCGGAAGGCTCAGCATGGCTTTGGCCAGATCCGCCTCAAGGCGATCGAAGACTGGCTCTCCCCAACCGGGCGGAACTCCGCGCGCAACCCCTTCGACGATGCCACCGACGCTATCCCCTGCCCGGCGCATTCTTTCGATTAACCCGACCATCTTTTTGGCCATCCCCTGGTCGGGACAGCGAACGATGTTGGCTTCGATGTCCTTGGGCTTCACCGTTGCGGCATCGACCTGAGCCACCAAACGCTGGACTTGCTTAACATAGGCGAGCACCTCAATTCCGTGGCGCTCGCGCAGGATTTTTTTGGCAATGGCGCCAGCGGCCACCCGGCCAATGGTTTCACGGGCGCTAGTGCGTCCCCCACCCTGCCAGTTGCGAAACCCGTATTTGGCGAAGTACGTGTAGTCGGCATGGGAGGGACGGAATTTGGTGGCCATCTCCGAATAAGCCTCGGAACGAGCATCCTGGTTTCTCACCCACATGGAGATAGGCGTGCCCAGGGTCTTGCCCTCGAAAGTGCCGGAGAGGATTTCGACGGTGTCTGATTCCTTGCGCGGAGTGACGATCTTCGATTGGCCGGGACGGCGGCGGTCGAGGTCGGGCTGGATGTCCGCTTCGGAAAGTTTGAGGCGCGGGGGGCAACCATCGACTATGACGCCAACCCCACCTCCGTGGGATTCGCCCCAGGTGGTAATACGGAACAGGTGACCAAACGAATTCGCCATAGGCGCAGTTTGGGATAAAAGAGACGGAGCGTCAAATCGAGGGCCAAAAGAGCAGCCACAAACCGCTCAAGCCGCGAGCTGGTTCAACCGATAACCCTCCTGTAGCGAGCCTGCTACCAAATTGTGCTTAGCTACATAACCCGAGCCCGCCACGCCTTATGGCGGGCTCTCTTTTTGGAATAGAGCCCTCTTACCATTCGATGATGACACTGGGGCAGACCGGATAGCGGCCGCACTCGGCTCCATAGATGGTCAAGCCACCCTGGGCAAGGGCTTCCTCAGGAACCCCACAACGGAGGCAAAGGCGATCCTTGGAAGTGGCCGCAACGATCTGCGCCAACAAGTCGCCTTCCGCAAGAGCATGGGCGAGGTACCCATAAGCACCGCGGCCACCGCGCAGATAGCTGAGCATGCCGCGAGCGTCGTGAGGATGATTGCGCAAGGTCGCATCGTAAACGGGCACACCGTTCAAGCACATCTGGAGGGTGGTCGGATGGATCTGGTCATCGGTTTGGGGATTGTCGATGCGGCGTGAGGAGGCCTCACACAAAACCCGAAAGCGCCGGGCTTTGGCCAGTTCGATGCCTTCGAGGGGGAGCAGCCATTCAAAGTAGCCGTGACCCAACCCGAAGCAGGTGTCCTCCGCGCGCTCCTGCTCACGGTCGCCGGTGCCGGCGCTCCATTTGGCCTGATGCCAATCTCCCGGCAGGCCGCGCAGGATGAGCGCCCGAGGCCCCTCCTCACGAGGGGGAGGATAGCCGGACGAGACGTAAAAATGGATAAAGTTTTGGGCGACGGGAGTTCCCTCGGCATCCATCGCATCGACCGAGAGTGTGCAACGCATCGCGGAGGAGGGAAGCTTGATTTCGAGATCGGCGGCTGGAGCGACCCGGCGGTGCGGGAACGCGATGGGGGCATTTCCACGCGCCAAGTCCTGATGGTACTGCCCCCAGGTATCGACGCCGCCCAGACGCCATTGGAGGGTGATCTGATGCTTCGGCACCGAAGAAAAATGAGAAGAAGCCACTGGCACTTTGGCTACTTCCCCCGGCAAGAGCCGGGCGATAGGCGGCGCATCGATGGGAAGCGTGTTGCTCTCGTTGATGATAGCCGGGTCGTAGCCGAAGTCCTTTGCGGTGCGGTCGTAGTTCAGGAATCCGTTGTGCTCCCATTCCACGTCATGCAGTTCGGTGTAAATGTAAGCAGAGATAGGGCCGTGACGGCGCAATTCATTCGTTAGGAATTTAAAACTCCAGCTCACATCTCTGTCACCGTCGAGCGCGCCGACGCCACCATACTCGCTGTTGATCAAGGGCTGGCCCTTGTGTTGATAGCCGGGCACGTAATTGAAAGTGGAGCCGGGGTAGGTGGATTCGACGACAGTTTGAATGTGCTTTTTGGCTTTCCAATAATCCTTGATATAAAAATGCCACGAATTGATGTCTGTGTCCCCATGCTGATAGTACTCGAGGTGATCCCAGAGGCAGACGCTCATGTCTTCGACAAGCCGCGTGTTGTCGAGTTGCTTGGCCAGCTCCCACATGCTTTGGACCCAGGCATGAGAGGCGATGTTGGAGGCCTTGGGTCTGACGTCTTTGGGCAGCTCGGTCTCCCGGGTTTCAGCGGAGAGAGCGGGCGGGCGATCCTTGGGATTGAGCGGATGAATGAGATCGACAAACTGAGCTTGCCCGCCAAAGCCCCAGGTTTCATTGAACATGCACCAGGCAAAAATGGAGGGATGGTTGAAGTCGCGCCGAATGGCCTCACGCATCATGGTCTCGAAGCGACGGCGGCCCAACGGAGTATCTCCTCCTTCTCCGAAGTTGGGAAAATCAGCCATGAGGAGCATCCCCATTTTGTCGGCATGATAGAGGAGGAGCGGGTCGTCCACTTTGATGTGGATGCGCAGGAAATTGAAGCCGAACTTTTTGGCGCAAGCGATGTCGTTCTTGAGTGTATCGACGTCGGTGGCGGTATAAACCCCATCCGGGTAATACGATTGATGGAGGGCACCTCGCAGATAACGGGCGACACCGTTCAGACGCAGGACGGAGGAGGGGTTAGGGCTTTCGTTGAGGGCGAAATCGATTTTGCGGAGGCCAAAATAGGTTCGGACGGTGTCCAGGATCTGGCCTTTGCGTGATAAAACGAGGTTCACGTGGTAGAGGTGCGGCTCATTGGGATTCCAGAGGAGCACTTGGTCCAGTTTGACTGTTTGCTCCGCGATATTATTGCGGATGGGGATGACGGCGGATTGAACCGGACCGCGCGGCGGAACAATCGCCGCGGTGATAGCGCAATCATCCCCCGCCTCGACGCACTGGATCTGGAAACGCACGGAACCGGCATCGATGTCTGAATAAATACGGAAGGAGTCGATGTGGACCTGATCACGGGGCTCCACGAAGATAGTTTGCCAGACCCCGCTGACAGGGGTGTACCAGCGCCACTGTTTTCCTACTGGTTGTTCATGATTGTCCATCGGGTCTTCCACGCGCAAGACGAGCAAACCGCGACGCCGGCCATCACCGGTGTCAATGAGGGCATCGGTGAGATCGAACTCGAAGGGTGTGTAGCCGCCCTCATGGTGGCCAAGGGGCTTTCCGTTGCACCAAGCGTCGGTAAAAAAGTCAGCCGCGCCGATGGTCAGGATGACGCGTTTATTCTTCCAGGCTGGATCATCCGGAATCTCAATAGCGCGACGGTACCACCCCACTTCGTAGCGCGGGGCCGAGCGGTGGTTGGCGCGGGTCACTTTTAGCGGGTTGAGGAAGATGCGCGTAGCATAGTAGTTGTCATTTCCGGCGGCGTCGCCCTCGCCCCAGGCGGCCAGGGATTCCCAGCAGAAAGGGACGATTATCTGCTCACGCCAATCCACCGGGTCGGGCAGATGCCAGCCTTCCTCGACGCCGCGCTTGTGGCGGTCGAAGCGAAACTGCCAGGGTCCATTTAGGTTCAGCCAATTCACTCCCTCCAAGGTGCCTCGTTGGCGGTCGGGTCGCGGGTACTCGGGTCGCGGGTAAGAAAAACGGTTCGGCATAGTTGGTAATCAATTCTCAGGTCACAGGGTGCAGCGCAGTCCTTCCGGCCAAGGTTCCAACCGCAGACCAGAAAAAAGGGCGGGAAAAAAGGCGTCGCTCATTGGAACCTCTTTTCCCACTATCATTTCTGTGCCCTGTCGGCGTGCGTTGTCAATAGGGAAGAGCAGGATTTTATCAAACGATGTAATGGGGCGCCTATGGAGCCCCCGCCAAAGGTCATCCCCAATAAGCAGATGGGGAAAAAGGCTCCTCTAAATGGCCTTGCGGAGTTCGATGCCCGCTTCCTTGTGGTTGGGGGCGGGCGGGGCGGATAACCGCTCCTCGAAGATTTTTTGTTCCCGCTTTAACTGGGCGGCCAGGGGCTTGTAAATGGGGCGGGCTCCATGGGCATCGGGGTAATCCCAAAGGCCATTGTGACAGTGCCGGTCATCCATCCAACCGGGGTGATTCAGAATAGGGTAAAGACAGATGCCATGCACCGGAATGCCCCTGGCGATAGCGGCGCGCACCTCCTGGCAAACATATCGCAACCATCCCCCCCTGACCCGGCCCTCCGCGCCCGTTTCAGCAATGAACAACGGCCGGTGATAGCGATCGTAAACATCGGCGAGGATTTCGCGGAAAGGGCGGTAGAACGGACTGCGGCGGGAGATGGGCGCAAAATTGCGCACACGCCGGAACCCTTTCAGATTGTAGAACCATTGGTTCTGGGGGTAAAAATTGACTCCGATGAGATCGAGATATTTTTCCGCCCCACCCAACTCGGGCCAGATGCGGCCGGCGAGCATGTCCCAGCCTTGAAACTGCGAACGGCGGTAGGATTCGGCTTCGTCCCGCTCCTCGGGATGGTTGGGCGCGGCGGTGACGTGGATAACGGGCTCGACATGGGCAAAGCGGGCGGAGGGTTGAACTCCCCAAATAGCGTCCATGGCAGCGATGGAGGCCCGAATCAACTGGGCTTTCACCTCAAAGCCCCGACCGGTGACGAAAGGGTTCATCGCCCCTTCTTCGGCCCCCGCCCAGGAAAGAAATGAGATTTCATTGATGGGGACAAAAGCGCCGCCCGTTCTGGTCTGGGAATACAGCCATTGGGCGAAGGCGGCCGCGTATTGGGCCAGACTTGAAACAAATCCGGGCTGGAAAATATCGACGTGATCGGGCCAGCCAAAATGGCACAAATCCCAAATTATCCGGGTGCCTGTGGTGTGGGCGGCATGGAGAATGGGGAGGAGGCTGGAGAAATCGTATTGCTGCGGGCGTGGCTCGACCAGATGCCAGCGCACTCCTTCACGGGCGACGCGAAGACCGGCGTGTTGCAGGCGCCGGTAATCGGCCAAGGCAAACTGATCGTGCCGGGTGGAAGCTATCAGGTCCAGGCGCTTGCCCGAGTGAATGCGGTGGGTAGAGCATTCGAACCCAGCCATGAAAAAGCTGGGAAACAGCCGTTCCGGCAGGAAGGCGTCGGGCGATAGAGCGGGCGGAGGCATATCATGAAGTGTGCTGTTAGGGGAACATCGCAGAGACCGATGATACGATCAATGATTGCGGCATACCTTGGCTTTGCGGGCCACAACCCCGTGGGGGTTGTGAACCGTTGGCTATTCAAGGGACGGTTAAGGCCGGATCGGGCCGGCCATCGCCGGTGGGGCTTCTTTTCGTTTTTCGACTGGGAAAGGTCACGGCAACGACCTTCGGTTCAAACTTCATCAGGGTAGCCTCGGTGCGGTTGATGCCACAAATTCGGGCATAGACGGTGAGGGCCTGGGCGACCACCTGGTCCATGTTGTAGTAACGATAGGTGGCAAGGCGACCGACGAAATGAACTCCCTGGGTGCCGTTGGCCAATTCCTGGTATTTGCGGTAAATCTCGGCATTTTCGGAGCGGGGAATCGGGTAGTACGGGTCTCCCTCCGCCTGTGGGAATTCGTAAACGATGCTGGTTTTAGGATGTTCCTGGCCGGTTAAATGTTTGAATTCAGTAACGCGGGTAAAAGAATAGTCGTTTGGATAGTTGACCACCGCGACCGGCTGGAAGAGCGGTTGATGGAGGGTCTCGTGTTTAAATTCAAGGCAACGGTACGGAAGTTTTCCGAAGCGGAAATCCCAGAACTCATCGATCGGGCCTGTGTAGATGAGTTCCCGGTAGGGAATCATCTCCTTCACTTCGCGGTAATCGGTATTGAGCAAAACCTTGATGTTAGGGTGATCCAACATGCTGGAAAACATGCGAGTAAACCCCTGGCGTGGCATGGCTTGATAGGCATCGGTAAAATAACGCGCGTCACGATTAGTGCGGGTGGGAACACGGGCGGTGACCTGCGCATCCAATTCGGAGGGGTCGAGGCCCCATTGTTTGCGCGTGTAACCGCGAAAGAATTTTTCGTAGAGTTCGCGGCCGACCTTGTTCACCACCACATCCTCGGAAGTGCGGACGTGCTCTTTCTGTTCCGCGCGGGCGGCGAGGAATTGTTCCATCTCAAAGGAAGTGAGGCTGAGCCCGTAAAGGTTGTTGATAGTGTCAAGGTTGATCGGGATCGGGACGAGCTGGCCATCAACGCTGGCCAAAACGCGGTGCTGATATTGACGCCATTCGGTAAAGCGGGAGAGGTAATCAAATACCTCCTTGCAATTGGTATGGAAAATATGAGGGCCGTACTTGTGGATGAGGATCCCCGCCTCATCATAGTGATCGTAAGCGTTGCCCCCGATATGGGGCCGCCGATCCACGAGCAAGACCTGTTTGCCAGAACCGCGGGCCAGCCGCTCCGCCAGCACGCTCCCGGCATAGCCTGCGCCGACAATTAAATAATCAAAACTTTCCACAGCTATTCACACTCCCAGTTCCTGGATTTCCGAACGCTTTTCCATCGAACTCGTCCTTTGCCGCCGGGACAAAGCGGTATCGATGTGTTTCTCCAATTGGTCCACGATGGACTCCCATGAATTTGACGCCGCCAGCTCCAATCCCTGATCGAGAAGGGTTCGATCGGAACTGGCCAGCGCTTCCTTGCAACACGAAATGAAATGGTCCGAGTCCCTGGCCACTTTGACGATGGTCCCGAAATTCCGCACCACGTCGGGCACGGCGGAACTAACAATCCTGTTCCCCGTAGCCATGTATTCCAGGGTTTTGGTCGGATTGATAAATTCAGTAGCCGCGTTAAGGGCAAACGGCATCAGGCAGAGATCGAATCCCTTTGCATAAGCGGGGAGCTGGGAATAATCGCGGCCGCCCAGCCAATGCAGGTTACGGCGCCGCGGCAGGGCCTTTTCATCCACTTTGGTGACCGGGCCAATCATGACCACTGACCAGCGGGGATTCGCATCGGCGAGCTGGCAAATCAGCTCATAATCCATGCGTTCATCGACCACTCCAAAGTAGCCGAGGACCGGTTTGGGGAGACGGGCGAGATCGGGGGGAACAATTGTTTGTGGATCTCTCGCCTTCCCAAAATGAGAGAGGTCCACGCCGCACCCATAAAAATGGCAATTTCGATGATGCCGACTCTTGCTTTCGTGCAACTTTCTTCCGCCCGCAAAGACAACATCGGCTTTTGCGAGCAGGAGGGACTCCCTTTCGGCTAACTCCGCGGGTGCGCCATAAAACTTGGAGAGTTCGTCCATGCAATCATAGACGGTGGCAACTTCCCCCAGGTGTCCACTGAACGCGGTGACGGCCATCGGATCATAGAACCACTGCACCGCATCTTCAAATTGTCCGGCGAGCGGACCGCGAATGGCTTCCTGCACGAGCCGCCGCCGCTCGGCATCCACAAAGGCCGCGTCGTCCCAGCGCGAGGCCGGGAACTGGATGCGGAGGAGAGTGAGGTTTGGGAAGGCTTCGATTTTTTCCCAACGTGCGAAAGGTGATACGAGGTTGGGATCGGGCGCGCGCGTTTCGACAAACAAAACGCGATGCCTTTCGCTTAAGCGCGACAAGAATTGTTGGGGCCGCTGCCAGACCCAGTCCCAGGAAAGATGGCAGTGCGCAATGATGGGGTAGCCGAGTGACGTTTCCTCGGGGCGAGCTGGATTTTTCGGCTTGCCGTTATGTTTTGAAATAGAGGAGCGAGTTGTTTTTCTGGGGAGCTGGCGAGGATTTTTACGATCGACGATACCTGGATGGGCGCCGGGAAAGAGGTGGGGTATAGACATAGGTTCCTGTTACTTCGCTTCGAGATTCAATCGTTCCTTCTTTATCTGCTTTGTAGTCTCCGCCATGACAGTAAAGAAGATTTAACCCAATAGAATCAGGCCTTCAATAGGGTGTAGCCCCCAAAAATGGGGGTTTTTCTGGAGAAAAGAGATGAGTTAGCGTTCGCTTCTTAAGGGTGTTTGATCCAGGTTGGGCCGAAAGAAATGACCATCGTTATTCCAGGCGGTTCAGGTCAGGTAGGATCGCTCCTGGCTCGATCTTTTCACCGCGACGGGCACCGGGTGATCGTGCTGAGCCGGAAAGCGGGTACGAGAAATGTCCAATGGCGGATGGTGAGTTGGGATGGGGTAAAGCCGGGCGAGTGGCAGCGAGAAATCGAGGGTGCCGACGCGGTGATCAACCTGGCCGGGCGCAGCGTCAATTGCCGCTATAATGCTGTGAATCGGAGGTTGATTACCGAATCGCGCATCCGTTCGACTTGGGCTGTCGGCGAAGCGATCTCCCAGGCGAGCCGTCCTCCGCAAGTGTGGTTGCAAGCCAGCACCGCGACGATTTACGCGCATCGTTATGATAAAGCCAACGATGAAGCGACGGGGATTTTAGGCGGAGGCGAGGGAGATGTTCCCGACACATGGAAATTCAGCATCGAAGTCGCGCAGGCCTGGGAGCGCGCTTTGGACGATGCGGTGACACCGAGGACGCGAAAGGTAAAACTTCGCTCCGCCATGACGATGAGCCCGGATGCCGGGGGGATTTTCGATGTCTTGCTCCGACTGGTTCGAACTGGCCTGGGTGGCCGGGTCGGAAACGGCCAGCAGTATGTCTCGTGGATTCACGAGGATGACTTTGTGCGCGCTGTCTATTGGCTGATTCGGAACGAAAAGTTCGAAGGGGCGGTGAACCTCGCGGCCCCGAACCCGTTGCCGCACTGGGAGTTTATGCGCGACTTGCGCAAATCCTGGGGGATGCCGTTCGGTTTGCCAGCGACAACCTGGATGCTCGAAGTCGGGGCGCGCCTGTTGAGAACCGAAACCGAATTGGTGCTAAAAAGCCGTCGAGTCACGCCGGGGCGGCTGCTCGAGGAGGGGTTTTCATTTGATTTTCCCATTTGGCCTGAAGCCGCCCGAGACCTGTGCTCCCGCTGGCGCGAAGCCCGCTCAACGGGCCGGCACTGAGATGACACTGGGGGCGGAGTAAACGGTGACGCCGTCGGCGGAGATGAAGCGCGCAATGACGCTGATCCTGTCGGTGAGCGGTTTGGCATCACCCCATCGAACCGCGAGTTCGTAAGCGGGGCCAATGGACGTTTTACCGATGTAACCTTTCAATTGCTCGGCGGAATATTTCCAAGCGTGGCGCGGTTTGCTGGTATTCAGATCGGCGCCTCTGAAGATGCCCTCATACATCAAAAGCTCCAGGCTCCCGGCAAGGATCGGCACCGGCTTAGGGCGATTCCGGCTGCCGCCGTACACCTTAACGACAAATCCGTCGGGCCCAGCCACCTGGTCGAAATCCACCGCGTAAGGGATGGCCAGGAGATTGATTTGATCGATCGCGGCAGGCCCACTCTCTTTTGGGGCGCTTTTTTCCCGTTTGACCCCGGCGCAACCCAGCAGGAGAACCAGGGAGCTCATGCAAAGCAACCTGCCTTTCAGGGGCCATTTAGAGCCGTTGCCGCCGCGGGTTGTCATCGGAATCGAGTATAATCCCGAACGCGCCCGGATTGACAGGCTCAAATGTTGTTCCCGGAGTTTTTCTTTTGCCCGTCGGTTGGGGCGGCACCGGGCTTGGCTTTGGATTCGGGAACGTCGTGCTTTCGGTCCGGGAAGAACGGTTCCAGAAGCTGGTCGTGCAACCTGTCGTGCTGGATATCATCCTTTAAAGGGGAGCGTTTCAACTGGTCCTCGGTCATGGCCTTGGGATCACTCAAGATAGCAGTATCGTTCACATTCACCATCACCTGGGGCGTCAGGAGGATGAGCAGTTCCTTTCGATCAGTCACCTTTGTTTTGCTGCGGAAAAATACCCCTAGGAGGGGAATGTCGCCCAGCAAAGGGACCTTGATGGTGCGGTTGTCGTCGCTGGTGCTGATGAGACCGCCGATGATAATCGACTGCCCGCTCTGCACGCTGACTGAGGTCATGGCCCGACGCTCGTTGATAATGGGAGCGTTCAGGGGGGTACCGTCTTTGCTAAAGCCGACCGCGATGGAGGAACTGCTGAGAGCGCTGTTGGTGGTGCCGATTTCCATCTTCACGGCGCCATCGGCCCCAATGCGTGGAGTGACGCTCAGGTTCACGCCGACGTTTTGGTATTGGAAGCTGCTGATGGTGTCACCGTATTGAGTGGTGCGGCTGTCCGTAACGAGGGGAACCCGCTGGCCAATGTTGATCGAGGCCGGCTTATTGTCCGCGGTTAGGATTTGCGGCCGGCTCAGAACTTCCAGGCGCCCATCATTTTCAAGGGCGCGCAGGAGAAAATTATAATCGCTGCCGGTGACGGCCGTGGAGAATCCACCGAAACTCTTCAGCGCCCTGGCGACACCTAGATCGGTGCCGGTGACAAGCTGGGCATCCTGGAAAGTTTTTGTGACGTTCCATTCGACACCGAGTTCGCGGGTGGAATCCAGGGTGACTTCGGCGAGCAGGACCTGAATGAGGACTTGAGGTTGAGGCTGGTCCAGTTTCTCAATCAGTTGCTTGAGCTGGGTGAAATAGCGGGGGTTGGCGGCCAGGAGCAGCGTGTTGCTCGCTGGTTCAGCCACGATGGCGACCTCATGTTCGAGCATGCGCTGAGCCGTGCCGATGGCGTCTTGTCCCAGAACCTGCGTGATGCGCTGGCGTTCCTGGTCGAGGAAGCTGCGGATGGCAAGCTGGACCTCAACGGCTTGCGCGTTGCGGAGGCGATAGACTTCCGACTTTCGTTCCTGAGTGGAACTGGAGTCAAGGGTATCGATCACCTCGGAGACCAGCGCGACGTAATGTTCAGTGCCTCCGACGAGCAGACAATTGGTCCGCGGATCCACGGTTACATGCAAGGCATTTTGCTCGTCGGTGCCAACGACGACGGAAGGGCCGTCCGTTTCATTTGCCGGGTCGGCAGGATCCTCGGGATCCTCCTGGTCTTCACTCACGATAGGACTGCGGCGCACGAGCGTGTACTGAATGGAGCGAGGACTGGCATTCTGCTGCCCGGCCTGAGGTTGAAGGCGAAACATGCTCATGAGCAACTCGGCCATTTGACGGGCATCGGCATTCACGAGGGTGAACACCTTGATTTTCGCTTGTTGCGGGGAAGTAGCATCAAGCCGGGTCACGATCTGCTCAAGGAGGCCCATGTAATCCACCGGCGCGGAAACGATGAGCGAGTTCATCCGCGCGTCGGGCGTGATGAGAACCCCTTCCTTGAGAGCGGAGGCGACCAACTCGCGGCCGCCTTCGCTGCGGGTAATAAACTGGAGGAGCGACGCCGAGTTGGGGCTTTGGTCGGTCAATTGCGCCGGCTTAGTGTTAAGCGATGTGTTAAGGATGGTCGCGAGGTGCTCCGCTCTGGCATAGCGGAGGGGGAAGATGCGGATCTCGGAAACGCGCGCAATTTGATCCGTATCCAATTTTTTCATCAAATCGCCGATGCGTTTGAGATCGCCTTCGCCGGCCGAAACCACGACGGCGTTGAGGCGCTCATCGGCGGTGACAACCACCGGGAAGGTGATGCCCGGAGTGCCTTCGCGATAAAGCCCCTGGACGGTTTGGGCGACCTTGCGGGCGTCCGCTTTGGCGAGGGAAAAGACCTGGACGGTCAAGCCGAGCTGCGCTTGCTCGCTGTCGAGACGTTCAATGAGAGAGGTGGCCATGGCCATGTCATCGACGGCAGCGCCCAGGATCAACGCGTTCACCCAGGCATCGGCGACCACTGTGATAGGTTCGACGGGCTCGCCCTTGATGCGGGACGGGCGATTGGCAAAGAGGCGCTGCAACGTATCCTGGAGCTTGATCGCGGTCGCTTGTTTCAGGGGAAACACTTTGAAGTTCATTCGGGCCATGGTGTCTTCGCCATCCAACTGTTGGATGATGCGGTCGATGACATCGAAGCTTTCCTTGCTGCCGGTGACGAGGAGAGTATTGACACGGTCATCTGGAACAACGGCGACTGGCACAGAGCGCTCGGGGGCATTGACAGCAGCAGCATCGCCCGTGCGCTTGGCCCGGAAGAACTGATCGAGCACCGTCGCCAGGCTGCTGGCTTTGGCGTGTTTCAAGGGATAGAGCCGGATGTTCCCCAACTCGGCAAAATCCTTGGTATCGACCTGTTTGATCACTTCTTTGATGACGAGAAGGTTCTCGGGGCTCGCGGAAACGATGAGGGTATTGCTGCGAGGATCGACCGTCACCGCCATTGCTTCGCGGGCGGTGCTCGCGCCTTTGACCGCACTATTGGGCATGCCTGGCCGGTAGAGCCCCTGCTGGACGAGGGTGTGCAGCATAGTAGCCACGCGCTGGGCGTCGGCAAACTGAAGGGTGAAGCTTTGTACCACGCCGCCAGCGGTTGTGGGTTCGATGTCGATTTTCTCGAGCAAACCTTTCATCAACTCGATGTTTTCCTTGCTGGCCGAGACGATCAGGGCGTTGTTCAAGCCATCCGTCTCAATTTTTACGAAATCCTGCGGAGAGGCTTCCTGTCCGGGGAGCGTGCGGGCCTTGAGGCGGGCGGCGAAGATGCCCTCGAAGGTGGTGGCCACTCTGTTAGCATCGTTGTGGTTAAGGCCGATAACGGTGAGGCTCATGGCGGGGTCCTCAAGCTTTTTATCGAGCTTTTGCACGAGATCATCCAGGACCTGGTTGTCATCCACTCCGGCGGCCACCAAGAGACTGTTGCTGCGCGGATCGGGAACAATGACCGGTTTGTTGCGCTGGACCTCGGGAGATTTTGCAGACTGATAACGTTGCGCAAAGAGCGTGTTCAGTGAAGCACTGAGAAACCGGGCATCCGCAAAGGCCAGTGATACAAGCCGGATGCGGCCACTCAGCGCAGCGGGTGCCTTGTCCAAAGCCTTGGCCAAGGTTTCCGCGAGTTCGAAGCTGTCCTTTGAACCGGTGACGAGCAGGCTGTTACTGCGCGGTTCGCTGATGATCAGCACCCGCATTGAATCGGACTGTTGCTTGGACAAGCTCGCTTTTTGGGTGACGCGGGCATCCAGGAGCCGTTGCAAAGCGGCAGCCACGTCGGCAGCGTCGGCATGTTCCATTGGGATGATCCGCACATCTCGCAACTCGATGGGAAGTTCCTTATCCAACTGCAGGAGCAAGCTGTCAATGATGGCATAGGCTTTTTGATTGCCGGAAACGATCAGGGCCTGGGTCCGTTCATCGACGGTGACATTGGGTTTGTCTTCCAAGCGGAGTTGAGCGGCGCGGGGGCCGGAATAGAGATCGGAGATAATCTTCTGCAACGTGGCAGCATCGGTGTGGTTCAGGGGATAAATGCGCACTGTGTCCAGGCCGGAAGCGGCGGGGATGTCCAACTGGTTGATGACCGCCTCGATCAAAGGGAGGGTGTCAAGCCGAGCGGCGACGATCAGGATGTTGGAGGTGTCGTCGGCCTGCACGAGGAGGGCGGAACGGGTTTTGGGGAGATCAGCGACCTGGGGCTTTTCATTATCGAGGTTAGCGCGAAGGCGGGTGACCTGGGTGGCCAATCCTTCGGTGCCCGGGACCGCTGGGCCCTCAGCAAAAACCGACTGAAGCAAGGGGGCGAGCCGGATGGCGGAGGCATGCTTGAGGCGGAACAATTTTACGTCGGTGGTGAACCGCTCCACCTTGCGATCGAGGTCGCTGATGACCTTCTCGGCCAATTCGAGCGACTCCTTTTGCCCGCTTAGAATGAGGGCGTTCGAGCGGGGATCGATGGCGATGTTCAAGGGATTGACCAGCGCTTTTCCAGGCGCGCCTTCGGGTTCGGCATGTCCGCCCGGCCCAGTGGCAAGGCGTTGTCCTTGAGTGAAAATGGTGGTGAGGGTTTGAGAGACCGAGGCGGCGTCCGCAAACTCCAACCGGACGAACTTGACGTTGACTCCTTCGATCAAGGGGACCGAATCCATTATGTCCACAACCGCGGCCAACGCTTTGAGGTTATCCGCAGTGGAGGAAAGGATGAGGCGATTTCCACCACCGACGGGGTCGGACATGATCTTAATCGGCTTGGTTAAATCGAGGAGGACACTGCCGCCAGTATCATTCTGGACCTTGAGGCGGCGGACCTGCTCCTGCAACTCGCGGGCTTCGGAGGTGAGCTCGCCCGCCGTGCCCGGCTTGACCATGCTTTGCAGGACGACCGCAAGCTGCGCGGCGCTGGCTTTCTTCAGGGAGAGCACGAGCACCTCGGCTTCAGCGTAAGTCGAGGGGGTATCGAGAGAGTGGATCATGCGTTCCACCTGGGTGAGGACGGTGTCACGCGCGACAACCAGCAAGCCGTGCGCGCGCAGATCGGGCATAACCGTCAGGGGTTCCCCTGGCCGAATGAGGCTTAATTGAGTCACCATTTGCTGGACCAGAGGAGCGATTTTTTCCGGCGGTGCATTGGTTAAAACGACAAGACGAAACTCCAATTGTGAACTCAGACCGACGACGTCGAGCTGCTTGATCAGAGTTTCGAGCAAAGTAAAATCCGTCGCTTTGGCCCGGACGATTACGCTCCGCGTGCGGGACTCCGCCACGACCGTAATTTTGGGGGCGGGGCTGATGGTGCGGATTTGGCCGGGCACCAAAGGCTGCTGGGGTTGTTGAATTTGGATCTGCTCGGGCCGGAAGAGATCGGTCAGGGTGCGGGCCACAATGACGGGGTCCGCCTCCTTCATCGGAAACACGCGGAACTCCGCATCGCTGCTGATATAAGAATAGGACAATTCAGAAATGATCCGGTCGATCTCATCCAGTTCGTGGGTGGGACCGGAGAGAATCAACGCATTGGCGCTCTTATCGATGCCGATAGTCACTTCAGCGGTAGCCTTATCCTCCTTTTTATCGACTGCGCTGTTGGGGGGAGCGGCGGGACCAGGTGCGTCGGCAGGCGCTGGCGCGACCGGCTTTACCGCCCTAACAGGTTCCACTTTATCCACGACGCGAATCTGGCCGGCGGACATTTGGGGATAAATGTTCTGCAACATGCGGAGCATCTGCTCAGCGGGGATGCGATCCAGAGGGCGCAAGCGGACTTGCAAGCTGGCGTCCTTGGTCGATGCATCGAGGCGCGCGATCAGGTCTTGAACCTGGGCGACTTCGGCGCGCTTGCCGATGATGGTAATTGAATTATTAAAAGTATCCGCCTCAACAACCGGTTTTTCACCATCGAGCCGCCCCGCAAAAACGGCGTCGATCTTCGACACCACATCGGAAGCTTTCGCATTGTGAAGCCAGACAAAGTTGACATCCCGTTCGGCACGGGCCGGCAACGTATCGAAAGTTTGCAGCAACTGTTCGACGACTTTGAAGTGGGCCGGGGTTGCGGAAATGATCAGGCTGTTGGAGCGATCCTCAACGGCGACAGTGGCCTGGACCGGACGGGCGGAAGTGGCGCGGGTTCCCGCCAGGTTGCGCGTTACGCTCTCCAGAAGGCGTTCGATAATCGTGGAGACTTCTTTGGCATTGCCGTTTTCCAGCTTGTAAATGTGTACTTTAATTTCATCATCCTCGCTCTCCTGGTCAAGGTCGCGGATGATTTTTAACACCTCCTCGACGCCATCAGAAGGACCGTTCAGGAGCAAGCTGTTGGGACCGGACACAGGGGTCACGCTGACGCGCTGGGACCGGCCCTTCAGGCCGCGGCTGGTGATGGTTTTGGTGACAGCCTCGGCGAGGTTGTCAGCATGCGCTTTCTTCAGGTGAACGGTCTGGATAACACTCCTGCTGTCGGCGTGGTCTTTGTCCAGGGTTTGGATAAGTTTCTCGGCGAGAGCGAGCTTTTCGGGCGGGCCTTGCACCACCACAGCGTTGAGCGCGTGGGCGGGGGCGACACGCACGGTCTTTGCCTCCACGATTGGCTGCATTCCGACTCCGGCCCGGAACTGCATGCGCGGCGGACGGGCGGGTTGGCCGGGCTGGCGTGGGTCGTTATCCGTCAACATGGCTTCGAGGACTTCGGCGATCTGGGCGGGGTCGCTATTTTGAAGCTTAAAAGTCGCAATCTCATTGGCGACCTGGGCGGTCTTCTTCAGATCTTCAATTAGCTTATCGATCTGAACAAACTGGTCTTTAGTCGCGGCGACCATCAGGACATTCGGGGCGGCATCGCCCTCGAAACGCGGCGCCAACCCACCAGCATTCGGAGCGCCTTTTTCATTGAACAACCGGGCGAGAGTCGGGGCGAGTTCAGCAGCGTTGCCTTCGGGAAGCTGATAAGTGCGCACATCGACTTTGCCGAGGGATTCTTCGCCATCGAGCATTTTGACCAGTTGATCCACCTTATCCAGGTTGGCGGGCGACGCGTCGAGAACGAGGGTGCGGTCGTCAGCGGCCGGGGTAACAACGAGGCGCTCGGCAGGGTCCTGACTGGAGGTTTGACGTGAGAATAATTGGGAAACCATCGTGGCCAAAGAAGCAGCCGAGTTGCGCCGAAGCATCACGACCCGGAGTTGGCGTCCCGCGCTTTCGTCGGTTTGCTGGAGTTGCTGGACGATTTCTTCAATGGTTTTGAGATGGGACTCACTGGCAGTGATGATGAGGCGGTTGCTCGTTTCATCTCCCATGATCAGGGCATCAGCGCTGCCACCTTTGGGCTGCCCCTTCATTTGGTCCTGATACAGGTTTTTGACTTTGGTGGCGACCTCGGAGGCGACCCCTTTCTTCAGTGGAAGAATGCGCATTTGGCGGGTTTCGCGCGCGAGCATCGCATCCATTTGCTCAACGATCACGCCCGCGGACTGGAGATCTTTGGGATCGCCGGAGACAATCAGCAGGTTGTTCTGTTTATCCGCGCCGACACTCACACGCGGGATCGCACGGCCATAGGCGGTGACCTGGGTGAGCGCCGTGGAAAGTACCGTGGCAACCTGTTCGGCCTCGGCCGTTTTGAGTTTGAAGACGCGAGTCCGCCCGGTCTGGCCATCGACTTTGTCGAGCTTCTTCACGATCTCGTCGATGACCAGGAGTTCGTTGGTTGCGCCAGAGACGATGAGCCGGTTGGCGGCGACGTCCGGCAAAATGGCCGCCTGGCTGGAAGGAGCGACCGGGCGGGCTTTCAATTGTTCCTGGTAAAGTGTTTTGACCGTCACGGAAATCTCCGCAGCGGTGGTGGTATTGAGATCATAGACACGCGTCTCCCGCGCCAGAAGATTAGTGGCGGACGAGCCGAGCTGGTTCAGGATTTGTTCAATTTCCTTAATGTGTTCGGGTTTGCCTGTGACAACCAGCCGGCCATTGGCGGCATCGGGGAGGATTGTAGAATCGGCGGGGTCCCCCGCATCCCGGCTCTTCCAATGGTCCTGATAAAGCTGCTGCACCATTGGAAGCAAGCGGGCGACTTCTTCGGCCGGGCCGACTTCAAAAAGCCTGGTCTCGCGCGGCCCTTGAGCCGTGGAATGTTCCTGCAACTGAGCCACGATCTGCTCGATCAATTTCAACTGCGCGTCGCTGCCGGCGAGGATGAACTGGTTGCTGGCGGGGTCTTCCAGGATCAGCGCGTCGGCGGTTCCCAGTTCCGGCTGGGCCTTGACCTGATCGTTGTAGAGCTGGCGCAGCTTGGAAGACAACTCAACGACGCGTCCCTGTTTAATGGACACCACTTTCATCGCCCGCGGGGACTGGGCGCCCAGCGTGGTATCGAGTTGTTCGATAATCACGGACACGCCTTGCAACTCTTTGGGATCACCCGTCACGATCAAAGTGCGGCTTTTGGTGTCGATGCTAACACTGACGCGCTTCTGTGGTTTGCCGTAGGAATCATAGCGCACCATCGCGGTGGAGAGGATTTCCAGAACTTTTTCCGGCTCGGCCGACTTCAGTTTGAAGACGCGAACAGAGGCGCTTTGGGCGCCGACCTTGTCGAGCTTCTTGATGATGTCCTCCACGACATCGAGTTCATTCGTTTCGGCCACGACAATGAGACGATTAGCGGTGGCGTCGGGCAGGAGGAGGGTATCGGGCGGAACCGGGCCGAGACGAGCCTTGGCTTGTTCCTGATAGAGGGTCCTGACAGTGGTAGCCAGTTCGACCGCGTTGGCGGTAGTGAGATCATAGACGCGAGTATCACGAGCGTCCGATTTTGGCCGGGCGGTGTTCAACTGGTTGAGAATGACCTCGATCTGTTTGATGTGTTCGGGCTTGCCGGTAACGATCAGCCGGCCGGTCCTGGCATCACCCATGATTTGGGCATCAGCAGGGTCAACTTCGAGTTTGTCCTTCCATTGATCCAGGTAGAGTTGCTGCACCAGGGGCAGGAGGCGCTGCACTTCGGTCGGATTGCCAACCTCGAAGGCGCGTGTTTCGCGAGGGCTGGTGTTGGTGGACGATCCGATCTGGAGGCGTTTGATCAATTCCTCCAACTGCGGCATTTGGTCCTGGCGCGCCGAGACGATGAGGCGGCCGGTTTTGCCATCGCTCATCAACTGGGCGTCAGCAGGCCCCGTGGCAGGATTATTGTTCACCTGATCCCGATACAGTTGCTGGGCAAGCGGAAGGATACGCTGGGCTTCCGCCAGTTTGCCAAGTTCAAACACCTTTGTTTCACGCGGGGAGCGTTTCTGATTTTCCAAGGTGTCAATGATTTGATGAATGGCTGCCCCCTGCTCCCGAGTGCCAAATACCATCAAGCGTGAGCCGGAGGCGTCCGCATAAATACTGGCGGGTTTGGTGGTCTTGCCCTGGGTTTGTTCACCGTAAATGCGGTTGACGGTGGGAAGCAACTCGGTCGCAGAAGCGTTTTTGAGGTCGATGGCCTGAAGCTCGCGCGTCCCCTGGTCCGGTTTCGCATCCAATGTGCTGATGACCGTTTCAACTTGAGCGAGCACGCTCGTGGGCGCAAGGACGAGGAGACGCTTGCCTGTCGAGTCAGGAGTGATGCTGACCACGGCGGTGACGTTGCGGCCGGTGTTCTGCGCGGTGAATATCTTCATCGCCAAGGTGGCAAGCGAGTCGGGGTCATCGGTTTTAACGTCGATGATTTTCAGTTCCCGGCCCTTTTCCACCCCTTCGCGATCCAGCCTTTCGATAATCGATTGCGCGTCCTGCAGGTCGGAGCGCGAGCCGGCCACAATCAGGCTGTTGGATTCGCGGTCAGCGGAAATGGTCACCCGGCGGATGGGCTGATTGCGCGCATCGAAACGCACCATGGCATTAGAGACGACAACAACCATGGCGGTGGCGTCCGCCATCGCCAGTTTGAACACCCGAGCCCCCCCTGCTCCCTCGGGTGCCTGGTCCAGTTGATCGACGACGCTGGAAAGTGTTTTTAACTCATCCTTGGGGCCGGTCACGATCAGGCGATTGGCGGCGGCGTCCGGGACGACTTTGGTTTGGGGAACGTACTCCGGGCCGCGCTGGTCCTTCACCATCTCCGTGACGAGCGTGGTCACCATCGGGGCGAGAGTATTGGCTTCGCCCTGCTTGAGTTCAATAATCCGCAACTCGCGGGGTTGAACATCGGAGCGGGTGTCGAGCTGTTGAATAATTTGGGAGGCGGCTTCGACCGAGCCACTGTCGCCACTCAGCACGAGGCTGTTGCTGCGCGGATCGACCATGACTTTAACCTGCTGAGCCTGGGCGTTGAGACTCTTCTCCACGAGACTTGCCAATTCGGTGGCCAAGGCCGATTTCAAACGCACGACCCGCGTTTCGTCTTTGGTTCCTTTCTTTCCCTGTGGGTCGAGTTGGCGGATGATCGCTTCGGCCCGGGCAATCTCCTTCTCTGAGCCACTTACCATAATGCGATTATTTTTCGTTTCGGCGATGAGCGTGGCGGGGCCTCCCGCCGGCTCGATCTGGCCTTTTAATTGTTCCTGGTAAAGCTGCTGGACCAAAGGTGTTAATTCCGCGGCATTGCGACTGAGCAAATCGACACCCTTGAACTGCCGGCTGGTGATGACCGAGGCCGAGCTATCGAGCTGGTGGACGAGGTTGGTGATTCGCTCAAGATCCTTCGCCACGCCCAGGACAATGATTTGCTTGCCGGAGGGATCGGGAATGAGCTTCGGGGCAAGCTGCGGGTTTGATTGATCCTCACCCAATTGGGTCATTAGTTGGGTTGTGAGAGTGATCAACTCGGAGGCCGATTTGGATTGGACGGAAACGACGCGCATCTCGCGCTGGATCTTCTCCGGCGCAATGTCGAGGGTGGTGACAACCTCCTGGATTTCCTTAAATTGCTCATCCGTGGCGGTGACCAAAATCCGATTGTTGGCGGCGTCCGGGAGAATCAGCGGCTTCGCCTGATCTTCGAAGCGTTTGTCGGTCATCCGCTCGGTGACGAGGTTGTTAAGTCCGGCCAGGCCCGTGTCGGCGTGGAGATGCTTGAGGGCGATGATCTGAAGCCGGCGCAGGGATGGCTTCCCCTTCTCGCCTTTGACCTGTTTCACAATTTCCTCGATTCTTTTGAGGTGATCGCTGCTGGCGGTGACAATGAGCCGGCCGGTTTCGGTGTCAGCGATGATCTTGGCATGGGCGACCTGCCCGCCGAGACTATCACTCACCTGGCTGCGATAAATCTGTTCGACCAGGGGAACGAGGCGTTTGGCCTCCGCCATGGTGCCGACCTCGATGAAGCGAGTTTGCTGCGGGAGCGGGCTGGTCGAGCCCGTCTCGAGCTGGCTGATAATATCAACGGCGATCTGGACGTCGCCCGGAGACCCGGTCACGACCACGCTTTGGCTGTTTGGCTCGACGCTGACGTTAGCGGCCGGCACCGAGACGCCGGTGGGCATTCGCCGCGAGAGCGCTTCGGTCAGGATTTTGGCCGAACTGGTGACATCGGCGGAGCGTGGCTTGAAAACCTTGGTGACCTGAACGGTTTGAGAACGAGTCGCCGGGAACACCCCGCCTGTGCCATGAATGGGTTTGTCGAGTCTGTTGACCAACGCCTCAATTTGGTCGAGCTGGCCGGCAATCGGCGCGGCGACAACCAACCGGTTCTGGGCCGCATCGGCGATGACCCTGGCTTTGGTAGAGGCGGCGCCAGCGGTTTCCCCGGGCGCGGCCACTCCGGGGATGGCCTGGCGGATCATCTGGGCGAGCTCCTCCGCCTTTGTGACCTGGGGATAATAAATGCGCACATCCCCTCCCCCGCCATCTTTGTCTTCAAACTTTGAGATCAGCTCTTCGGCCAGCCCGAGCCGGTCGCGAGGACCAAAGAGCACAAGGGTGCGCGAAGCCTCATCATGGACGGCGGTCACGTAATCGTTTGGGTCCGGGGGAAGAACATCGAGCGCCTTGGTGGTGGCGTTGAACTGAGTGCGTTTGGGAGCGGTAGCGAGTCCGAAGGTGCGATTGATCAAATCGGCTACTACCGCCCCGGAGGCGTGCAACAGCGTGAAGGCTTTCATCTGCCGATCGGCGACGGCCTCGGTGTCAATGGCGGCCAGCAGGGTGCGCACGCGTTGGATATTAGCGAGACGATCCGTCAGGATCAGGCCCCGGCCACGCGAGAGCGGAGCGACGGAACCGGCGCTGGACAGCATCGAGACAATCGCTTCTCCAACCTCTTTGCTGTCGAGATTTTTCACGTCGAGAACCACCGTCACCACTTCGCCGGGACGAACGTCCGTCGTCTTGTCCAAGCCGCGCAAAATGCGGAGGGGCATCTGAGGCAGCTCTTTGAAAGGGACCAGGCGCAGGTAATGGCCGTCCTCGACCAGCATGAGGCCCTTCATGGAAAGAATCAGATTCATGGTATCAAACGCCTCACTATAGTTATAGGGAGTTGGATCATTGTAGGTAAGCGATCCTTGGACGTTCGTGTCCGCGACCAGCGGTTTATTGGCCATCTGGGCAAATCGTTCGAGGACATCCGGGTATGGGATGCCGTCGAATTGGAAGCGGATGTTGCGCTCGGGCGCGGCGGGGGCGGTGGTTCCCGGCGCTTTGGCGGGCACGGTGGCGGGAGCCGGCGCGGGGGTTTGAGCAACAGGACCGGCTGGCGCCGCTTTGGCTTCTTGTGGCAACGCCAGCGTTGTGCTAACAAACAGACCGGCACAAGTGAACACAAGAGCGAGCAGGTTTTTCATAAATTTATAATTTCGAGAGTTCGGCCGGCAATTGAGCGGGGGTCAGGCGGCGCTTCTCGGCCAGAGTCTTGCCGCGCTCAATCGCCCAGTATTCGGAGCCAATCCTCACAATGACACGGCTGAAGGATTTCAGAACCTCGTTGCCGGGAGAAGGAAGCGGACGATAATCGACCATCACGATGGTTCCGCCGGCCAGCGGATCGCCGGGTTTGTAGCGGAGCGTTTTGGCATTGGTCAGATCCCGCACATGAATTTCGGGTTCCCCGCGCCACTCCGAAAGGGAGACAATGCGGAAACTCTCCGGGCCAGGCGCTGCACCCGGGGCCACAGGCGCTACCGCCGGAGGGAGGGAGCCAGGGGCCCCCGCGGGAGGCCTTTTAATGTAGGGACGCAAAATATCACGCGTCACCAGGTCGTTATACAAGCGGCGTTCCGGGCTATAAAGGGAGAGGGTCGGCTCCAGATTGCCAAATTCGGTCTCGGGTGGCACGGGATTGAGGACCAAGGTGAGGAATCGGAAGTGGGCGTGGACGCGGCCGGGCGCATCGCCAGTCGAGACCGTGAGGTTTTCGATGCGGTGCAGGCAGGGCGATACTTCGAGGAGGAAGAGCAAGTCGATGACATTTTCCAATTTGCCCTCGCCTTGAATGCTCCAGCCGATCTCAAGCGCGTTAGTGGTAAGTCCCGGTTTCGTGGGACCAACCGGCAAGCGGCTGAAATCGGATTCGCGCAGACCGCTTTGCACGATCAGCCGGGTGAGCATCTCGCCGGATTTGGCGCCAGCCTCATCGACTTGATCCGAGAAGATCTGGCGAGAGTATTTTTTGATCAAATCTTCGTGGTTAAAATAAGCGCGTCGTTCCGCCTTGATCTTGTCGAGTTGCTCGCGGGCCCCGGCAATCTTCTTGTCCCGTTCGCGCAACGGCTTCATGAAGACTCCCTTGGCAACAAAAAACAGTGTAAAGACACCAACGAGAAGCCCGATAGCCAGGGCGAGAAACTTTTCACGTTGATTCATCACCCACCTCCTTTGCGCAGGGCTTTGGCGCCTTCTTCGAGAGAAGCATCGTCCGCGGGCCGGGGCGGCGGTCGCAATTTAGCCACGTCGATTTTCATGTCCTCGGGGAAGGCTAACTCCACCGTTGAACGAAAATTGCACCCGTAGCGATCCGCTCCCGGTGTAATGGCGATGGGTTTGACCGCGTAACCGGCGGCGCGAAGCTGCTTTTCCACCTTGGCCAGGACCTCGCCGCTGCGGGCTTGCACCGCCAGGCGAATGGCGCCTTGTGCGCTCACCGAAAGCGAGCCGATGTAGAGATCCTCACTCGATGGCAGAACCGCGCTAAGATAGGCGTAGTGCTCGAGCCAGTTGTGTTTGTCCTGCACCCAGTTCTGGACCGCTCCGGCCTGGAGGCGCATTTGGCGGTAGATCGGTCGCTTGGTGGTGGCCTCGGTTAGCTCGGCTTTGAGCGTATTATATTGCAACTCCTTCTTATTGATCAGAAAGCGTTGCACCCCTCCCACAAAGATAAGAGCTGCGGCTGCGGCGGCGACACCCATCATCATCCGAATTCGGCGCATGTTGCGCTGCACGGCGGGCCGCTTTGGGTGAAGGAAATCAAGGGGCAACCCCTGAGGATCATTTGCGCCCAATGCGAGGCCAAGGGCGGAGAGCGAGCCGGCCGCATGCTCGCGGGCGGCTTTGGGCAAATCGAGCGCGCTGGCGGGGTCCAAAAGAGTGCCTGGAAGATTGAGCCGAGCCTGGAGTGCTTCGACGACAGCCGCCTCGTGCCCTGTAACGCCAGCAACGACAAGCTTGCCGACCGGAATGTGCGGCGCCATGCCGCCATAACTGTGGAGACTGCGTACAACCTGGATCGTGACCATGTCCACGAAATTCTCGGGCACCGGAACCGCTGCCTGTTCAGAAGATGGCTGAACCGGTTGTTCCGTCTCCGCCGGGGTTGGGTTTGGGGATGCGGGAGGGACGTCTGCCGCCAGCTTGATGGGAGCGCCGCGGCTAAAAAGCAATGATTGTTGAGCGATGACATCGATGCCGACTTCATCGGGCCGCAATGAAACCAACGCGAGGCCCTTGTCGCCTTCGGCCATGCGGCAGGCTTCGAGGCAACGGGCGTTGGCGTACGATAACCAGCCCAGAGCCGAGAGCTTCAACCCGGCCGCATTGGCGGCGAGTTGATAAAACTCGACGACCTCCTTCGTGACAGCCGCCACTAACACCTCAACCTTGGACGCGGTAGCCACCACCGCATTTTTTCCGTCCGGTGCGCCGTCAATCGCCTTCGAGGAAGCCTCGAGCGGAGGGGTGGGACTGACTTGACGTCGGAGAGTGAAATCGATGACTGCTTCCTCGAGGGGAAAAGGGAGGTCTTTACTGATTTGCAAATGGACCATCGAGGCAAGTTCCCGAATGTCCTCAATCGCGGGAAGGGAAATGCTGCGCAGTACCACCAGAGCCCGCGGAACGCCCATCACGACGGAGGCCGGCTTCAAACGCAGTCGGGCGAGCGTCTTGGCAATGGCTTTGCCAACAACGACAGGATTTGCCCGATCCGCGTCCGCCGCCCAATCCAGTTTGTCCGCGACAATGCGTGTGACCGCGGTACGGGAGCCGCGCAATGTAGCCTGGACGACGCGCAGCAGCGGGCCGTCGAGATCGATCACGGTGATAGGCCCCGGGGGGCGCACCCGGAATTTCTTCCGCAGTTGATCGAAGGCCGGGATGGTGAATCGGGCGCGCGCGCGATCAGGCATGGCCAGCCTCCTCGCCCCAGAGCGGGGCCATGCGATTCGTGCGCGCGGATGCTCGATTGGAGCGCATGGGGAGTCGGGGCTGTCCCGGCGGAGAAAGCACGAGCTTTTTGGCGTTTTCCCCTTGATCAATTCTGAATGGCAAGCCGAGGCGGGTGAGGTCGCGGAGATAGGTGATAGTGGCCTTGCCCCCGCCGAGGTCGATGATCGCTTCCAGCACGCGGTATCGCCCCGAAGGCACGCCGTAGCCCACGACCTGAAAATGAAACTGCAGGCTGCGACTGGTTAGAAACGGCGCGAGTTTTTTGAAGCGCTCCGCATTCACCAAATCCTGCTGATAGAGCCACGCGATGTTGCGGCGTTGCTCGGTCCGGAGGTGACGCCGGGCGGCGACGATCGCATCCGCGAGTGTTTCGTCAAGGTCAGGCACCGTTTGGAGCACACGAGCCGAAGCCGTATTGACATTGATTAAGCCGCGCAGGCGGTATTCCGGGCGGGTGGTGAATTGGTCGAGCAGGCTCGGAAGCTCCGCTTTGCCGACGCCCGACGCCATTTCAATTTCGGCGCCCTTTTCATCTTTGAGTTTTTGTTTTGCTTCCAGCAAATCCGCGGGCTGCGCGATCCTGAGCTTGTTGCGGCGAAGCGCGGTGACATACTGCCCCAGGGGCTTTGGGACATCGGCTTCGGAAAAGGGTTCTTCCGAGTCGTTGATATCAGTACGCGGCACGCCGGCATTATCTTCGTTTACATCGTAGGACGCAACAGTGAGGTAAGGGCGAAGGCCGCAATCAAGTTTGCCGTCGCCGTTGTCGGGAGGGAACTGCTCCGGACCATCGTTCTCATTTGGATCAAGTTGGAAGTTCAAATTGACATCTTCGCCATACAGCAGCGAGGGGGTGAATCCGCGAACGAGCAGCAATTCCTCGAAAGTGGAGAGCGGGCCATTCAGAACGGAATAGGGATGCGCCAGCGTGTCATAATACTCCTGCTCGGCGCCCTCAGGCCGGGGGAGGTTGTCGGCATCCAGAAAATCCAGCAACCCTTGCACAAGGTAGGGCGTGAGCTTGGGGATTTTGCCCAGACTCGCCTCCGTGGCATAGTTGAGGTTGAGCTTGCCGGCTTCGTCCGCCAGGCCGAAGCGGGCAGATTGGGAATCGGGTTCACCCATGCTGTAAACCGAAAAAAACCAACGATCGGAACCATCATCGAAGGCCAGGTGATCGCGAAAGAGTTCCGGAGCGTCCTGCCAATCCAAAGCTCCGGGCGCGCTCTGGCTAACCACCCGAATCGCCTCATAAACACCGCTCATGGCGGCAGCCCAGGCTTGCTCGGACCCAGCACCCGCGGCAACAGCGGTTTCTTCGGCCCGCAAACGGAACATCAGGCTGATGGCCACCATCGACGCCAGGAGGATCACGATCAGGACCGCGGCGAGCACAAAGCCCTGGCGCGGGCCAGGGCGGTTCAAGCCACGACGGACTAACAGAGTCATTCCTGCCAGGGGAGACGGCGAAACTCCGCCCTCGTTTGGCTTCGAGCGGAACCCTGTTTGCATCCCTGCGAGCAATCTCATCGCCTTGCCTCCGCCACTGTAGGAACGCTGCGCGACGCGGAGCGAACCATTGGCTGGTTCTCCAACGCGCTCTCAGGCAGGCAAATGACGCGCCGAAAAAGCTCAGCCGGATATTCCGAAAGATCCTTGTCGGAGGGCAACGGTTCAAGACCGAGAGTCACTTCAACGCCTCGAGGAAGCTCGCTTCCGCTCCACGAGTTGATCCAACTCTTTCCGTCCCAATAGCGGAAGCGAACCAGTTGAATCGTGTCGGTCAGGATTTGAGAAGCGACCAGTGCTGATTGCTCGCCCGATGATTCGGGCACGCCGCGAGGCTGGGTGGCCTCCAACAACGTTTCTTCCGAGCGGGCCAGTCCGGCGGCATTGGTGCCTTGAGCCGAAGCGAATCGATAGCTGACCAATTTCAAATCTGTCTCCACCGCGACGGCCCTGCCTAACGATCCTCCGTTCCAGGGCGCGTGGGATGGAAAGTCGGTTTTGATGAATTGGATGAAGTCGGATTCCCCAATAAAAGCACCTTGGAAAAAGGAGTGGCGGCGAGTGGTCCGGAGCTCGCCTGTGATCCGGTCCATGAGCAGACGGGCCACGGAGAGCCGCTCCGCCTCGACCAGCAATTGGCCGCGGAGATCGGCCGCCTGCTGGTAAAAGAAAAGCACTACCAGTAACATGCCGACGGCGATGACAATGGCGAGAACCACCTCCAGAAGCGTAAAAGCGGAGCGCCCCCGAGACTTCATCAGGAAGGCCGCAGGTCCGGAAGGCAGGTTGTGCGCGACGAGTTCCATTACGGCTTATGAAGGCTGAGATAGCGCCCGTTTTGCGAAGGCAGACTTGCCCCCGTTGATTTTGATTCCGCCAGTTGAAGCATCTGCGTCAGGCGGTAAACCATCGGCGGTTCACCATGACGAACGATCACTTCGACTTTTTTGGTTGAAGCAGGTTCGGCGAATTCAGATTCGCCGCTCCCGGCTAAAACCTCCCAGGTCCACTCCTCGAATGGAGCCTGGAATGGCTGCGGGCCGCTCAGGGCGGTCGTCTTGATTCCCATCTGAAGCTCCGACAGGACCGAGGTGGCAAGGTTGGCCGCGTGTGTGCTCAATCGCAAACGCTCGACACTGTTCAACGACGCATTCAACCCAGCGCTAATGATGGTAGCGGCCGCGACAAAAAGCACCAAAGCCAGGATGACTTCGAGCAAAACGGCTCCGCGTTCTTGGGGACCCGATCGAGGGCGCGAGCTCGATCTGCAAGCGGCCCTGGAAGAATCCAGCCAAAAAGCGCCCGGGCGGGAACCCAGGCAGAAACCGAGCTTCGGATGGAGCGAATCTAAACGCATTCAGGATTTTTCGACCAGAGAGCTGTTATAATCATTTTTGCTTTTCCATGTTGTTGCCTGATGCGGCTCGAGGCGCATTTGTCGGCTCAAGCTCGTCGTCCGAAACGTCGCTGACAATTCGATGCCGGATCGCCCCGGTCAAACCGTCGATGCGCACCGCCATCTGATGCGTTTCGTCCGGCTCGAGCGAAGAGAGGACGATTTCAGCGGAGTCACTCGCCCCATCGGGATAAAACGTGATGGGCGACAACAATTTCGTCATCGCGCCTTCCGTCGGTTGACCAAGCACTGCCGGAGCGGCCCCCAAAGGATTCATTCCCGCGGAGCCGGACGACTCGACCGATTCAACCCGGATCAATCCATTGATTGATTCCGCCTGCCAGATGGCTTCGGCCATTTGAACAAAGATTCCCGGCTCACCCAATGGGTCTGGTTCCCACACCACGCGGATAATGCCCGCCGAGGAGTCGGAGTCTTCGTCCTCGTCGAAAACGATTTGAACTCTGCGCCCGGTGTTGGCCGCCTGAGCGCGCGCAAAGCGCATCAGACTCTCCACCTGCCCCGCGCCCTCTTCCAATTGAGTCCCGCGCAAAAGAGTCGAAAAGCTGAAGATGGCCGCGCTCACCAGCAAGAGCACCAGGGCCACAGCCAGGAGCAACTCAATCAGCGTAAACCCTCGACGCGGCTTTTCACGTTGTCCCTGGACACAGCCGGGCAACGAGACGCGGCGCGGCTTATTGGTCCGAGGCAGGAGCGGTGCCGCCTTTGTCTTCGGGATTGAGCCGGATATCATCATCCGTGTCCGGTTGGCCATCGGGTCCGACTGAATAGAGCTTGTAGGGAGGGCCGCTCTTCTTTTCATCCATGGCGCGGTCCACTAATTCATAGCGAATCTTATGACCCCAGGGATCTTCCAGCCGGGTCCCGGGCTTGATGTAAGGTCCCTGCCATTTTTCCCCGAGGCGCGGGTTCTCGAAATTGGGTTTGACCAGCAGCGAATTCAAGCCGCCCTCTTGTTCGTTTGGATAGCGGCCAAGGTTCAACCGATAGGTGTCGAGCGCGGTGGCAATTTGACTCAGCATCAGCTTCGTCGTGTTTTTCTCCGCGCCTTCCTGTTGGGGCAAAACGAAAACCACCAGAGCACCAGCGAGCATCAGAATAATCACAATCACCAGCAGAATTTCGATCAGGGTAAAGCCGGCCGCGCGGCCGCGGGGCCTGCTCAGTCCGTTTAGATGGCGCATCAACATAGTTTTCTAGATTTCAGGAACAACACTCTGAAAGAGACGCTAAATTTGTCGATAAAATTCGATCTACCCTTGGATTATTTGAAGAGCGGAGGGCAACGGGGACGATGCGCAACGAGAATTGTGAAATCCAAAAGCCTCCACAACACCATCAGTCTGCTGATCAGAGACGCCAGCGTCAACTCAGGAGGTCCTGGATTTCCTCCCAAGTGAGCGCTTCCGTCAATTGTTCCTCACCGCCGAGAGCGGCCTGGATCATCTCACGCTTGCGGCCTTGAAGGGCGAGGATTTTTTCTTCGATGGTGTTGCGAGTGATCAGTTTGTAACTGGTCACGACGCGGGTTTGCCCGATTCGGTGGGCGCGGCTGGAAGCTTGATCTTCAACCGCTGGATTCCACCACGGGTCGAAGTGGATTACCGTATCCGCTCCGGTCAGATTCAGTCCCACGCCGCCGGCCTTCAGGCTAATCAGGAACACGGGAATATCTGCGCTCTTTTGAAAACGTTCGACGACTTCAGCGCGGTTGGTCGTAGCGCCGTCGAGGTAACAAAACTCGATGCCCTCCCCGGAAAGCTTCTCCTTCAGCAACGTCAGCATGCTGACAAATTGGCTGAATACGAGGACCCGATGGCCGCCATCCAGCACCTCTTCGAGCAATTCGCCAAAAAGATCGAGCTTTCCGGACGCGGTGGCCGGCTCCACGTTTTCCACTTTAAGCAAACGCAAATCGCAGCAGACCTGGCGCAACCGCAAGAGAGTGTTGAGAACAATCATGCGACTCTTCGCCAATCCCTGGGCGCCCACTGCATCCATTACCTCCCGGCGTCCCGCTTCCATGATTTGCTGATAGACGCCGCGCTGGACCTCGGTCAATTCGCAGAGCGAGACCTGCTCAAGCTTGTCCGGCAAATCACGAGCCACCTCTCGCTTCATGCGCCGCAGAACGAACGGGCGCAACCGCCTCGCCAACCGCGCCTGCACCTCTGGATTTCTATCCCGCGCCAAAGGGATTTCGTAACGTTCGCGAAAATCCTGCGCCGAACCCAGATAACCCGGCATGAGGAAGTCAAAGATGGACCACAGATCAAGAACGGAGTTTTCAAGCGGAGTGCCCGTCAGGACCAAACGATGCCTGGCCCGGATGGCTTTGACGGCCTGCGCATTCTGGCTCTGACGATTCTTTATATGCTGCGCTTCATCGAGCACCACGGTGTCGAACTCCCACTCGCGGTAGCGCTCCGCATCCCGCCGGATGAGGGCATAACTGGTGATGACTAAATCGTACTCCGGGATAGTTTGAAAAAGTGAGTGCCGGTTGGGACCTTCCAAAGCCAGCACCTTGAGGCCGGGAACGAACTTCTTTGCTTCCGCGAGCCAATTGAACACCAGGCTGGTCGGACAAACAATCAACGCGGTTTTCGCTTCGGGCGAGGAAGCCATCGAACCGGTTGTCACTGCCACATTGGAGGAGTCTCCCCGTTGGAGCTGACTTCGGAGAAGCGCGAGGGTTTGGAGGGTTTTGCCCAGGCCCATCTCATCCGCGAGGATGCCGCCGAAATGGTTCTGGCGCAGAAAATGAAGCCAGGCGACACCGTCCTTTTGATATGGGCGAAGCACCGCTTCCAAATCTCCCAGGGGAGGACATTCAAGCTTGGCCTCGCCACTTTGCCGACGCGCGCGTTCGCGCCACTCAGGGGGAGCCTGGACCTGCCAGCCCGCTTGCCGACGAAGAGTGGCTTCGAGGAATCCCGCTTGTGCATTGTCCAAACGGAATTCCCCAGCGCGCTGCTCGGGCGAGCAATCGAGTAACACTTCCTGCAACTCTTCGACCGCACCCGTATCGATCAAGGCCATTTTGCCATTGCGCAACCGCGTATGACTTTGGCCCGAGAGAAGCAACCGCTGGATATCTGCCGCCGAAAACCGCTCGCCGCCTTTCGAGTTGAAAGAAACCTCCAGATCGAACCATTGCACCCCCGAAGAGGTAATCTGAAACTGCGGTTCGATGCGTTCAAAGTTTTGGGCCGTGCTCCGTTCCAGACGCTCTTCGAGCGTGACTGACCACTCGCGTTGTAAACGAGGGAATTCGCGAGCGAAGAAATTTAACACGGCATTTTGCCCTGCGAGTTGGTAGCGGCCTTGGGGGTCCGGACCTTTGAAACCGACGCGCAGGAGGGTGCTCAATGCGGCTCGTTCCGCAGCCAAATCGCGCGTGGAGTAGCGCGTGGGCGAAGCCGGGTCCGGCAGCCAAAGGTTCTCGTCCGAATTCGCATCCGGGGTTCGGCGCTCAGAACCGGGAAGCGCGGCGGTCACCGGCATAATGCGAGGTCCGTAAGCGCACTGCAAAAGCGCGTGCAGTTGGGCCAGACCGCCCTTCAGTTCCAGATGAAACCGCGGTGGTTGGGGTTCGAAGCTGAAGTCTTCCAGCCGGAAATTACTTTCTAACGTACCGCCTGCCTGCAAGGCCGGGTAATCCCGCAACAGGAAGTTGGGCACATCCGCACGGGACAGGTGCAGCGGCCCCTTAAAGACGCCGAGCAGCAACGGGGACACCGGAGGCAGAGGCCGAAACCGCGCGTTTTGAAAAACCCATCCGCCCTCGATAATGACGGCGGGCGGACCAGCCGATTTTACAGCCAGATCCATTTCACCGTTGCCGCCGAGCGTGGCTTTTAAAGCCGGATACCAGGGCTCCCGCTCCACCTTGACTGAGGCGCCCTTCCCCAGAGTCAGGCCAGAGTACTCTACGAGCAAAGGCAGGAGCGTCGCAAACGTTTTGGAGTCGAGCAGGAGCATGGCGGGAGTGTCTCCACCCGCAATGGCTTCTATTTGGTCGAGCAACGCCGCATCCTGAGCGGAAAACGCAAAACTCTGCGACAGCGGCAACGCATTTAACGGTCCTTTGCCGCCACGCCACTTTCCTTCAAAACAGAGCATGACCTTGCCCCGGGACAGGGCCTGATCGAGGTTGGGCGGCAGGATGATCGAAATCTCCGCGGGTTCGCCGCCCTCCGGCACCCGCTTCAGGCGCTTCAGAGGCGGACCGGGCTTCGCTTCGGAACCACGCGCCGATGAAGTCTTCGCGGCGCCCGCGGGCAACGACGCCTGCTGGAGATGACGCAGCCCCACAGCCACCGAGTGCGCGCACATCGTTCCCCACTCCCGCGATGGACGGCAGCCACAAAGGTTCTCGATATTGACCTGATCCTTGATCACTAACCCGGCGCGGTAAGAAATCGATCCCTCCTGAACGACCCCTTTCAAAACCGGCGGGGTCCAATTGGAGCTCAGCACCTTATCCGTCGCCAGCAGGGCGCGCGCTTGCTTCATCGCCTCCCAACCGGCGATTTTGGAAAAAAACGCTTCAGATAGTCCCACTTCACTCATTTATTTGTCCACCAATGTGGCGTACAAAACAGGTTGCCGAAACTCTTTATAATGATGAGCAAGGTCGAACGTTGACGGTTCGCCTCTGGCCGCTTCACCTCAACATATAACGTCCGCTCTTCAACGTGCCTGCTCGATTCACAAGCCCTGCCTTCACCAGCGGCCGCAGCAGGTCCATTGCACCCTGCTTGGAAATCTTCAGTGCTTGCCAAATCTCAGACGGTGTCATGCTGCCACGCTCGCCGAGCAACTTCAGCAATTGCTCCTGACGCGGGCGCAGCACCAGCTTTTCGCGTCCCGCGAAGAGTGAATATTGTCCCATCCTTTCCCACACCCGCTCGAGGGTTTGTTGCAAACCCTCCGCGCAGTATTCCAGCCACGACGTCAGGTCATTGCCCTGGCTTCGCGTAACGTCCAGCGCGGCGTAATAGCGAGGACGATCCTCCCAGTAGAATTCGTCCACCGCCAAGAGGTGATGCGAATCAAAACCGCGCCGGTAAAGCTCCCACAATGCCAGCGCCCTGCCCGTGCGCCCGTTGCCGTCGGCGAACGGATGGATCGTCTCGAAGCGATGGTGGACGATGGCCGAACTCAAGATCGGCGAGAGCCCCGAAGCTTCACTGCTCCACCATTCTAGAAACTCGAACATCAGTCCGGAAACATCCTCCGGCGGCGGGGGCAAAAACTGGCCCACACGCACCCGCATCACCCGGTAGCGGCCTGCCTCGCCCTGGTCCATCACCTCGCCGGCTATGATGGCGTGGAGCCGGAAAATGTCCTCGTGCGTCAGTCGCTTCATCCTGCCCGCCTGCTTTTCCACATGCCGGAGAGCGGCAAAATAATTTAACACCTCGCGGCGGGCCCGGGTTGGCGCGTTCACTATCGCCCCCTCTTCCAGCGCGCGAACTTCCTCCAACGTTAGGGGATTGCCCTCGATGGCGGTCGAGCTGTGAGTATTACGCGCCCTCGTGTCCTTTTGCAGAGCGGGAATCCACGGCACTTGTACCGCTGCGCCTTGAATCCGCTCCCTGAGCGCGGCGATGTTTTCTACCTGCGCCAGGAGGGCCGGGGTAATCGTGAATTGGGGCTGGTAACTCATGCCGATCACTCTGCCAATCGGTCAATCATGCGTCAAGTATTGGTCAAGTATCGGTCAAGCTCACCCGCAGCGCGTTCGTAACCCGAGGGCGTTCGCTTCAGCAGCGGCAGGTCGGCGAGAACGAGGTGATTTGGCTGTTCGGACGTGCTGCGGCTGAGGACATTCGCGCTCCGAGGGTTCTGCGGGGCTATCGTCGAACTGGGTTTTGATCTACTTCAAGGTTTTCTTCAAAAACTTGATGCCCTTGACCGCAATTTCGTCCGTGGTGGGCTCGATCCGGCGCCAGATAGCGGCAGCGCGGGCGATGACTTTGACGTCGGTAGTAAAAGATTCGATGACCACGTCCCCGTTATACTTGATCGCCTTGAGCGCGGCCGCGATGGGCTGCCAATCGATGTGATCATTGCCCGGCGTGCCACGATCGCTCCCGCACGCGTGGAAATGACCGAGGAGTTTGCCGGCTTTGCGAATCGCTTTGCCCTGATCTTTTTCCTCGATGTTCATGTGGAAGGTATCCAGATGAAGCTTGAGCGCGGAACTTCCCACATCTTTGATCATCTGAAGCCCTTGGTCGCAAGTATTGATAAAATCCGTTTCAAACCGGTTGAGCGGTTCGAGGCAGACCTGGCGGCCCCGGCTCTCGGCGTAATCGCACAGGTTCCTCAAGTTGTTTACGACGGCCTTCCATTGTTGCTTGTATTCCTGCGGCGGCACGGCGTCCGCCCGGCCGACCGCGGAATAGACGGGACCGATTAACGAAGGGCAATCGAGCAGGACCATCTGGTCGAGGAGCTTTTTCATGTACTCGAGCCCCGTGCGTTGCGCCTCGGGCGTGCCGCGCAGGTCCCGGTCCGGCCCCATACAAGCGCACACGGAACCGCAGACCAGCCCATGCTTATCCAGTTCCGCTTTTACATGGAGCGGATCGATATGCGAGGGGTCTTCCACCGGAATCTCGATCGTCTTGAAACCCCATTTCTTGAACGTCTTGAAGAGGCCGGTGCTCTCGTTAGTGAACGGTGAAGTAAAAAGGAACGTATTGATGCCAAGTCTCATAATGGAAAAAGTATTTTGGGCGAGGTTAGAGCAAGCGCCGCGGGTGGTAAAGGCTTTTTGCAGCCCGAACTCGTGCGCGAGCACATGCCGATTCTATATACTTGTGAGCCTTGCTGCTCCCGAGAAGTTGGTTGGCAACTCTCGAATGTGAGACCATCCTATCGGTTGTATGAAAGCTTACGAAGAAGTTATCGACTTCATCGCTTCTGGACCCAGCCCCAGTTCGATTGTGGCTTTCCGTCCATCTCGTGACGCCAGTGATCGCATTGCCGAATTGATTGAGCGGCAAAAAACCGCCGGCATAACACCCGACGAAAGAACCGAACTGGACCACTACATGGAACTGGAGCACATCCTGCGGCTCGCGAAAGCTCGCGCACGCCAGCATCTCGCCGATGAGCAGGCCCGTTAGTGAAGAAACGCGGCGGCTTGTATCGCGGCGCAGGCCCGCCTCAGACTCTAGAAGGGATTTTAAATCGCGTTCGGTGCCGATAGCAACAACGTGAATAATCCAGGCGGAAGAGTTGGAGAGGATCAGCAGATGTATTGATCGGCGAAATCCAGCAACTGGCTCAAAAGAACTTCCGGTTGTAGCTGCATAATCCGCGGCATCCAAGGGCGTTGCTACCGATCTGGGCAACGAGCAATACGACGAACTTGCAACAGAAGTGGAGGACGCGTTTGCGTTGGCTTTCCTGAATAGATAACGGAAACTTGGGCCTGCGCTAATAACAATCTACGCTATTTTCGTTTTTTCAGTTTTACGCTAATAGCAGATTGTGCTATTTTCGGCATGGCAATGACGAAAACGATACAGATTCCGGGGAAAAAGGTACGGCAGGGCGCTTACTCGGCGTTCGTGCCGGCTCCCTTGCCCCCACTCTTAAAATGGGTGCCCCGGCTTGTCCGCCTTCTCTCCGATGCCGATCGGCTGATTGGACAGTTGGCCGGTGAGGGCCGGCGTTTGCCCAACCCGCATGTGCTGATGCGATCGTTCGCCCGGCGCGAAGCTGTGCTTTCCAGCAAGATTGAAGGCACTCAGGCTACCCTCGGCGAATTGCTGGCCGCCGAAGCAGGCATTGCGGTGGAACGCAGTCCCGATGACTTGCGTGAAGTAGGCAATTACGTTGTCGCGTTGGAACACGGCATGGGGCGGCTCAAGCAATTGCCTTTGTGCGTTCGCCTCGTCAAGGAATTGCACGAAAAACTCATGACCGGCGCGCGAGGACACCACGCCAAGCCTGGCGAGTTCCGCAAAACTCAGAATTGGATTGGCAAGCCGGGCTGCACCCCCGAAACAGCTTACTTTGTTCCGCCCCCGCCGGATAACGTGGAGCCATGTCTTGCCGCATGGGAAAAGTTTGTGAACGAGTCCGACTTGCCGCCGCTTGTCACCATCGCCCTGGCCCATTACCAGTTTGAAGCCATCCACCCGTTTTTGGATGGCAACGGACGCGTCGGTCGTTTGCTCATCACCTTGTTTCTGATCGAACGGAAGATCTTGCCAACGCCGCTCCTTTATCTGTCCGCGTTTTTTGAGGCTTCCCGCCGGGATTACTACGAGGGCTTGCGTGGCGTCAGCGAACGCGGGCAATGGCAGGATTGGATTGAATACTTTTTGTTGGGCGTGGCGCGGATGTCGGAAGATGCGTTGAATCGCGCCCGGCGAATGAACGCGACGTTGGCCCAGTGGGAGAAAAGCGTGGCGGGCGAATCCACCAATATGCCCACGCGCGTTGTCGAATTGCTCGCGGCTAATCCTTTCGTCACAGCGAAGAGCATTGTCGAAAAACTGAGTGTCGCCTTTACCACGGCGCAACGAGCCATCGAGCGATTGGAACACCGGGGAATCGTGCAGCAGGCTGGCACGGCAAAGCGCGACCGCGTTTATTGCGCCAAGGCGTTACTCGAGATCCTCGAAGAACCAGCGCAGTTGGCGCCGGATGGCAAGTGACCTGACACGCCCCCGCGCGACGAGGATACGCTGCCCCCAAATGAAACGCCTGTGATACCGTTTCACTGGGCGCAACTCACTTTCCACCAACGACTTAACTGCGCCAAAGCCGAATCATGTGAAACACCCCCGCATTTATAGAAGCCTATGCGCTGGGCAGCGGCCACTAACAAAAAGAAATGCAAACACGGCCATGAACAAGGAAGAGCAGGTTATGAAACAGTCTCATCAAGTAGATAACGGCTTGCTCCGCCCCGGGTCGGCCTTACTGACGAAGTCCATAGGGGAATCGAGGAGCGCCGTCTCGACCGTCCGGTCGATTTCCTCCCGGAGCAAACCGGACCATTCCGAAGTAATCCGCGGTAAAAAAATGCCATATGAGATCCAGACCGGTCGGGGAGGTACGGAAGGTTATGGAAGGTTATGGTAGGTTATGGAAGCTAATTTGTCATCGAGGAGACCTGCCATGAACCGGCAACCCACCCCCAAACTGCAAAACGACGACGATCGGCTTCCGGTCTTTTGTTTCCTTGGCAACCCGGTTGTTCCACGCTTTATTGCCTCCTGCATGATTGGCAATTTGCTGCGCCCCGAACTGGTTGAACTCATCCGCCAGCGCAATTTCGCCCAGCTTCGCGAGATTCTCGCGGAGTTTTCGCCGCCGGATATCGCGGAGATTTTCACCGATCTGAATCCGGACGACGAAGCGGTGTTGATGCGAATTCTCCCGCACGACGTGGCCGCCGAGGTCTTCGAGCACTTGTCGGTTGAAGACCAGGAACAGATGTTGCACGCCCTGGGCAACGAGCAGGTGGCGCAAATCCTGAACGACCTCTCACCCGATGATCGAACAGCGCTCCTGGAGGAACTGCCCGCGGCGGCAACCCAGAAACTCCTGAACCTCCTTTCACCGACGGAGCGAAAACTGGCCGCGAATCTTTTAGGCTATCCCAAGGACTCGATTGGCCGGCGCATGACGCCCGAATACGTCGCCATCCAGAAAAGCTGGACGGTGGGCGAGGTTCTGGAACATCTGCGGAAAGTCGGCCGGGACCGCGAATCGCTCAACCAGTTGTACGTCGTCGATGAAACGGGACGGCTGGTCAATTGGGTGCGATTGCGAAACCTGGTGGTCAGCGATTTGAAGACGCCCGTGGTCGAATTGCTGGAGCCACAAATCCTGACCCTCTCCGCGGCGGACGATCAGGAGACAGCGGTGGCGGCTTTCAAAAAATACGACCTGACGTTGCTCCCGGTGGTCGATTCGCATGACAAACTGGTGGGAGTGGTAACGGTCGATGATGTGCTGGATGTGATCGAGAAGGAGACGACCGAGGATATCCAGAAGATGGGCGGCATGGAGGCCCTGGATGCCCCGTATCTGAAGATCAGCCTGACCCAGATGATCAAAAAGCGCGCCGGCTGGCTCTCGGTGCTCTTCGTCAGCGAGATGTTCACCGCCACCGCGATGGGTTACTTTCAAGGTGAAATCGAACGAGCGGCCGTTCTGTCACTCTTCGTGCCACTCATTCTCTCCAGCGGCGGCAACTCTGGCTCCCAGGCAACCTCGCTCATCATCCGGGCCATGGCGGTGCGAGACGTCGCCTTGCGCGATTGGTGGAAGGTGCTGAGGCGCGAACTGGTGACAGGTTTGGCTTTGGGATGTGTGCTGGCCTCCATCGTCTTGCTCCGCATCTTCCTCTGGCCGCATAAGGAAAAGCTCTATACCTCCCACTATGCGCTAGTCGCAATGACCGTCGCGTTCAGCCTGATTGGAGTCGTGTTGTGGGGCAGCATCGTCGGAGCGATGTTGCCCATCCTGATGCGAAGGCTGCGATTCGATCCAGCGGTTTGTTCAGCGCCCTTCGTGGCCACTCTGGTGGATGTGACCGGGATTATCATTTATTTTAACGCCGCCTGGTTAATCTTAAAAGGGACACTCCTTTGAACGGATGATCTGCGAGCACCCATGTTTTTACGGAAGCACCACACCAAAGCAAACGCTTGAGTTGGCGTTGTGACTTGGCCAAACTCGATGTCCTATGAATCCATCTCGCTCCCGGATTAAATCCCTCATCGTACTCGCTGCCGTGGCAGTCTGCGGCCTAATCGGAACGGCCCCCGTTCAGGCAGCTGAAAGCGCCTCTGGCGAGCGAAGACTGCTCTATGTCGCCGAACCAGGCATTCGCAATTATCTGGAGTATGGCGGGCACGGCGTGCTGGTCTATGACATTGATCAAGGGCACCGCCTGTTGCGCAGGATCGCCGCTTCTGGCCTCGATGAAAAGGGGCAACCCCTCAACATCAAAGGCATCTGCGCGAGCGCAGTCACGAAACGGTTTTATGTTACCACCACCCGGACCCTCACCTGTTTTGATCTGCTGACAGAAAAAATCCTTTGGGAGAAAAGCTACCCCGGCGGTTGCGACCGGATGTCCATCTCGCCGGATGGAAAAGTGATCTACGTCCCCTCGCTCGAAAACGACCATTGGCACGTCGTCGATGGCCTCAGCGGGGAAGTCATTAAGAAGATTGTGCTTAAATCCGGCGCTCACAACACGATCGTCAGCCTCGATAGCAAACACGCGTATCTGGCAGGGTTGAAGTCACCTTTGCTTCGCGTCACGGACACTAGCAACCACGAGGTGATTCGGGAAGTCGGCCCGTTCGGCAACGTCGTCCGGCCTTTTACGATCAACGGCGCCCAAACACTTTGCTTTGTCAACGTGAACGAACTGCTCGGATTCGAAATCGGCGACTTGCGTAGCGGAAAAATGTTGCATCGCATCGAGGTGCAAGGCTTCAAGAAAGGACCGACCAAGCGGCATGGCTGCCCGAGTCATGGTATCGGGTTGACCCCGGACGAAAAAGAAATTTGGCTGGCCGACTCGTTCAACAACCGCCTGCACATCTTTGACGCAACGGTCATGCCGCCAAAGCAACTGACCAGCATCGAGGTCCACGATCAGCCCGGGTGGATCACGTTCAGCCTTGATGGCCGGTTTGGTTATCCTTCCACAGGTGATGTAATAGAGACCGCAACGCGGAAGATTGTCACCAGCCTCAAGGATGAAAAGGGTAACGCTATTCAGAGCGAGAAACTACTCGAGATCGATTTTGATGGAAACCGGCCGATTCGGGCAGGTGATCAATTTGGATTGGGGCGGAAAGGGGTCTCTGGAAGTTAGTCCACCTTTGCCACGAGGCTCCGCGACCACCATCCCGTATTACGTGGTGGATGCATTTACAAACCGGCCTTTCGGGGGCAATCCAGCCGGGGTGTGCCCGTTGCAGGCATGGCTCTCGGATGCAGTGCTCCAGAATATCGCGATGGAGAACAATCTTTCAGAAACTGCTTTCATCGTCCAAAACTCCGAAGATTGGGGATTGCGCTGGTTCACGCCGCAAATGGAAGTCGATTTGTGCGGCCATGCGACGCTCGCCTCCGCTTTCGTGATCTTCAATCGACTGAACCAGGGCAAGAAAGCCATCCAATTTCAAACGCGAAGCGGGTTACTTGCGGTCGAAAAAGAAGGCGAAATGCTCGTGCTCGATTTCCCTTCCCGGCCGGGAGTTGACTGCGCTATGCCCGAGGATTTAGTGACGGGACTGGGCCACCGCCCCCAGCAGGTTCTTAAAGCCAGGGATTACCTCGCGGTATTCGGAACCGAAGAGGAAATCCGCGCCCTCAACCCCAATATTCCTTCTCTGGCAAGGTTGGATTGTCTTGGCATCATTGCCACCGCTCCCGGCAAACACTGTGATTTCGTGTCGCGTTTTTTCGCGCCTCGGGCCGGTGTAGATGAAGACCCGGTGACCGGCTCCGCCCATTGCACGCTGGTGCCGTATTGGTCCAAAAGGCTCGCCAAAAAAAATCTCCACGCGCTCCAACTCTCCAGGCGCGGCGGTGAATTGTTCTGCCAGGACAAAGGGGAACGAGTGCGCATTGGCGGTCAAGCCGTGCTCTATCTCGAAGGAAAAATCGAATTGAAGTAATCATTTCGGAGCGACCCTTTGCCAGTTCCCGTTCTTCGGGTATCTTTCCAGGCATGTCAACGTTGGCTCAACAACTTGCCGATCTCCCCGCGCTGAACCAGGTGACAGTGCCGGATTTGTGGCAGCAGGAAGCGGTCGCGGCGTTGCGGGCCGGCAAAGACGTTGTCATCCAGGCGCCCACGGGCTCGGGGAAAACGCTGATCTTCGAGCTTTGGTCCAATCAGGGAAAAAATCGCGGGCAGGCCATCTATACGGTCCCCACTCGCGCGTTGGCCAATGACAAACTGGCGGAATGGCGTTCGCGCGGTTGGGACGTAGGGATTGCGACGGGCGATCTGGCCGAAAACCTTCAAGCACCGGTCATCGTGGCGACTCTCGAGACGCAAAAACACCGCCTGATTCAGGGCGATGGCCCGTCGTTGTTGGTCGTGGACGAATATCAAATGATCGCGGACCCAAACCGTGGGCTTAATTACGAATTGGCGATGGCGCTCGCGCCGCCGCGCACCCAATTGCTGCTCCTCAGCGGGAGTGTGGGGAATCCTCAGGATCTGGTTAAATGGCTGAGACGGCTGGGCCGCGATGCGGCTTTGATTCGCTTTGATCTTCGCCCGGTGCCACTCGAGGAAGTGAGTCCCAATAACCTGAGCTATCACGTGCCCAATGAGGTGCGCGGCTATTGGCCACGATTTGTCGCCAAGGCGCTGGCCGAGAACGTGGGACCGATTCTGATTTTTGCCCCGCGCCGGCAAGCCGCCGAAGCGCTGGCGGCGGAGCTGGCCCGACAGCTCCCTACGCCCAACCCGCTCGCCCTCCGAATGGACCAAAAACAATTGGTTGGCGAACACCTCGCGAAAATGTTGAAGAGCCGCATCGCCTATCATCACAGCGGATTGAGCTACGGAGCGCGAGCGGGCGTGATCGAACCGTTGGCCAAGGCCGGTCAATTGCGGGTGGTGGTCGCCACCATGGGGCTGGCGGCCGGGATTAATTTCTCACTCCGCAGCGTGGCGTTGGCGGGGGATTCATACCGGCGCGATCACGCCGAGCACCCACTTCGGCCAGACGAGATCCTGCAAATGTTTGGCCGGGCCGGGAGGCGGGGAATTGATGAGATTGGGTACGTGCTGGTCAGCGCCAATCAGATTCGCCTCCACGAAGGCCATCCCATCCATCTTTCTCGTAGTGGAATGGTCGATTGGAGCGCGCTGCTGGGCTTGATGCGGGCCGCCTCGCAGCAAGGCCGGGCGCCTTTTGCCGAAGCGGTGCGCGTCCAGGAGCGGCTCTTCACCACGAAACCCATTTTTCTCGGTGTTGAGGAATCCCTCAAAAACCCCGACACCCCGTGTGGATTGCAGACGGATGCCGAGCGAGCCCGCCACGTTCGCAAACGCGTTCGAGAGATGCTCAACAGCCGCGGTGAGTGGGAGATGATGCCCGCGCCATCTGAGCGAGCCTTGCGGGATATTTTTGTCATGGATCGGCTGGGTGTGGTCGCGACTCCGAATGACCCCGCACCTGCGTCGTCTGAACCCCACGACGCTAAAGCAAGTGAACGCGAAATCGCGCTCGGGCAGGACGCCAAACCAGTGCTTCATCCCGCTCTCTCCGAACCGGCGGCTCTGGAAAAAGTCGGAACGGGTGTTTTGTCGGTGTTGGGGCCGCCCGACAGCTTCGGCACTGGGGACTTGCGGGTGGATGTTTCCAGCCCCCCTTTCCACATTTCACAGCCGGGAGAGGCCGTGGCGCAAACCTCCCCTGCCCTCGGCAATCCCCCGCGTCCCATCTATGGGCGCAGCCTCACAGTGGCGGAGTTGCTCAACAATGATCGCGTGCTGTTAGTGAAATGGATTCGCCGCCTGACCCGCTGGGACGGTCGCCAGGCGCCGCTGAGTGTTTGGAAGGAGAAAATAGCCCCGCTGGTCGAACAGAAACTGGCGCATCTCAAAACCCCGGTGGTGCGATTTGAAATACATGGTCATAAAATCATGGCGGTGGTGAGTCTCGCGGATTTGATCATGCGGGTGCCTGTGGACGCTTACGGCGTGGCCCTGTGGCATCCGGTCGAACGAGATGTGTTGCCGCTCGATTGCGCTCGTTGCTCTCTGGTGCCCATCTGCCGTCAACTTTCGACCGCTACCGGCGTGGCCATGCTCTGGCGCCGGCTCGGCTTGGTGGATGCCGCGGGAGTGCCTACTTTGCGGGGGGAAGTGATGAGCTTTTTCTCTCAGGGAGACGGGTTGGCCATTGGAGCGGCCCTGGAAGACACGGCCTATTCACTTGATGAACTGATTTACGACCTGGCCAACCTCGACGCGGGCTTTCGCTTTTGCGCGGATGAGAATCGTTGGGCGGGCCGCCTGCCCATGGCGTGCTACCGTATCTACGGTATCCAATCCATTCCGGGCTACCTTGAGAACGGAGTGCCGCCCCGTTATGGCTCGGGGGCCGAGCAAATCGTGGCGTCTATTCATAAGAATCCATCGAGCAAGAGCGCCTGGGTAACTGACTTGTTAGGAATCGGGGACATCGACCGCGTCATTATTGAATGGCGCAGTTTGCTGCGCCAAATCAGCAAAGCCCCGGCTCTGGCCTGGCCGCGTTGGGAGGCCTTGCAAGCCCTCGCGAAAGGCATCCTGAACGAGACAGAATCCCCCACTCTGACCGAACTGCCGCCCCTGGACTACCACCAGACGCGCCGGATCGAACACGAGTTGATTTTGCGAAGGCATTAGCCAGAAACGAATCCAACGAATTGGCAAAAAATTCTTGGTTCAGTTAAATGCTGTGCTACTTTGCGCCGTCCGCAGGCTTATGAAATACCGGGAATTAGGAAAAACAGGTTGGAAGGTTTCAGTGCTGGGCTACGGCGCCGCCCCGCTGGGAGGAGCCTTCGGCCGCATTGAGGAGAAGGACGGCATCCGCGCCGTCCGCACCGCCATCGATTTGGGGGTCAATTTCATCGATGTCTCGCCTGATTTTGGCTCGGCGCGCGCGGAGATTATTTTAGGAAAAGCCTTGCATGGCATTCCGCGGCAAAAGTACTATCTGTCGTCGAAAGTGGGCCGTTACGGCCCTGGGGAAAAGGATTTCGATTTTAGCAGCCAGCGCGTCACGCGGAGTGTCGATGAAAGCCTAAAACGTCTGGGCGTGGCTCACATTGACCTGATTCAATGCCAGGACATCGAGTTTGCGTCGCTCAACCAAATCGTGGACGAAACACTTCCCGCGCTGCACAAATTGAAGCAGCAGGGCAAGGTGCAGAAAATAGGCGTCACAGCTCTGCCCTTGAAAACCCTGCGGAAGCTGCTCGACCACGCGCGAGTGGATGCGGTTCTTTCCTATTGTCACCACGGTTTGAACGACATCACCCTCGTGCAACTTTTTCCCTATCTTAAGGCAAAGGGCGCCGGGATTATCAATGCATCTCCGTTTGCGATGGGCTTGCTGACCGAAAAAGGCCCTCCTAAATGGCATCCCGCCCCCGCAGCCATTCGAGACGTCTGCGCCAAAGTGGTGGATTATTGCAAAAAGAAAAAGGCGAACATCGCCCGCCTGGCTTTGCAGTTTGCGGTTACAAACAAAGACATCGCCACCACCCTCGTCGGCTCGGCGAAGCCCAAAAACATGAAAAAGAATGTCCGATGGCTGGAGGAGCGTCTTGACCTGGAGTTGTTAGCCGAGGTTCAGGAGATTCTCGCCCCCATCCGGAACCAGACATGGGCGAGCGGACGCTCAGAGAATAGCTAATGCTCCAAACCGAATTCCACCGGGCCGAGGAAAAGGATTCAAAACGCCTGATGGTCGTGCTCCACGGCCTTGGCGATAGCGTGGCGGGATATCGCTGGCTGCCATCCCTGCTCGCCTTGCCCTGGATGAATTATCTCCTGGTCAATGCTCCGGACTCCTACTACGGCGGTTACTCCTGGTACGATTTTGCCGGTGAGCCTGGTCCCGGCATTTTACGCAGCCGCAAAGCGCTCTTCGAACTACTCGACGAACAGCACGGGAACGGATTCCCCAACGAACAGACTTCGCTTTTCGGGTTTTCCCAGGGCTGCTTGATGGCTTGGGAAGCAGGCCTGCACTACCCGCGGCGCTTCGCCGGAATCGTTGGCGTCAGCGGTTATGCACATGAACCGGAAGTAACGCTGAAAAACGTTTCCCCGGTGGCGCTGCAGCAGCGCTTTCTGATCACGCACGGCACGCAGGACCCCATCATCCCATTCGCCCAGGTGCGCGCGCAGGTCCACGGCCTGAAAACGGCCGGCCTTCACATCGAGTGGCGCGAATTCGAGAAAGCGCATACGATCGCGGGCGAAGATGAGTTGAACGTTATCCGCGAGTTTATCCGCCAGGGATATTAAGCGCATTTAACTGTTAGTAGATCCCGTTTTCCGCAATTCCCCTAGGGCTTGACCGTATTCTCCCGGAGGCAAGATCCCGCGGAAAACCACGTCCAATCGCTTTGCGCTCCCGCCCTTCCTGAACGATGAAAGCGCATGCGAAAGATGCTGGGTTTATTTTTGCGAGGCCGCCTCGCGTATCGAGGACTGGTAACGGGCTTTGTGCTGGCGACGATGGGTGCAAACGCCACGACCAACTCCTCCTGCCCCACCTGCGTGCTGGGCTATCCCTACTCCAGCACCAACGCACGCACCAGCGTCATCTTCAACGAGAGCGACATCCTCCGCGCCTTCAGCACCAACGTCACCGGCCGCGGCGACACCATCC
>JADMIO010904365.1_pt1 | contig 51743 bp, 32 predicted proteins | sample 8958161 | NCBI WGS metagenome assembly JADMIO01 (sample SAMN16585339, study PRJNA669376) | soil metagenome | isolation source: Crop rotation soil | place: USA: Cullars Rotation, Alabama | collected 2011
AGGGCGGCGATGCGGCGGGTGAAGTCGTTGGTGAAGAGGGGGCCGCTCACTATCAGGTTCACGTTGTTGGTCGGCACGACGTTGCCGCTGGAGATGACGAGCGCGTAGTCCTGGGCCAGGCTGTTGGTGTGGCTGTTCACGGCTTGCACGTTCACGCGGTGGGCTTTCACCACCACGGTGTAGCGGCTGGCCAGGGGCGGCTGGATGTAAACGTTCTCGACGTTGTTCACGATGTCGCGCGTGGCGTCGAGAACGGCCGCCAGGTTCGTCGCGACGGCGATGTTCGTATCGGTGGAAAAAGTTGGAATCGGCTCGGTGAAGTCGCTGCCGGGGGGAAAATTATTTCCAACCCAGATGAGCTCATTAGTGCCGAAATTCGTGGAGCCCGTGATCGTGTTCGTCAGGGTGCCCAGCACGGAGAGGTTCAGGTCGTTGACCAGCTTGATGCCGGTGACGGGGTTGCCGGGCGGATCGGTCCAGACCAGCGTGACGCGCAAGGGGAAGGACTTGGCCTCGTCGGGCACGGTGATCTCGTAGCGCTCGGTGCCGCCGGTGGCCAGCGCGTTGGTGAGCTTCTGATCGTAGAAACGCATCGGGCCGTTGGAGGCGCCGCGCGTGAGGCCGAAGGGGACCGAGTTGCTCATGTTCACCAGGCCCCAGCCCTGGTGGTTGACGGGCGCATTGATTTGCAGGTTGTAATTGGGGCTGAGCGAGCGCGCGCCATTGATGGCCAGCGCTTTCAACAAAGCCGGGCTGGGCCGCACGTTGAAGTTCGTGGCGAGATATTCCTGGATGAGCGCGAGGAAACCCGACACGGCCGGCGCGGCCATGCTCGTGCCCGCTTCGTAACGGTAGTAGGGCTTGAGCGGCGCGTTGAGTTGTTTGAGCACGGTGAAGTAGTTGCCCACGTCGTTGGTGACGGTGAGCAGGAGAATGAGATCGAAGTTCGCGCTGGGCGCGTGGTTCGTGTTCGCGATCGAATAGTAAAGCAGGCCGGGCACCAGCGCCGGAGTCGTGCCCGCATCCAGCCGCAGGTAATTGTTCGTGGTGCTGGTCATGGCCCCCGCCGCCGGCGTGTAGCCCGCGCCCAGCCCCAGGCTCAAATTGGTCGGCGAGAGCGCGTTGGTGGCGATAATAATCTCGAACCGAATGGCGGTGGGCGGAATGACGAGCGCGAAAACATTCGTGCGATTAAACCCGATGGACAAATTGTTGAACTGAAAGGGAAACGTGTTCGTGATGCCGTCGGGCTCCAGGTAAGCGCTGCTGCGCGCCGAGACCAGCATCGCGCCCGGCGCCACCACGTCGGGCTTGAAACGCCCGAACAAACCCTCGATGCCGATGCCCACGTTGCCGCGCGAGGAAAATGGCGCCACCTGGTTGTTCGTGTCCGTCATCCCCGCCCACGGAAAATTGGTCTCACACACCAGGTTCGTCGAAGTGAGATTGGTGATCGTCGTGCACTTGAAAACTTCATTCGTGATGTGCCGCGGCAAATCGCTGCCGCCCACCGTGAGCACGTTCTTGCCCGTCGCCGGCGAAATCACGCTCCCGGGAATCCCATTCAAACCCTCCTCACCCCCGCCCCCCTCGTTGCCCGCCGCAAACACATACGCCACCTCCTGCTCCCCCGTCATCCCCGGCACCGAATCCCGCACGCCGCTATCGTAGATGACCGCGAAAATATCGTAATCATTGTCCCCGCCAAAACCCCAGCTGTTGTTCGAAACGAGCGCCCCCGCCAGCCACGTGTTGCGCTGCAAGAGCGAGTCCGGAAGATTAAGATCCTGCACATAAGCCCGCGCCCGCGGCGCCTGGCCCGAAAAAATCGCGTTCGTCACCGAACCCAGCGCGGCGGCCCCGGATTGGAGCGGCGAAGCCGACCCATCGCCGATGAAAGTGCCCACCACGTGCGTGCCGTGACCATCATACTCATTACCCGCCGGCCCCGGATAACTCCCCGGCAAAATCCGCCCCGCCAGATCCGGATGCTGCGCATCCACCCCCGTGTCCGCCACCGCCACCACCACACCCGCGCCCGTCAGAAAATTGGAAACCGTCGGATAATGACTTTGCGGCGGACGATTGGTGGTCTCCCGGCTAATGCGCGTCAACACCCGCGTCAGATCATTCACCGGCCGCTTCTGAAAACGCACCCCCAACATCTGCACCTCCGGAATCTGCGCCGCCAGGGCCGTCCGCTCCGCCGGCACCTTCACCGCCCACACCTCACCCAACACACTCGCCTGCCCCTCCCCCACCGGCTCCGCCCCCAACTCCCGCAACGCCGCCAACATCCGAGCGCCCTGTCCCGGAAAACTCACCACATTCAAAAGCCCATACGGCGACAACTCCTTCTGCACCGCCACCCGCAACAACGAAGAATCCAATTTATAATACGGCTCGAAAGGCAACACCGCCTGCGTCAACGGCGACGCACCCAGAGCCCGCGCCACCCCCGCATTCGCCCGCACCAGATAAGCGTTGTTCGGCACATACGAAACCACCTCCGCCCCTGCGGCCGCGAGCTGCGCGCGAAACGCATCCGTGAGCGCCCCCCGCGCCTGCACGATATACGCACCCGGATCCCCCTGGGCCCGCAAATGCTCCGGAATATTGGGCGCCTCCAGCGCCGTATCAATGAGCGCATTACGCAAGAGCACCGCCCGCTCACTGCGCAAAAATTCCTCGAGAGGTTGCGTCGTATTGGTGAGCCGATACGCCAGGCGATTGGTCAGCGCCCCCCACGGCCCATTGGTCATCACCTCCACAAACAGGTTCATCCCCAGCACCGGCACCACAGGCGGGATCGCCGAAGCGGAAAGTGCATTCGTGATGAGCAAGGGAATCGGCAAGCGGGTGCCGGCGACGCCTTCCGCCGCCGTAGAATCGGCGCGACGCTGATGCGCCCGTGGCCAGTACAGCGCGGCGGCCACGAAGAGCATGAGGCTCAACATGATCCAAATTCGCGTTTTCCGGCGCATAGGATAGTTAATCACACTTTATCGCTTTAGTCGGGCGGCAAAATATTGAAGCTCTCCACGACCGCCCGCACGCGGCCGCGCGGGTCGCCTTCGAGGCGCAAGACCGTGCGCGTGGAGAACTCGGCGGTGACCTGATAATTGTCCGCCACGCCGGTGGCCGGGTCGATGTGCGCGGGCTTGAGCGCCTGCCCGTAGGCGTAAATCACAAACCGCGAATCACCGATGCGCAGCAGCGAAAGAATCTGCTGTGGGATTTGCTCGTAAGCGAAATCGTCCAAACCGAAATGCAATTGTTTCTGTGCGGTATCCGCGAAATCGTAATTCAGAAACGGCGACTGGACCGTCAGTTCAGGCACCTTTTGAATGAGTTCACCAATGCCTTCCAGCGGCTTCCTGATTGACGGCAATCCGTTCGTAATCTGGTAGCGAAAGATATTGGTCCAGATTTGCATGAAGGCGTTCGTGAATCCTCCGGACGGTTCGATCAAAAGTTCTTCATAAGTGCGCGGCTCGCACAGTTGCGCGCGCGGGGTCGGCAGATTATTGGTCAACACCAACACACCGTTCAGCAGCGCTGACCATGTTTCCATGTTGGTCTGATTGATGGAAACCAGGCCGGTCGAAGTTCTTTCATCAAGCGACGTGGTAAACATGTCCAGCAGCTTCCAGTCGTTGGTCGGATGCGTGCGCGACACAATTCGCGTGCCATTGTTGATGGTGATGGCGGCGGTATCCTTGGAAAGAGACATCCATGGGTCGGTTTGCCCGATGGGAATGTCGAACGATTTCACATAAATTGTTTGCCAGGGAGTGCCCCGATGGACGCGGCCAAGCAAGCCGACGGTCGCCAGTTTATTGCTGGGGAAATGCCAATTCCCAGACGCCGTCATGCCCGCATCTTTAACGCGGTAATCATAATCGGTGGCGATTTGCGCCGAAGAGTTGGGTTTGCCACCCCAGGGCGCGTAGCGAGTATTCAAATCACCCAGCGTGGCCGGCGCAATATTCGTCGCCGGTTGTGTCACCCTGAAATAATGATTAGTCGGCTCTTCAAAGCGAAGGTCCTCCGCGTGATAATGGACTAGTGGATCGTTGGCCTGCCATACACTCACGACTGACATCTTCGCACCCGGGCTGAATCCCGCTTGCATTGCCAGACTGTTATTCGGTGCCAATGGAGGATCTCCCGGACTGACAGGTTGTGCCGGCAACTTGAGAAACTCTCGGAATGCTCTCATGGCGGCTATCCTGTCGTTGTCCGCGCGATAGCCGCTCGTGCTGAATTCTTTCCACTCCTGCTGGGTGATTTGTGAATACGGATCATCCGCCGAAATATCAATTTGCTTGAGGATGCCGTCCGTCGGCCCATTTCCAGGAACACGAAACCGGTTTGTGTCCCACACCCCGCGCGCGCCCACAGGAGTCGCATTTCCCAGCGGATCCGATCCCGACATCAACGCCCGGCTCAGGTCCACGTTGAAGTTGTCGTTGAGCAGCACGAAATCGACGATGTTCGTCCCTTCCGAAACCAGACAGGTCATCCGGTTCGAGAGGGTCAAATACCAATTCGGGACGGGAAAGCTGGGCAGGTTCTCAAACTGGTTCTGACCGATGGGAATAAATCTGTTCCCGGTGAAACTGTAGATGGCGTTGGTCAAAAATGTATTGGTGAAAGTCGTGGGAACGATAAACGACAACTTGGAATTAGGATTGGGCGTGCAACTATCATAACCCAGCCAACGACCCGCAGGGACATTACTCACAACCACGGATGACGAAAGGTTGGTGTAAACCGGGCCGTATTGGTTTGTCACCAGGCCGTAAGTGAAATTCGAAATCGTGATCCTCACGGCGCGTGGATAGGCCGCCTGGTATGAGTTCCAAAGCTCAATGCCGAGGCGGTTCGAGATGCCCAGGGTGTACATCAGGTTCGTCGAGTTCGGGGGCAAATTGGTCGCGGTGCGAGTGAGTTCCAGTTTTCGTGAAACCAGAAACTCGGACCACATCGTGAACTCGTTGAAGTTCGGGAAACCTTTCTTCGCACCAATGACCAGCGGAATTCCGTTCGTGTTGCCGTTGAGCCAGCCGGTCAATGAGTTCGCATCATTATCCTTCACGTAGCCCACGATGTAGTTCACGCCCGGGACCGGGCCCGGCCCGAACAGCGGACGGAAGACAGTGGGATAAAGGTTCGTGTTCGCCGCATCGTAAATATTTGCCGCCAACTGGAGGATGCGATGGATGCCGCTGCTGTAGCGGTTGGTCGGGTAAACGGGAATTTCCATGATCGAGCGAACCACGAAATTCGTGCTCGGATTAAACTCGTTCGATTGCGCGAGGAAGATGCGCTCCGCCACGTTGGTAAAAAATGCCACTGCGAGCGCCGGCGACGAATCCCACCCGATAAAATTCGTGGGCGACAAACCAACGCGAAAGTCAGCCCAGTTCAGGTTGATCTTCTCGTTGATGTCGCTGCCGGTTTGCGTGCCGAGTTGCGCGAGCAGTTTGTAGTAAAGCGAACCGTTAGTGACGCCGGGCGAAATCTCGCGCGTCAACGCGTTCGTGAGATGATAATAAAAATCCTGCGTGACCTTATTGGATTGAACGTTCGCATAATCGAAAAACTCCTGGATGTGGAAAAAGTGGTTCCTGGTGTCTGCGCCGGGAAAGCGGAATGCCGGCGTGGAGGCTTTCAGCAATGTGTCGTCATCGAGCAGAGAAATGTTCTGGCCGAGCAGAAAGCCGTTATTGCCATCGGCGTAGACGTCGAAAGCCCCGGACGGAAAATTCTGAAGCTGAGAATCCGGATACGCTTGCGCGAAGGTCCGCGCATCAAACGGAAACGGCGCGTTCACCGGCGTGTCGGGCCAGGCGTGGCGATAGTTGACCAGCGATCGCGCATCGGCCAACGCCGTTCCCCACGCCTGGGGCTTTCCCCCCGATGGCCTGTAGTCGTAATCCCAAACGACGGGATCCAAATCGTGCAGGAACGCGCCGAAGTTCAATTCCCACGGGCCAAAGCCCTGGTTGCGCATGTAACCGAAGCCTGGATTCGGCGAGGTGTCGTTGTGAATGGTGTTCAAGTCCAGTGACTTGCCCACCGGCTGGACAAAGTACGCGTAGCGCGCCACGAAACGGTTGCTGCGCGAATGGCCGAACCAGGGGCGGTCGAGAATGCCGATCCAGATCGGATCACCAAACGGGCTGTTGGTCGAATTGCCGGGATCATCGAAACGGCGGTTGCGATTCAGGTCGAGATAAACATCCACCGTGCCGGCATTGTTCAAGACGCGTGGGATGGTGTCTCCATCCACGGGACGGACCACGCGGTTGTTGACGACTTCGTAACTGTAGCTGACCGGCCGCGAAACGAAGAAGTCGAATGCGAGCAGATTGGTTTCTCGCATCACACGCTCGATGATTTTTCCCTGGGCGTGCTGCCATCCGGATTCGTTGCCGAATTCCGCCGTGGTCTGATCGATGCGCACGTTGGTCGAAGCGCGGTTGCGGGTCGTGGTGGCCAGGAAGACCACGGTGACGATCGTGATGATCGCCAGCATGATGAGCGTGAGGATGAGGGCCACCCCGCGCTCCGCGTATGTTCGCCCGATTTTCACGGATCTCCCCTTGTTAGAGTTCATTTGACAACGGACTGACGAAATTGTGAATCGACACACGTTCACGGAAAAAATGAATTCTCCCCGCGTGATCGCGCAAAAACTTTTGCGCGACCGCCGGATTGTTCGTGAGCGCGTTGAATTGTTTCAGTGTCGCCGGCTCAAGCACGCCGATTTCCAAATCGACAAACTCAGGGAGCTTGCAACCAATCGTCCGGAGTTGATACGCCCAGGGGGGATTGCTCGGCGCGTTCGTCACGATGGGGAAAAGAAAATTATTGGCCCGCCAATGGGTAATCCCCGGATTGGGATCTCCGACGAAGACGGGATAAACGGCGTCCAGGCGGAAATGCACTATCCCATCACACACCCGATGCGCGTCGCCGGAAGCGGCAAATCGGTTCAACAATGAAGGTGCCAGGGACAATCCCGCTGTTTCGGAAAAACGATAGAGAGTACCGACACCGAAGTTTGTGCCCTCGACGTAGTAACCCACGCCCCGCCAATCGTCGTTCACGCGCGTCAGCCAAAATGTTGCTTCAAAATCCACCGGCTGAGTCGCCCCACTGGGCAGCGGCAACGTGCTGCCGGAAATCGGGCTGGGAACGGAAAAGCCGTAGGCGTTGATAACGTTGGTGGAGTTGAACGCCGTCATCTCAGCAAGATCACGCGCCAGGAGCTGGATGGCGGCGCGTGCATTGTCGAAAACGTCAGTTTGTGTGCGCGCGGCGTGCAGCGTGCGTTCCGTGTAGTGGAACATGGCGAACAAGCCCACCATCATCGCGGCCAGCAACGTGATGGCCACCATCATTTCGAGCAGAGTCAGGGCAGCACGACGCGACCGGGCGGCCGCGTTGCGCGGCGGCCCGCCTTCGTTCTCACGTTCTGTGCTACTGCAGATCATCGTCGCGGTACGGGTTGATGAAATTGTGAATGGGCACACGCTCGCGGAAGAAATGGATGCGCCCAACGTGTTCCTGCAGAAATCGTTTGGCTAGGGTCGGGTCCGGGTTGTTGGTCAGCGCGCTGAACTGCTTCAATGCCGCCGGTTCCAGCACACCGATTTCAAGATCGACGAATTTTGGCAGCGAGAAGACGGGCACCGCGTTGGTATCTGGGAGCGGAAATGTGAAGTTGTTCCGACGAATGTATTGTTCCTTGCCTAAAGCCGAAGTCGGATCGCGATAGATGTGTACCGCCTCCAGGGAGAAATGAACGATGCCGTCGCTGACGCGATGCGCCGGGGCCGACGCCAGAAACCGATTCCGCAGGAAGGGCGCGGCAGAATAATTCGTCGTCTCGGAATAACGATAGAGAGTGCCGACACCAAAATTCACCCCATCCACATAATAGCCGATGCCCTGCCAATCATCGTTCACGCGCGTCAGCCAAAACGCTTCCTCGAAATAAACCGGCACGTTGATGGAGGGTTGCGCCAGCAACAAGCTTCCCACCGGACTGCTATTCGACGTGCCCTGCGCGTTAACGACATTGGTGGCATTATAGGCCGTCATCTCGGAAAGATCGCGCGTCACCAGTTGAATGGCCCCGCGCGCATTCTCGAACACGTCCGTCTGGGTGTGGGCCACGTGCAGGGCGCGCTGCGTGAATTGAAACATCGCGAGCAGGCCAATCATGATCACGGCCAGCAACGTGACGGCGACCATCATTTCGAGCAGCGTGAGGGCGCGACTGCGGTTGAAGTTTGCAGAGTTGCAGGTTGAACCCGTGCGCGCCGCAGGCAGCCTGCGACTTTCAACCTTCGACTGGAAACTGAGATTCATGGGTCCGGGTTGTAATACTGCTGTCCGTACATGACTCCGTTGGTGTGCCAGCCGGCCATCAGCGCGCGCGCGACGTAACGGCTGGCTTCAGGGCCAAGCGTGCCATTGGCTTTGACTGGCCAGGCGAAACGCAAACGCACATCATGAATCTGGTTGGTCAGTCCGGAAAACGTGAACTCACCGGCGCCGCCAAACAGCCTGGCCTCCGGCAGCGCGTTTGTTTCCGTGGGGCTGAGCACGTGATTGACGACCTGATAATGCAAGGCAAAGTCGCTCCCGCGACTGGCGACCCCTCCTGAAATGGCGCTGAAAATTATGGTGTGGCTTTTAACAGGATCGCTAAGCAACTGGATGAGGTTGGCCGTGGGCAGGGGCGGCGGAGCAGGCTGGGTCGATTGGTCATAATTGGTCCCGTCCACATCGACTACGAACAAACCTAGGTCCGAAGTGACATCACGCCCACCGGTCTTAATCGCTTCCAGCAGAACGCGCGCGTCCTGATTGATGATGGTCTCTTCGCGATTGTCCTTCTGCACCTGCAAGCCGGCCGGGAGAATGCCAATGATGGCAATGAGCGCGAAAGCAATGACGCCCAGCGCAATGGCAATCTCCGCCATCGTAAAGCCGGCTTCGCGCCGACCACCAGTCCGTGCTCCGCTTCGCGGCTTCAAACACATGATGGCAGCGCGCGTGTTCATTGCAGTTGCAGTTCGACGCGCTGGGCGCGGCCCGTGATGAAATCGATGTGGATGACGTTGTTGGTCGCGTTATAGGGGGGAATCTGCTGCGCGTCAAAAGTGGATGGGACCACCTGGCCATCGAGCGGATCTCGCGAATAAAGAATGCTGCCGCGAGCGACTTCGAGGTCAATGTCGCGGACGGGCCTTCCCGCGCCAGTCTCATCACGTTCCACAACGATGCAGCGGCCTTCGCCATCAAAGGCGATGTAGGGCAATTGGTCGGTCTTCACGCTCGTGGAAAACGGAAAAGGAAACTTCGCAAGGTTATTGAAAAATGCGCCTGGAAAATTATTGGTGCTGAGGAACGTCTTGTCCGGCAATGATTTCCAGTCCGTAATGTAATGGGCGGACTGAAAACTGCCGGGTTGTTCTCCCACCGCGCGATATTGATAGAGGGCGTAGTGTGTATAGACACCACCCTGGAGACGTTTGATGGCCTCAACCTCGTTCGCGTTGTAGCTGAGAGAACTCACAGGGAATTTTCCCGAGTCGTGAAGATCCGGCGAAATGAAGACAACGGCCACCGTGCCGCGAATGGACATCGCTTTTTGCCGCGCGAAAGAAAGGTCATCGACAAGCTGCCGGCACGCGGCATTGATGGCCACGCTTTCCTGATTGCCGCGCATGTGCGGCAGCGTCAGCGCCGCGAGCAACGCAATGATGATCAGGACCACGAGCATCTCGACGAGAGTGAAGGCACGCCGGGGACCGCTCTCCAGTCGCGCCGGATTTCTCGAACGAAAACTGTTTCGTGGCAGCCGCATTAGTCCCAATTCTTGATGTTGTCTTTATTGACGCCTTGAGGATCCGCAAAAACATCTGCTTTTCCATCTGGGCCCCTGGACCAAATTATTACACCGCGAGGAACGTTCCGGTATGGATACTGCGGATAAATCGGATCCACGTTATCTTCGATATCCACTTTGTTGTCGTAGTCGAGATCGAGACCAATGATGTACGGGTTGCCCCAAGGATCTCGGAAATTATAGTCCTCGGTGGAAACGCCGGAACTGTTTGTTCCGGTCGTAAGCTTTGGATTAAGAAACGAATGTTTCTCCGGGTTTCGCGCATGGTTCAGGTTTGCCGGAACCAGATTGGTTGAAACATCCATGAGAATCACCACCACATCGTTGTTGAAGGCACTGTAGCTGTAGTCCTTGCTGGAACTGGCGGGTGGTGGCAACAACTTGGGTGCAGGCGCAAGCGTATAGGCCGCCTGATAAGCAGCTACGGCACCAGCGAGGCTGTTCATTTCCGTACGGGCCAGCGCGATTTTTGCTTTCCTCTTTGCAATCGCGAGGACTGGAATCAAAAGGCCGGCCAGGATGGCGATGATGCTGATCACCACAAGCAGTTCGATGAGCGTAAACGCACGGCGGCCGCGAGGACCACGCGCACAGCGGTGGGCCAAACCCTTCAGGACGGGCGTCGCGCGTGTGAGACGGTTGGGGCGCGGCTGCTGCACGATGAGCGGCTTCGCCCAATCCTCTTCTGTCCACTCGACCGGCAGATTGAAGACGGCCGGTAATTCTTTGTTCAGCGTTTTCATCAGTTTTTCCAGTTCCCAATTCTATAAGTCTGTCCGCCTACGACGATGTCCACCCACAAATCGAAAGAGTCGGGATTGTGGACGGCGTTGGTGCCCTGCAAATAGTGCCATCGGTTGGGTTGTCCGTTTGGGCCATCCACAGGGACTACGAGCGAAACGTGGCCAGCGACCGTCGCCCTTTGATCGGGTTTGAGAACAGTCAGAATGCGATGAACCTTCGAGTCATCGGGATTCCCTTCCTCTTCAACAGCGTTAACGAGACCAGCGCGGTGCTCTGGAGGGGGAAAAACATCTCCTCCACCGTAAGCGCTCCAAATCTCATTCGAAGTGATGTTGCCAAAAGGGGTTTTGTATAGAGGGTCGGCCGCATTGCTGCGGTCGCGAATCGCACCGGCCAATTCATACAGCAAAGAATTCGGAGGCGGATTGGTGAAAGAATCTTTTGGGAGCGGATTATCCGGCGGATACACACCAACCTTCGTCTTGTAGGTTTCAATCAAAGTGACGAGCTTCAACAACTCAACGCGGACGCGCTTCTGTTTCTTGTCCTTCCCCGCCACACCCGCCAGCCCAACGACCAAGCCCGCAACCACCGCGATGATGGCAATGACGACCAGCAGTTCGATCAGCGTGAAACCCTTTCGGTTGGCGCGTGGTGTTCTCATGTCACGAGTGGATATTTCGATTTTCATTGCCCCTGAAATTGAGTCCCCGAAGCTCCTCTTCCATTCGTTCGCTGAGCCATTGCTTGATCATGCTCTGGTAATTCAGATAGCGGGAGCGGGCGAGCCGCTTGATGCGCGCCAGCATTCGCGGGTCGATGCGCAAGGTGATGGTAACGGATTCCGACAGCTCGGAGCCCGAGGCAATGGCGGACTCCATGAGCCGCAAGTCGGGACGGTTTTCAGCCCAGAAGGCGGCCTCGGCCTGTTCGTTATCGAACAACGGCACGTCATCCCAATTGGAAAAGGTATTCATGTCTGTCCGAGGGTTTGATCGACTTTGCGCTGATAGAAGAATTTCTCCTCCGGCTCAAACGCCCGTGAGTGAATAACGCGGAAAGTTTTGCCATTGGTGCGGTAAATACTGAAGACGCCGGCACCGGAAGAAGAGACGCCCAGATTGACGTAACGAGCCTGAACGGAAAACCGCGAAGAACTGGGAAGCAGCCGGACCGCGAATGGATCTTCAAACGACTCTTCGATGTCCTTCAACGAAAGCGAAGCATTCAAATTGAACGGCGGATTGTTCCAGTCAAAATCCATACGCTGTAAGGCAATCGCACATGCTTTGTATGCACAATGTATTTACACACAAATTAAGGCACGTCAAGCGCGTGTTGAAATAAATTGGAAGGCACCACGACGAATTACTGCTTCAGTTCCGCCTGGGTCTCATTCTCTCCACCAAGATCGTTGATCATCGTGATGAGCGGGAGAAACATGGCGATGACAATGCTACCCACAATCACCGCGAGGAAAACAATCATGATCGGTTCCAGCAATGACGTCATGGCAGCCACGGCATTATCGACCTCGTCATCGTAATTATCGGCGATTTTCATGAGCATTTCCGGCAAGGCGCCGGTTTGCTCGCCCACGTCCACCATGCTGATGACCATCGGAGGGAAAACATTTGATGCTTCGAGAGGGGCGGTGATTGTTTCGCCTTCCTTCACACTCTCATGCACGGCTGATACAGCTTCGCCGACCACTACATTGCCGGAGGTTTCTTTCACGATGGTGAGTGCCTGGAGAATGGGCACACCGCTGCTGACGAGGGTTCCGAGCGTGCGCGCGAAACGTGAAATCGCGACCTTGCTGAACACCGGCCCGAGCACTGGCATTTTCAGCTTAATCTTGTCCACGATGAAACGTCCGCTTTTGGTGCGCTTCCAAATTACGAAAGCGATGATCAGGGCCACCAGCACGCATGCGCTCACGACCGTATGGTCCTTGATGGTGTTGCTGATGCTAAGTACGAATCGGGTAAATCCCGGCAACTCCTTGCCCGGCCCAAGCATGTCTTTGAAAATCGCCTCGAACTTGGGAACAACCCAAACCATCAAAACGCCGAGAATGGCGACAGCCACGATCAAGACGGCCACCGGATAAAACATCGCGGCGACCACTTTGCCTTTGATCTTTTGCGCCTTTTCCTGGAACTCAGCGAGACGCGCGAGGACGACTTCCAATACGCCGCCCAGTTCGCCCGCCTTCACCATGTTCACGTAAAGCTTGTTGAACGTCTTGGGATGTTGCGCGAGCCCTTCGGAAAACGTGCTTCCGCCTTCGATCGAAACGGCAATTTTTGCGATGATTTCCTTAAGAGTCAGATTGCGTTCCTGCCGTTCCAAAACGCGCAAACCGCGTAACAGTGGCAATCCTGCATCCACTAGCGTGGCCAGTTGACGAGTGAACGTACTAAGAGTCTTCGATTTCACCCGGCCGCTCAGTCCGGGAATCTTGATGTTGATATTGGCGTTGATGCCGCCCTTCTTTCCAGATTTCCCGCCTGCAGGCGCCTTGCCTTTCGCTGCGCCTTTGTCTTTGGAAGCATCAACTTGAACAACCTTGGTGGGGAAGTAGCCCATCTCCTTGAGCCGGCCGATGGCCTCGTTCTGGTTGGCGACGTCAAGAGTTCCCTTGGTTTCCTTGCCCCGGGAGTCCATCGCAACGTAACTGAATTTCGGCATACGCTCAGGTATATTTCACGACTTCTTCAATGGTTGTATCGCCGTCAAAGATGCCACGCAAGCCATCTTCGCGCAACGTCACCATTCCCAGTTCCACAGCTTTTTGCCGCAGCACCACGGAAGGAGCACGCTCGTTGATTAAATTCCGAATCGGATCGGTACAAATCAACAATTCAAAAATGCCGCGCCGGCCTTTGTATCCCGTGTCGTTGCAAACGGTGCAACCGCGGCCGTAGTAGAAAACCTTGTCGCCAATGTCGTGCGGCGAAAGATTCAAAAGCGAAAGCTGGCTTTCCGTTGGCTCAAATGGAGTCCGGCACTTTTTGCAGACCGTGCGCACAAGTCGCTGCGCGAGCACCGCCATCAGTGTGGAAGAAATCAGGAACGGCTCGACCCCCATGTCCACCAGGCGCGTCACGGCGCCGGGCGCGTCGTTTGTATGGAGCGTGCTTAACACCAGATGTCCAGTGAGCGAGGCCTGAATGGCGATCTGCGAAGTTTCCAGATCGCGCATTTCCCCAACCATGATGACGTCGGGGTCTTGGCGAAGAAACGCGCGCAACGCTTTGCCAAACGTCATGCCGACCGCTTCGTTAATCGCCACCTGCATGATCCCTTCGATGTCGTACTCGACGGGATCTTCCGCGGTCAGCAACTTCGAATCGATGGTGTTCACCTTGCGCAAACACGAATAGAGCGTCGTCGTCTTTCCGGAGCCAGTCGGGCCTGTGACGATGAAAATTCCGTTCGGCTGGAGAATGGCCTCGTTCACATAATCGTAGAGATACTTCGGAAAGTTCAGCGCTTCGATGTCGAGATTCACCGCCGAGCGATCCAGCACGCGCAACACGACCGACTCACCGAATTGCGTGGGCAGGCTCGACACGCGCAAATCGATTTGCCGGCCGGCGATGGGGAAATTGATTCGTCCGTCCTGCGGCAGCCGGCGCTCCGAAATATTCAGGTTCGCCATCACCTTGATGCGCGAGATCATCGGCAGCGCGAGATGCTTGGGCGGCGGCGTCATTTCGTAAAGGGCGCCGTCCACGCGATAGCGAATCTTGAATTCATCCTCAAAAGGTTCGAAGTGAATGTCGCTCGCGCGATCCTGCACCGCCTGAAAAATCACCAGGTTCACGAACCGCACGATGGGGGCTTCGTTGGCGAGATCAGAGAGTCCGGCCGCGTTATCCGAGATCTCCGCATCATGGGCCTCGCGCGCCATGTTCTCGTCGTCCAACTCCTTCAAGGCATCGCCCAGCCCGCCGCCGTCTTCGGGATAATACTTGTCGATCAGTCTGGTGATCTGGTTCGGGTCGGCGACCAGCACTTGGACTTCCTTGCGCACGACAAAGCCCAGTTCGTCAATAATCGCCGGATTCAGCGCATCGCCCAGCGCGACTTGCAGGGAGGAACCATAATCCGCGAGCGGCACGCACTGATACATGCGGGCGGTGGATGCCGGAATCAATGACGCGACTTCAGGCAGCAATTCCTTGTCGGTGAGATCGACCACTTCCGTTCCGAGGTGCGCCGCGACGATCTGCAATTGGGTTTCGAGTTCGACGATGCCGAAGTCATGAAGAATCTGCGAAATGGTTTTGCCGCTGCGGTTCTGCTCCTGCATCACCTCATCGAGTTGCAGGTCATCAATCAGCCCCTGCTCCTTGATGAGCGCCAGCAACGGATTGGAAATGTAGTCGGCCATAACTAGGCATTCCGTTGCGCAGCCGCGGCGGCCACGGCCTGCGCCATTTCCCACTCCTGCAATTTCGCCTGCACCGTCGTCGGGTCCTGCGATTTGTTGACGACCTCTTCGCGCGAAATAATTCCCTGCGTGTATTTGTCCATGAGGAAGCTGTCGAGCGTCACCATGCCGAACTTGGCGCCGGTCTGAATGTCCGAATTGATGCGGTAGGTTTTGTTGTCGCGAATCAGCGCCGCCACCGAAGGCGTATTGATCATGATCTCGTAAGCCGCCACTCGTCCGGGCTTGTCCGAACGCGGCAGCAGCAACTGCGAAATCACCGCCTGCAACACCGTGGAAAGCTGAATGCGAATCGTCTCCTGCTGGTTGGCGGGAAAAGCGTTCACGATACGGTCGATGGTTTTTGCCGCGCCGGTCGTGTGCAACGTGCCAAAAACCAAATGGCCCGTTTCGGCCGCAGTGATGGCCGCTTCCATCGTTTCCAAATCGCGAAGCTCACCGACCAGAATCACATCCGGGTCCTGGCGCAGCGCCCGCCGCAGCGCCTCGGCAAAATTCGGTACGTCCACGTTCACTTCGCGCTGCGTGATGACCGCCTTCTTGTGTTTGTGATAATACTCGATGGGATCTTCAATCGTGATGATGTGCGCATCGTCGCGGTCCTCGTTGATGATGTTGATCATCGACGCCAGCGTGGTCGTCTTGCCGGAACCCGTTGGGCCGGTCACCAGGACCAGTCCGCGCGGTTTGTAGAGGAGCCGCATGATCGTTTCCTTCGGCAAACCAATCTGCTCCAGCGTCAGCATCTTCGTGGGAATCTGCCGCAGCACCAAACCGAAGTTGCCCTTCTCCTTGAACACGCTCACGCGAAAGCGGGCCAATTCCCCGAACGCAAAACCAAAGTCCGCGCCGCCGCGCTCGCGGCATTGCTGAATATGATCCTCAGAAGTGATCGAGCGCATCAGCTCTTCGGTATCCTCCGGCCGGATGTGCGGGCCTTCCACACGGTGCAAGACACCGTGCAAACGAATCACGGGCGGGACACCTACGCGCAGGTGCAGGTCAGCCGCGCCCTCCGACACGACCAACTGCAAAAGATCGGACATCGAGTAAGACATAATTCAGTCAGCAATCCTGGGCTCGAGCACAATGTGCAATACCGAATGACGAATGACAAATGACGAAGCAATGTCCAATGCCAAAATTCCGAATACGTTCAAAATTGAAATTCGCATTCGTCATTCGTCATTCGTGCTTCGTCATTAATCCACATCACCCACCGTCGCGCGAATCACTTCCTCCGCCGTCGTCATTCCCGCCAATACTTTGCGCGCACCATCCTCGCGCAACGTCCTCATGCCCATCTCTCTCGCGCGCACTCGCAGCACCGACGACGGCACTTTGTCGTAAATCAATTTCCGCGCCTCGTCGTCGATGACGAACATTTCGAAAATTCCGAAGCGCCCGCGATGGCCCGTTTTCGCGCAATCGTTGCACCCTTTGCCTTTCAGGAAGTTCGCTCCCACCGCTTTGTCCGGATCGATGTTCAACGTGCGCAACTCCGCTTCCGTCGGCGCATGGGGCGCGGCGCATTTCTTGCAAATCTTGCGCACGAGCCGTTGCGCCATCAGCGCGCGCGTCGAGGAGGCGACGAGGAACGGCTTCACGCCAATGTCGATGAGACGCGTGACCGCGCTCGGGGCATCGTTCGTGTGCAGCGTTGAGAAAACCAAATGGCCCGTCAGCGATGCGTTGATGGCAATCGTCGCCGTTTCAAGGTCGCGAATTTCACCCAGCATGATGACGTTTGGCGCCTGGCGCAGCATCGACCGCAGCGCCGCCGCAAACGTCAGTCCCACCGTTTCATTCACATGCACCTGGTTGATGCCGGACATCACGTACTCGACCGGGTCTTCGACCGTGATGATTTTTCGGTCGGGCCGATTGATGAAATTCAAAACGGAATAAAGCGTCGTCGTCTTGCCGGAACCAGTCGGCCCCGTCACGAGCAGAATGCCATCGGGCAAACCGATGAGCCGCTCGAAAGTCTGCTGGTCGTCCGTGAAAAATCCCAACTGCGGCAAACCGAGCTTCAGTCCTTCCTTGTCGAGAATACGCATCACGATGCTTTCACCGTGGCTCGTCGGCACGCACGAAACGCGCAAGTCAATCAGCTTCCCGCCAATCGAAGTCTGAATGCGCCCGTCCTGCGGAATGCGGTGTTCCGCAATCGACATGTTCGATTGAATCTTCAGCCGCGCGATGATCGATGCCTGTAGCCGCTTGGGCGGACTTTTCTGTTCGTGCAGCACACCGTCGATGCGGTAGCGCACGCGAAACGTTTTCGCCAGCGGCTCGAGATGAATGTCCGACGCGCGCATCTTGAACGCCTCGACGATGAGCGAGTTGACGAGCTTGATAATCGGCGCGTCCGCATCCACCGTCGCGCCGTCGTCCTCCATCTTTCCCGCCGTCGGCGCGATCTCGACATCACCCTCCGTGATGTCCTGGATCATTTTGCCCACGGAATCATCCGACGCGCCGTAATACTTGTTCAGCGCCGCATCGAGGTCGTCGTCCGCGGCGACCTTCGGCTCGATGTCAAGCTTCAGCAGATGGTGCAGCGAATCAATCGTATCGAGATCGGAAGGATCGCTCAGCGCGATGCCGATCACGCCATCATGCCGGTAGACCGGCACCACGCGATAACGTTTGGCGACGTGGCGCGGAATCGCCGCCACCACCTCATCGGGCAAGCGCATGTCGGCCAGGACGACGACTTCGGCATGGAAATAAGTGGCTTTGGCCTGGGTGACGGCCGAGGCGGGTATGATGCCCCGCGTGATCAGCAGATCGATTACCCCTTCCCCGCTCGCCTCTGCATCGGCCTGCACTGACGCCACCTGATCGTGAGTCACGTATCCAAGCTCAATCAGTGTATCGATCAAATAATCGTCTTTTGCCGCCACGTTTCGTTGTCAGTTTTTCGGGTTTTTTTGGTCGCGAACTATCGCCAGCGAAAACCGCGGTGTCAACGAACCATGCATCCGCAAGCGTTGCGTACGGAAAGTCGTTGGAAGTACGAGAAGAAAAACATCTGTCAGTGTTTCACTGATGCCGAGCACTCATCAACTCAATGAACCGCGCCCTCAACCCCACTTTGGTAGGGGCGGAACTGCTGCTCAGCCCTGACTGAAAGCTCGCGAGCGAAGCGACGCGAGCGACACGAGCGCGGGAGAACATCGCTACGCTTGTTCTCCTCAGATGGGGCGGACCAACAGGTCCGCCCTCCCTTGGTGCGAGCGCTTCCCAGCGGCCCGCTGAACGCGGGCCGGGCCATCGCAGCGCGATGACCACTACCTAATGCAGGAAAACATTCGACCGTTTTTCCCAAATCGTTCCACCGCCAATTTCCGATCAGAAATCGAACGAGATGATGCGGTAGAAACGTTGCTGTCCCGGCGTGGGCGAATAGCTGAAGACGATGCTCGTGCTCTTGGCAATGATGTCGCTGCCGACTTGCGTCCACGTCGGGTTCGTCAACGTCGTTGTCGTCTCGATCTTGTAGCGGCGGCCGGGATAGCTGTCCCACGCCAGGGTCACAATGCTGTTGCTGAATTGCACGGAACTCACGCGCGGCAAATTCAGGACGGCAATGGAAAATGTTTTCGTGTCGCTCAGCGGCGGCGCGCCGTTGTCAGTCACACGCACGGTGAATGAATAGTTCGCGGGGCCCTGGTTCGTGGTCGGTGTCCAGTTGAAGGCGCCGCCCGCGCTGATGCTCGCGCCCGACGGCGGAACGCCATCGAGGCTGAACGTGAGCGATTGTCCTGGGAGATCGGGATCGGTCGCGCTCGCGGTGAAGGAAACCGGGTAGCCGACGTGAACACTGCGGTTGGCAATCGCGCTCAACGCGGGCGGGCTGTTGCTCGCCGCCGCGAAGTTCGCCGCGCCTGGCGTGGGCGGCCCGGCCAGCCAGTTCAATCCTTCGTTGCCGTAAAGGCTCGAGTTCACTTTCTTCGAGGACCAACCGCTGCCATCGGACGCCTGCGGCCACGGCGCGGCATCGTCGTAGTTCACGCGATCGACGATGATGCGCGGCACCAATCCGAAGTCCGGTCCCGGCACGGTCTGCGGCGCATCGGGTTTTTGCAGTTCCAAATCTTCGCCGCCGTCGCTGAGCTTGCCGGAATAAGGGCCGAGCAAGGTGGCGCCCGATCCATAAGCGGTTTGAAAGCTGGCGAGCGAACTTGGGTCGGCAATCGGATCGAAACTCACAAGAACCAGATAGCCGCCGGCCGGAATCGTGGTGCCCTGCGGGAAATCGAAATCGATTCCCTTGCGCAAGCGCCACGTGTTCGCGGGATTGTTCGTGTCGTAGAGCGGGACCGCCGCCGCGGTGATGTTGCGCAATTCGAGGAACTCCAGCACGTCGTTGCTCACGCCGGGGTTGTACATGATCTCATTGATCACCACGGGGCCGACTTTCGGATACGCGTTCGTCAAGCCGTGGCCGCCGCGGAATTGGTTCGTCGTGACCGGATTGTCCACGCCGAACGTGCGCGCGCTCATGGCCGTGAAATCAGGGCCGTGGCTCGTCGGGAAACGCCCAAACGAAACCCCGTTCTCCGAGGCGCCGAAGGTCGCGAACGCGCGGTAGCCCGTGACCGTCCCGGGGCTGAGCGATTGCGAAAGATAGACCTCGTCGCCTTTGGCCGAACTGAAGGAGAAGGGCAGGCCACCTTCGCCGTTGAACTGGTACTCGTAGAAGACCCGGTAGCTGAACGCGGTCACGATGGTGCTCGCAGGAATCTGCCACTTGAAAAGATTGTTCTGCGAATCGCTGAGATACCAGCCGCTGATGTTCACGTCTTCGCTCGTTGGGTTGTAAACTTCCACCGCGTCTTCCAGCGGCGGATCGGTGTGCGCGAGGAGTTCGTTGATGACGACGTTGTTGAGCGGCAGGAAGTTGCTCTTGCCCGGCGTCGGAGTGGTCGTGAAAAACACCTTGGTCGCCGCGCCGTCCGGCAAGCGGCCCTGTGACACGCCACTGCTTTGAGTTCCGAAGTTGAGGCTGTCGATCGAGACCAGATTGGAACTGGTCAGCGCCAGGTCCTCGCCCGGATCGGCCCGCAAGGAAAAATTCACATGGTCCGCGCCCAAGATCGTGTTGCCGTCGGCAATGAACAGTTGGAAAGCATCCTGCCCCACGCCGATGTAAGACAGCGCGGGCAATTGGTGCTTGAGCGGAGTGCCAATCGTATCGCTGAGCCAGAACCGGCTGATGTCCACGGGCTGTGCGCCAGGGTTGAAGATTTCAAAGTAATCATCTTCGCCGGCAACCGGGTTGGCCATCCATTCGTTGATGCGCAACGCGTTCGCATTGCCGAGCGTGGCGGCCAGGTTCCCGCTCCCCAACGTGGGAACGGTCAACGTCCAGGTGCCGCTGCCATTGGGAACGCGCCCAATCGAAAAATCCGCCGGCTGCAATCCGTATGTCACCGAACTGCGCAGCCCGTTACCGTCCGCAGTGCTGTCGACCAGATACACGGCGCCGCCATTTGCCTTCAGCGCGAAACCGGTATTGGTGGGCGAAGACGGCAGGTCGCCATCGAAACGCACTTTCAAGAACGACTGCGCGGGCAGGATGGTGCCGGCGGGAAAAATCCAGCGCGCCGGGAGAGAGGGCGTGTCGGTCAGCCTCATGTCGCCGAGGTCCACGGCGTTGGTCGAAGGATTGTAGATTTCCACCCAGTCCGGTTTGCTGCCATCCGGCTCCTCCAGCGAAGCATTGTTGGCCAGCACCTCGTTGATGAGCACGCCGGCGAGCGCGGGGCTATTCGTGACGATCAGCGCCTGCAACTCTGCCCCCATCGCCACGTCCGAACTGTTGGTGGGCGATTGATGCACTTCGACCGCGAAGACGTTGTCTCCCGTGACCAGCATCGAAGGGGGCACGCTGATGAATGCGGAGTACAGGCCGTCGGCGACGGCGCCGTTGAGCGTCGGCGTCAAGAATGTGACCGGGCCCGCGGGCATGTTGAATCGGCTCGACGGAATCTCCACGCCGTTCAAGTAGAACAACGCGCCATCATCGATGATGTGGCGAAATTGCAGTGAAGTGAAACTGGCGCCGGGCGCGACGTTAAAATGCGCGCGGAAATAGAACGTGGGGAAGTTCTGGTTCGTCGGCGTGATGGTGCGCAGCGGCTCCGGCAGCGTCTGCGGACGCGTCGGCGTCAATTGCCCCAGCAAGGCCAGGCCATTCGACCACGCCGCGTCGTTGAAGGTGTTGGTAGTCCAATTCACGCCGTCGAGGTTCGTGCGAATGTGGTAGCTCCACGCGTTGCTGATCGTGACGAGCGTGACCGTGACGGGGGCGGGCGGGACGACCGGACAGGAGTTCGGCAGTCCGGGCGTTGGCACGCCGAGCGTGGTGAATTGAAACCCGCCGTTCGGGCATTTGCCTTGCGCCACCTCCGGCTGTTGCGAGCCATAAATGACGCAATCAATCGCGCTCAGGTCAGTGTTGAACAAACCGATCTCGCCCTGCTCGAGCGCGAGCTGGAAGTTCAGGCGATCGTCGCCATTGCCGTTGCCATCGGCGGTGAACGGAACGTATTCCCCAGCCGCGATAAAGTTCAGCGGATCGATTTGGTTGCGCGTCGGCCAGCCGATCAAGCTGTCGGTGAAATACAACCCCGCGAGCGCCACGGGCAGCGAATTGGGATTATACAATTCGACAAAATCCACTTGCGACTGGCTCGCGGCCAGCCATTCGTTGATGCGCAAGTTCGCCGGGCTGCCGAGTGATTGCAGGATGTTGGCGGCGCCAAACGTTGGCTGCGTGAGCCGCCACTCGCCGCTCGTTCCGATGCGCCCGATGGAAAGATCGGCAAGCTGACGGCCAAATTTCACGGAGTCGAGCAACGCGCCGCCGTTGGCCACGCTGTTGAAGAGGTTCACAGAGTCGCTGTCGGTGGCGAGGCCGAAGCCCAAATGGAAACCAGGCGTGCCGTCCACGTCGTTCGCAAAGACAACGAGATTTGATCCCGGCATCAGCAACGTGTTCGTCGGGAAAGTGAACTTGCTCGGGACATCCGGATCGTCCGTCAGCCGGAACCCGCCGATGTTCACCGTCGCGACGCCTTCGTTGAACAATTCGATCGCGTCCGGGAAAGTCCCGAAATGATTGAGCGCGGCGACATTGCGCGCGAGGACTTCATTCAGCCGCACGGCCGGATGGTTCGTGTTGACGATCCACGAAACAATTGTCGCGTTACTGAAGGACTGGAACACGCCATTGGTCCCCTTCCCGACCACGGCGACGATGTTGGTTCCGATCGGGAGCGACGACAAATTGATCGGCGTCGCGATCGCAGTTTCAACGGAATACGCGGCCCCATTCAGGCTGACTCGATACGAAACGACGTTTGAACCGCCGACGGTCAGGGTCGCATTCCGGAATGGAGTCGGCGAACGCGGCATCCCGCTGATCGTCGCGACCGGTGCGTTTGAGAGCACGAATGGAGGAATCTGGCCCAGCACGGAAACACGGCGTGAAGCCATCCAGCTCTTGATGGAATCGATGACGCTCTGCGGCACGTAGCCATTGAGTGTTTCATCCGCAACGGGATTAAATTGTGCCGCCGAGAAAGTTGTGTTCATCAACTCCAGCAGCGTCTGGTAGTAGATGGGTTGGAATTCAGTCGAGCGCATGAACCGGTCCATCGCGCGCCAAGTTCCTTCGCTATCACCGGAAACCGGGCAGCAGGTGGGGCGAAAGATGTCCGTGGCAGTGCCCGATCCCACCACAAGGATTTGATCGAGATCGTGTGCGGTCAGGATGAAGCGCGGATCCGTTACGCCACGATACATGTAGTAATCATCATTGTTGCCTGTGGGCAGTCCCGACTCGCTGTTGGCCAGGATGTTCATCAGCGCAATGTGGCGCAGCCATTGTTCGGGATTGATCACCTGCCGCACGTTGGCCTCCGTGAAGGCCGCTCCGCTGTTCTCGCCCATGATCGACAGCATGTTGATCAAATCGGTCCAATCGTCCTCGCTCGCGTTGGACTCCTTGCCATAGGTGTTCCGGTACGAATTGGGGTTGGTGCCGCGGTAATCAAAGTTCGGGGGAGGAATATCGCGCACGACTTTGTAAACGTTTCCTTCGCCATCCTGCGGGAAATGATTTTCCGCCCAGTCGCCATCAATCACCTCCACGGCCGCGTAAGAACCAAACATGCTGCCGGCGGCATTCGCGCGGTTGACGTTGTTCACGCGCACCTGCACCGGAATCGTGTTGGCGCTGGCGACGCCGGCCTTTCGGCTCAGGACACTTCCAAGATGTTGGAGATAGACCTGAACCGTATTGAGATTGATTGCACTCACGCCTTTCCACCGATCGTCGCTGCGGAAATTCACGCGGTAATTCATCGGGTTGGCGCTCGTGCGGCTGCCATGTCCCCGGTTGCGAATGCCCGTCAGGTAATGCGTCTCCGCGCCCGACCCATCGATGGAAATGAACGTCGCGTTCATCTGCGAATTGGGGCCCTGCAAATTGCTGTGCGAAGGAATCTGGAGCAGCTCCGCGTTCTCAGCCGCAGTCATGATCACCTTGAAGAGCGGTTGGGCATTGGTGGGCGCGTAAGCCAGATCATCGATTTGGAAAAGTGCGTTGGCCACCTGCCCCGTCGGCCCGGCGCCGTCCCAGGCTGCGATGGCCGCCGCGGGCCAAGTTCGCGTGTGGCTCTGCACATCGGTGGCACTGATGTAATACTCCATCACGGTGTTGTTCGCTTGAACTGGAAGGCGCGCGGTCCAAAGCGTATCGTTGGCGACAGCGTCGCCGTTCAATCCATCATCGTGCATGGCGAGTGTCGTGAACGACGGTGCGCCATCGGCGCGATAGCTCAAATCCACGCTCAGGCCACCGGCCGCTTCGTCCAGCACACGCGCAGTAATAAGCGTCTGATCGGTCGAACGCGGCACGATTGGGAAATGCGTGGCTTCGAGGATCAACGGCGCAATGTCATTCTGATAAATCGAGTTCGCCGCGCCGGGAGTTCCGTTCGTCACCGTGCTCGGCCCCCAATTCTGGCCGCTGTTATTTGAAAGCTCGGGATTGATCAATTCCAGCGAACGGCCGCCGCCATCGTGCGGCTTGAACCAGATCCAGCCACGATGCTGGAAACCGAAAATATTCTCGTTCGACCCGCGCTGGCGCACGGCCCAGTCGCCTTCATCGGCGAACCGCACGCTGTCGGCGCGATTGCCGGACGCGTTATCGAGGTCAATGTCCTCGCCGTTGTTGTTGAGCGTGCCCGTCCAGTTGCCGACGACATTCGTGACGCCGGGATATTTGTTGGTGAACGTGCCGAGGTTCGCGGCCACGACGAGATAACCATTGGCCGGGATCGCCGTGTTCGAGAAAGTGAAGCTGACGCCCGCCGAAAACCTCCAGCCGTTCAGGTTCACCGCGGTGCCGCCTTTGTTGTACAGTTCGATGTATTCCTCAAGCACGTTTTCGGAGGAGGGGTGATACATGATTTCTGAAATCACGACGCCGGAGGCATTCGTGTCGAAGGTGTAGCTCCAGGGCGCGGGCGCGAACGGATTCCCGCTCGCATCCGCGATGCCGTGTCCGCCGGCCCATGTGACCTGGACGACGCCCTGGGCCGGTTGCGCGAATGTGAACGTGTAGGGTCCGGCGCCAGACCCGCCCAGGATGGCAGCGGGCGCAGAATTGATGAGCAGGTCACTCGCATTTACCCCTGCGACCGGCTCGCTGAACGTAACGGCAATCGAAGTGAGCGCCGCGACCGTGGAGTTGGGGACCGGACTAATCATCGTAATCGTCGGCGGCACCACATCGAGCAGCGTGTAATTCCAATTGGCGCCCGCGCTGTTCGTGTTGAAGGCGTGAGACGGTATGAACAAGTCCGAGATGCCGTGCGCCGGGGCCCACGTGATCGGCACCGGCCCGTACGCCGGCTGCGGGAACGTGAACGTGTAATTGCTGCCGGAGCCACTGACGCCCGTCGCGGGCGCACCACTGACGAGTAGGTCGCCCGCGCTCACGCCCGTAACTGCTTTGCTGAAGGTGACCGAAATGCTCGTGAGATTGGTTACGTTGCCAGGGACCGGAGCTTTTGCGAACACCACCGGCGGCGCAACGTTCGTGCTGACGGTCACGTTGACGACGGCAGAGGTTTGCGAAAGTCCGACGTTGTCAGTGGCGATAGCCGCCAGCGCGTAGCTGCCCACCGGAACGTTGTTCGTCGCCAGTGTGAATGGGCTTGCCGCGTCGTCACCGAGTTTCACGCCGTTCACGAAGAACGCGACGTTGGTCACCGAACCATCGACGTCGGACGCGGCGGCGCTGATCGCGATATTTGCCGGCGTTCCAAAAATCGCGCCGTTCACCGGGCCACTAATGGCGACCTGGGGCCGCGCGTTGGTGTCGGCCGTGCGAATGCCAGCGAGTTGAAGTTCGAAACTGATATCGGAACTGGTGGAATTGAGTTGGTGGATCTCCACCGCCAGCAGATTCGTCCCTTCCTGAAGCGCCAATCCTCCATTGTATGTCACCTGATCGATGGCGTTTGGCTCCGCTGCATTGGCCGTCGCCGTTGTATTGAACAAAATGACCGCCGGGAATGTCGGCAGATTTGGCGTCCGATAAATTTCTTCACCATTCAAATACACCACTGCGGCGTCATCACGAATCATTCGAAACGACGCGTTGGTGAAGGCGGCCGCGTTCGTGACCAAGAAGAACTTTCGGAAATAGGTGGTGATGTACTTGTCCGTGGCCAGCGGATTGAAGGGACCGAGATCGGGGTTGTCCTGCACCTGAGTGAACTCGTCGCCGTCGCCGTAGCCCAGTTGCGCCTGGCCACTCAACCACGACGAATCGTTGAAAGAATTGGATCGCCAGCTCGTCCCCGCGTTGGCCCCCGTATCGAGATACTTCCACACGTTGCTGTAACCGATGAAGATGTTCGTCACCGCCGTGCTCGGTACGGACACCGTCACGTTGACTGGCAATGATGTACTGCTCAGGCCGGTGTTGTCTCTGGCGGTCGCGGTGAGGATGTAGCCGCCCACCGAAACGTTCTGCCAATTATAGTTGTATGGTCCGGCATTCGTTTGCCAGAGGAGCGAGCCATTCTGGTAGAACGAAACATTCGTGACGGTGCCATCGCCGTCCGTCGCGCTCACGGTGATATTAATGTTCGCGGGCGTGATGAAACCCGTGCCATCGGATGGGGAGGTGATGCTGACGGCAGGGGGGGTTGGACCCGTGGGAAAAGACCCGCGCTGGCCCTGCAATGCGAAATCGAAACTGATGTCGCTGCTGGTGTTGGTGTTTTGGTGGATCTCGACAGCGATAACATTGGTGCCGACGACGAGAAGCGAGGGCGAGATGTTGCTGACGGCCGCGGGCGGGTTCTCGACCGAGCCCAGCGCCAGGGTGGCGTTCACAATCGGGCCCGTTTGAAGGTTGATGCGAAAGGCCTCGACGCCGTTGAGATAAATGACGGCTGCGTCATCGTACGTCAAAGTAGCAACAAGGTTCGTGAACTCCGATGGATTCAGGACTGTGAAAGCGCGGCGGAAATAAGTGGTAATGTAGCGGTCCGTGTCGTTGACGTTATAGCCCGGCGTGGGGTTGTCCTCGACGATGGTGGCTTCGTCGGCGGGCACATCACCATAGCCGAGTTGCGCAGGCCCGTTCGACCACGCGCTGTCATTAAACAAACGCGCGGACCAATTCGTGCCGAGGTCGATGCCCTTATCGTGGTAACGCCAGTTCGAACCCAGCGCGATGAGCGGGCTCGCATTCGTGAGGAACGGAAATACTCCCATGTCTGTAATCGTGCCGTCCACGTCGAGCGGTGAAGTGGGGTTCCCCGCGTTGATGGCGGGCGAAGTGATTTGCAGGCGCCAGTTTTTCGCGGCGGCGTTTACGAAAAGCGGATCGGCCTGGATGTTTCCCGTCCCGGCCCACGGCTCCGAAATGTCGCTGTAACGAATTGTGAAATTCGTGGGAGCGAAATCCGACTGCACGGCATCGGCCCCCCAAATGACTGAGTTGGTGATGCGGTAATCAACAATCGGTCCCACCGCGTTGGCCTTGAACTGCGCCAGCACGTTGGTCAGGTTGCCGGTGATGGTGCTGTTATTAATATTGATCCGCACCGACGCCGGCGGCGCCGCGCACTTGGCCGATACGCCCACCGTGCTGTCCACAATCAGGCAGCGGCGTATGTCCACCGAGCCGTCAAAGGCGCTGATGGCCTTGGCGTCTTCGACGATGCTGGCCCAGTCGCGGAGGATGCAACCCTCCACGCTGATGACGGAGCCGAGCGTGTCGATGCCGTCGTCGTCGCCAGAAGCAAACACCGAATCAACCAGCTTGATCGTCTGACCGATCTGCTGGTCGTGGAGATAAATGCCGTCCGCGTCATCCGGCCCGCGAGTGTCCATGACGTAGCTGTTGGTGAAAAGAAGGGCCGTGCCCTGGATTTCCGGCCCCATGCGCACGCGCTGAAAAAGACAATCGTTGAACGAAAGCGTGGAGTTGTTCGCGAACATCACCTTCCCCGGCGTGCCGTAGCCCGCCACCGACGGCGACGGCTCACACAGGTCGCTGATCGTGCAACTCTCGAACGTGAGCGTCGTGCCATCCGGCCGAATGGCCGGCGCCTGCCCGGTGTGGCCTTCGCCCGGCGCACGGCCGGCGCGATGAATGAACGTGTGCCGATAGAGCGACGCCTGCGATGAGTTATGGCGAATCTGTCCCCAACGATTGGTCAGGAACACGTTCGAGCAAGTAATCGTCACCGGATGCAATTCCGTCCCGAGCGATTGAATGGAAGCGTTCGCGTTCACGATGATGTCCGCTCCGCCCGTCCCCGTATTCGTGCCACTGAGCACCACGACCGTGTTCGACTGAATGGTCAGCGTGCAGTTCGTGACCACGAGATCATTGGTCACGTAAACGAGTCCCGACCAGGTGGTGTTGTTGCTCAACGTGCCCCCCACTCGCGTTATTCCCGAACCGGCGAGCGTGCGCAACGCGCGCGTCACCGACAAACCGCCGGCGGAGGCGGTGAGATTAAAATTGCCCGCGCCTGAAAACGTGACGAGCACGCTGCCCACACCATTCCGCATGGCGACGAGGTTCGTGGAAAGCGTGACGCCGGCGTCTGCCGAGAGTGTGGCCACCGAATCCCAGTTTTCACGATCGCGCGAACCATCCGGCGCGTAGCCCTCCACGCGCACCAACACGGGCAGCCCGGGGACATAATTATTCTGCGTCAGCATCCGCAAACTCGCGGGCGCCGCAGATGACAACGAGGCAGCGGCGCACATAACGCCCAAAACAATGGCTAAACGGCTTTGCTTCATAGTTGAATCGGGACACCCGAACCAATGCATGTTCCACGGCGACATTTGTTTGCGGGTATTCCAGACAACGTGACAGTTTTGTGACCGCAACGCAACTTTTCCGTCGCGGCCGGCGGCAAACTGGCGAGCGCGGCAAAACAATCCAATGGCGCGCAGGCGCAGGGCTCGCAGGCGTATTAGAGTGATTGCCCAAGTCATTTCCAATCCGGGGCAGTGGGTTCGGCGCATCGCGCCACACGGGCAGAGAATGGGAGTGCGGCCGCACTTGGTTGGGAGCACACGCCCGCGTGTGGTGATGGGCGTCCCGCCCATCACCTCCCGAGCACGAGAAAAAAGGACGCGCGAAGTGGACCAACGCGCGCCGAAGTGTTCGGCGGGAGGCCGAACACCGCACGCGAGACGCGTGCGCTCCCCGGTTGCTCCCAACGGGGACTTCTCCCGGAACGGAAATTACCTTTGGCAATCACTATAGCCGCCGCGCAATTCACCTCGGTTCCGAACGTGAAGTAGGGCACGGCGTTCCCGCCACCTGGAGCGCCGATTTGGAAATCGGCGCTCCGGGGCGTGCTTGAGGGCTGGGAATCTATCCGGAAATTATTTTTGGCGGTCGGTCTACACCCTCAGCCAGCCACGGAACGCCCTGGCGGCATAGTAAGACTGCGCCCCGTTGTGACCCACGAAGATGCGGCCGTAGCGGCGATCACAATAGAGCGCGCCGCCGAGTTCTCGGATATCAGCAGGTGTTTTCACCCAGCTCGACGTCTTCGCATCGAACTCTCCCAGCTTTTGCAGTTCCAGATATTGTTCTTCCGTCAGGAGCTCAATGCCCATGGCCGCGGCCATATCCATCGCGGTATTTTTCGGTCTGTGTTCTTTGCGCGATTCCCATCCTTCGCGGTCGTAACAAACGCTGACGCGGCCTTTGGGAGTTTCCGCGGAACAATCAAAGAAAATGTATTCGCCCGTTTTCTTGTCGTGACCCACCACATCCGGTTCGCCGCCGGTCGTTTCCATTTCATGGAGCGACCACAGTTTTTCGGGATTTGTTTCGAGCCTTGCCTGGACCTTGGCCCATTCCAGTCCCTTGTGGCGGTTCAGGTTTTTCTCAAACCGCGCCTTCAATGTGCCGAGAAGTTCCTGCCGTTGTTTTGGAGACAACTCCTTTTTGCTGCTCTTGCTGTTGTTCATAATTTTGACGGCCGCCCGTGCAGGCCGCCCGGAGTGATGAGATGGCAACCTTGGATGAGTTTCAAGTTTGGAGCAAGGATGCGCCGCAGTTGAACCATCACTGTTTCTTCCAACCCATGGGCAACGAGCCAGCCGAACACGCCCATGGCGTCACGTCATCGTGGATGACAGCCCGAAGGAACGACAATATCGGGACTATGCCGCCCTTATGGAGGGCGCATGTTTAAGCCGGGTCTATGGCGTCTCCTGAAGCATCGGGCGACGGATCAATAGAAATAGAGATAGAGGGTGAGGAGTCGGCCACAACCATTGCGACGTGTTGGGAATCCACAAGGACAACGACGTCGGGAAAATGCTTTAAGAAATCGGTAAACGTATCGAAGTTAAGGCCCCGTTCGTCGAAAGCCGGGTCCAGGCGCTTCATGAGACTCTTGAGTCCCGACTTCAATACGTGGTTTTCGCCGTTGCGATCAACCAGTTGCCGTAATCCTTTGGCCAGGACCGCTCGCGCCGTGTCCAGAGTGTTGGTCTTCGGCTGTGCGGTTTCTTGGGAGGTATTTTGGGGTGGACCTTCGAAAGGAACTGCTTTTGGAGGCGGAGCGGGCGCGTCGGCCAGCTTGCGCAACGCATCATATTGCTTGAATTCATTGCAACTGAACTGCCAATAGCGATTCGACTCGGGCAGCCCGACGCCTATGATCGTCCGTCCAGACTGTTTAACCTTTTGGGCCAGGCTTACAAAATCTGTATCGTTGGAAATGATGATGACGTGCGTAATGTGGGGATGTTGTTGGATGTCCGTGAGAGCATCGAGCGCCAGGGATATATCCGCGCCGTTTTTCGCATTCCAACCTCTCGGGAAGATCTGGATCAAATCCATTCCAGCCGTATTCAATCGTTCCTGATACTTGCCGAAAAACTGCCAGTTACAGTAAGCCCGGTGAACCACCACGTCACCAATGGAGGCGGCGTAGTCAATAACCGGCTCTATCTCCACCAGGACTTCCTGCGGTTTATAACGAATCCGCACGTAATCCTCCCGTCCGTACTTTTTATCATTTAGGGATGCATGGATGTTCTCGAAATCCCAGTAGATCGCGACTTTGGCATTTTCCGTGGAGTTGGGCATAAGGGGTTAGAGGGATTAGATCTGAGGGGCTGACTGTCGATATACGACAATGCGCGCACGACCCCGTGCACAGTTGATTTCACTTCAGCCTTTGCTTTCAACGTTCCGATGAAATCCGACTTCCGAATTTCTGTGAAGGATTATTCGCCCAACCGCCTGGCAAGGGGCAGGTGTCATTCCGAACGGCGGCGCTGAGCGTCAGCCCGACCATTCCTCCACAAACCGGATCTTCGATTGCGCTCAAGATGCGCCGCAATTCGCTTTGCAACGGGGCGGAATTGAGCGACTCTCCCGGTATGAGAGCCTTTCTTCCTTTAGCCGTTCTGGGCCTCTCTTGCGTGGTGAGTTCCATCTCCGCGCAGAGCCCCGCATCAGCGTCGCCAGTGGTGGCCGATATTTTGAAGATGTCGCAAGCCAAGGTGAACGAGGACGTGATCGTGAGCTACGTGCAAAAGGCTCCGCTCAAAAACGTGAGCAGCGGGGATCTGTTGATGCTCCACACCAATGGAGTTTCTTCGCGCGTATTGCTCGCGCTGCTGGGTGCTTCGCCGGCGACGGACGCAACGCCCACCGAAGTGCCGCCATCGGTCTCTCCACAAACTCCAGTCCAGGCGGACGCGCAGAATCCGGCAGAAGTGGAAGCGCCGCTCAATTACGTCGAAGCCCCGGTCGTCACGGCCCCGGTTTATGTGGGACCTGGAAGTGTTTATTACTACGATGATGATTGGTGGGGGCTGAGTTGGGGTTGGGGTTACGCGGGTTGGTACGGCTGCTATCCGTGGTGGGGCTACGGTTGGTATCCCTTCGGTTATTATGCATTTTACGACCATCATGACCACCACCACCATCATGACGGGCATGACGGCCATCACGGACACGGTGGGAATGGTGGCGGTGGACACGGTGGACAGTCTGCGGTCACTCAGGGTGAGCGGCGTTCCACAACTGCAGGCGCGAGTGGAAGCGCGAACAGCGGAGTGGCGGCCTCTCGCGGGAGCCGCGCCGATTCCGGGGCCACAGCGGGCAGACAACAAACGGCGGCCAATCGTGCGGGCACAAGCAGCGGATCTGGAAGTCTCTTCAATCGCAACGCAGGGAACACCCAGCCTGGCACCAGCAGAGCCGCGGCGTCTCCGAATGGCAACACGGTCGCAAGGTCCACAACCCCGGCGGCGAACGGGCGCGCGACCACCGCGGGAGTTGGACAAAATGGCGCGCGTCCTGGCGTCACACCGTCAGGTGGAGTTAACCGTTCCGTAGTGTCTCCTGGCACCGGGAAGCATCCGTCAACGATGGCGGGGAGCAGCTATGCTTCGCCGACACGTTCGGCTCCATCCGGTTACCAGGGCGGCGGACAAAGAGCTTCAGGAAGCTACTCAGGCAATGGCCCAGGTTATTCAACTGCGGGAAGCTATTCGGCACCTTCTTCGGTGGGAAGTTATTCGGGAGGCAGGAGTTCAGGCGGTTCTTTTATGGGCGGGTATTCGGGCGGCGGCAGTTCACGCGGGTTTTCCGGCGGCGGTGGGGGATTCAGTGGTGGCGGTGGACGCAGCAGCGGTGGCGGTGGCGGCGGTGGCGGACGGAGATAACTGGCCGAGAAGACGACACCGCAGCGCTTGGCGCAAAAATTACGCTGGCTTTCCCACGACCTTCCGACGAGCGGCCAAAGCAAATCCACTATTCTGCCGTGACCTTCAAACGGACGAAACGCTGTCCCGCCGCGCCAGTGGGAACGGCGGCTTGCATCGTGAGATTGGTGCCGTTGTCTCCAATGACCTGCTGCGTGACGCCGGCGCTGCTCCAGGAACCGGGACCAAGGGTGTTGCTCCATTCCACGGCGTAGGCCACGTCGCTAACCACCCGGGGGCGAGTAAAAGTGTAGATGAGGAGCGCGCCTTGCACCCTGAAATTCCAAGCCGGGGAGTCGGGCTGTTTCGGGTTCATGCCGAGGGCGTGTTCGAGCTGATTGTTCCAACCGTCGCCGTCGAAGTCCGCCTGGGGCGCCGCGGTCGGGCCGTTGGTATTGGAAACGCCGGCACCCGCCATGTATTCGGCGAAGCTGCCGGCAATCGGTTTCGCGTGATAGGTAATGGTGAGCGTGGCGGGCGTGCCGCCGGATTTGTCGAACGACTCGGCGACGCGTTTTCCGGCGCCACTGATGATGAAGACCAGCGGATTGGTGCTGACCCAACTCGGACGCGCGACGACTTCGGAAACCAGCGCGGCCAGATCCGGCGTGCGTTGCGCGGCGGCGCGTTCGCCGACGGTGTTCCACGGCGGCGGCGTCCAGATGACAGAGTTAATGGTGAGCGGGCGCGAAGTCAGATCGTTCGCGTTGGTGGTGAAGACAGGGGCGTTGCCGGAGCGATGGGCGTGAATGCTGAGCGTCGTGGGTTCGCTGTTGGTTTCGTCGGTTGAGAATTGAACCTGCGCGCTGAGGATCTCCGCGCCCACCGGAAGCTGGAGATTCTCAAAGCGCAGCCCAATGGCCTGGTCGCCCGTGCCATTGGCTTCATCGCGGACCAGTTCCAGGTCTGTGCTCGTGAGAGCCATCGTTCCATTGGCGGCTTGTTCCACGTCCTTGTCGCTGCCGGCAATGTTCACGATGTTGGTGAGCAACGGCGCAGGCATTTTGTACGTGACCGCCAGCCGCGGTGGAGTGTCGCTGGCATCGTCGAAGGAATCGGCGGTGCGATGGCCGGTGCCGGTGATGAGAAAGGCCATCGCGCTGGTGTTGGTCCAGCCGGGGCGCGAAACGATTTCCTGCACGAGCGGGCTCAGGTCCGGCGTGCGCTGGAGAGCGTTAGACTGGCCCACAGTGAGCCAGGGAGCCGGCTGCCACAACACGCTGGTGCTGGCGACGACACGGCCGCTGAGATTGTTGCTGTCGAAGCGCGAGGCGTAATCGGTGGCTTCCACGCGGATGGCGAGGACTGTCGGCTCGCTGTTGGTTTCGTTGGCGGTGAACTGGATGTTGGCGCTCGTGATAAGGGCGCCCCGCGGCACGGGGACATGGAATCGGAGGCCGACGATTTGGTTGCTCGCCCCCGTGCTGTCATCCTGGACAAGTTCGAGATCGGTGCTGGTGAGATTTACGACTCCGCTGGCGGATTCCTCGGCATCGTCCGCGCCCTTGGAGATGGGCACGACGACGTCGCCTTCCGTCGCCCCGCCAATCACGAGCGTGCTGGCCAGTGTGGCCATCGTGCCATTGAATGAATCGCGATCCACGTTGCCCGCGATGCCCGGGATGGAGCCGGAGGAAGTGTACTGCCACACATCCCACGTGCCCCAAATGTTGTTGCCGCTGCAAACGCTCCACGGGGTGCCGGTCTGCGGATCCTGGCCGTTGTAGTTCGCGATCCAAGGTATCCACTGGGCGCAGGAACTGTCGAAATAGTTCGCGTGGCAGGCGCTCACATAAATGACGGGCGTGACAGCGAGGCCCGCCGCAGCGGCGTTGGCGACCACCGTGTTGCACCATTGGTTGATCCACGCTGCCAGCGCCGCCGGAGTGTAGCCGGCCGGGGACGCTTCGACATCCAGCATCGGCATGAGGCTCTTGCCGTCACCCTGAATGTAGTTCTTCGCGAAGTTCCAATAATAATTCGCCTCCGCCGTGGCGCCCGCGGTGCCGGTATGCAAATCGTATCGCGCGTAATGGTACGCTCCCATGAGCACGCCGGCGGCCTTGCCATTGTTTTGATTGCCGACGAAATACGCGTCCTGATAACCGGTCCCCTCCGTGGCCTTGGCCCACGCAAAAGAAATGCCGGCGCCAGCCACGCTCGACCAGGTGATGTTTCCCTGGTAGCTGGAGACATCAATCCCCAACGGACGCGCCGCCATCGCACTGGGGAGAGATGCAACTCCCCAGAAAAAGACCACGGTCAGGCGGAGCCAAATCTGTGGGTTCATTTGCACCCAAGTCTATCCCGGCACGCTCAGGAGGAAAACACCTTTCACCTGGTTTGATGAGATGCTTCCGTCAGTGGCTGAGACAGGGCGATGCGCGCCTGCTCATGGGCGCGAGTCGTCCAGTGTCAAGCGGCGGTTCCAGAGTAATTGCCAAAACTCATGATGCAATTCGTCGCGCAATGGTTTGTCGCAGAGAAAAGGCCGCCGGTCTATTGCGGAGAAGACCGTGGACAGGAGAAGTGGCGATGAAAGCAACTCATTCAACAGAGCGGGAGAAAATCGGTTCGAACAGTGGAGACAAGATCCTTGCACCTTCAATAGTCAGATGATTCCCATCCGAATAAAGGATCTGGCCGTTCTTCACCACTCCATAGATGCCATTGTCGTTCAGAAAGTAGGCGGACGGATCAAGGACGATTGCACCCGTGCGAGTGCTCTGTTCAAAAGCCTGATTGAACTCACGGTTCGACATCTGAATTTGTTGCTTCGAAAGGCCCAGCTCCGCAAGGCTGCCATTGCGCATGGTGGTAAGTGCGGCAAACCTTGGAACATTAAAGCCCTGATCCGGGACATCTTTGACCAAATAAACGTTGGCTCCCAAAGCCATGATGGCGCGGACCGTTGAGACCAAGCCTGTCTTGATCGAATCAGACGGTGGATACCAATCCCAATAGGCCGCGAGAATAACGTTCTTGACCTTCCTTTGAGCTATGAAATCGAGCACAGCCTTGTTGAAGGCATCGGAATCCTTTTTGAGACCGACGCTCTTCGAGCTGACATCTAATACCGGTGCAGTCGCGGAACGTGTTGCCTGGATTCCACGACGGGCGTGGCGGCGACAAAGTTCGTCGATCACTGGAGTCAACGACATGGCATGGCTATCTCCCCAAATTAATACGGTGATGGGCTGGTCGGTTTTCTGTAAACCGAGTTCAACGAACTGGCCGGCCAGGGCTTGCTCCAGGGTTATCTCGTTCAAAAAGGCGCGGTGATCTCGGCTGGCGGCGTAGCGTCGAGCGTTCTCGGGAATCCGTGAGGGAAGACCGTCGTGACGACAAACAAACCACCCGAATGCCAGCAGTATCGCCGTAGAAGCTCCCGCGAACGCGAACACTTGTGGACGGCTCCGCAGCACAAGTTTTTTGCGGACCGGTGTTTCGACGTATTTCCAGGAAAGAACAGCCAGAGCGGCGCTGGCCGTAAGTAAAGTAAGGCGCAAGCCCAGGCTTTGGCTGTTTATTGACAGGTATTTTGAGAAGATCAGCGCCGGCCAGTGCCACAGATAGAGGGAATAGGAAATGAGGCCGATGAAAACGAGCGGTCTCAGGGCGAGCAGCCTATGTGCGAATGTCGTCTTTTCCTGGCTGAAAAAAATAATCAACGCAGTGCCCAGACACGGAGGCACTGCTGCCCAACCTGGAAACCGGGTCTCACGCGTATACCGGAATATGGAATAAAGAATCAGGCCGAGGCCGAGTAAACCAAGCGTTTCGTTTAACCACCGTTGCGGTAAGCGCCTTCTCGGAATGGCAGCGAGGTAGGCACCCATCATCAGTTCCCAGGCTCGTGTCGGCAGCAGATAAAAGGTTGCTCTCGGGTGGGGGTAACTGCCCCACACGCATAAAGCGAATGAACAAAGGCCAAGCCAGAAGATAGTTTGCGCGATTGAAAGGTTTTTATTCCTCGCCAAACAAACCAGCAGCAGCGGAAAAAGAACGTAAAACTGTTCTTCCACGGCCAACGACCAGGTGTGGAGCAGCGGCTTCGTATCGACGTCAGGATCAAAGTAACTGAACTGCTTCCAGAAAAAGATATTGGACGCTAAGAACACCTGCGCCAATACGGATTTGCCAACGATCTTAAAATCTTCAGGCAAATAGAAAAACCATCCGCCAATAAGGGTGGCGCAGACGACCACAAACAGCGCCGGAACAATTCGCCGAATCCGTCGTTCCCAAAAGGCAACCAAACTGATCCTCCCTTCACCCATTTCTTTCAAAAGGAGGGACGTAATCAAAAACCCCGAAATGACAAAGAAGATGTCGACCCCGACAAAACCGCCGCTGCAACCCAGGCCAGCATGGTAGAGAATTACCGACAACACGGCGAACGCCCTTAATCCATCTATGTCGGGACGATATAGGGAGTGCGCGTGATTCACACCTTCGCGCCCCTCTCCACGAACTCCTTCGACTTTTCTTCCAGGCCGCGTTTGACGGATTCTTCTTCGCTCACCCCTCGTTCGGCGGCGTATTTGCGAACGTCTTCGGTGGTTTTCATTTGTCGCCTTCTTCCCGGAGTGCTTCCAGTTCGGCGATGGATTCCAAATCCTTGGGCCGGCCGGCGGCACGTTTCAATTTAATGAGAGTGGGCAAGTCAACGCATTTGAACTTCACGCCGAATGCTTCTACTTCCAACGTGTGCGGCAGCAAATCGCGATAGCCACCGCCACCGACCACTTCACCCAGCAGATCCAGGTCGCCGAGACTCGTCGTGAGCGTGAAGTTCAGGCCATTGCGCATGGTGGGCAGGTCGAGCTTGAAAGGGAGGCCGGGCGGCGCACCGCGCAGGTAGGGATGATGCGGCCGCAGAAAAGCCACCAGGCGTTCCAGGTTCTCTTTGCTGCGATCGTAAACGACGTCCGTGTCGAAGGTGACGCGGGCCGAGCCGTGAAGAATCGCCGCTTTGCCACCGATCAGGATGAAATCAACCTTCGCCGCAACGAGCGGCGGAATGATTTGCTCCAGATCAAGGCTCATCCCTATTTTTTCTCGCGCATCGCTTTTCCAGCGCGGCGGAGTTCTTCCACCATCGATAATGCGCCCGCGTGTTTTTGCGCGCGCTGCTGAAAGGTAAGTTTCAAATTCTCGCGCAGGAGCGTGCGGTCCACGTCACGCATGTAAACTTCCACCACGGGGTCACGGTAGGTTTCGGTTTTCATGCTGGCCTCACGCTATCAAATTCACATCTTCGCGTAAACCTCCGCGCCTTTTTCCACGGACTCCTGCGACTTTTCTCCCATTCCCTTTTCAGCGCTTCATCCTCGGCGATGCCTCGTTCGGCGGCGTATTTATGGATGTATCGGAGGATTTTCATTTGTCCCGCTCCGGGTTGTAAACGACATGCACATCGAACGTAAGCCGGGCTGAACCGACGATATTAGCCGCCACTCCGCCAATCAATATGAATTCGACCTCGCCGTTGCAACGGGAGCAGTTTGCCGAATGGCGCGCTCATCGCTTTTTCGCGAGAGGCGCACGTTGTCCGGCCCGGCGCAATTCCGCGGCGAAGGCACTGAAGCTAACGAGTTTCGCGTGTGTCCCTTCTTCCTCATGCATCGATGAACTTTCGCACTGCTTCGGTATCATGCGGCGAAGAAATGGTGAGTCGTTTTGCAGGAAGCCTTCGGCTGTCGCAAATGGCGCGCAACGGGCTCCCAACCGTGCCCGAACGACCTCTGATCGCGTGAAGACGTGCTGTGATCGCGCGCAAATGACTCGCGATTGCGTGAGAACAGTTTGTGATCTACCGCGATCGCGCCGAGATCGCATGAGAACGTTTCCTATTCGAATGCGATCAGAAGCTATTCTCGTGCGTTTGATTCGTAAACGCGCGCGACCAGAAGCTGAATGCACGCGATTACAATGTGTTCGCATCACCTTCTTGGACAATTCAGACCAGAATTGGGACAAGAACGGCCTTCGACGCCGCGATTCCCTCGAAAAGGAGTGAGTTTGGAAAGCGGCAGTTTTGCGCTACCGAATCACGGCAGGGCGGACCTGCCGGTCCGCCGCGCTTCCTTCTCAATCTCACTGGCCCGGTGCTTCGCCGGTTTCATCCAAACCTTTGAGCAACGTCTGAAGTTCCTTCCGCCGCGGCTCGAGTTGCTTGCGCACGGCGAACTGGTTCAGCCAATAAATGAACCAGCCGATCAGCAGAAAGAACGCGGCGAACACCCCAAATCCCGCAATCGCGCCCACTGTGCTGCGATGCTGGGCCAGACTCCATGAAAGGTGCGCCAGCCAAATCATTACCGCGACACCCGGCGGCAGCAGATACCACCAGAACACATTTCGCAGCAGCCAGATTTGATGTTCCACCTGCGCGAGCGAACGCTCCACGCTGCGGCGCAAATCATCTCCGGGCGCGGGCAACCGCTCTCGCTGACGTTTGCGGTCGACGAGCATGAAGCCCGCAATCCACAACAACGTGGGAATCGTCAGATACCACGTCCAGAGCGACGACAGCTTGACGCCCATAACGATCCACACCGGCACCATCAGCAGTGCCACGAACACCTCGCGGAAGTCGCGGGCGTAAATCATCGCCTCGAACTGCTTCTCGTTCCGCCGCACTTCGTTCAACACCAAAGCGGTGTCGAGCGTCAGCCGCTTTGGTGACGTTTGCGATTGCCAGGCTTGTTTCAGTTCATCGTCCATGCGACACCGCCTTCATCAAGTCACCCAAAGTTTTGCGGGCGCGATTCAACTTCACACCCACGTTCGTTTCGGAAATTCCCAACACCTCGGCCATCTCGCGATAGCTCAGGTCATCGAGGTAAAGCAGCACCAGTGCGGCATCCACCTTCGGCAAGCGCCGAATGGACGCGTAAAGATTCGTCACCAACTCCTCGCGTTCGCGTTGAATGGGATCGTCCGGCTCGGGGAGTTCTTCGATGGCGGGCAACGGAACGTGCGTGGCGAAACGTTTTTTCTCCACGCGATGCCACGCCAGGGCTGTGTGCAGCGCGACGCGATAAATCCACGTCGATTCCTTCGCCTTACCTTCGAAACGCGGGAGCGAACGCCACAGTTGCAACAAAATCTCCTGCACGAGATCGGCGCGGTCGGCATCGCTCGGGGCAAACGCGTTGGCCACCTTGAAGACCAACCCGCTGTGCTGCTCAAGCCAGCGCTTGAACAACACCTCACGACTCGCATCGTCCTGCCAAATCATCTCGCCCTAATAGTGACGAGCGATGTCGTTTTCTTACAACGAATTGGCAAGTGAGCGAGAAAACTGCCACGCCGCCCAAAATGCCGCCGGACGATAAATTTCGCCAAACGGGAGAAACAGGAATCGATTCGAGTGTGGGGACCGCGGACGTTGCTGCGGCTCACAGAGCCGCGCTCCGGACCGCGGGTCTGCGACCGCAGCAACGTGAATCAACCCGATAGCTTAAGAACTGCAAACTCGTCTCGAAACCGCGCACTGCTCCAAGGCCAATCCTTCGGGTTCAACATCAGTTTCGCTTTGGCCGGATTGTTCTCAATGCAACGAATCGTCTTTCGCTCATGCTCCGAATCGCGCATGTAGGTATCGAAGTAATCTTCTGCCCAAAACGCTCCGCGCTTGCCGAGCAGCCGATTCGCAAGTCGCGCCGTGTGCTTTTTCCACGCACCCACCGTTTCGGACATCGAAGCACTTCCCACCTTAAACAAGACGTGAACGTGATTTGGCATAGCGCACCAAACGCGCAATTCGTATCGCAGCGCTGGATCGCGGGTCTGTGAGCCGCAGCACTCGTCGTTCGGAGCGCGGGTCTGTGACCCGCAGCACCCCGAAAAGTTCAGAAAATTCTCCTCTACGAGTTTGGCAATCTCGGGCTTTCGCAAATGACACTCACCACGCCCGCGGTCTAGATATGCCTCCAGTTCGATGCGACGCTCGCGGTCATCCTCAATCCGCCAGAGATGCTCCCATTCCGAGCGCAACGATTCTGGAAACGTATCGACGAGGCGAAACGTGACGAACTGTGTCAGTCCCGGTTCATCGCGATGCGGCAGATACCCACGCTCGTGCCATCCACGAAACCCGCGCTTCGCGTCCTCAATTTTTTGACGGGACGACCACTGCCGTTTGTCTGCAACGAGATCGCGCACACCGGGATTGTGCGGCGGCCCGGGACGACGAAATTTGGGCGGCAGGCTCACGCCGCACATTGAGCCGAAGTCGCTCCCGCCACGCAAGCTTCCCGGAGCGCGGGTCTATGACCCGCAGCAGCTTCGCCAGCCGGGCGCGCGGGAATGAATTCGAGCGTGTGGAACTGCGGGCGTTGCTGCGGCTCACAGAGCCGCGCTCCGGACCGCGCCTCTGCGATGCGCAGCGGCTCTCGCCTCTTCTCGTTCGAGACGTTTCAAGCGGCCTGCGAAACCAGACTTTGTTCCGTCTTTTAAGCCGCGGCTCATCGCATCGAGGCAAACTGCTTTCGCTCTGTCGTATCGCTCCACTCGGCGAAAGAACAAACTCGCTGCTTGCCAGATGCTTCCAGCATCGGGAAACAGTTTCATTCCCTCCTCGTAAATTTTTGCCGTCTGCTGGACGAGCGCCTCACCAGTAAGGCCACACCTGACGGAAAACCAATGGGCAAAGTTCGTGAAGAACTGGGGCTGTAAGTGAAAGTGACGAAAGAAGTCGATGCCATACTGAGAGTCGGGAAATTCCGCAAAAATCAGGTCTGGATACCAGTGCGTCCATTGCGGTGGCATAACGCGGAACTGCTTGAACCGCTGCCGGAGTTCGGCTCGTGCGGTGATGTGGACGGCGGCGGCATCCCAATCGCTATCTTGCTTTGCCGCTTTTGTCTTGGTTTCAAGATGACCGTCCTCCGCAATCACCAACTGCCTCTCAGCGGCTTCTTCAGCCGCTTGCTCCTGCCGAAGTTCTTCGATTTCTTTTTGCCGCGCATTCCACAGGTCCCAATCGCGATTGCTCCGATACAGGACGGTATGATCGTCTCCTGTAGCGCTCCAAACACAGAAGCCATCGAGGAAGGAGAGAAAATCTAACCGCAGTCGAATGACGAACGCCGTCCCCGTAGTTCTAATCGGTTCAACGCCTTCTCTAATCTTTTCAGAATAAGCAGCGTGAAAGCTGCGAATCTCGTCGTCGCCCAAGTTGGTTGTCCAGCGATAGGGAACGCCGAGGACGACAACTTGTTTGCGCAGATTCATTTTGCCGACTCACGCCTTCGCGTAAACCTCCGCGCCCTTGTCCACGAACTCCTTCGACTTCTCTTCCATCCCCTTCTTCAGCGCGTCTTCCTCGGCGATGCCTTGTTCGGCGGCGTATTTGCGGACGTCTTCGGTGATCTTCATCGAGCAAAAGTGCGGGCCGCACATGGAGCAGAAGTGCGCGGTCTTCGCGCCTTCCTGCGGCAGGGTTTCGTCGTGGAACTCGCGCGCGGTGACGGGGTCGAGGCTGAGGTTGAATTGATCTTCCCAGCGGAACTCGAAGCGCGCCTTGCTCAACGCGTTGTCGCGGTATTGCGCGCCGGGATGGCCCTTCGCCAGGTCGGCGGCGTGGGCGGCGATTTTGTAGGCGATCACGCCGTCTTTCACGTCTTTCTTGTTCGGCAGGCCAAGGTGTTCCTTGGGCGTGACGTAGCAGAGCATCGCGCAGCCATACCAGCCGATCATCGCCGCGCCGATGCCGCTGGTGATGTGATCGTAGCCGGGCGCGATGTCGGTGGTGAGCGGTCCGAGCGTGTAGAACGGCGCTTCGCCGCACCACTCGAGTTGCTTGGCCATGTTTTCCTCGATCATATGCATGGGCACGTGGCCCGGGCCTTCGTTCATGACTTGCACGCCCTTGGCCCACGCGCGTCGGGTGAGTTCGCCCTGCACTTCGAGTTCGCCGAATTGCGCCTGGTCGTTGGCGTCGGCAATCGAGCCGGGACGTAGTCCATCGCCGATGCTGAACGCGACGTCGTAGGCGGCCATGATGTCGCAGATGTCGTCCCAGTGGGTGTAGAGGAAATTTTCCTGGTGATGCGCGAGACACCATTTGGCCATGATGCTGCCGCCGCGCGAAACAATTCCCGTCATGCGATTGGCCGTGAGCGGCACGAAGCGCAGCAACACGCCGGCGTGAATGGTGAAGTAATCCACGCCCTGCTCGGCCTGTTCGATGAGAGTGTCGCGGAAGAGTTCCCAGGTGAGGTCTTCGGCCTTGCCGCCGACTTTTTCGAGCGCCTGATAAATCGGCACAGTGCCGATGGGCACGGGGGAGTTGCGGAGAATCCATTCGCGCGTGGCGTGGATGTTCTTGCCGGTGGAAAGGTCCATGACGGTGTCCGCGCCCCACTTGGTGGCCCACCGCATCTTCTCGACTTCCTCCTCGATGCTCGACGCGACGGCGCTGTTGCCGATGTTGGCGTTGATCTTCACGAGGAAGTTGCGCCCGATGATCATCGGCTCGGATTCGGGGTGATTGATGTTGTTGGGGATGATGGCGCGGCCGGCGGCGACTTCGGCACGCACAAACTCCGGAGTTATCTCGGCCGGGATTCGCTGTGGAAACTTCCGGAATACACTCGGCGTGAATTCCGAATGACGAGTGTCTAATGACGAAAGCTGCGCGCTGCCGGCGTGCTGCTTGTTCAAATCGTTGCGAACGTTGTCGCGCGACAAATCGCTCTTCGTCATTCGGCATTTGTCATTCGTCATTTGCTCCCGGATGGCGATGAACTCCATCTCGGGCGTGATGATGCCCGCGCGGGCGTAGGCAAGCTGCGTGACAACTTTGCCGGCCTTCGCGCGCAGCGGACGACGGCGCTGGCTGGTCAGCCCGGGAAATTCCACGAGCCGATTCTTCTCCGCCTTGCTGGCGTATTCGGCGTGCTTACCGGAGAGGTAGCCATTGTCCTGCGGCTTTACTTCGCGACCGTCAATCTCCTCGACGTCGCCGCGCTTCAGAATCCATTCGCGACGCAACGCGGGCAGACCTTGCTCGGGCGTGCCGGTGAACGCGGGATCACCCCACGGCCCGGAACAATCGTAAACGCGCACGGGATCATTCGCCGTGACTGCGCCGGTGTAAGATTTCGTTGGCGACACTTCGATCTCACGCATCGGCACGTGGACATCAGGGTGAATCGTGCCGGCCACGAAAACCTTTTTGGAAGCGGCAGTTGTTCGCCGCTGTGCGGTTCAAACGAATCTTTGGTCGCGATCATAAATTCAAACCAGGAAGCCAGAGAGAGTGGTTTCAATCCTTGCGCCGGCATTATCCGGATCAAGTTACGGGTCATCGACGCTCGCGCATCGAACTCTCAGCGCCACCGCGAACAATCATCGCGATGATTTGGCTCCCCGAGTGAGAGGACGATGCGGCGGCACCCTGGGCAAGTCAAGCGAGCCAATTATCCGCCTTTGCTCGCCACAACGACAAATAATTCGCCGTTCTTCGTCACCGTTCGTAAAGTGCCGGCACAGTCGATGCATCGCACTCTCTACTTCTGCCTGGCGCTCGCGCTCCTCACCGCGGGCGTTTTCTGGCCGGTGCGAAATCATGAGTTCGTCAACTACGATGACCCGGACTACGTGACGGCTAATCCGATTGTTCAAAAAGGACTCACGCGCGATGGAGCCGTGTGGGCGTTCCGAAATATTCACGGCGAAAAAACCTACTGGCACCCGCTCACGTGGCTCACGCACATGGCGGATTGTCAGTGGTTCGGGATGAATCCGCGCGGGCACCACCTGGGAAATGTGTTTCTTCACGTCTGCAACGTGGTCCTGCTTTTTCTGGTTCTCGTTCAAAGCACTGGCGCGCTCTGGCGAAGCGCCATCGTTGCAGCGCTGTTTGCCATTCACCCGTTACAAATGGATACCGTCGCGTGGGTCACGGAGCGAAAGAACGTGCTGAGTGCGTTTTTCATGCTGCTCGGTCTGCTCGCCTACGTCCGCTACGGAAAATTTCGCGGGCCGATTGCTTACGGATTCGTCGTTCTTTTTTTTGCGATGGCCCTGATGTCAAAGCCCGCAGTGGTCACGTTTCCCTGCCTGCTCCTGCTGCTGGATGTTTGGCCATTGCGGCGTGTGGAACTCGCCATGTTCGGCAACTCCGAATCGATGGGAGAAGCGAGTGCGGTCCAATCCGCGCTGGCAAAGGTTCCGTCTCGCGTTGCGCTCCTGGAAAAAGTTCCCTTGTTCCTGCTCTCCGCCGCCTCCTGCAAACTGACGCTGATGGCGCACGAAGGTCTTGGGATGCTCGGTGCCGAACACCACTGGCCGCTTCGACTGCGCCTCGAAAACGCGATTGTTTCTTACGCGCGCTACCTCAAAAAGTTTCTGTGGCCGGACGATCTCGCCGTGCTTTATCCACACCCGGGGAGATGGCCGATTGGGGAAGTAGTCGTGAGCGGGGTCGTGTTGCTTGCCATCTCCGCGCTGGCCGTGCGCACCGCCAAATCCCGGCCTTATCTAGCCATCGGTTGGTTCTGGTTCCTTGGCATGCTCGTCCCGGCCATTGGAGTCGTACAGGTCGGTTTCCAATCCATGGCGGACCGCTTTGTTTATCTGCCTCTGATTGGAGTTCTGGTGGCGATGGTTTGGAGCCTGGCGGATTTGGCCGCAACATCGCCTGCCCGGCAGCGTGTTCTGAAGATTGCCGCCGGCGTGGCGGTCGCGGTCTACGGCAGCGCCACCGTTCTCCAACTGAAACACTGGCGCAACAGCGTCACGCTTTGGGAACACACCTTGCGTGTCACGCGGAACAACTACATGGCGCACCATGATCTCGGTGTCGCGCTGCGGGAAAAAAACCGGCTGAGCGAAGCGCGTGCGCATCTGGAGAGCACCCTGGCACTCAACGACAACCCGGCGACTCGCTTTGAATTGGCCCGCGTGTTCGAACTGGAACACGCCACCAACGAAGCCCTCGTTCAATTGGAAAAAGCCATTCTGCTTGCGCCGCGATGGCCGGACCCGCGCGAACGATTGGGATACTTGCTTGCCCAAAGTTCGAAAAAAGAAGAGGCGCTCGCGCAATATTCCGAATTGTTGCGCCTGAATCCCGCTCGCGCCGACCTTCACCTGACCATGGCTGCCCTGCTTTCGGGCATTCATCGAGCCAGTGACGCCGCCGGGCACTACCGAGAGGCGCTGCGTTTGAACCCCAACGACGTCGTTGCCCTGAACAATCTCGCCTGGCTTCTGGCGACAAACCCGGACGACAGGTTGCGCAATGGATACGAAGCAACGTCCTATGCGGAGCGGGCTTGCGCGCTCACCCGGTGGAGCAACCCGGTGTTTCTCGCCACCTCTGCCGCCGCGCAGGCGGAACGCGGAAATTTTCAGCAAGCGGTTGAACTGGCCACTCGGGCTCACGCCATAGCGACTGCTGCGGGGGAAACGCGAGCGGCCCAGGACTGCGAAAAGCTTCGCGCGCTGTTTCTTTCGCGAACGCCTTTTCGCGATGCGGAAAAGCGCTGAGCTGAATCGTCCAGAATTTCACAGGAGCAAACGGAGGAAACGGAGACGGGCGGCGGGTGTTTTGATCCCTACGTCCGTCTTGGGCCGGATCAATCAGTTCTGCTTTGATTCGATGGAAAAGCCCCGGATGTTTGTTCCTCTGTTTCCTCCTGTTCCAACTGAATCGTTCCGCATAAAAAACTTTCCACTCCCGAGTCTGTCGTTAGTCTCCGGCGCAGACACCCGGCGGCTGGCGCGCTTGCGTTTGCCGGATGGGGAACGCACACGGACCAATAATCAAAACAGGAATCCCATGCCAATCGTCGCCACTTGCGCCTGCGGGCAGCGTTACACATTGAAAGATGAATTCGCCGGACGCCTCGTCCAGTGCCCCCAATGCGGCCAATCCATTCACGTCGCCGGTGGGGCGGGCGCTTCACCTGTGCTCGAGGCCGGCGGCGTCTTCGACCGCGATCAATTCCTGCTCCGCCAGAAACACTTCTCCATTTCGGAAAAATATTACGTGTGGGATGAACGCGGTGAACCGATCCTGTTTGTGGAACGGCCCGCGCACTTGCTGCGCAATCTGGGCGCCGGCTTCGCGGGGATTTTCGCGGCGATTGTGGTCGGCGGCGGCATCGGTGCGGTGACGATGGCCACTCCGGAGAACGTGGATGGCATTGTCGTACTTGTAGCCGTCCTCGGGGCCCTTGTTACGCTGTTCGTTGTCGCCATTGCTCTTTGCGCCAAGCGCCACGTGAATTTTTATCGCGACGACACCAGGAGTGAACTCGTGCTCCAAATCTTTCAGGACAAAAAAGTCGCCATCATCCGCGCCACCTACACGATTGCCGATGCGGCGGGAGCGGTGCTGGCCCGCCTGGACAAGAACTACATTTACAATCTCATCCGCAAACGCTGGTACTGCACCAATCCGGAAGGCACACTCATCTGCATGGCCAAGGAAGATTCAGTGATTCTGTCCCTGCTCCGCCGGTTCATCGGGCCGCTCTTTGGAATCTTGCGCACGAATTTCATCTTCGTCGCACCGGATGGCGAAACCGTCCTCGGCGAATTCAATCGCAAGTTCACCATCCTCGACCGGTACGCGGTGGACCTCACGAGTGATCCGACGCGATCGCTCGACCGCCGCATCGCTCTCGCTTTGGGCGTGATGCTCGATACAGGCGAACGCCGGTAAACATGAGCGAAAGACCGCGCCAGCACTCGATCCACGCGCCACAAGCGGAAGCGCCGCTTGTCATCTCCGCGGACATGCTCGCCCCCGCCCAACCGCGGGAGACGCGCATCGATTTTGAACGCGGCATCTCTTACGCGCCCAAAATCACGCTCGTATTAATCCTGGCCTGCGCAGCGATTTTCATCGTGGAGCTGATAACAGGCGCACTCAAAGATTCCGAATCCATCATCAACGCCGGCGCACTGCATCGCGACAGCGTATTGCGCGGCGAAGTGTGGCGCATGGTTTCCGCGATGTTCCTGCACGGCGGCTTCGATCATCTGTTGGGCAACTGTTTCGTGCTCTACATCGTCGGCATGGGTTGCGAACACGGCGTGGGCATCTGGCGGACGACCGTTGTGTATTTCATCGGCGGGCTGTGCGGTTCCCTGCTCAGCGTCGTCGCCAGTCCCGGTCCTTCCGTGGGCGCGTCGGGTGCCATCTTTGGACTCACGGGCGGCCTGATTATTTTTCTCTACCGCCAGCGCGAAATATTTTTTCTGCGCGAGAAGCGCACCAGCATTGTGCTGGCACTGTGGGCCGCCTACCAGATTGGCGTGGGATTCCTCACTCCATTCGTGGATAACTTCGCACATATCGGCGGCTTCGTTGGCGGCGCGCTTTGCATGTGGCCCATGAAACCGCGTGTGACTCAACTGCCGAAAAGATTTTAGCCGGAACAGAAGGCAACAATGAAAACGAAGCGGGAAAGGACATTCACCAATGAAGGTTAGAAGCAGCCTTTGATTCCTTGCGTGCCGCCCGAGTTATTCTTGCACGCGGTCATGCTTTGTTTCCTTCGTTTCCTTCTGTCGAGGTCCGACTCATACCGATCGCTGACGCAGCGCCGCCCAACGGGCCAAAGCCACGCATCCAAACAACGCCAGCAGCATGGCGAAGCGACTCCCCCACGATGCCGTGCGCGCGACTTTGGCTTCCAGATCGATTCGCAAGTCCGCCCACGTGTCCACCTGCACGGCCCGCTTGAATGTCAGCACGCGGCCTTGCTCTGGCACCGCGGCGCGAATCGCGGCGGGCGCGGCGACGGCGGCTTCCTGTTGCTGAATCATTCGTGACGCCAGCCGCGAAAGCGCGTTGTTATCATCCGCCGAGTTGTTGTCGAAAATCTGTTTCGCTTCGTCCTGCGTGTAAGTCGCATCGCGGCGATTGCGCAACTCGCGCACCTTGGCCGCCACCGCGGGCTGCCCACCGCTCGCCGACTGCCGCACGTTCAAGCCCACGAGCGCCTGCTGCATCTTGACGTTGTGCAACTGCACGCGCGCGTCTTCGTTGAACGCCATGTCGTGCTGCGACAAACCAAACGCATTCTGAAACGCCTGCCGCGCCTGCTGCGGCGCCCCCTGCACGAGCAGGTTGTTGCCCAGTTGCAATTGTTGCTCGGCCACTTTGGTTTTCTCACCGCGCACGGCGGCTTCCTGTTGCAAATAGGAATTCAAGTCAGTGAAACCCGTGCTCCCCGCGTATCGTTCTTCGCTCAGTTGCAGTGTCCCCTTCCAATCCGTCACGTCCCACTTGTCATTCAGAAATACCTGCCACGTGATGTCTTCAAGCGGCAGATCGAATTTCGGTCCCAGCAATTTCAAATCGAGTTTCCGCGAACGCGCCGTGCCGACATCACTGCTGTAGAAAAACTCCACGGCGATCGCGTCGTCCGGCTTCACCTGCTGCTCGAGTGGAATCAACGTCCGGTCCTGTTCCCGCCACGGAGCGACCCCGTTCTGATTTACGAACGCGAACCAGAACTCCGCCCCGGGCGGCAGCGTGATCTGCAGCAGCCGTTTGTCTCCCGGAACCATGTCGAGCCGCGCGTGCGTGAGCATCATGCCGTCGTCGGAAACGACTGACTTGAGCAGCACATGATTGACGCGCGCCGGCAGCAGTCTGGCCGCTTCGTGCCGCTGCACTTTCACCGCCAATTGAAAAGCCGGCTCGACCAGCCGAAACGTGGCGTTGGCCGCGGCTGCTTGCAGGTCCTGCCGCAGTTGACGCGGCACGCTTTGCCATTCACTCGGTTGCAACGCCGATGGCAAGGTTCCCAGGTCGATCTTCAAACGACCGACGCCCTCGACCGTGACGAACCCCCGCTGAAGATTCACACCTCCGGCCTCGATGCCGCGCACCACGATGTCACGCGCTTGATCGGTCAACGTCTGGTATGTGATCTGCAACAAATAGGCGCCGATGATACGCCGGTGCAGTTTCACCTCCCACTCCTGCATTCCATTCGTGATCGCGCCGGCGCGGGAAACGAAATCAGCAACCTGTTCGCCGCGGAATTGCACGCCATCCGCATTCGTCGGCACGAATACGCGCAAAGCCTTCAGTCCCGTGTTCTCGATTTGATAGAGCAGATTCGCAGTGACCTTGATCTGCGCCTCGCCAATTGCCACGTGTTGGAGGCTTTGAACCTGGACCCACGGGTCTACTTGCTCCATGTCCAACGCCAGAGTCCACGCATCCAGCAACAGCCGAAACGCGAGCACGCCCTTCTGCCGGATGCCCGCTTTCTGCGGATCGAGTTGCGTCAAGCCATCACGCACGCCCACCTGCAAACGCATCCCCTGCTCCGGCACGATCACGAGTTGCCCGCGCTGCTTGCTCGCTTCGCGCAACGCCAGCCGCGGCACCGCCCACCCGTTGGCCGTCTTCACTCCCGGCCCCGCGAGACTGATGGAGAGTTGTTGCTGCCCTTCTGTCTTTCCCCGCAGGTGCAGCGTGATGATTCGCTGATTGTTCGTTCTCAATTCTGTCCAGTGACTCAGCGCCGCACTGCTGATGGATTCAACGTCCAGGCCGTTCGGCAGCACAAAGCTCAAACGAAAAATGCCGGCGCGGGTGATTTCGACCGTCAGGTTCGCCGCCAGCAATGTTCGGTCTTCACCCAACGAAAGAGTCTGCTGCGATTCGACCCGCACGTCTGCTTCCACGGCCGACGCCGCGACCAGTGCGCCCGCGCTCGCATCGGAATAGCGATACGCGCGGCGCAAGGTGAGTCCCGGAAATTGCGCCTGCACTCGCTGCAAAAGCCACGGCTGGAAATCTTCGAGATTGATCGCCGTGAGCGCATCGTTCGTCACGCTATCGAGTTGCACATCGGAACCGGTCGCAATTCCCAGCATCCCAATCTCGCCGGCCGCGTTCGTGACCGAGATCAGTCCGACGCGCTGTTGGATCGGCAGCGGCCCCACCGCCGTCTGCGATTTGATGATGACGGAGAACGGCCTCGACTGCGCCGGTTTCAGTGTCACGCGCAACTGCCGCGAATCGGGATCGAATCGCCACAACGAAATCATTCCAGTCCGGTTCGTTGTGCTTGGATCCATCACGTCGGTAATCGTCGCGTTCGTCGGCACCACGAAGATGAGTTCGCTCAACTCCCCGTGCGCGGGACGAATCTGCGCGAGGTGTTGTCCCTCGATGACTCCCGCCGACGGGATGTAAAGCTGCGCCAGTTCTGCGTAGAACACCGCCTTCTCGCGTTTCGTGTCGCGGCTGCGCGGCTTCCAGCCGATCCACGGGTCAGGCATCGGCGACAACACCAGGCGCGCGACCGTGTTGCTCGCAGCCGCGGACGATCGTGGCTCGATGGAAACTGCGGCCGGCGCACTCACATCCACATCGAGATTCACGAGGGTCAAGGTCAGGTCGTTCACCAGTCCACTTTGCGTCGGCAGATTGAAACCATTCTCCGTCCCGACCTTGCGCGGCTGGAGCTGATATTCGAGTTCGACATCGAAGGCACCGTCTTGCAGCGCGAGCAACTCGTAGCGCTGTGTTGCGCCCATTCTCGTTTCGATCAACTTCAATCCGTTCGTCGGGAAGTTGATGCGCGTGAGCACCGCCGGCTCCGAGAGAATCGGCAGCCGCTGATTCTTGATCGCGCTCCAGCGAATCTTCGCGCTGGCGAAAGCAAACTTGTCTTCGACCCGAATCTCCTGCCGGACCGATTCGGCAATCGGCGCCACATCGCGCAACGTTGGCTTGGTGGCAGCGAATGCATTTCCGTCGAGCGCCAGCAGAAAACCGAAAAGCAACAATGCCACGGCGGGCGCGGCCGAGTCCGGCGGAATTGTCTCCTTCGGCTTCGCCGGCAACTGCCAAAGCCGTTTCGCCGTCGGCCACACGATGTGCAGCAGCCCGAAGGCGATGAGCAAAATGAAAAACGCCGTCACGCCATTGGGCGAGCGCAGCGCCGCCCAGAACAGCAAGGTCCACGCGCCAATGACGGCGAGCGTTTTGCGGAACCGGTCGTCGATAACAATCGCGAAAAGGAAAAGCGGGATGGCCAACAGCGCGGGCCAGGCCTGAAACGCGCCGCGGAGAAACGACGCCCTGTCTTCCACATTCGCGACCTCGGCGGTCAGCGCATTGCCTGCCTGCTGGATGGGAGCCACGAACTTTCCAGCACAGTGGGATCCGAAGCTTGGAATTCACGTGACTTGAAGTCGCGGCCGCACTGACCCTATAGTGAGTCGTATTAATTTAAATCATACCAACATGGTCAAATAAAACGAAAGGCTCAGTCGAAAGACTGGGCCTTTCGTTTTATTTGATGC
>JADMIO011485853.1_pt1 | contig 51740 bp, 53 predicted proteins | sample 8958161 | NCBI WGS metagenome assembly JADMIO01 (sample SAMN16585339, study PRJNA669376) | soil metagenome | isolation source: Crop rotation soil | place: USA: Cullars Rotation, Alabama | collected 2011
CGCGACAACTTGTCCACGTGGAATTCTAAGCTTAGGATCCCAATGTGCTGGAAAGCGGCGCCGGCGCGGCCGGCACTTCCTCGGGCCGGCCGCGGCGCAGCCGCGCGTACGCAGCGGTGAACTCGACGCCGTACAGCAGGATCACCGCCTGCACGTACACCCACACCAGGAACACGACCACCGCGGCAATCGATCCGTTGACGCGCGTGAAGCGCGACATGTCGCGCATGTACCAGGAGAAGCCTTCGAGCGCGCCTTTCCACAGCAGCCCGGTGATGAACGCGCCGATCCAGACGTCGCGGAACCGGACTTTGGCGTTGGGCACGAAGTAGTAAATCAGCCCGACGACGAGGATGAACAGCAGCGTGGTCGCGTGGCCGACGGCAAAGCCACGCAGGACCGCGAGGCCCGGAAAGCGCGCCAGCACGCCGGCGAACCAGGTCGCGCCGACCACCTGCGAGGCGGTGATGAGGAGCAGCGTGCACAGCAGAATCAACCCGGCGACGAGAAGCATCACGAACGAGAACAGCTTGTGCTTCCAGAAGCTGCGCTGCTTCTCGACGCCCCACGCGTAGTTGACCGCCGTGCTGATGGCGCCGAACACGCCGAGCGCGCCCCACACCAGCGCGATCGTTCCGGCGATGCCGACCGTGACGCCGTTGCTGCCGAAGGCGTCGAGCTGCTTGGTGATGAAGTCGAACTGCGACGGGAAGTACTGCAGGACGAACTCGAGGACCGCGACGCGATCCTTCGGATCGGCGGCGGCGCGGCCGAGCAGCGCGAAGGCGAGGAGAAAAAAAGGAAACAGCGAGAGCAGCGCGTAGTAGGCGATCGACGCCGCGTAGGTGAGGTTGTCGCTGGTGTAGAAGCCGAGAAACCCCTTCCAGAACGAGTGCCCGGTGAGACGCGCGATGTCGCGGGCTTTGCGCCCGATCGCGCGGAGCACAATCACCCGGCCATTATGTCAGGCTGGACGACCCCGACTCCAACCACGCCTGCCGCGTGGTGTCGGCGAGGTATGCCGGCACGCTGGCGCCGAGCCAGAGCCGGGCCGCCTGCATTGCGAGACGCCGAAGCGGCGGCGTTGTCAGCACGACATACGCCGCCGCCACACCCGCGGCCGCGATCACCACGTTGGCGACCGTCCGCGCGTTCTCCTGCGTCACTGCCGACTAGCTCCGCCGCGAGCCGCCGCTGCCCGACGTCGAGCCCGAGCCCGAGCCCGAACCCGTGCCGGAGCCGGTGTGCGTACCGGTCGCCGAGCTGCTGCCCGACTGGCTGCCGCTGCCGCGCATGCTCTCCGAGCTGCCGCCGTAGCTCGACCCCGAGCCGCTGCTGTAGCTCGAACCGCTGCTCGCCGCGCCCGACGGCGACGACTGCCCTGGCGCGCCCGATGATCCAGCGCCGGCCATCGACGGCGATCCACCGCTCATGTTGCCGGCGGCATCGCGCACGTAACGCTGCGCTTCGTCGGCGCCGCGCGAGACGGCGTCACGCGCCTTGTCGACGAACTCGCGGCCGCGGTCGACCCATTCACCCGCGTTCTCGCTGGCGCGGCGATAGCCGTCCTGCGCCGTGTTGGCGAGATTGCCCGCCTGTTCGGAGAGCTGGCCGCGCAGTTCCGACCCCGATTTCGGGGCGAACAGCATTCCGAGGCCCGCGCCGAGAACAGTACCGGTCAGCAGACCCATCACGAAACTGCCGCCGCCACCGCTCTCGTTGTCGAAACGATCGTATCCGTCTGCCATGTCGCCTCCTCCAGCGTTAACGATTCTGTCGATCCCAAATCGCTGTCCAACGTTCGCTTCTCAAAACATCCCAGAACTAAGTTCTCGCCTCTGAATGGAGCATGCCTTCGAGCGCCACGCGCAGGCCCCGCACGAACCCGACGATCCGGCTGGTCTTGGCGCGGACGTTCGAGCGCACGCGATCGGCGGTGTCGTCGATTCGCCCCATTGTCGAGTGGATCGCCTGGTCCACCCGTTCGGTCTCGGCTTTCACTTTCGCGGAGACCGCCTTGACGTCGTCGAGGATGGCGTTGACGCGGGCCATCGCCGGCGCCACCTGCCGCGCCTCGATGCCTTCGATCAGCACCATCACCTTCCGGTAGGCGAGAAAACCGGCGACGCCGATGCCGATGATGACGAGCGCTTCGAGCACGCTGACGGCGGCCATGATGCCGAGCAGCAGGTTCGTGGTGCCGAGTTCGCCAGACATAGTGCCCTCTAGAACGGCGACGACTGGCGCGGCGCTGCGTAGCGCGGGGGTTGCGGACCGCCCTCGCCGAGCGCCTCGTTCAGCAGCTTCCATCCTTCGCTGGCGACGCCTGCCGCCTTCTGCACGGTCGAGCGGAAGCTCATGAGCTCGCGTGCGAAATCATCGAGTGCCGGCTCGAATTGCCGCCGCACCGAACGGCCATGGTCCGTGAAAAACAGATAACCGGCGACGCCACCAATCACCGCCCCAACCAGAGTGGCCGCCACTGCGCGCGAGTTGTCCATCACCCCTCCTACCAGCTCAGGATGAATTACAAGTTGTATGCCACGCAGTCGCTTGCGCTCGCGACGCGCTGATGGCGCGGGCGCATGAGGCACACGTCGGCTTTCCAGACGGTGAAAGACGACTCGTGCATTAAGGATGTTTGGTGCTGATCGCCAGCGACGATCAGCACCAGCGACGGCGCGCGTCCTACGTGGTCGCTGCGGTGGGCGTCGTCGGCGACGACGGCGGAGTGGATGGGGTAGCACGCGCCGACTTGCCGGCATCGCGAATGTCGTGCTTCTTCATCTTGCTGTAGAGCGTCGGCCGATACAGGCCGAGAATCTGCGCCGCTTCCTGTTTGTTCCAATTCGTGCGCTGCAAGGTCTGCAGGATCGCCATCTTCTCGATCTCAGCGAGCGTCCGGTGGGGCGGAATTACAAAATCAGTCGACGCCGTGGACTCCTCGCGAATCGATTCGGGCAGGTCGGTGACCGCGATCTCCGTGCCTTTGGCGACCAGCACGGCGCGCTCGATCGCGTTCTCGAGCTCGCGGACGTTGCCCGGCCAGCGGTTGCGGATCAACAGGTGATACACCGACGGCGCCAGCGTCTTGACGTTCTTCTGGTAGCGCTGGCGGAACTTGTCGAGGAAGTAGTCGCACAGCAGCGGGATGTCCTCGGTCCGCTCGCGCAGCGGCGGAACCCGAAGCGTGATGGTGTTGATTCGGAAGTAGAGATCTTCGCGCAGCCGGCCGTCGCGCAGCGCCGCATCGAGATCGATGTTGGTGGCGCAGATCAGACGGAAGTCGACGTGCACGATCCGGTCGCTGCCGATCGGACGGTACTCGCGCTCCTGAAGGACACGCAGCAGCTTGGTCTGGAGGTACGGCGGCATCTCGCCGATTTCGTCGAGCAGCAGCGAGCCGCCCTCCGCCATCTCGAAGAGGCCTTCCTTGTCCATCGTCGCGCCGGTGAACGCGCCCTTCTTGTAGCCAAAGAGCTCCGACTCGATCAGATCCTTCGGAATCGCGGCGCAGTTGATCTTGATGAACGGTCCCTTCGACCGCTTGCTGTTGTAGTGGATGGCGTTGGCGATCAGCTCCTTGCCGGTGCCGTTCTCGCCCTGAATGAGGATGTTGGCTTCGCTGGCGGCGACGCTTTCGATCAGCTCGAAGAGCTCCTGCATCTTCTTGCTCTTGCCGATCACGTTCTGGAACTTGTAGCGATCCTGCAGCTTCGCCTTGAGCGCCTCGTTCTCATCGATCAGCGCCTTCTGCTTGATCGCTTTTTCGAGCTTGTCGAGCAGCCGCTCGGCGTCGACCGGCTTCTCGAGGAAGTCGAACGCGCCGGCTTTCACCGCCTCGACCGAGCGCGGAATGTTGCCCTGGCCGGTAATGACGATCACCTCGGCCTCGGGATCGAGCTGCTTGAACTTGCGGACGAGCTCGATGCCGTCGACGTCGGGCAGCATCATGTCGGTGATCACCGCGTCGGGGCGCCAGGTCTTGAACAGCTCCTCGCCGCGCGTGCCGATGAGCGCCGTGCGTACCTCGTAGCCTGCGTGCTCGAGGAGAATCTTCAGCCACTCGGTCATCGCCGGCTCATCGTCTATCGCGAGAACGCGTTTCTTACGTTTTAGACTCATACCGATTCCAGTGTAGTGAAAACGCGCAATGTGTCAATACACAAATGTGGGAAGTGTAACATTTCCATATACTGAAGAGCTAGCCAGCCCACCCTTCCTCGCCGATCAACGGCACGAACACGCATCCGATTCCGAGCGTGTCGGCGAACGCATTGCCGTCGCGGGTCACCACGTGGACCACCTGATGCTCCGGCGGTCCAACCGGGATCACCAGCCGCCCGCCGCTCGCCGACAGCTGCGCTTTGAGCGCGGCGGGGACGCGCGGCGCGCCGGCGCCGACCACAATCGCGTCGAACGGCGCGTGCTCAGGGCAGCCGAGCGTCCCGTCGCCGGCGATCACCATGACGTTGGTGTAGCCGAGCGTGGCGAGCGTGGCTCGTGCCGAGTCGGCGAGCTCGGGCCGGCGTTCGATCGTGATGATCTCGCGCGCCAACAGCGACAACACCGCCGCTTGATATCCCGATCCGGTGCCGACGTCGAGGACGCGCTCGCTGCCGGTGAGCCGCAGCGCTTCGGTCATCACGGCGACCATGTAGGGCTGCGAGATCGTTGGCCGCTGCCGATCGGCAACGCGCGATCGGCGTACGCCGCAGGATGCGATTCCGGCGGCACGAACGCGTCGCGCGGCACGCGCCGCATCGCGTCGAGCACGCGCGCATCCGTGACGCCGCGCGCCACCAGCTGCTCATCGATCCAACTGTCGCTCATGATTCACGTCACCGTTGTCCGCTCAACCGCCTGTTGCGACCCGTGCCATAATTTGCGGCGTGTCCGGACGCGATCGCTCCGCATGGTAACGCTCGACAGTCGCATCGACCCAGCCGATCCGACATTCCAGGCCAACCGCGACCGGATGCAGCAGCTCGTCGACGAACTCCGCGGCCGCGAAGCGGCGGCCCGCGAAGGCGGCGGCGCGAAATACCTCGAGCGCCACCGCGCGCAGGGCAAGCTGCCGGTGCGCGATCGGATCGCGCGCCTGCTCGACGAGGGCTCGCCATTCCTCGAGCTGTCGTCGCTCGCCGCATACGACATGTACGACGGCGACGCGCCGGCGGGCGGCCTCGTCACGGGCATCGGCCGCGTGTCGGGACGCGAGGTGATGGTCGTCGCCAACGACGCCACGGTGAAAGGCGGCACCTATTTTCCGATCACCGTCAAGAAGCACATTCGCGCGCAGGAGATCGCGCTCCAGAACCGGCTGCCGTGCATCTATCTGGTCGATTCCGGCGGCGCTTTCCTGCCGCTTCAGGCCGAGGTCTTCCCCGATCGCGATCATTTCGGCCGCATCTTCTTCAACCAGGCACGGATGTCGGCCGAGCGCATTCCCCAGATCGCGGCGGTGATGGGATCGTGCACGGCCGGCGGCGCCTACGTGCCGGCGATGTCCGACGAAACAATCATCGTCAAGGGCACCGGGACGATCTTTCTCGGCGGTCCTCCGCTCGTGAAGGCCGCGACCGGCGAGGAAGTGACGGCCGAGGAACTTGGCGGCGCCGACGTCCACACGCGCATCTCCGGCGTCGCCGACTACTTTGCCGAAGACGACGACCAGGCGCTCGACATGTGCCGGACAATCGTCGCCACGCTCAACATCGCGAAGCAGCTGCCGGCCGACATGACGGCGCCCGAAGAACCGGCCTACGACCCGGTTGAGATCTACGGCATCGTGAACGCCGATATCCGCAAGCCGTACGACGTCCGCGAGATCATCGCGCGGCTCATCGACGGCTCGCGCTTCGACGAATTCAAGGAACGCTACGCGACGACGGTGGTGACCGGGTTCGCGCGGCTGCACGGCTTTTTGGTCGGGATCGTCGCCAACAACGGCGTGCTGTTCTCCGAGTCGGCGTTGAAGGCGACGCACTTCATCGAGCTGTGCAACCTGCGCGGGATCCCGCTGATCTTTCTGCAGAACATTACCGGGTTCATGGTCGGCAGCAAATACGAGCGGGCCGGGATCGCCAAGGATGGCGCGAAGATGGTGCACGCCGTCGCGAACTCGGTCGTGCCGAAATTCACCGTCATCGTCGGCGGCTCGTTCGGCGCCGGCAACTACGGCATGTGCGGGCGCGCCTACGAGCCGCGGCTGCTGTGGATGTGGCCGAACGCGCGGATCTCGGTGATGGGCGCGCAGCAGGCGGCGTCGGTGCTCACCACCGTGAAACGCGATCAGCTCGAGCGTGAAGGCAAGCCCTTCCCCGCCGACGAGGAAGCGGCGATCCGCGATCCGATCCTCGACAAATACGAGCACGAAGGATCGCCGTACTACTCCACCGCGCGGCTGTGGGACGACGGAATCCTCGACCCGGCCAAAACGCGCGACGCGCTCTCGCTGGGATTGTCGATGGCCTTCAACGCGCCGATTGCAGAGCCGAAATTCGGAGTATTCCGTATGTAGCGCGAGATTCAGAGCCCCCACGAAGGCACGAAGCCTTCTTGCCAAGAAACCATCTTCGTGTCGTTCGTGCCTTCGTGGCGGAACGCGATTCGCGATTCGCTCATGGCTTACAGATTCCTCGACACGCGGCGCGACGGAGCTGTGGAGCGGTTGACGCTCAATCGGCCCGAGGTGCGCAACGCGTTCAACGAAGAGGTGATCGCCGAGCTCACCGCGTGGGCTGAGGCGACGCGTGACGCAGGCCAGCGCGGCGAGATTCGCGTCGCCGTGCTGGCGGGCGCCGGCAAAATGTTCTGCGCCGGCGCCGACGTCAACTGGATGTCGAAGACGGTGCGCTATTCCCGCGAGCAGAACCTTCGCGACGCGGCGGCGATGTCGCGCATGTTCACGGCAATCGACGCGCTGCCGGTGCCGGTGGTCGGCCGCGTTCAGGGCGCAGCGCTCGGCGGCGGCGCCGGCCTCGCCGCCGTCTGCGACATCGTCGTTGCCGCGGAGGGCGCGCTCTTCGGGTTCACTGAAACAAAACTCGGGATCCTGCCGGCGGTGATTTCGCCGTTCGCGCTGGCGAAGATCGGCCGGTCGGCGGCGCGCGAGCTGTTTCTGACCGGTGCCCGGTTCGCGGCGGCGCGCGCCAAGGAGATCGGGCTCGTTCACGCGGTGGTCGCCGAGGCGCAGCTCGACGTCGCCGTCGATGATTACGTGCGCGAGCTCCTGACGGCGGGGCCGCAGGCGGTCGCCGCCGCGAAGGCGCTGATCGCCGAGGTGTGGCCGCATAGCGTCGCTGATGCGGCCGCGATCACCTCCGCGGCCATCGCCGAACGGCGCGTGTCACCGGAGGGACAGGAAGGGCTGAACGCGTTCCTCGAAAAGCGAAAACCGTCGTGGACGCGCGAATGAGAAGGTCAGCGCCTCGAACCACCGTCGGCGGTCAAAGCCACAGGTTCGGCGCGGGCGCCGCGTTTCGCCGCGGTCTTTGCTCGCACCAGGTCCACCGGCGGCGACAACGATCGCTGGCTGGTCGAGGAACTCCTCTGCGCGCGGCGTCCGCTGCCGCAGCACGTCACACTTCATGGCGCAACCGCGCATTGCCGCGCCTTCTAGACCGGGGGCGGGCGAGGTGTGTCGCCAACCGCCGCGACACATCGGTCGTCGCCGGTCCGCGTGCGCATTTCTGATACTCTCGACCGCGGTGAAGAAAATCGGCCGCCTGCTCATCGCGAACCGCGGCGAGATCGCGCTGCGCATCATCCGCGCCTGCCGCGAGCTCGGGATCGAGACGGTCGCGGTCCACTCGGATGCCGACGCCGGCGCGCCGCACGCGATCGCGGCGGATCGCGCGATCCGCATCGGTCCCGCGCCGGCGACCGAGAGCTACCTGTCGATTCCGAAGATCCTCGACGCCGCTCGATCGAGCGGCGCCGACGCGGTTCACCCCGGCTACGGGTTCCTCTCCGAGGACGCCACGTTTGCGGCCGCCTGCGGCGGCGCAGGGCTCACCTTCGTCGGTCCGCCGCCTGATGCGATCGCAAAGATGGGATCGAAGATCGAAGCGCGGCGCATCGCCGCGGCGGCCGGGGTCCCGGTCGTGCCGGGAGAAACGCCGGGTGATCAATCCGACGGCGGCATCCGCGCCGCGATCGACCGAATCGGCCTGCCGGCCCTGATCAAGGCATCGGCCGGCGGGGGCGGCAAAGGCATGCGCACGGTCCGCGAGCGCCACGCGATCGACGAGTCGATCCAGGCGGCGCGGCGTGAAGCGCAGGCGGCGTTCGGCGACGGCACGTTGTACGTCGAGCGGCTCGTCGATCGGCCGCGCCACGTCGAGGTGCAGGTGTTTGCCGACACGCACGGCCACACCGTGCACCTGTTCGAGCGCGACTGCTCCACCCAGCGCCGCCACCAGAAAGTCATCGAAGAGAGTCCATCGCCGGCGGTGACGCCGGCCTTGCGCGGCGAGATGACGAAGGCTGCTGTCGCTGCGGCCCGCGCCGTCGGCTACGTTAACGCCGGGACGATTGAATTCCTCGTCGACGGATCGGCCTTCTACTTCCTCGAAATGAACACGCGGCTGCAGGTGGAGCATCCGGTCACCGAGCAGGTGACCGGCGTGGATCTGGTACGCGCGCAGCTGCTCGTCGCCGGCGGCGCGCCGCTGCCGTGGACCGAGCGCGACCTCCTGCAGCGCGGCCACGCCATCGAAGTGCGCGTTTACGCCGAAGATCCCGCGCAGAATTTCCTCCCGCAGGCGGGACGGCTGAGCGTGTACCGCGAGCCGCGGTGGCCGGGCGTGCGCGTCGACAGCGGCGTCGCCGAAGGCGGCGAGGTGTCGATCTACTACGACCCGATGATTGCGAAGGTCATCGCGACAGCCGAGGATCGCGAGCTTGCTATCGGACGTCTCGCGGCCGCCCTGCGCGATTTCCACATCGAAGGGATTCGCACGAATCTTGCGTTCCTTAACGCCATTCTCGAATCCGACGCCTTCCGCCGCGCGGATGTCGATACGGCCTTTCTGGATCGAGAAGGCGTCGCAATCGCAAGTCTCGAGTCGCACGTCGCAAGTCAGTCGCACGTCTCACGTCGCGAGTCAGTCACAAGTCGGGTGGAGGGTTCGCCTGCGGCCTACGATCCGTGGAATGGCGCCAGCGTCGCTCGACCGGCGGCGCCAAGCGGCCGGGCGGCGGCAGCGCGGCGTACCGCGGGATCGGCCGGTGGCGCGATCACCGCGCCGATGCCCGCCACGGTATTGAAGGTCCATGTGAAGGCTGGCGACGCAGTGAAAAAGGGCGATACGTTGGTGCTGCTCGAGGCGATGAAGATGGAGCTGCCGCTGCGCGCCCCCGGCGATGGGACGGTCGCCGCGGTCCGCTGCCGCGAAGGCGAGCTCGTGCAGGCCGACGCGGTGCTCGTGGAGCTGCGATGACGCCGAAGCGGGTCACGATCGTCGAAGTCGGCCCGCGCGACGGCCTGCAGAACGAGCGCGCCGTCGTTTCCACGGCCGACAAGATCACGTTCGTCGACCTGTTGAGCGCGGCCGGCCTGCCGGTGATCGAAGTGAGCGCGTTCGTCAGCCCGAAATGGGTGCCGCAGATGGCGGACGCGACCGAGGTCTTCGCCGGCATCGCGCGCCGCTCGGGCCTTCGCTATACCGCGCTGGTTCCGAATCTCGCCGGCCTCGAGCGCGCGATGACGGCCGGCGTCACCGAGGTCGCGATCTTCGCCTCCTCCACCGAGACCTTCAGCCGCAAGAACATCAACCAGGGTGTCGACGATTCGCTCGCCACCTACAAACAGGTATGCGACCGTGCGATCGCCGCTGGCCTTCGCGTCCGCGGCTACCTGTCGACGGCGTTCGGATGTCCGTTCGAAGGGCTTGTCGATCCGGCACGCGTTGCCGACGTCGCCGCGCGTCTGCTCGATCTGGGTGTCTTCGAAGTGGCGATCAGCGACACGATCGGCATCGCACATCCCGGGCAGGTGCCGCCGGTGCTCGATGCTGTGCTCGCGCGGTTGCCGCTGGAGCGGGTCGCGTTGCACTTTCACGACACGCGCGGAACCGCGCTGGCCAATGTGCTCGCGTCGCTGCAGTACGGCGTCGCGACCTTCGATGCGTCGAGCGGCGGCCTCGGCGGCTGTCCCTACGCGCCAGGCGCCGCCGGCAATCTCGCCACCGACGATCTCGTTTACATGCTCGATGGATTGGGTATCGAGACGGGCGTGTCGCTCGACGCGGTGAGCGCCGCGTCGGCGTTCATTGCGTCGAGGATCGATCACCGCCTGCCGTCGCGGTATGCGCAGGCCGCCGCCGCAACACAGGACGGCGGCCGGAGTCGGGGCTAGGGGCTCGGGGCTAGCTACGCCGACGGCTGGGCAGCAGGAATGTCGGCCTGAAGAACTTTCAGCACGTCTTCCCACGGCATCATGTTGATGGCGTCGTAGTCGGGCGGGCAGCCGAACTCACGCTGCTGCGGTGCCGTCGGGTTGCCGAGCGTGACGCACAGGCCGCAGCCAATGCAGAGATCGGCGCGGACCGCACACACCATTCGGCCGTCGCGATCGGGTTCCTCGACGATGCAGCCGGCGACGGGACAGGCGGCCTGACAGATCGAGCACGCAAACGCACCGAAGCACCGATCCGGATCGATCACGGCTATGGTCTTCGGGGCCTTCTTGCGCGGCCCCGACATCATCTTCGTCCACATGCCGCGGATTATAGCTGAATCAGTGCAGGATCTGGCCGATCGGCGGTGCGCCGGTCTCCGGCATCACCGCGTACAGCGACGCGTTGTGCTCGTAGATGACGTTGTTCGCGTTGATCGCGAAGAAGCGCGTGTTGCTGATTTCGGTCGGATCGGCGCCGGCGACGAACGCCTGCCCGGTGTTGCCCGCGCCAACGCCGTTGCAGCTTGGCGGCGCGCCAGGATACGGCGATGCCGTCATCTGGATCGTGTACGCGGACTTCACGACCGTGTCCGCTGCGCCGAGCCCCGGCGCGATGAACGGTTCGTGGCTCCCCGGCGGCGGCGTTCCGAGCGTCGTCAGGTTCGGCGCATAGAAGCCGTTCGCGCAGGTGAGCGCGTAACTGAGTTGTGAACTGCCGATCGTGCGCATCGTGCTGATCGCCGAAGCCGCGCCGGCCGATTGCTTCGCCATGATCAGGCGAGGCATCGCGATGGTCATCAGCAGGCCGATGACGCCGGTCACGAAAATCATGTCGATGAGCGCGAAGCCGTGCGATTTGCGGATCACGAAGTGTCCTCTAGAGTCAGTGCACTGCAGAGCTCGTGCCGCACCCGCTGATTTTATGAAACGTAATGAATTCAGTGGTTTATACCGTCGGCCCTCCGCGGCGGGCTGACAATTTGCGTCAGACTGCCGCGAGGCTGACAATTCTTGCCACTGATGTTTCGGTCGCTGAAGGGGCGACCTTCAGGCTTGGCCGGCTCGCATCAGCCGTTCGCTGAGGCCATCGACGAGTTCCTGGTCGGTCTGCGGCAGGTCGGAAAAAAAGCAGTTGATCGCTTCCACGATCACACGCCATTGCGCGAGACCCGTCACTGCGCTGAGCGCGTTCAGCCGTGCCTTGAACTCGAGTGGCACCCGAATGCTCAGCTGCGGGTAGTCCTTTACCTTCTCTCCTTCTTTCGCACCAGCCGGTGGCCGCCCGGCGCGACGACGCTCACGGACACGTTGTTCGGACATAGCGGGAACTGCTGGCGTCGACACGGCTGAGATGCGCGCACTCCGCCGCGCATCGGACCGTGCCTGTTTCGGCGATTAACGCCAGCGGAAATACCATGCAGGCCGTAAGTGCAAAGACAGATCCATGGGCCGAAACGCGCGCACGCGGAATGTCGTCGGGTACCGCCAACTGATTGCCGCACGCACACTTCAGCGCGTCCGTGTCGGCGCGCGCGACGCAGCGTCTCAGCGCGAGACGCCGCCGGGCTTGGCGTCGCAGAAATGCCGTGAATATTGCCTCGGCGTTCCGTGGCGTTCGCGTTGCATAACCCCGTGCGTGCACGAAACTACCGCTGCAACTCCTGACCGTCGTAGAGCACCGCGCGGCGACCGCCGCAAGAACTCACGGAGCGGCCGTCGCGCCGGCGATCCGCACACCAACTGGCGCCGCGTGGCGTGGTTGTTCGCCGCATACGCCGCCTACTTGAGCGTCCGCTCGCTCACCGCGACGATGAAACGTTCGGTGCCCGACACGGTGAAACGCGCCGTGCCGGACAACGTGAAGGACAGCGTGCGGCGGATGTTCCGCCGCGGACCGACGACACCCGCCTAGCGCGACAGGTCCGGCGCGTCTTCGCCGAGCGCCGTCGCCAGATCGGTCTGATGCTCCTGCTCCTGCCGCAGGATCTCGCGGATGTCTTCAGCGATCGCGTACTCGCCCAGCGCTTCGCACTGGCGGACGCGTTCGCGGTAGGCGCGGATCGTGTCGTTCTCGTTCTGCAGATCGGCGCGCAGCATCTCCTCGGCCTTCTCCGTGAGCTTCACCGGACGCGGCGTCGCGTTCGGCATCCCGCCGAGATAGTCAATGTGTTTGGCGATCGTAAGCGCATGGCGCAGTTCCTCGGCTGCGTGCTTCTCCAGCTCGCCGGCAATGCTCATGTACTGCGCGCCTTTGAGCGCCTGCGAATACACGACGTAAGCGATAATCGCCTGGTATTCGCGTGACAGATCTTCGTTGAGGCGCTCGACGAGTTGTTGCCGCGTGACGGTCGTTTCAGCCATTCATCTGTTCTCCGTGCTGGTCATCGTAGGACACTCGCCGCCCGAAACCAGCTGGTGCGCGGCGACGGGTGTAAGGAACTCGTTTTGCACTAGCGCAACCTTATGATGCGTACTTCACTTCGACAATTCCACGTCGCCGCGGTCGTGGTGGCTGCCACGACGGCGCTCGTCTCGGCGCAGACGAAGATTCCGCCGCCGCCGAACAACTACACGCCGGCGCAGGATGTCGAGCTCGGGCGCAAGGCGGCCGCCGACGCGCGCCAGCAACTCCCGATCATGCACGACGACGCGGTGTCGTCGTACATCGACGACATCGGCAAGCGCCTGGTCGCCGCGATCCCCGAGGACCTGCGGCATCCGGAATTCCGCTACACCTTCGAGCCGGTGAACGTTCGCGAGATCAACGCCTTCGCGCTGCCCGGCGGACCGATGTTCGTCAACCGCGGCATGATCGAAGCCGCACACACGGAGGGCGAAGTCGCCGGCGTCATGGCCCACGAGTTGAGCCACGTCGCGCTGCGCCACGGCACCGCACAGGCGAGCAAGGCGACGAAGTACGAGGTCGGCCAGGTCGCCGGCGCCGTGCTCGGCGCGATCATCGGCGGCGGCTGGGGACAGGTGATCTCGCAGGGCACGCAGTTCGGGCTCGGCGCCGCGTTCCTCCGCTTCAGCCGTGAGTACGAAAAGCAGGCCGACATCGAAGGCGTGCAGATCATGGCCCGCGCCGGCTACGACCCGCGCGACATGGCGAACATGTTTCGCACCATCGAGAAGCAGGGCGGATCGGGTGGGCCGCAGTGGTTGAGCGACCACCCGAACCCAGGCAACCGCGTCGAGTACATCACCCAGGAAGCACAGGCGCTGCGTGTGACGAACCCGATTGGCGACTCGCGCGCCTTCTCGCAGATCCAGGCTCACCTGCGACAGTTGCCGAAGGCGCCGACCACTGAGGAAGCGACGAAGACGGCGGGACGCCGGACGGGCGGTTCGACCGGCAGCGCGGGACGTGTTCCCGGCGGCCGCATCGAGCCGCCGGCCTCGAGCTATCGGACCTACGAAGAAGGCAACCTGTTCCGCGTCAGCGTCCCGGAGAACTGGCGCGAGCTCGAGGGCGGCACGAGCAGCGTCACGTTCGCACCGGAAGGTGCCTACGGCCAGGCGAACGGGCAAAACGTGTTCACGCACGGCGTCGAGTTCGGCGTCGGCCGCAACGAAACCCACGATCTGCAGACCGCGACGCAGGAGCTGCTCTCGTCGCTCGCGCAGGGCAACCCGAACTTGAGCCGGCCGTCCGGCTTCGATCGCATCAACCTTGGCGATCGCCGCGGGCTGCGCACGACGCTCTCGAATCAATCGGAGGCAACCGGCGGCGCGGAAACAATCCAGGTCATGACGACGCAGCTGCGTGACGGAAACCTGTTCTACGCGATCGCCGTCGCGCCGCGCGGCGACTTCTCGTCTTATCGCGGCGTCTTCGATCGGATCGCATCGTCGCTGCAGTTCACGGATCGGTGAGATTCCTTACGGGCGCCGTCTGTTTTGGGGCAAGCCTGAAGAACTGCGCTACGGTGATTGCTCGTCATTCGATACTGTAGCGCAGCGCTTCAGGCCGGCAGGTTAGAACCGCAGCGTGATGCCGGCGCTCGCGCGCCAGAAATCGAGCGGTTGGTTGTCGAGGACGCCGAACAGCGTAATGTCCTGCAGCGTGCGAATGTGCCGCAGGTCGCCGCGAATGCCGAACGTGTGGCCGAGGAAGACGTTGAGGCCGCCGCCGATGTCCCACCCGAGCGTGTTCTGATCGGTCGAGATGCTGGTGAGATCGAGCTTCGCATGCGGCCGCACGAGGCCGAGTCCGATCAGGCCGTACGGCTGAATCGGACCTGCCGGAATGGTCAGCGTCATGTTTCCCATCAACGTCAGGACCGCGTTGCTGCCGGCGTCGGTCTTGCCAAAGAAATCGGGCGCGTAGCCAAGGTCCAGTTCGAAGCCGAACGGCGCGCCGGTCGATCCGAGCGACACACCCCAGTTGTTCCGATGCTCTTCGCAGTTCCTCAGGCTGACGCAGTTCTGCGAATCGCCGCCAAAGTTGTAACCGAGAAACGGCGAGATGAAGCCGTCAGCGCTCGCCGGCGCCGCTGAGTACACGAGGATCGACGCGGTGATGGTGATCAGGCGGATCGTGTTCATGCGCCGATGTTACTGGAATCCGGCGCAGCGCGTTACGTGCCGATCTTTTTCCAGTTGCTGACGAGGTGCTCGGCGGTCCGCCAGGCCAGCGCCTGCACCGTCAGCGTCGGGTTGTGCGCGCCGCTCGTCCCCATGACCGACGCCCCCAGGATGCCAAGGTTCGGTGCCTCGTGTGAGAAGCCGAACCGATCGACGACGTTGGTGTCGGGATTGTCGCCCATGCGGGTGCCGCCGTAGGCGTGCGTGGAGATCCCCATCGCGCCGCCGACCGGCGCGCGGTTGACCGCGACCGCGCCGGCTTCGCGGTACCACTGCTCCATCTTGTCCTGGGTGAAGGCGGCAATCTTCCGCTCGTTGTCCTTGAACTCCGCCGTGATGCGACACACCGGGTAGCCGAGCGGATCCTTCGCCGCGGGATCGAGATCGAGGTAGTTGTCCTCGTATGGCAGCGTCGTTTTCTGGATGTACGAGCTGTGCGAGCGATCCGCATTCTCCTTGATGAACGCCTTCCACTCGGAGCCCCAGCGCGGGCGGCCGAACGTGTTCATCCCGGCGGCGGCAATCGGCCGCCGATCGGACATCACCCACAGGTTGCCGCCGCCGATGAAATCGAGGTTCGCGTGATCGAAGTTGTCGTCGGCCCAGTTGTCGACGGCGACCCCCTGCGCCGGCAGCCCGTACCAGCTTTTCAGGTCGAACGGAAATAGCGCCGTCACCGGCGCGCCCTGATGGTGGCTGAAATAATGACGCCCGACCTGCCTGTGGTTGTTCGACAGACCGCCGGGAAAGGCCTTCGATTTCGAGAGCAGCAGCAGGCGCGTGTTCTCGTAGGTGAAGCTCGCGAGCAAGACGACTTTCGCCGGCTGGAAATACTCGACGCCGTCGGTGACGTAGTTGACGCCGCTGACGCGGCCGCCGTTGTCGACCTCGATGGTCGTCACGTGCGCGCGGGTGGCCACCTTGAGGCGTCCAGTCGCCTGCGCCCGCGGGATTGTCGTCACCGCGGTGGAATTCTTCGCGTCGACGTGGCAGCCGCCGCGGTTGCAGAAGCCGTGATACATGCACGCCGATCGGTTCTGGTAGGGACGTGAATTCACGGCCGCCGGCCCGGGAAACGGGTGCCAGCCGAGCGACTTCGCCGCAACCGTCATCTTCTCGATGAACTCGGTCCCGCGCAGCGGCGGCATCGGGTACGGACGCTTCCGCGGTCCTTCGAACGTGTTGCCACGCGGATCGATCTTGCCGCCGACGTTCCCCGCCTGCCCGGAGACGCCGATTTCGTACTCGACCTTGTCGTAGTACGGCTCGAGATCGTCGAGGCCGAACGGCCAGTCTTCGACGGTCGAACCTGCCGGGATCCGCGACGTGCCGTATCGCCGCTTCGTCTCGCTGACAACCTTGAAGTCCCACGGGTTGAGCCGCCAGCTCTGGGCCCAGTAGTGCAGCGACGTGCCGCCGACCGCGTTCTGCATCGGGTGGATTGTGCCGCGCGCCGTGGTCGCGGACGAGGCGTTGGCGCGCGACGTCGGGATTTCCTGGTTCGCCTTCTGCACACCCTGCGGCCAGCCGCGATAGTTGTTGCGCAATTCGTCGGGCGCGAAATCGCGCCGTGTGAGCCACGTGCCGGCTTCGAGGCCGATCACGTCGAGCCCTGCCTGGGCGAGCGGCAGCGCCGCGACACCGCCGGCGGCGCCGAGACCGATGATGACGACGTCGGTGTCCTTCAGCCGGATGGCCATCACAGCGCCCCCGTCTTTCCCGACGCCTTCGTGAAGGCGTCGTAGTCGTACGCCGACTTGTGATTCGTCTTCAGCTCGCCTTTTTCGAGCCGCTGCTGATCGGCCGCGGTCACCATCGTGCGCACGCCGGGGTAGCCGATGAGATCCCAGCCGATGAAGTTCGCGTTGCCGCCATAGTACGGATCGCCGAAGGTGCCCTGATGCGTGTGGCTCACGACCAACGCAAAAAACGTGGCGGACCCGGCGAACCCGACGGCCTTGCCTTCCTCGACATCGGTCAGCACCGCATCCTGATCGGCCGGCGCGAGCTCGACGAACCGCTTGCCGTGCGACGACCGCGCATATTGGTCCAGCGCGGCAAGGCCGGATGTGTAGGCCTGCCGCGATGAGGCCAGCGGCCCGCCGAGCGCACGGTCGATGTAGTGGACGGCGCGCGCTTCGGTGGCGCCCGGACCGTTGGCGTCAGTCGGAATGAGCCGCGCGACGACCGCGTCCAGCAGATCGGCTTCGGTTGCGGTGAGGTTCTCGAGCGGCTCGCGCGCGGCAAGTTCGCCGGCAGCACTCGCCCGTAGGTCCACCCTTTCAAGGTGGACATCGCCGTCACGGGCAGCCTGAAAAGGTGCCTTTACGGTTGGAAGCGCGGCGCCGACTGCGGCCGCGCGCTTCAACAAATCGCGTCGTGAGATGAACGTCATGGCGCACTTCTCTCATGCGTGACCACGAAACGGCCGCGAGCTGCGCCGCCGAGGAGCGTCGCAAAGGCGTCCGGCAGCCCGTCGAGCGTGATTTCGCGTGCGACAGTGCGCAGGCCAGCCGGCTTCAAATCGCTCGCGAGCCGCTGCCAGACGCGCAGCCGTTTCTCCATCGAGCACATCACCGAGTCGATCCCGAGCAGCTTGACGCCGCGGAGGATGAACGGCAGCACGGTCGTGTGCAGTTCGGTTCCCGCGGTCAACCCCGAGTTGGCGATCGTGCCGTTGTACATCATCGTGCGCGTCAGCCAGGCAAGCGTGTCGCCGCCGACGGCGTCGACGGCGCCGGCCCACTGTGACTTCTCCAGCGGCCGTGTGCCCTTCTCGAGCTGGTGCCGCGACAGGATCTCGCGCGCGCCGAGCGATCGCAGGAATCCGTGTTCGCTGTCCTTGCCCGTGAGCGCCGTCACCACATAGCCGCGGCCCGCGAGCATCTGGACCGCGAGGCTGCCCACGCCTCCGGTGGCGCCGGTCACGATGACCGGACCCGACGCCGGCGCCAGACCGTTGGCCTCCATGTCGACGATCGACAACGCCGCCGTGAAACCGGCAGTTCCGATCGCCATCGCGTCGAAAGGCGAGAGACCGTTGGGAATCGGCACGACCCAGTCGGCCGGCACACGGACACGACCTGCATAGCCGCCGTCGTGTGCGACGCCGAGGTCGTAGCCGGTGACGAGGACCGCGTCGCCCCGACGAAAACGAGCGTCGCCGCTCGACTCCACCGTACCCGCGACGTCGATCCCGGGGACGAGCGGAAAGCGGCGGATGATCTTGCCGGATCCGGTTGCGGCGAGCGCGTCCTTGTAGTTGACGCTCGAGTAGGCGGCGCGAATGACGACGTCGCCGGCGCTGAGTTCGTCGAGCGACATGGAGACGACGCGCGCCTGCACGCGGCCGTCGTTGTCGAAGGCGCGAAAGGCGCGAAAGGTATCAGTCACTTCTTCCGTTTGATCTGCTCGGCCTCGAACAGGGCCGCGATGTCTTCTTTGCCGCGGGTCGCGGCATACATCCAGGCGGTCCGCTCGAGCGCGTCGGCCGCGTCCATGTCGGCGCCGCGCTGCAGCAGCACGCGCACCACCTCAGTGAACCCGCCGGCGGTCGCCGTGATGAGCGGCGTCCGGCCGTCGCCGTCCCTGGCGTTGATGTTGGCGCCGCGATCGATCAGCACGGTCACCGCCTCGGCGCAATTGTCGCCGGCGGCCGCGAGCAGCGGCGTCCGGCCTCCGACCGCGGCATCGGCACTGAGGCCGGCGGCCAGCAGCGCGCGGACCGCCGGGGTTGCGCAGCTCGAGGCCGCGAGCACGAGGTCGTTCGCCGTGGGCTTCGCGCCGCGCTTGTGCAGCGCGTCGATCGCCGCGGCCGATCCGGACGCGGCCGCGTAGGTCATGGCCACGCCGCCGCTCGCGTCGGCGGCGTCGATCTTCGCGCCGGCGTCCAGCAGGGCGTTGACCACGTCGACATCGCCGTTCGCCACCGCCGCCATCAGCGCGGTCCGGCTCTGATTGTCCTGAGCGTTCACGTTAGCGTGCTTCGCGATCAACGCGCGAACGGGGCCAATGTTGCCGCCGAATGCGGCGACCATCAACGCGCTCATCCCGCCGCTGTCGCGCACGTCGACGTCGGCGCCGCTGCCAAGGAGGAGCGCGACGACTTCGGTCCGGTTCGCCGAGGCGGCGTGCATCAGCGCCGTCGTTTTGTCCGGAGCGGTCGCCCCGACATCGGCGTGCGCGGCAATCAGCCGCCGCGCAATCGCGACGTGTCCCTGCGAGGCGGCGATCATCAGCGGGGTCATTCCCGAATCGTCCGGCGCGTCGACGTCGGCGCCGGCGGCAATCAACTGCTCGACCTCGGCGGCCCGGCCGTATAAGACAGCATCGGCCAGCGGCGGCGGCTCAGCGCCAGAGGCGCCGGACAGCACGATCGCGACGGCAAGCGCGCTCGGCCAGAAGGAAGTCACGGTGGCGGAAGGACGATAGCATATGGTACCTTGACGAACCCACAGTGCCGCTGCAGATGAACGTCGACCACCGATACACCCAGACCCAGAAGCGATACGCCGCCGACGATCTCGAGACGATGAGCGAGGCGCGCAATTACCAGGCGCACGTCTTCGGCCTGGTCCGCCCGTACATCGGATCCCACGTCCTCGAAGTCGGCTGCGGCATCGGCACGATGACCAGCCAGCTGCTCGAGCACGCGACACGGGTCGTCTGCATCGAGCCGAACCTGAACTGCGCGACCCGGGCGCGGGAGGCGCTCGCCGGCAACGATCGCGTCGCCATCCGGGTGTGCCATCTCGAGGAGTGCAATCGCGGTGAACTGCAGGCGGAGCGGTTCGACACCGTCGTCTGCGTGAACGTCCTCGAGCACATCGAAGACGACGTCCGCGCGCTGGCGCTGTTTCGAGAGGCAGTCGCCCCGACCGGCGGTCAGGTGCTGATCTTCGTGCCCGCGGTGCAACGCCTGTACGGGCCGCACGATGCCGCGCTCGGCCACCATCGCCGCTATTCGAAGCAGACGCTGCACGCGGCGTTCACGGCGGCCGGCCTCGACGTCGTGTCGATGCGCTACACCAACCCGATCGGCTTGTTCGGCTGGATGTACAACCTGTACATCAGCGGCAACACCGAGCACACGACCGGCCAGGTGCGGTTATTCGACCGCTTCGTGGCGCCGTGGGCGCTGCCGATCGAACGGGTGCTGCCGCCGCCGATCGGTCTGTCGCTGTTCGCTGTCGGCCGCGCCCGCCGCCAGTCCGCATGATCACACCCGGCTCGCCGCTCACCCGCGCGGGCGAGCGCGTGCCGCGCGACTTCCTGCTGTCGGTGGTCATGCCGGTCTACAACGAGCGGCAGACGATCGAGGAAATCATCCGCCGCGTGCTCGCCGTGCCGATGCGGATCCAGTTGATCGTCGTCGACGACGTCTCGACCGACGGGACCAGCGAGATCCTCCAGCGACTGCAGCAGGAGCTCGGGTTTACGCTGCTGAAGCAGCCGCGCAACGGCGGCAAAGGCGCGGCGCTGCGGCGCGGGTTCGCGGCCGTGTCCGGCGACATGATGATCATCCAGGACGCCGATCTCGAGTACCACCCGGAGGAATATCCGCTGCTCACCGGGCTGATCACGTCGGGACGCGCCGACGTCGTCTACGGATCGCGGTTCCTCGGCACGCACCGCGTCTTCCTGCTCACCCACTATCTCGGCAACCGGCTCCTCACCTTCATCACCAACGTCCTCTACAACACGATGCTCACCGACATGGAGACCTGCTACAAGGTGATGCGGACCGAGGTGCTGCGCTCGATGGAACTGAAGTCGGACGGCTTCGGCATCGAGCCGGAGATCACCGCGAAGGTGTTCAAGCGCCGCTACAAGGTGTACGAGGTGCCGATCAGCTACGACGGCCGTGGCTACGACGAAGGCAAGAAAATCACATGGCGCGACGGCGTGGTCGCGCTCTGGGTGCTGCTCAAGTACCGCTTCAGCGAGTAGCGAGCGCCGCTCGATCGGCCTGGTCGAGCGCGTGGATCAGTTTCGCAAACACTTGAATCTGGCTGTGCATCAACTCTGGGCTGAGCCGGTCGATGCAGCCGTCTGCCGGTCCGGCGAGCAGATAGTTCGGCTGCGGGATATAGCCGATCGTCGGAATGCCGGCGCGTGACAGGCTGCTGCCCTCGCCAAGCCAGCCGCCGTTCACGGGATTGACTGCGGCGGCGCGGTCGCGGCTGCCCTCGAGCGCCGCGACCAGCGCCTCGCCCATCGCGCGATCCGGCGTAATTGCGATGCTCCACTCGTTCCTGCCAGTCGCCTTGTAATGCATCGCGGCGTCGTCCATCCACTCGCGGCAGCCGAGATGCTCGACGGTGACCGCGGCGACCGCCTTTTCGATCACGTCAGGATGCTTCTCGATGACGCCGCGAATCGACGGCACCCACGGCGACGCGAAATGGCCGGTGGTGAGCGGGAAGACCAGCGTCCGCCGGCGATCGCGTTTCGGCAGCTTCGCAAAATATTTCGCGAGCGCGAGAATTCCGAGCGCGCCGTTCTCCTCGGTCGCGTTCGGACCGTCGGTGTGGGTGTTGACGATGATGACTTCGTCTGGCGACGATCCCGGCAAGGTCGCGAGCAGTGTGTCGGTGCGCGTGTCTGGAAACCTGTCGGCTTCGAGCACGACGGTCGCACGAGCGCCGTCTGCGGCGAGCGCCTTCAGCCGCGCGCCGGTGTCGCGGCCCACGTATAGACCAGGAATCCCCTGCGGCGGGCGGGAAAACGGCGTGTACTGATCGGCGGCGTTGGCGTCAGAGATATCCGTCCACGACAGGATGACGGCGACGGCGCCGACCCGTGCGAACGGCGTGAGGTCGTTGACGCCGCCGCGTGCCGGCTTGAGCGAGGCAGGGAACGTGTCGGTCGCGGGATGGACGCCCCACGGCTTGTACAGCCGCGCCCAGTCGCGCGTAGCGGTTGCGAATTCGATCAGCGCCACGGCGCCTTTGAGATCGTCGAGCGCGAAGCCAGGACTGGCCCCTGCAAAGCGCAGCCGACCGCTGACGCCCGACGCTGACGTTTCACCAGAGTACGGAAAATACGATGTCACCGGCGCGGTGAACCGCGCACCCGACGAGGGTTCGATCGTGATCGACCATCGTCGCGCGTCCCAGCGGGGCAGCGTGTAGCTGTCGCGGACGAGGTCGCAGCCGGCAGCCGCGAACTCGGTGGCGAGGAAGTCGACGAACTTCGTGTGGGCGGCATTGCCGGTGTACTTCGGACCCAGCTTCGCCATCCAGACCTGCCGTTCCCAGACGGCCGACTGGGTCGGCAGCAATTCGGGACGGAAACCCGCCGCGCGATAGTCAATCGCGGCGGCGGCCAGACGCGTCCGCATGGGCCCCGAAGCGGCCAGCGCCGACGCGGTTGCGGCCCACTCGACAAAGCGGCGGCGTGAGATGTTCATGGCATGCGGATAGTAATGTAGGCTGACACCATGACGCGCATTCTTCTCGCACTGCCGGCCGCCATCACGATGCTGTTGCCCGCCGTCGCCGCGGCTCAGGACACCCCGCGGTTCGGTCTCGTCATGGGATACCCGGCGCAGGTTGCCGTGCTCTGGACCGTGTCCGATCGTTTCGCGATCCGGCCGGAGGTGAATTGGAATCGCACCACGACCGAAACGGTTACGACGCCGATGATCTTCACCGGCACCGGCCTGGTGCCGACCTCGCTGACGACGACTTCGAAACTCAACACGGTTGGCACCGGCGTGAGCGCGCTCGTCTACCTCCACACACGTGACGCGTTGCGAACGTTCTTGACGCCGCGATTCACCTACGCCCGAGGAACCACTTCGAGCGACTTTTCGGTGACGCTGCCGGGCCTCGGTCCCGCGCCGGCCGAGACAACCACGTCAACCTACACCGTTGCCGGCTCGCTCGGCGCGCAGTACAGCGTCGCGAAGCATTTCGGCATTTTCGGCGAGCTCGGCCTGCAGTACGGACACAACTCGAGCTCGCCGTCCTCTTCGCTGCTCGTGACTGACGCGAAGCAAACGACCGTCGGGTTGCGCAGCGGTGTCGGCGTGATCTTGTTCTTCGGCGCCTAGGTACCCGGCTACCGACCTGTGGCCGGGCGCTTTGCGAGAATCGTCTCCATCTCGTCCATCACGCGGTTCATCGTCTTGATCGTCAGATCGAGCGGCTCGTCGGTCGTCATGTCGACACCGGCGTCGCGCAACAGATCAATCGGGTATTTCGAACCGCCGGCGCTGAGGAACCGCAGGTAGCGGTCTCGCGCGCCCTGATCCCCCGCCTTCACCTTTGCGGCCAGCGCCTCGGACGCCATGAACGAGGTCGCATACTGGAACACGTAGAAGTCGCGATAGAAATGCGGGATGTAGCTCCACTCGTGCGCGATGTAGTCGTCGACCTTGCAGATCCCCTGCGCGTCACCGTAGTACTTCTTCGTGATGTCGAGATACAGCTTCGCCAGCGCGTCGCCGGTGATCGGCTGCCCTTTCGCCGCCATCTCGTGCATCCGCAGCTCGAACTCGGCGAACTGCGTCTGCCGGAACATCGTCCCCTTGATGTTCTCGAGGTAGTTGCCGAGCAGCGCCAGCCGGGTGTCGTCGTCCTTGATCGTCTTCAGCACCGAGTCGATCAATAACGACTCGTTGAAGGTCGAGGCGACTTCGGCGACGAAGATCGGGTAGCCGGCCAGCGGGTACGGCTGCGCCTTGTTCGAGAAGTAGCTCTGCATCGTGTGCCCGAGCTCGTGCGCGACCGTGCTGACATCTGCGTACTTCCCCATGAAGTTGATCAGCATGTAGGGATGGACGTCGTAGGCACCGCCGTTCGAGTAGGCGCCGGTCCGCTTGCCCTCGTTCGGCAGCAGATCGATCCAGCGTTCCTTGAAGGCACGGCGGATGGTCGCCTGGTATTCCTGACCGAGCGGCGCGACCGCGTCGAGGACGATCCGCTGCGCTTCCTCCGGCGTGTACTCGAGCTTCACCGATCCGACCAGCGGCGCGTAGAGATCGTAGTAGTGCAGCTCGTCGAGACCGAGAATGCGCTTGCGCAGCCGCAGGTAGCGGTGGAACGCTGGCAGGTTGCGGTTCACGCCGTCGACGAGGCGTGTGTAGACCGACACCGGGATGTTGGCGGCGTCGAGCGACGCTTCGAGCGACGACCCGTAGTGCCGCGCCTTGGCGAAGAAGGCGACCTTCTGCACTTCGCCATTCATCGTCGTACCGTAGGTGCGGCGAAAGGCGCCGAGCGCGGTGAAGAAGGCGGCCATCACCTTCTCGCGATCGGCGCGATTGGGCAGCGCGCGGAGATCGCCGAAGGCTGCTTGATCGATCTTCACCGCCTTGCCGTCGCTGAGCGTCACCGTCGGATACGGGAAGTCGGCGTTCGAGAGGATGGTGAACGCGTTCGCCGGCGCGCTGGCCATCGGCCCGGCATCGGCCAGGATCTTCTCCTCGTCCGCCGTCAACGTGTGAGCGGCGCGCCGCGCCACGTCGTCGAGATAGAACGCGTAGATCTTCAGCCGCGGCTCCGACGCGACGAAGCGTTCGAGCGTTGCTTTGCCGGCGCGCAGGAGCTCGGGTTCGATGAACGAGGTCTGCGCGCCAAAGCTCGCGGCGAGCTGCGTCATCTCCTGCCGCATGCCTTCGTGCTGGCTGTCGCGCGTGTCCTGGTCGGCGAGGAGGCTCGCGTAGACATAGAGCTTCGACAACTCCTTGTCGAGCGCGTACTCACGATCGAGCGCGTCGGCGAGCGCCGTCGCGGAGGAGGCGAGCGTGCCCGCGAACTGTTTCATCTGCGGCAGATCGGCGGCGAGCTTGTCCTTCGCAGCGCGCCATGCGGCATCGGTCGGGTAGATATCGGCGAGGTTCCATTTGTACTGCTCGGGAACTCTGGCGCGGTCGCGCTCCTGGGCAACCAGCGCGACGGAACAGACGACCACGGCGACAGCAGCAACGGCGCGCTTCATACGGGTGATTTTACAAGCGTTGCGGCTGCGCTGCCCTCGTGCGGCGGCGCGTCCCAGGGCACCCAATATGCACTGTCGCGCGGCATGGGATCCCCGGGACACATCGATCGTGAAAAACATGAGGTCGACGTCGCGGAGCACGTCCTCGCCGGCGGCGTGCGGGCCGAGCACGACGACAGCGGCGGCACAGGTGCGCATGTCGTGGCGTTGGATGCGGGCCTGCGGGCGTGGCCGCTCGGGCTGGTCGCCTCCGCCGTCCAGGTGCAAGTGCTCGACGACGACGGTACCGTCAGCGAATCGTCAGATCAGCCACGACAGGGAGATGGTCGGATGCCGAGCTCGCTCGCGGATCGCGAACGACGTCGATAGCCGCGATGCGATCGCGGTATGCCTGCGGCACGAACACATAGTCGAGCCTCACGTGCGGATCCCACGACGGCATCGTCATGCCGGGGTCGTCCGGATGGCAGGCGCGGAAGGCATCGATGTAACCGGCCTCCACCACGGTGTGAATCGTCTTCCACTTGATGCGGCCGCCGCTCAACCACACCAGCGGGCGCAGGCGCGGCGGTAAGCGACCGACGTCGAGCTCTTCACCGGGCGCGAGCGTGTTGAAGTCGCCCGCGAGCACGTGAAAGCCGTGCTGATGCTGCGCAACCGACGTCAGCAGCGCGCGCAACTCGAACACCCGCCGCCGCTCGGTCCACGCCGCGTGCACGGCGCTCAGGTGCACGCCGAAGATCCGCACCGCGCTTGCTTCGGGCACGACCTCAATGAAGGCATGGCGCGACAACCGCGGCCGGTGCCACTCCGCGTGCGCGACGCGCGCGCGGCTCAAGAAGCCAAGCGATTGACGCGCGAACGATCGCGCATCGGTCATGCCGGTCTTGCCGGCAAGCGCGGCGACGACGTCGGGCCGCGTCGCCTCCTGGAGGATGACGACGTCGGGCGAACAGCCGTTGATGATCTGCGCGATCGCGTCGACCCGCCCCGCTCCGCCGCGCTGAATGTTGTAGGTGAGCAGGCGAAAGGTCATGCCGGCCGCGAGTCGGTGATCGAAATGCCCGCCGGCTTCTCGAACAGCGTCAGGTACGGCTGTCCGAGCAGATCGCCGCGAAATTGGATGACGATGTCGCGTGATGCCTGGATGTTCACTGGCCGCTCGACCATCGCCATCAAGCGATGGCGCAGCGGCACCAGTTCCGGGGCGATATCCGGGTCGTCTTCGCTCAACGGCCGCGAGTGTACGCCGGGAACGAAGAAGCCGCTTGGTTTGAAGAACAGCAGCGCGCCGCTGCCGACCAGCGTGAGATCGAGATCGCTCGTGCCAGGCCCGTCGCTGTCGAACGGCGCGCGATCTTTCCAGCGATGGCCGGTGACCGCGCTGCCGCGCAGGACGACGGTGGTACCGTCGGGAACGACGTCGCGGATGACGCGGCAGAATTCCTCGAAGCGATCGTCACGGCCGCCGAAGGCGAGACGAATCACGTTCGCGCGCTTCTCAGCCTCTGACAAATCACCTTGCACGACCTCATCGGGTACGGGATCCTTCATGCCTCGTTCCGATCCAAACCTCGGGCCGGGCGGCGGACGTCCTGTGGTTGTCAGAAGCGGCCTCAGGCGCGCCTGAGGCGACACATTGACATGGCAGCCATTTGGCTTGATAATCAGGCCATATGGCTCGCTCCGCCGCCGTCGCAGTGTCTTCGTCTCGCGACCAAGCCGACCCCGCCGCACGCGATGTCGCTCGGTTCCACGATTTCCTGCAGCATGGATCGCCGGGACCGCATGGCTACGCCGTGCTCCTCGGCCTCGACGCGTTCGACGCACCGGAGCTGCTGCGCAGCATCACCCGCGGGTTTCCCTACCGCACGCTCGAACGGTTTCAGCGCAATACCTCGCTGCCGCTCGATCGGATCACCGACCTCGTCGACATCCCGCGCCGCACGCTGACGCGCCGCAAAGGTGAAGGGCGCTTTCTGCCCGAGGAATCCGACCGGCTGCTCAGCGCGTCGCGCCTGTTCGGCCTGGCGCTGGCGCTGTTCGAAGGCGATCGCGACGCCGCGGCCGACTGGCTCACGCGGCCGCAGCCGGCGCTCGGCGGCGCCGTCCCGCTCGAGCTCGCCAAGACCGGACTGGGCACGCGCGAAGTGGAGGCGCTGATCGGCCGGCTCGAACACGGCGTGTTCCCGTAAAGCCTCGTGATTACCGCCTGGCGAATCGTCAAAGCGCGGCACCAGGCCGCCGCGTTCGACGGCGAAGGCGCGCGGCTCTACGGCGGACGGTGGAACTCGCGCGGGCTGCCGGTGGTCTACGTGGCGGCGAGCCCAGCGCTCGCCGCGCTCGAAATGCTCGTGCACGTCGGCAACAGCGGCGCGCTGTCCTCGTACGTCTCGATCGCGTGCGCCTTCGACGAAGCGGTGGTGCTGCGGCTCGATCGGGAGCGGCTGCCGAAGGACTGGCGGTCGTCGCCGGCGCTGCCGGAGCTCGCTCTCGTCGGCGACGCGTGGCTGAAGGACGGCACGTCGGCGGTGCTGGAGGTGCCGAACGCGATCATCCCCGCCGAGTCGAATTACCTCCTCAACCCGCGCCACCCCGACTTCGGCGCGATCACGATCGGCAAGCCGCAGCCGTTCGAGTTCGATCTGCGCCTGCTCCGTTAGCCGGATGACTGCGCCGCCGCCGCGCCGTATCGAGTCGATCGACCTGCTGCGCGGGATCGTGATGATCCTGATGGCGCTCGATCACACGCGCGAGTATTTCGGCGCCACCGCGATCAGCCCGACCGATCTCACGCGCACGACCGCCGCGCTGTTCATGGCGCGCTGGATCACGCATATCTGTGCGCCAACGTTCTTTTTTCTCACGGGGACGAGCGCGTGGCTGACGCTCAGTCGCCGCACGATTGCGCAGCTGTCACGGCTGCTGATCACGCGCGGCGCCTGGCTGATCGTGCTGGAGCTGACGATCGTCCGTTGCTTCGGCTACCAGTTCAACGTCGACTACCGGGTGACGATGCTCGTCGTCCTGTGGGCGCTCGGCTGGGCGATGATCGTCCTCGGTTTGCTCGTCCATCTGCCGATGACGGCGATCACCGCGGCCGGCGTCGCACTGATCGCCGCCCACAACCTGTTCGATCCGGTTCGGGCAGCGTCGCTCGGCGCGCTGGCGCCGCTGTGGACCATCCTGCATGCGCCAGGCGTTGTCGTCGCGACACCGGCCTACACCGTGTTTGCCGCGTATCCGCTGGTCCCCTGGATCGGCGTCACGGCCGTCGGATTTTCGCTTGGACCACTGTATGCGCAGGGTGACGATCGCCGCCGCCGTACGCTGCTTCGGCTCGCGGTCGCGTCAATCCTCGGCTTCGTCGTACTCCGATTGGTGAATGTCTACGGCGATCCGTCTCTGTGGACAACCCAGCGTTCGGCGCTGTTCTCGCTGCTGTCGTTCCTGAACACCACGAAATATCCGCCGTCGCTCTTGTTCCTGCTGATGACGCTCGGCCAGGCACTGCTGATCCTGTGGCTCACCGACGCGCGCACGCCTCCCCTGTTGCGGCCGGCGGTCGTCGTCGGCAAGGTGCCGCTGTTCTACTTCGTCCTCCACCTGTCGCTCATCCATCTGCTCGCGGTGGTCGTATGTTACGCACGCTACGGCAGCGCGCACTGGATGTTCGAGTCGCCGGGGCTCGACCGGTATCCGATTACGCCGCCGCCAGGCTGGGGTTACTCGCTGCCGATCGTGTATGTCCTCTGGGCGTTCGTCGTGCTCGCGTTGTATCCACTGTGCCGGTGGTACGCGGCAGTGAAAACCCGGCGCGGCGCGTGGTGGTTGAGTTATCTGTAAAGTCGGGCGAAATGCCCGAGTCCTGAGAGCGTAACCATGCTGACGCGATCGCTTGCCGTTGCCGCCGTCGCCGCCACCCTCTGCCTCACCGTCGGCGCGCAGGGCCGGAAAACGCAGCGCGTGGTGCTTGTGACGCTTGACGGCGCACGCTGGCAGGACGTGTTCACCGGCATGGACGACGCGCTGCTCCGCTCGGTGACGCCGAAAGACGTCGACGTGACGACGACGGCCGCGTACCGGCGCTTCTGGGCACCATCGCCTGCGGAGCGCCGCGAGAAGCTGATGCCGTTCCTGTGGCGGACGGTCGCGCGCCAGGGCGTGCTGGCCGGCGATCGCACGCACGGCAGCGTGGTTGCCGTGGCCAACACGCATCGCTTCTCCTATCCCGGCTACTCCGAGATCCTCACCGGCCAGGCGCACGACGACGTGATCGCGAGCAACGCCGCGATTCGCAATCCTTTTCCGAGCGTCCTGCAGTTCGTCCGGCGCAAGCTGCGGCTGCCAGCCGCGAAGGTCGCGACGTTCGCGTCGTGGGGTGTGTTCTCGTCGATCGTCGAAAGCACGCCGGGCGAGACGACCGTGAACGCCGGGCTGCAGCCCTACGACTCGCCGTCGCCCGTCGTCAAGGCACTGAGCGACGTGCAGCAGGAGGCGCCAGTGCCATGGGACAACATCCGCCACGACGCATTCACCTTTGCGTTCGCGATGGATTACGTGAAGCGCGAGCAGCCGGTGCTGCTCGTGATCGGCTTCGACGAAATGGACGACTGGGCGCACGACGGCCACTACGAACTGGTGCTCGACGCGCTGCACCGCGCCGACACGGATCTCGAGCGGCTATGGACCGCGCTGCAGAACGATCCGGCGTATCGCGGGCGGACGACGCTGATCGTGACGGCCGACCACGGACGCGGCCGCAGCGGCGACGACTGGCGGCGCCACGGTGCGTCGGTCGACGGCGCCGAAGAAGTCTGGCTCGCGCTGCTGTCGCCCGACGTCGCGCGGCGCGGCGAGTGGACGCCGGCGGCGCCGCTTTTCCAGAACCAGATCGCGGCCACGATCGCGGCCCTGCTCGGGCTCGACTATCGCGAGCAGAATCCCGACGCGGGGCGGCCGCTGCCGCTGCTGCCGCGGTAAGTCGGGCAGGCCGGGTGGGCCGGGTGGGTCGGGTAGGTCTGGTGGGTCGACCGGAGAGGTGTATTCACGCGACCGGCAACCCGATCGGATTGACCCACATGCGCAAGTTACCCGATGTCCGACCTACCAGATCTACCCGGCCTACCTGACCCACCCGGCCTAAAGTGACCGAAGGAACGCGAGCAGCGCGGCGAGGCGATCGGGATCGAGGGCCTCGTAGCGGGCGCGCGAGCGCGCAGCCTGTCCATCGTGACGCGCGATCGCCTGCTCGATCCCGTTGGCGCTGCCGTCGTGCAAGAGACGCGACGAGAATCGCAGTCCCCACAACGGCGCCGTTCGCATCTCGCGGCCGCCGGCCTGCCCCTGCGCGATGCCGTCGCCGAGCGCGCCCATGTCGTGCAGCAGGAAATCGGAATAGGGATGGAACGTGACGCGATCCAACGCGCCGATCCGGTTCGCCGCGGTCTGAATCGACGGCAGGTGGCAGGTGTTGCAGCCAATCTCGGCGAAGACCTGCTCGCCGGACGTGACAGCATCGCTGATCGCGCCGCGCGCCGGCGGCGCCAGCAGGCGCATGAACCCAGCCAGCGCATCGACATCGCGTCCATCGTCGTTCATCGCCGGCGCCGGGTTGAAGTCGAGCAGCGAGCAGTCGCCGCCGGGACAGTTCTCCGCGGGAAAATCCGGGTTCGTGATCCCGCTCTCGTTGACGAGCGCGTCGCCGGCGAACTGGTGCAGCGTCGGCACCTGCGCCTTCCATCCGAACTTGCCGACCGCCGGGAGCCGCGTCGTGAGATCGAGAACGAGCGCCGGGCGCCCGGCCGCTGGTGGATCGCTTTCCGCTTCCGCGTCGGCGATCGCGAACCAGGTGTCGTCGCTCACGGCGTCGACGAGGCCGAGGCCCTGCAGTCCAGTGGTACGGCGATGCGCGACGACCGTCGCGTCGGCGGGAATCCGTTCGCCGGTAAACGTGAACGCACCGGCCGGCGTCGTGATGGTGCCGATGCCGCGCGTCTGGATGACTGAGCCGCCGAGATCGAACAGCGGATCGAAGAAACCATCGACGTCGCGGCCGAACCGGGTCACCAGCCGATTGCTCGCGGCGCCGATCGCCGGCGCGCGGTGGCAGTCGGCGCACGCGTCGTCGTTGAACACCGGGCCGAGGCCGTCAGCGATCGTGTAGCGTTTGGTGAACACGCGCGCGCCGGCGGTGAACGCAGCGCTGAGCGCGGGCGACAGGCCGTCGAGCGGCTGGCCGGTATTCAACACGCCGCGCTGCGCGGCGACGTGGAACGAGCTGGCGTAGGCGACGCCAAGGAGGGCGAGCGCAACCCGAAAACGCGACAGCATTGTTACAGCCCGCGATTGCGCATCATACGCCCGCCGGCCCGAAATGTTTTCCTAGGATGGCCCTCAAGAACCCATCCTCACCGCGGCCGCGAACCGGCGGTCGCCGGAGGTTGGATCCGACAACACCGTGGCCAGCTGGCTGGTCGTGAACGCGAGCACGGCTGGACGCGACTCGCTCGCCAGTGTGTAGCCGTAGAGATGGTTCGCCGCATCGTAGTAACGATCGAAGGTCCCGATCCGAAGCAGGCCAAGGCTGTCGTAGGCGTCGGGTATGGCTAATTCTCGCGGGGCGCGAGCGGCGATGTGTGATCGACGAGCGTGTGCGCCGAGAAGATCCGCGTCCCGTCGACGACCTCGAATGCGCCGAGCGCCGTCACGTGATCGCCGGCGCGAATCGGCACGAGCCGAGCGGCGTCGGCGATGCCGCGGACCGGGCGGCTCGACGCGGCGCACACATCTCCGAGTCCGCCGGGGACGCAAGCCGGATAGCCAGCGTCGAATCGCACGCTGTAGTGCACGGCGTCGGCGCGGAAGCGCGCATCCGGACTGCAGTTGCCTTCGCCACCGCAGCCGATGCCGCTCTGTGCGCTTTGACGCGCGTCAGGATCGTTGATGCGCAGTACCGCGCCGCCGGCATCGATCCCGAAGGCGCCACCCACCCGCAGATACCCGCCCGCCTCGCTGACGAACGTCACCGCACCGTTCAGCGCACGGTCGTCGCGGAACAGGACGATTTGGGTCGCAACCGGATCACCACGCGGCCGCGCGCTGCCTGATTCCTCCGCTGGCGCGACGACGACGCGCGCTTTCGTCGTCGGCGGATCGTCGGTCGGCTCCGGATCGAGCGTCGTCCGTGGCGTTTTGTCGTCGACAGGAGACCAGGTGCGCGCCGCCGGATCCCGCGGCGCGCGGCGGCACGCATCGGTCGAGACGAGGCCGGCGGCACCAGCGTCCCGGCACCGTTTCGGCGCCCGTGCGAACAGCTCGCTGAGCGTCAACGCCGCGCCCGGAAACTCGACCAGCACCCCCGGCGGCACGACGATGCGCCGATCGCCGACGACGATCGTCCCGCCCGCCAGACGATCGCCGAGTCCGTCGATCGTGACGCCTTTGATCTCTCCCTCGAGCTGCAGCTGCCCGGTCGCGCCGGCGCGAGCGCACAGCAGGAGCGCGAGCGCGCATCCTGCCGCCGACCGCGGCCGGCGCTGCGTCATTACCGGTCCATCCAGGACACCGACTTGACGATCTGCTTTGGATCGCTCTGCACCGGACACGCCATCCAGCTGTCGATGCGCTCGTTGCCGATCAGCACCACGCCGATATGGTTCGCCGTGTCGCGATCGACCACCGGGTCGATGTCGGCGAACCCGAGGCGGCGGCGCAGCAACTCGCAGTCTTCCACGCTGCCAGTCAGCAACGTCCACCCCGGCTTGATGCTATGCATCTCCTGATACATCTTCAGCTGCGGCGGACGATCCTCGAGCGGCTTCAGCGTGATCGAGTACATGAAGACGTCGCGGCCGACGCGCGGACCGAGCATCTCCTGCACGTGGATCAGATTTGCCGTCGCCGCGGGACAGATGCCGGTGCACTCAACGTAGAAGAAGTTGACCAGGACGATCTTCCCCTTCATGAGGTCGTCGTAGAACGCAACCCGCTCGTTGTCCTGCGTCAGCAGCGTCGGGTTCGGGAAATGCCGGCGGCCGCCCGCCGATGGCGACGCCGCGGCGGCGCGCCCGCCAACGACGGGCACGGCCGCCAGCGACGCGATCAACGCTCTTCGAGTGATCATGATCGCCATCCGTCTACGGCTCGATGTCGAAGCGGATCATCATCGCATGATCCTCGTGGACGACGTTGTGGCAGTGGGTCACGTACTTTCCCTGGAAATCGCGGAAGTTGAACAGCACTTCCGTTTCCTCGCCGGGTCCCAGCACCGACACGTCCTTGCGGCCCCCCTCGAACGCCGGCGGCGTCTGGCCGTTGCGCGTGAGCGTCCGGAACTCCTCGTAGTGGGTGTGGATGGGATGGCTCCAGCCACCGCCGCCGTTCTTGAACTTCCAGATCTCGCGCGTGTTGCATTTCACGGTCGCGCGGATTTCGTCCTCTCTGAATATCTTGCCGTTCACCGTCCACTGTCCGTTGCCGCGGTTGAACTCCCACAACCGCGTGGCCGCGACCTGATTCACATTGATCGGCGGCGGGATGCGCAGCGTAGACGGAATCTGGCTGACGTCGGTATTTTGTAAGCCAATCACCCGGAACTCGACGAGCGGATCCCCTGGCGTCAGGAGCTTTCCGGTCGGCCCCCGGCCGTCGGTCTGCTCCGCCCGGTTCATCAAGTAGATCTTCTCGCCGATTTGATATTTCGAGAAGTCGATGATCACGTCGTGTCGCTCGGCGACCGCGACGGTGACGACCGAGCGCGCGGTCGGCACCGGCAGCAGATTGCCGTCGCTCGAGATCTGCACCATCGGCGAGTTGTCGCTCATCGCGAGCGCATAGAAGCGCGACGGCCCGGCGTCGAGGAACCGGAACCGGTATTTTCTCCGCTGCACCTGCATGAACGGCTGGATGGCGCCGTTGATGGTGTACTTGTCGCCGAGGACGCCGTCGAGGTTGAAGAAATCGAACACGGCCTGGCCGTCGGCGTCGAACACCTTGTCGCCGAAGACCATCGGCACGTCGAACTGGCCGCTCGGCAACTGGAACCCGTCCGTGTTGGTCTCGTCGCCGCAGTCCTTGTCGTCGAACAGCAGGTAGAAGCCCGCCAGCCCCGCGTACACGTTCTGCGCGGTGAAGTCGAGACGGTGATCGTGATACCAGAGCGTGTTCATGCACTCGCCGCCGTCGGTCGCCTGCGGCTCCACCGAGAAACCATTCAGGACGTTGGGATAGTGATTGTCCCAATACGTGCCGCTGTCGTGAAAATTCCCGGGATAGCCGTCGCTCTCCGACGCGGTATGTCCGTTGTGCAGGTGGGTCGTGATCGACGGGATCCCGAAGCCGACGTGGTCTTTGGGCAGGTTGTTGAAAAAGCGGACCATGATCGGCTGCCCGTACTGCGCGCGGAACGTCGGACCGGGGAAGGTGCCGTCGTAGCCGAAGATCTTGGTCGGCGGGATGTTCGGATGAAACGTGTGCCAGGCCTCTTTCACGTCGATCGTGTATGCGAGGACTGGCGCGCAATCGGGACGATCGATGAACTGATGCTCCGCGGGACCGGCCTTGACGCCCGTCGTCGGAAGGCTGGCAACGCAGGCTGCGCCGGTGGAGAACGGATCCTTCACCAATGGTAGCGGCAGCGGTTGGATGAACGGCGTGGTCTTAAACGGGGTCCGCGCCCCGCCACCATCGTCGCCGCGCGCGTATCGTGGAGAGAACCCCGACAACGTCGCCGCCGTGACCCCATACTTCAACAGCTCTCGCCTGGTGAGCATGCCGCCCCCTTTCTGGTCCATCCGGCGTGCATCCACGCCGAAAAAACAACGAGGCTCAGCGCGTATCGGGGCCTCTACGCGCAACGGGGCCTCTCAGGAACGGCTAGCGCGAAAACACGGACGTCAGCGGGAGTCGGTGCCGACGAGATCGTTCACGACCTTGCAGCGGCCGCACTTGATCTCGATGCGCTTGCCCGGGCGCAGCGCGAACTCCTCGATTTTCTCGAGCAGCCGGCCGCAGCCGCGACAGCGGACCTCGATCCATTGAACGTCCGGCGGTTGATTCGACGGGGCGGAACGTACAGACACGAGCATTGGCAGCCCTCCAAGTGCGACACCACCCGGAGCTTGAGCGGTCAGGAATGACGGTAATGTGCGGCGAACCGACAATGATGTCAAGCGCAATTTGTCAGTCGGTCGTCAAAGACGATCACGGACGCACATCGGGCGCGCCTGCGACCAACGGCTCGGCGCAATCGTGGCCACCGTGCGACATTTTGCTTGACCGCTACTATCCGCGTGAGTAGCCTGCGCGGCGCCGCGCATCCGGCACTCGCCGGCACGGCGCGGCGGAGGTACCTATGGACACGAGCCGGATCCGTCGCTCCCCCTATCTGCGCCTGACCCTCGCGATCGCCATGACCGCAGCGATCGCGACGGCATGGGTTGCTCATCGCACCTCGCGCGCGACGACCACATCATCGACACCGCCCGCGGCCTTCGACCCGGAGATGAAACGCGCAGGCGAGAACAAGCGCGCGGCCGTCGGCGCGAACGACACGCGCCGGGCGGACTACACCGCGGAAGTGGAAGCGTATCTGCGGCGTGCGTATCCCGAGCGGGAGGTGCCGGGCGAAGCGACGCTCGCGGCCCGGAGCGGATGGGCGGCGATCGATGCCAGCGCGCATTCGACGGGCAGCTGGCAGTTGATCGGGCCGAGCAAGCCGACGTATCCGGCGGTGCTCAATCCGTTCCTGTTCGACAGCGCGCCATACGTGGCGAGCGGCCGCGTCACCGCGATGGCCATCGGCCCGACCTGCCGGGCGGGCGCGTGTCCGTTGTTCGTCGCCGCTGCCGGCGGCGGCGTGTGGAAAACAAGGGACGCGCTCGCCGGCAATCAGGGCTGGCAGTTCGTGTCGAGCAGCTTCGGCACCAACGCCATCGGCTCGCTGCTGATGGATCGCCGCGATTCATCGGGCAACACGCTGTATGCCGGTACCGGTGAGCCGAACGCGTCGGGCGATTCGGAGGCGGGCGTCGGCATCTACAAGACGACCGACGGAGGTCAGAGCTGGTCGCTTGTTCCCGGCAGCGACATCTTCTTCCAGCGCGCCATCGGGCAGATGGCGCTGGACAACGCCGGCAACCTGCTGGTGCCGGTTGCGAGCGGAGTGCGCGGCGTCAGCGCCGTCTCGAGCGGAGCGATCTCGAGCGGGTCGACCACGCATCCGCTCGTCACGCGCGGCCTCTACCGGCAGACGGGTGCCGCGTTTACGCTCATCTGGCCCGCTCCCAATCCGACGCGGGGTGCAACCTCGGTCAAGGTCGATCCGACGCACGCCGGCGTGATTTACGTCAACGCGTTCCAGCAGGGCATCTGGCGGTCGATCGACAACGGCGCGACCTTCGTGCAGATCTTTGCGCCGCAGGATCCCACCGTCGCAGCTTCAGCGCTCGATCGCAGCGAGTTCGACTTGACCACGCTGGCCAATGGAGCGACGCGGATGTACGTCGGCGAAGGACAGGGCGGCGGCGACGGTCATCACTCGAACGTCTGGAGGAGCGACGACGCGAACACGGCTGCAACGTTTGCCTCGTTCGGCGGCGCGCAGGTCGACGACTACTGCGACGGACAGTGCTGGTACGACAACGTCGTCTACACGCCGGCCGGTGCGCCGGACGTCGTGTATCTCGGCGGCTCGTTTGCCTACCCGCAGCTGCACGGACGCTCGAACGGCCGCGCCTGGCTGCTGTCGACCGACGCCGGTGCGACGTGGAGCGATTTGACGCAGGACGGCGATCCCAATCGCGCCGAGACGATGCACCCCGACCAGCATGCGATCGTCTCGATACCCGGCAAACCGTTGCAGTTCATCACCGGGTCGGATGGCGGCGTGGTCCGTTCGGACGGTAAGTTCGCCGACGTATCGGCGAAGTGCGACACGCGCGGGCTGAGCGCGGCCGGCACCGCGTTCTGCAAGAGCCTGCTGAACAGAGTTCCGAATCAGCTGATCAACATGAACAACGGTTTGTCGACGCTGCAGTTCCAGAGCCTGTCGGTGAGCGCGCAGCGTCCGAAGAACCTGCTCCAGGGCGGCACGCAGGACAACGGCACGTTCCAGTACAACGGATCGTCGATCGTGTGGCCGCAGGAGATCTATGGCGACGGCGGCGTCTCCGGGTTCAACGTCGCCAACGACGCCCTGCGGTTCAACACGTTCACCGGCCAGGCCAACGACGCGAACTTCCGCGACGGCGACCCGACGAAATGGGTGATCATCTCGGCACCGATTCTGTCGAGCCCGGAGGGCGCGTTCTTCTATCCGCCGATCATCGCTGACCCGCACGCCGGCATGGCCGGATCGATCTTCCAGGGCTCGTTCTCGGTGTGGCGGACGCAGGACTGGGGCGGCAATCCGGCGTTCCTCGAAGCCAACTGCCCCGAGTTCACGGCCTCGGCGGTGAAGCCTGGCTGCGGCGACTTCGTGATCATCGGCGACGGCGTTCCGTCGACGCAGCTGGTCGCGGCGGCGTGGGGAAGCCGCGCCGGCGGCGCAGTCGCGTGGCTCACTCGCACGGCGCAGAACACCGGCACGATGTGGGCGGCGACCAACGCCGGCCGCGTCTTCATCACCGACAACGCCAACGCTGCCGCCGCATCGGTGGTGTGGAACCGTATCGACCCCGGCACGAACGATCCCGACCGCGACATCACCGCTATCGCCGTCGATCCGGCGAACGCGCATCACGCGTGGATTTCGTACAGCGGATACAACGTCAACACCCCGACGCGCCCTGGGCACGTCTTCGAGGTGACGTGGAGCGGTGCCGGCACGGCGACCTGGGTCGATCGCAGCTTCAACCTGCCTGATTTTCCGATCACGGCCGTCGTCAGGGACGACGTGCGGGGCGATCTCTACGCCGCGTCGGACTTCGGCGTGATGGTCCTGCCGCTCGGCGCGAGCGCGTGGAGCGTAGCCGGTGCAGGGCTGCCGATGGTCGAGGTCGCGGGGTTGACGATCGTCCCGGGTCAGCGCGTCCTCTACGCGGCGACGCACGGCCGGAGCGCCTGGTCGCTCGCGCTGCCGTAGTCGTCCCACTCGCAGGGCGGGGTGATGCGCGATTACCCCGCCCTGTCGAGTCTCCCTCCGCCGAGTACGCAGGGCCTCGCGACGTCATTTCTCCGCCGCCCGCCGATAACGGCTGACGTGCGACGCGCACGTTACGCATTGTCGCGTCCGGATTCGCAACACCTCGACTGCGCAAACACGAGCGTTTGAGCCGCGACGGAATTTGCGCACGAGTGGCGCCGACACCACTCAAATCAGCGACACGCGCGTCGATCGGGATTGCGGGGAGAAGACCGACTCCCGACGCGTTGTCGCTACAACCTGTCGGAGACTAATGAGACTACCAACTCTTTATGCAGCCGCGCTGCTCCTGATCGCCACGACCGCCACTGCGCAATCAACCGTCACGCTGAGCACGCCGCCCGCAGCCGCCGGCACCATGATCCGCGGCGGGACCTACGCGGCAGTCAACTTCAACGGCGGCCTGCTCGCGACCAAGGCGTCACCCGATCCCACTTACGTTCGTCGCGTCCTGCTCGATTTCGACACCGACACCACGATTCCCGCCGGCACCACAGTGGAATCGGCGACGCTGACGCTGACCGTGCACTCCGGGGGCGCAAGCGCGTCACGCCGCGTCGGCATCTATCCGGTGACGCGCCGCTTCGTGCCAGGTGAGGCGACATGGGATATCGCCGCGAACAACTCGCCGTGGACGACGCGGGGCGGCGACTTCGGTCCGCTGGCCACCACCGGCAACGTTCCGAATACCGATGGCGCCAAGGCGGCGTTCAATGTCACCGCGCTCGTGCAAGCCGCGGTCTCCTCGTCCGGCTCCCGCCGCACGCGGCTGGCGGTCGTCGACATCGACTCGATGGACACCGCACAGGGCGGCTATCGCGATTACTACCCGGCCGCCGCCAGCAACGCGTCGGCCCGTCCGGTGCTCGCCGTCACGCTTCGCACCGCAACAAGCACATCGCTGCCGAATTTCTCGCACGTGTTCGTGATCCTGTTCGAGAATCACGAGTACAGCGAGGTGATCGGCAACGCCGCGGCGCCGTACTTCAACACCCTCGCCCGCAACTACGGCCTTGGCACCAGCTACGACGGCCTCATGCATCCGAGCCTGCCGAACTACATGGCGCTCACCGGCGGCAAGACGGTATTCACGAGCGACTGCACGGGCTGCACGACCGCCGCCCCAAGCATTGCCGATCAGGTCGAGCAATCGGGCCGGACGTGGCGCGCCTACATGGAGAAGATGCCGGCGCCGTGCGCGACGACCGACTCGGGCACCTACGCGCAGAAGCACAACCCGTTTGTGCACTACAGCCTCATCCTGAATGACGCGCAGCGGTGTCCGGCGCACGTCATTCCGAAGACTCCGCTGCTCACGCATCTCGCGAGTGGCGATGTCGCGAACTACACCTGGATCACGCCGGATCTCTGCAACGACATGCACGATTGCGCGGTAAGCGTCGGCGACGCGTGGTTGAACAAGTACGTGACGGCGATCCTCGCGTCGCCGGCGTGGGACGCGAACTCGGTGATTTTCATCACGTTCGACGAGGGCACCTCCACCACCGGCGGCGGCGGCCGGATTCCGCTCATCGTCGTGTCGCCGCGGACGCGGGCGGGCACGATCGTGTCGGCGTCTTACAACCACTACAACCTGCTCGCGACGATCGAAGAGGCGTGGCGGCTCGCGCGGCTGGGACACGCGGCGGGCGCGGCGGTAATGCGCGAATTCTTCAACAAGTAGTGAGGTTGCCGGACGCGCCGCGCAGTTTTCTCACGGGCCGGCGAGTGCCCGCGAGAAGCTGCTCGGCGCGTGCCGGTGCACATCGCCGGCACCTCACGATTATTCGGCAGCCGCTCGTATAATCCGTGGCCATGACCGAGACACGCAGGGGCACCGGCCAGACGGCGCTGGTCACCGGAGCGTCCGCCGGCATCGGCGTGGATCTCGCGGAGTGCTTCGCCAGCGACGGCTACGATCTCGTGCTCGCCGCGCGCACCGAGAGCGCGTTGCGCCAGGTCGCCGATCGTCTCGCGGCCGCGTACCACGTCACCGCGACGCCGATCGTCGCCGACCTGCAGTCAATCGGCGGCGGCACACGCCTCGCCGCGGACATCGCGGCCCGCGGCCTGTCGGTGGACGTCCTCGTCAACAACGCCGGCTACGGCGTCGCCGGCGCGTTCGACCAGTCCGAGGCGGCGGCGCAACTCGGGATGATCGACCTCAACGATCGCGCGCTCGTCGAGCTGACCCACATCTACTGGCCGCGCATGCTGGCGAACCGGCGCGGCGGCGTCTTGAACGTCGCGTCGACCGCGGCGTTTCAGCCCGGTCCGTTGATGGCCATTTACTACGCGTCGAAGGCGTTCGTGCTGTCGTTCTCGGAAGCGCTCTGGGAAGAGGCTCGCGGCACTGGCGTGAAGGTCAGCTGCCTCTGCCCCGGGCCGACCGTCAGCAAGTTCCGCGAGCGAGCCGGCACGGGCAAGGTGCGCCTGAGCAAAGCCGGCACGCCGATGCCGTCGATGCCGGTCGCGCGCATGGGTTATGAGGCGTGGCAGGCGAACCGGCGCGTCATCGTCACCGGCACGCGCAATCGCGTGATGGCATCGCTCGTCGCGTTCATGCCGCGGACGACGGTGCTGCGCCTCGTGCGCAATTTGCAGTCGCCGCTCTGAGGCCGGTCGAAACCGTGCGTCATTCGACCCGCGTCAGCCTGAGCGTGAACGGGTTCGCGAACGGGCCATTCTGGTTTCGATCCTGGGTCAACGACAGCGAGTCGCCCTCCAGTTTGTACGAGTAGGTAATGAACACCCCGGGACCCATCACCGCCGGGTTCTTCGACGCGATCGGCCGCATCGTGATCGACGAGCCGGCTGTCAGCTCGTAGGTCCCGGCTTCGCTCACGAACGGCCCCCACACGGCCCGCAACTCGTCGGCGCTCGCCTTGGCCACGTCGGCCAGGACCGGTCGCGGCTTATCCGCCTGGACCTCGACCCGGCTGTAGTGGCGAGCGGTGATGATGGTCAGGTTGGGCCGTTCGCCGAATGCGATCGTGCGAGCGCCCGGCCCCGTCGTCGTCGCGTCGACGATCCGCCACACGCCCTGAATCGAGGCTCGTGTCGACTGCGCGGCGATCGCCTGGCTGGCGAGCAACGCAACGCTGACCGCTTCGAACAACCATCTCTTCACTGTGCGCCTCCTGCGGCAGAGTCTCGCACACATGTGTCGACCTGGATGGCGTGACGCTACCGCGCGGTCTCAGTATGCTCGCAGGGCGATCCCGTTAGCGTCGACACGACGATGAGCGGATTCTTTCCGGCGCGCTCGAACGCGTGACCGGTGCCGCTGGTGACGAGCACGAGCGATCCCGGCCGGATCGGAGTCGGCGTATCGCCGATGCGAACGGTTCCCTCTCCGGCGACGACGTAGAGGATCTCGTCGCCGCTTTCATGAACGTGCTCCGCGACGCCTTCCCGCATTTGCAGCAGGCGCACCGTCTCGAGGGGATTGCACGCGAGAATCGATTCCTTGAGCGGCTCGCGACCGATGAGGTTGTGATCGAGGTAGTCGACAATCGACATCGCCACGGGACGAGCGCCGGGGGCAACTACGGCGGCCGGCGCGGCAGGTTCGGGAGCCGGTTTGGGCGGCGGTGGCGGAGCGGCGTTCAAGACAACGTCAATCTGGCCGTACGCACCGCCCTTAACCGTAAACTCCCGCTCGAGCGTGATGAACCCCTCGCGCTCGCAGCGCAGACGGTAGGTGCCGTCCTTCAGGTCGGGAATGACCACCGTCCCCGCGCCGCCGGTGACGAACTCTCCTGTGCCGTCGCCAGTGAGGACGAGACGGACGTCGTTGAGGCTTGCTCCGTCCTGATCCTTCACCGCGATGCGCACCGAACCGGTTTTCGCAGCGGCGGCGACGGCGGGCTTCCGCGTCGGTGTTCGTGGCGGCGTCTGCTGGGCGGCTTCACTCGGCGCCGTCCACACAACGGCGACAACCACCCCAACCATAAGTGCTCTGAGCATGCTGATACCAGTCATGCCTGACTGATTACGCAAAGTCCGTGCGGAGTGACGTGCGCTGAGTTGCTGACAGTTCAGCCACATTCAGCTCGGGCCGCGTCACCGGGTCAACACACCGGCATGTATCGGTAATGCGTCGATGAAGCGATCCGCGCGGACGCTGCGACCATCGGCGCACGCCGCCGCTCGGTCGTTCAAGCTGAGGCGGTGCCTGTAACCCGCCGATCGTTCCTGGCTGCCGCCGCCGCAGCCGCCGCGATACCGCGGTTGTCCGCGGAACAGGCGGAACCGCCGATTCCAATCATCGACACCCACATCCGTCTCTTCGACACCACGCGTCCGCAAGGCGCGCCCCGCGTCGCCGCCCGGCCAGACGGCCGATCCCCACCTACCCGGATCGGTATTGCCGCCTGGCCGTCCCGCTCGGCGTGGTCGGGGGCGATCAAGGTCGAGGCGAGCCCACGGATCGAAGACAACCCGTGGGTGCTCGAGGTCGCGCAGCGGGATCCGATCATGGTCGGCGTGGTCGGCAACCTGGAGACGACAAGCCGGAATGTTTGCCGAGTATCTCGACCGGTATCACAAGAACCCGCTGTTCCGTGGATTCGCTACGAAAACATCTGGGCACGCGACATCGTCAGGCAATCGACGAGCGGGCTGTTCATCGACGGGCTGAAGCGACTGGCGGACGTCGATCTCGTGCTCGATACAACGAACCCGCGTGGTCGGTGCTCGAAGCGACGCTGCGGATCGCCGACGCGGTGCCGACGCTGCGAATCGTGCTCGATCATCTGCCGTCGCTCGATCCCGGCGCCGAGGAACAGGCGCGCTCCGACGCGCACTGCGCGAGCTTCGCGGTCGGCGTCAGGTGTTCGTGAATCCGGGCACTACGTTCTGGTCAGAACTTGATCGCGACTCCGACGTTTGCACGCCAGAAATCGAAGCGGTCCAGGTCGAGGCCAACGCTCTCCACGTCGGTCAGCTTGAAACCGAATGCGCGGTACTGGCGGAGGTCGGCGCGCACGCCGAAACGCTTGCTGAAGAAACCCGCCACTCCGCCGCCCAGGTTCAACGTCATGTAGTTGTTCGAGATGCTCGCGGCGGTCGGAACGACAAGCGACGACGCCGTCGTCACGTTCAGGTAGAGATTACCGAACCCGATCGCGCCGTAGACTTTCACCGCTCCGATGTGCGGCCCGATCAGCGTATTGCCTGAGAACGTGATCGCCTTGCTCTTGGCGCCGGATCCGGCCGAGGTCTCCAGGATCTCGGGATAGTAGGCGAACTCCGTTTCCGCGCCGACGATCTTCCCGAGGTTGCCGAGCGCGACGCCGAATCCTGCCTGCGACGTGGCAGCGTCGGGCGCCGGAGACGTCACCGTGGTTCCGACGAAAGGGTTGAGAAAGCCTTGCGCGGCGGCATTGTTCGGCAACGAGATTACGGCCGCGGCGGCGAGTGTCAGCATCAAGCGGTTCATAAGCAGAGGTCCTCCGTATCGGATGTGTTCGGTTCCTGTCCGAGCCACCTCCTTGAACGGCAGACAGCCGAAAGCCGCACAGCACGGCAGTACTGCGCCGCGACGCGCGGTTGCGCAGGAGTACTCCTGACGAAACTTACTCGCGGTCTACAACCGGCTCACGACCCGCCGCAGCGGCCAGAGCATTTTTCAGAACGGTGTGGATTCGCGCAGCGCTCTAGATTTCACGCGGCAGACCGCGGCGAGGCCGCCGCCGATGTCGTCGGTCGAGTAGATGTAGCCGTTCCACACCGACATGCCGTGCGAGAACGGGCTGCCTTCAGGAAGTCGACCCGATCCAGATCGTCTTGTTGTCGGCGTCGACGCCGATGCCGCTCGGCCCGATGCCTTCAGGTGCCAGCTCGCGCAGCAGCTTGCCGGCGTAGCTGGACAAGTACACCTTGCATCGGCCGGGCGTGTCGGTGCGGCTGCCGGCGACGTCGATCGTCCAGATCCCTTCGTCGGTACACTGCATCCCGTTGGCCGACGGGCCCGGCGCTTTGATAGAGATGTTCGATGTTTCGCGCCGGACGGCTCGGGTATCCGGGTCTCGGCGAGGGCGGCGTGTTCGCCTGACCGGCATGCGCGATCGATGGCCACCGGATCTCGATGGCAACGCCTCCGGCGCTAGCGGCGCCGCGGCGGCGATGCTAGATTCTTCGGAAAAATCGAGGAGGTGCATTGATGACCAATCCATGTGGGTTTCGTTCCGCTGTCGCCGCGGTCGGCCTGGTGGGTGTCGTTCTGGCGAATGCAGTCGGCGAGATCGGCCACGCGCAACAGGTCGGCGTTCCCGCCGACGCGCCGGGGTTCATCGGCAAGACCGCGACCCTCGACACCACCGGCTACTCCGTCGGCCGGAGAATCTTCGCGCCCGGCTCGCACAACGCGACGTGGCACATGCACACCGCCGGGCAACTGATCTACGCCGAGTCCGGCCACGGCCGGTATCAGATCATGGGCCAGCCGATTCGTGAGCTTGCGCCCGGCGACACCGGCTACATTCCGGGCGGCACGATGCACTGGCATGGATCGGTGCCGAACGAGTCGTTCACCATGACCTTCGTGACCATGGGCGCCGGCGCCACGACGCCCGGCGAACCGATCACCGACGAGATCTATCTGGGGAAGAAGTGACGATTCAGATGTCTGGCGGCGGTTCGAGTGGCGTCGCTTCGTTCGCCAGACGGATTGAGGCGTCGAGAGACGACGGGTCGCACCATTCAATGTGCTGATGGCTGCGAATCATCCCTCCAACAACGATCCGGCCATTCAGCCCCGAGCGGTTGATTAACGGTTTGAAGACCTTCTTGCCGAGCAGGGCCTCCAGATAGAGGCATGGGACGTTCATCCGCCCGCCATAGAGGACACAATCGCCGACGCGAAAATACTGCCCCACCAGGTGCCCGAGCGGCACGCCCCGGGTCGTCAGGTTGCGCCGGTGCTCGTGCGGCGCCAGAGCAATGCCGCGGTCCCGAGCGAGGGCATCGAGGACCTCCATCTCAATCAACGTCACCTGACGATCGATGTGGGGCCGCGTCGAGTATGTCCCGAGTCCCGTCGCGTAGCGATCGCCGTCGATGCCGACGCCTTTGATCAGTCTCGCCTCAGAGAGCTCCGTCATCGCTGCCGAAGCCGTCGCTGCGACGTGAATGGAAAGCAACTCACCCTGCCACATCATCCGGACATCATTGCACTGGTTGCGCGGGGCCGCGCTGGAGATCTGATTTAGTGTCACTGTTATTGACATGAACTCTGTTTTCGTGTCACTATCCATGACACGAGACATGGCGACGCCGTCGAATCACCGCACCCGCCGAGGATTACGCCCGTACCGCCAGGAGGTGCGTGCCCGCCAGACCCTCGAGAACGCCGATCGCATCGTCGACAGCGCCGTCCGCCTCATCAAGGCGACCCGACGCACCGCCGACATCACGCTCGACGACGTGGCGCGCGAGTCGGGGCTGACCGTGCGGACCATCCTCCGCCGCTTCGGCTCGCGCGACGGCGTGCTCGAGGCAGCGTTCGCACAAATCAAGACGGAATTCGAAGGCCTGCGCGCGCCGACGCCGGCGGGCGACGTGGACAGTGCGCTGACCAGCCTGCTGGATCAGTACGAGCGGATCGGCGATCTGAACATGCGCGCGCTCGCGCAGGAGGACCAGCTGCCGCTGCTGCATCGCGCGCTGACGGAGGCGAGAGGCGTCCACCGCGCGTGGCTCGAGGAGGTCTTCGCGCCGAACCTCACCGACCTGCCGCGCGGCGAACGCGAAGCGCGCTGCATCGCGCTGTACGCCGCGACCGACGTCTACCTGTGGAAGCTGCTGCGGCGCGACCTGAACCTCGATCGGCGACGCACGGAGCAGGCGTTCCGCCGCCTCGTCCGCGGCGTGCTCGCGGCGGAGCCGCGGCGATCAACGAAAGGGAGCTGAGTGTGCTGGTGTTGGAGAATCAATCGGGATCCTCGTCGACCGCTGCCCCCGGGGCGAGCGGAGTGAAGCCGCGGCGGTTTCTATTCACGCACTGGGAAGGCGGCGGCAACACGCCGCCGATGCTGGCGCTCGCGCGCCGCCTTGTGAAACGCGGCCACGCCGTCCGCGTCCTCGGCGATCCGTGCAACAAGGATGAAGTCGAAGCGACCGGCGCGTCGTTCGTGTCATGGAACCGGGCGCCGCGCCGCGCCGACAAATCGGTCGCGTCAGATCCGCTGCGCGACTGGGAAGTGAAGTCGCCGCCGGCCATGATCGCCCGCCTGCGGGATCGACTCTTTGTCGGGCCGTCGCTCGCCCAGGCGCAGGACGTGTTGACGGAGCTCGAGCGATTCCCGGCTGACGCGATCATCACGAGCGAGATGCTCTTCGGACCGATGGTCGCGGCCGAATCCGCCGGCATTCCGTGCGTCGCCCTCTCCGCCAACGTGTACCTGTTTCCGCGCCCTGGTGTGCCGCCGTTCGGGCCGGGGCTGCTGCCCGCGTCGAACGCCGCGGGACGCGTGCGCGACTGGATCATCCGGACGATCGCGATGCGGGCGTTCGGGAAAGGCGCGGCGGCGTTCAATGCAACCCGCGCCGCGCTCGGGCTCGCACCGGTCCGGCATCCATTCGATCAGCTTCAGCGACTCTCGTGCCACCTCGTGCTAACCAGCGCCGCATTCGATTTTCAGTCGACGACGCCGTCGCCGCAGATCGTGTACGCCGGCCCGGAGCTGGAGGATCCGGCGTGGACTGCGCCATGGCGGTCACCCTGGTCACCCGACGATCGCCGCCCGCTCGTCCTCGTCGGCTTCAGCACGACATTCCAGAACCAGGGAGACGCGCTCCGGCGTGCCATCGAGGCGCTCGCCGCCCTGGACGTTCGCGCCGTTGTCACGGCCGGGCCGTCGATCGACATCGGGGCGCTGCCGTCCGCTCCGAACGTCCACGTCTGCCAGTCGGCGCCGCACAGCGAGTTGCTCAGGGAGGCCGCCGTCGTGATCACGCATGCCGGCCACGGCACGGTCATCCGGGCGCTCGCCGCGGGCGTGCCGCTCGTCTGCATGCCGATGGGCCGCGATCAGAACGACACGGCGGCGCGGGTCGTGTACCACGGCGCGGGCGTCCGCATGAATCCCGGCGCCGCGCCGGTGAAAATCCGCCGGGCCGTGAGCGACATCCTTGCCGCGCCGCGCTACCGCGAGCGGGCGCGCGCGCTTGGCCCACAGATCGTCCGCGACGCAGAGGGCTCTCCGGCGGTGCACCTGCTGGAGCGCGTCGCCGCGACCGCTCCGCGGGTGCGGCGCTAAAGCTGGAACGCGACGAAGCTTTAGGTTGACATCTTACCCAAGCTGGTCGATGCTTCCGGTTAGATGTCTACCCGTAAGGGCGACGAGCCGCTCGATCTCCTGCAGGGCACGCTCGATCTCCTGATCCTCAGGACGCTGATTCTCGGGCCGCAGCATGGCCACGCGATCATGCGGCTGATCAAGCAGACGTCCGCCGACGAATTGCTGGTCGAGCACGGCGCCCTCTATCCGGCCCTGCAGCGCCTCGAGGCGCGGCGCTGGATCGCCGGAAAGTGGGGCCTGTCCGAAAACAATCGGCGGGCGCGCTTTTACGCCCTGACCGCTGCCGGCCGGAAGCACGTCGTGAAGGCCACCAGCAAGTGGACGCGTCTGGCGCGCGCGATCGCCCGCGTGCTCGCCGCGCATCCGATCGAGGGCTGACGATGTTCCGCGGCACGCGCGATACGAGCGACTTCGCGGCCGAAATCGAATCGCACCTGCAGTTCGAGATCGAGCGCCTCCAGGAGCAGGGACTCAGCGCTGACGAGGCGCGCGCGGCGGCGCGGCGCGCGTTTGGCAACGTCACGCTGTCGACCGAACGCTTTCACGACGCGCAGCGCTGGATCTGGTGGGAAGAGGTCGTGCGGGACGTCCGCTACGCCGCGCGATCGTGGCGCTCCGCGCCAGGCCTGGCGTTCATTGCCGCACTCACCATGGCACTCGGCATCGGCGCCACGACAGCGATGTTCAGCGTGGTGGATGCGACGCTGCTGCATCCGCTGCCCTATCCGCACGCCGACCGTCTCGTCAGCGTTGTCGACGATCTTCCCGGGATCGCGTCGTACGATGTCGGCCTCTCGCAGCCGGAATGGCTCGATCTCGAGCGATCGGGGATCTTCGAGCAGGTCGCGCCGGCGTGGTTCGACGAGAACAATCTGACCGGGGCGGCGCGGCCGGCCCAGGTGCGGCTGATGAGCGTCACGCCGAACTACTTCGCCGTGCTCGGCGTCGCACCGCAACTCGGCCGCACATTCCCGGCCGAGAACCGCTCACCGGGCTATCTGCTCGAGATCGTCATCAGCGACGGCCTCTGGAAGCGCGACTTCGGCGGCGATCCGCGGATTCTCGAGAAGAGCATCCGGCTCGACACCGATCTGTATCGCATCGTCGGCGTCATGCCGCCGGGATTCCACGCGCCCGGCCGGACATTCGACGAGCGAAACGCTGATGTGTGGGCGGCAACGAACTTTTACGGACCACCGTTGCCGCTTCAGCCGCCGCGGCGCATGCGCAACATTCCCGGCGCGATCGCCAGGCTGGCGCCGGACGTGACGCTGGCGGCGGCACAGCGTCGCGTCGCTGCGCTGGTCGGCAATCTCCGGCGCGAATATCCCGGCGATTATCCCGATCGCACCGGATGGACCGTCCGTCTCGTGCCGCTGCAGGACACCGTCGTCGGAGACGTGCGCTGGTCGCTGATCCTGCTGCTGTGCGCGGTCGGCCTGGTGCTGTTGATCGGCTGCGTGAACGTCGCCAACCTCCAGCTCGCCCGCGCCAGCACACGGCGGCGCGAGTTCGCCGTCCGGCAGGCGATCGGCGCCGGCGCGAGCCGGCTGATGCGGCAATTGCTCACCGAGAGCCTGTGCGTGTCGGCGATCGGCGGCGCCGCCGGGATCGCGTTGCTGCTCGCCGCGAAGGCGTCGCTGGTGCGCCTCATCCCCGAGGGGCTGCCGCGGCTGAACGACATCACGCTGAACTCGAGCGTGCTGCTATTTGCCGTCGCCGCGACGCTCGCGTGCGGCGTCATCTTCGGCTGCGCGCCCGCGCTTGCCGCGCGGCGGCCCGACGTGATGCCTGTCCTCCAGACGTCAATCCGCGGCGGCTCGGGATCCCGCGGGCAGGCCCGAACCCGCAACGTACTCGTCATCGCCGAAGTCGCGCTCTCGGTCGTGTTGATGATTGCTGCCGGCCTGTTGCTGCGCAGCTTCCGGGATTTGCTCGGTACGCCGCTCGGCTTCGACCCGACGAACGTCATCACGGTGCGCACGCGGCTGCCGTATCCGAACGACACGAGCATCGATCGATATCCGGCCGCGGACAAAGAAGCGCCGTTCCTGCGCGAGCTGCTCCGACGCGTGCGGGCGATTCCCGGCGTCGAACGCGCCGCCGTCGGCAGCAGCAGCGCGATCCCGCTCGATCACGCGCACCGCGACGTGAACACGATGCCGCTGCTCGTCGAAGGCCGCGGCGCCGACGCGGCGCAGGCGCCGGTCGTCGACGGTTCGGTGGTCACGCCCGGGTATTTTCAACTGCTCGGCATGACCGCAGTCCGCGGTCGGCTGTTCACTGAATTCGACACCGAAACGACACTGGCTGTGGCGGTGATCAACGAAGCGATGGCGCGGACGTTCTGGCCGGAGGGCGATCCGATCGGCACGCGCGTCAAACTGTCGCGGTCGGCGACGACGCCCTGGACGACCATCGTCGGCATCGTCGCGGACGCGCGCACGGAGACGCTCGCCGACGCCGCGGTTCCGCAGATTTACGCGAGCGCTGACCAGAAAGTGGCGAAGCACCTGGCGATCTTCCTGCGCGGGCCGGTGGACACGGCGGCGACGGCGGACCGTGTCCGCGACATCGTCCAGTCGCTCGATCCAACGCTGCCGGTCTTCGGAGCGCAGCCGTTGACGGAGGCGGCGTCCAGATCGTTGGCGGCGCGCCGATTCGCGATGCAGATTGTCACGCTGTTCGCGCTCACCGCGTGGCTGCTGGCGGCGCTCGGCATCTACGGCGTGATGTCCTACACGATTGCCGCGCGGACGCACGACATCGGCATCCGCCTGGCGCTCGGCGCCTCCCGGGAGCGCACGCTCGCCGACATCGTCGGACGCGGTCTGGCGCTTGCGATTGCGGGAACGGTCGTCGGCCTGCTGTGCGCGGCGGTCGTCGCCCGTTTGATGGCCGGTGTGCTGCACGGCATCCAGCCGCTGGATCCGATCACGTTCGCGGCGGTTCCGACTGCCCTCCTGGCCGTCGCGATAGGCGCGTGCGGCATTCCGGCGCGACGGGCGCTCCGTATCGATCCACTCCTTGCCCTCAGGTGCGAGTGATGCAGACCATGACGCGCCGCGATTTGATGTCGCTGCTCGTGGCCGCAGCGCTGCCGCTGCAGCCGAAGACGGCACAGCCGATCATCCGCACGATCCTTCGCGACGTGACCCCGTCGGAGATCGACGGCCCGATCCTGATTCACGAACACCTGTCGCTCGGCGGCACCGACTGGGGGATCGAACGGCCGGCGTCGAAGTGGTACGACGACGTCGATCTGATTGCGAACGAGGTGGCCGCCTGCCGGGCGAGCGGCGTCCGCTGCATCGTCGACATGGGCACCAGCGATCTCGGCCGCAGGATTGGCGCGCTGCGGACGATCGCCACGCAGTCGAACATGTTGATCGTGGCAAGCGGCGGCCTGCATGGAAAGTCCGACTACCCGCCGGGTACCGCGGGCAAGACAGCGGACCAGATCGCCGACGATTTCTACCGGCTTGCGATCGCCGAACGGTGGGGAGCGATTGGCGAGATGGGTACCGGCAGCGATGTGCCGATGGACGCCGACGAACGAAAAGCGCTAAACGCGGCTGCGAAGCTCCATCACCGGACGGGTCTTCCGATCGTCACACACGTCTCCGACGGCTGCGCGCGCTGCGCGCTCGATCAGGTCGACCTGTTCGAAGCGGCCGGCGTCAGCCTCGATCGCGTGGTCGTCGGCCACCTCAACGACATCAGGGACCAGCCGTCAGCGGCGCCGCTGGCGATCGCGAAGCGCGGCGCCTACGTCGGTTTCGATCACAGCGGCAAGCCGGACGATCCGCGTGCAGACGAGTACGTGAAGACGATCCTCACCCTGCTCGACGCCGGACTCGCGGACCGCATCTGCCTGTCGTCAGATTTTGCGAGCCAGAAGTACCTCCGCAAGAACGGCGGGCCCGGCATCGACATGACGATCACGAACTTCGTGCCGCGGCTTCGTCGCGCTGGCGTGAGCGACGCGACCTTGCGAACCGTGCTTGTCGACAATCCGCGACGCGTGTTGAGTTTCGTTCCACGCGCGTGAGGTCCTAATCGCCGGCGTAGACGCCGCGAGTGACCGTGGATGGATCGGGCCACGGGCTTGCCTCGGCAAACGCGACCGCGCCCTCGACTTCTTCGCGGCAGCGTCGATCGATGTCGCCGAGCTGTTCGGGCGATATGCCTGCGGCGGCCAGCGTCCGGCGGTAGCCGACGACTGGATCGCGCGCTTCCCACTCCGCGAGCAGTTCGCGCGGCACGTACTCGGCGCCGTCGTGGACGGCATGCCCCAGCCTTTCCAGCACAGTGGGATCCGAAGCTTGGAATTCACGTGACTTGAAGTCGCGGC
>JADMIO011070276.1_pt1 | contig 51735 bp, 40 predicted proteins | sample 8958161 | NCBI WGS metagenome assembly JADMIO01 (sample SAMN16585339, study PRJNA669376) | soil metagenome | isolation source: Crop rotation soil | place: USA: Cullars Rotation, Alabama | collected 2011
AACCGCCGGCGCGCGAGGTTCGAAGCGGTGAGTAGCGGATCGAACCTACAGGGCCCCCATTCGACCGGTTCACCAACCGTTTCCGTGATCATGCCGGCGTACAACGTCCAGGCTTATCTGGAGGACGCGATTCGCTCGGTTATGAATCAGACCTTTCAGGATTGGGAATTGGTAGTCGTGGATGACACATCGACCGATAACACTCCCAAGATCCTGGAAGCGCTGGCGAAAGAAGAGCCGAGGCTGGTAGTCGAGCGCCTGGCGAAGAATCGTGGTGTCGGATATTGCCGCAACCGCGCCCTGGAACTGGCGAAGTCGAGATTCGTAGCCTTCCTCGATAGCGATGATCGCTGGCATCCCGAAAAGCTTTCGCATCAGCTCGCGTTTATGCAAAAAAACGGGGCGGGCTTTTCCTTTACGGCATATGAGGTCATCTCGGCGACCGGAGAGTGGCTTTCATTGGCCCCGGCCGTACCGCCTGAGATGAATTACGAGCACTTGCTGGGCAACAGTCTGATTGGTTGCTCAACAGTCATTCTGGATCGCGAGAAAGTCGGTGAGGTGCGATTTCCGGACATGCGCACACGCCAGGACTTTGCCCTGTGGTGCACCATCCTGCGCGACGGGAAGACTGCGGCCGGGCTTGGCGAGGTTCTGACACAGTACCGTCTCTCGCCTTCGGGTATCTCCAAAAATAAGTGGAAAGGCGCCCGCCAGCACTGGCGTGTCTACCGGGAGTATCTGGGCCTCGGTTTGTTCAAGGCCACGCGCCACTTTATCTCATACGCGTGGAATGCTTCCCGAAAACATCGCCGTTATCGGGCCGGTCCCGCTGCTTCCTGAGGCAATCCTGGTCAATCTTCACGAACATTCCAACGCTGTAGCGGAAGTGTTTTCTGCTTCAATCCGGTTGGTTTGCATATCGGGGCCATGCCTTTGTTGAAGCGTTACCGACGGCAATTGACTCAACTTTCAGTGATAGTACACTCGATAACAGGAGTTCCTGCATGCATATTCTTCACGTGGTGGGTGCCCGGCCAAATCTGATGAAAGTTGCGCCGGTGCTGGGGGCGCTCAAGCATCACTCCAACGTAAAGCAGACCCTCATTCATACCGGGCAGCACTACGACACCAACATGTCGGATGTATTTTTCCAGCAGCTGGAGATCCCCGCGCCGGACGTGAACCTTGGGGTCGGTTCGGGAAGCCATGCCCGCCAGACGGCGGAAATCATGACGCGCTTCGAGCCCATTGTGCTGGAGCGCAAACCCGATATGGTTTTGGTTTATGGCGATGTGAACTCTACGGTGGCGGCGGCGCTGGTTTGCTCCAAGCTGCTCATCCAGGTTGGCCACGTCGAAGCTGGCCTTCGCTCCCGCGACCGCACCATGCCGGAAGAGATTAATCGGCTGGTTACCGACCAACTTGCCGACGTGTTGTTCACCCCGTCCGCGGATGGCGACGAGAATCTCGAGAATGAGGGGATACCGCGCAGCAAGATTCACCTCGTAGGTAACGTCATGATCGATTCGCTGGTCCGGCTTCTGCCCGCGGCGATCGAAAAGAACCTGAATGGACTACCGGACCGTTACATCCTGGTGACACTGCATCGTCCCGCGAACGTCGATGATGACCGAACCTTGAAGGGCATTCTGGAGGCTCTGCTGGAGCTGAACAGCCAATTGAAGGTTGTGTTCCCGGTGCATCCGCGGACGCGCCAGCGGATCTCCGAATTCGGGTTCGATGCCAGCCAGTTGGATTTGCGGGAGCCGTTACCTTACATCGAATTTCTGGCGCTTCAGCGCCGCGCTACCGCCGTGGTCACCGATTCTGGCGGAATTCAGGAAGAAACCACTTATCTGAAAGTGCCGTGCCTGACGTTGCGGAACAATACGGAGCGTCCCGTTACCGTAACCATGGGCACGAACATCCTGGTGGGGCAGAATGGAGCTACTCTTCGCACCGAGCTTGCGAAAGTGCTCGAAGGTAAACAGAAAGCCAGCTCAGTACCGCCCCTGTGGGATGGACACGCGGGACAGCGCATCGCGGAAATCCTGAGCAAAGGCTAGCTTGTTTGCAGTACACGCGCGGAGTGCAGATGCTCTCCGCGCGCGATGATCTGCATGCCCGGTATGACCGCTCCGATTTTTTCTAGACTTCCTGACAAATCAGTTGGGCAGCAATCCAAATACGTCGAACCGTCCCTGCGATCCGATATATACCTTCCCGTTGGCAATGGTGGGCGAGGTAAATTTAACCGCGTTGCCGGCCGCGCCGCTCCCGCTGGTGGGACTGCTGTAGAGCTGATGAGTCAGGTCGGTCGCGTCGTAAGCGTTAAGTATGGCGGGATAGCCGTTGATATCGAGCGCCCAGACAATTCCACCGCTGGTGTTGTTGGCGGAGACGATAGGCGCTGCTCCGCGCTTATTGTAGACGCCGCTGGAATGCGATAGCGGGGTGCTGGCAATCGTGCCACTGGCGATCGGGTATTGCTTCAGGTAATCGGAGTAAGCGGCGGTGTAGAGATTGCCATTCCAGTAGGCGGGCTGTCCGAAAAGACCAGTAAAAACATTCAGCCCATTTGATTGCACGTTCACTTCCTGCAGATCCTGGCTCAAAATCGAATTGAACTTACCCAGGTTGGCCTGATCGAGCAGAAAGAGGATTCCCGGCTTGCCGGTTGCGACCACCAGGTGTGGATGTGCGGGAGAGGCGACAGAATCCGGCAGGACGATCGGACCTGCGGATCCTAGATCGACGTCCGAAGTATTGAGCGCGGATTCGTTGTAAGGGGTGAAATAGTCCAGCACTGCGCCCGTGGCGCTGAGCTTTATCACCGAGTCCGAATAATTGAGCCCTCCGGAGTTGGCATCGAACTGCCCATTTGCAGTCTCCACATAGATGTTGCCGGCAGCATCGGCGGCCGGACCGGCGCCTGACTGCCAGATCGCTCCCTGATTGTTTCCACTGGTCGGATCGGTGGAAGACCACACAAACTTCTGAGTCAGCGTAGCCGCGTCATAACCCATGACCCAACCCTGATATGTGTTGTGATCGCCATGAGATCCGAAGGCGACATACAACGTGCCGTTATTCAGCAGAAGGGCGGGGCGCTGCAGGTGGAATTGCGCCACGAAATGTGAAGCAGTGACTTCAACCGGACTGATCGCGTCCGCACCGGAGGCCAATTTGAGGGCATGCAGGCGATAAGGATATCCGCCTGAACCCTTTGAGTTAGCGCAGATGTAAATGATCCCAGCTTGCACATCGATGACTGGGGTTGACGTGATGCCGAGTTCGGGCGTCAGATCCGCGGTTTCATTTGTGTCCGCGGGAGGGACTGTGGTTTCGCCAGGGCCCAGCATGCTTTGTTTCCAAAGCTGCTGGCAAGAACTCGAGTCGGCGTCGAAGGCATAGACAAAGTCACTTTCCGTAGCTATGAAAACTACGTTGTGCTTTTTGCCATCGCTCATGGACAAGTTGGCCACGTAAAGCGGCGCGGCGTAGATATATCCCGGACCGTCCACTGTGCAGGAGAAAAGTTTGCCGAATGAAGTGGAGGAAACAGTCGACGGAGAGAGTGCGTACTCTTTGGTATTTTGACCGGTGCGCGCGTTGTCGTAGTGGTGCGTGGAAACAGCCACCAGGTCAGTTACCGCGACGGTGACCGCGGTGCTCAGTGTTCCTCCGACGACTTGCGCTGTGATGCTATGGTTGCCCGGCGCAGTGGTTGCGCTTGCTGTATAAGTCGCCGTGGTGTCGCTGGCGCTGGTGATCGTTCCAACCGAAGCGTTGCCGTTTTCCACGCCATCAACGAACCACTGCATCGTTCCCGTGCCCCCAGTGAGCGTAGCAGTGACAGTTTGCGGCTGCGAAAGCGTTAAGGCGGAAAGCTGCGGCGAAAGCGAGACTGTAACGCTGGAAGTGGGCGGTGGCGGAGGAGGCGGTGGTGTTGATGGTGTCGAGGGCGTAGACGGCGTAGACGGCGTAGACGGCGCTGTACCTCCACCGCACGCGATTAGTAATAAGGATAAAAGGTTTGCGGTGATGGTCAGAAACAGCCTTCGACCATTCCTCCGGGGGATAGACGAGGAACGATATCGTACCGATGGCATCAAAAATCCTCCAACGCGAATGGGAGTCGTGGGGAGCGTCATGACCAGAAACGCGAATGACGCTACCGCCGATGTCGCGGAAGCCAGGCTGTGCGGTGAAGAAGATCGACAGACGTTCGAAGACCTTCTACGACATCGTGCTTTGGACGAGTGGGCGACCCTACGAGTTGCCTACACCTAATAACGATTTCTCTACGGTGCAAGGATTATACGGGCTTCAGGCCAAAACACACAAGAGCGCCCGAAATAAGGGTATGAAACCGGATATTGGGCGAGCCTGGAAACACAAGCGGTGTGACCGTTCTTTCACCTGGTTGCCGCGTGATGAGACAATAGCAAATCATCATGCGCGCCATTGTGGAAAACGCTCGCTCAGGGGAAGTAACAGGTCAGGAAGTCCCGCAACCTGAGCTGCGGCCGGGCGGCATTCTGGTGCGCACGGCCTTCTCCGCCATCAGTGCGGGCACGGAGCTGGCTCATCGAGAGCAGGTAGAAAAGTCATTGCTCGGAAAGGCTCTGGCGCGACCCGACCTGGTGCGACAAGTTGTTGACTTTGCGCGGACAGCGGGTGTGAAAGCGGCTTACCAAAAAGTGCAGTCGCGGCTGGATAATCTTGCCCCTTTGGGTTACAGCTGTGCCGGGATCGTGATTGCAGCAGGACAAGGTGTCTCGGAGTTTCAGCCGGGAAATCGCGTCGCCTGCGCAGGTGTGGGATACGCCAGTCATTGCGAAGTTAATTTCGTCCCCAAGAATTTGGCGGTGGCGGTTCCGGATGCAGTTCCACTCGAAGCAGCTTCGCTGAGCGCGATCGGCGCGATTGCACTCCAAGGCTTCCGGCAAAGTCAGGCGGTGCTGGGTGAAGTTGTGGCAGTCATCGGGGCCGGCCTGGTGGGAGTTCTTACCGTACAACTCGCAAAGGCCGCGGGCTGCCGTGTGGTCGCCATCGATCTTGATCGTGAAAGATCTGAGGCGGCACGACAATTTGGCGCAGATCTTTGTCTATGTTCCGCCGACCGCGACAGTGCATTGCGACTGCGCGAGTTCGCTAGGCACGGAGCTGACGCGGCGATCGTTACGGCAGCTTCTCCTACGGCAGATCCCATCGAGCTGGCAGCGGAAATTTCCCGCGAGCGCGGTCGCATCGTTGTCGTGGGCACGGTTGATTTAGGAGTGTCCCGCAAGGCCATGTACATGAAAGAGCTCTCTCTGGTTCTTTCGCGTTCCTACGGCCCCGGACGCTACGATCCGCGTTACGAGGAAGACGGCGTTGACTATCCCGTCGGATATGTTCGCTGGACTGAAAAACGCAACATGGAAGCGTTCCTGGAGTTGCTTGCTTCCGGCGCAGTGAACGTAACGCCACTGGTTGAAAGGCGTTGTCCGGTAGAGCAGGGAAGCCGCGCCTATCAGGATCTGAAAGAAACGCGAGCTTATACCGTGTTGCTTGAATACCCCGGCCGGGCGTTGCTGCCGATGCCGGCCCGTTCGGCGGATCCCTCGATCTCAAACTCGCCGAGTGCTTCCCAAAAAGACGTCCTGCGGGTTGGTTGTATCGGCGCGGGAAGCTTCGCGCGTGACACGATTTTCCCTGCGCTGAAAAAGGGGCGTGGAGTCATGTTGCACTCTGTCGCTACTGCTTCGGGCGTTGCATCGGAATCGGCCCGCAGATTGTTTCATTTCGATCGAGCAGCGCAACCGTCCGAGCTGATCCAGGACAAAGAGACCGACCTGGTGTTCGTGCTTTCCCGCCACGACAGTCATGCGCAATACGTGGTTGCCGCGCTTTCGAATCACAAGGCGGTATTCGTTGAAAAGCCGCTGGCGGTGAACCGCGAGCAGTTGGAGGAAGTGCGCTGTGCCTACGCGGCCGAAAAAGAAGACGGCCGCAATCCGTTTTTGACAGTCGGTTTCAACCGCAGATTTGCTCCGTTTAGCCGAAAGTTAAAGGACTTCTTCGCCGGCCGGCAGGAGCCAACAGTTGTCAACATCCGAGTAAATGCCGGGTACATACCTCGTGAGCACTGGGTGCAGAGCGGAGGCGGGAGGATTGTTGGCGAGCTTTGCCACTTCGTGGATTGGGCACGCTTCATGGTTGGGGCCGCCATCGTGAGTGTCACAGCCCATGCAATTCCGGACGGCGCGCGCTACAACCGCGACAATGTGGTAACCACGATCGCATTTCAGGATGGATCGATCGCGAATGTGGTCTACCTGGCCAACGGCGACCGGTCGGTCTCGAAAGAGGTATATGAAGTGTTCTGCGAAGGGAAAGTCGGACGGATTGATGACTTCCGGAGTCTGGAACTGGCCCGGGATGGGAAGTCCAGGCGCAGCAATGCGCGGCGGGATAAGGGACACGCTCGCGAGATCGAAGTCATGCTGGAAGCGATGCGCAGCGGCGGCGGTTCACCCATACCGTTTGAAGAATTGATCGAAGTTACCTCGGCGACCATTGCGGTGGAAGAGGCGATCGCCAGTGGAAGTAGAGTTTCACTGAGATGATGCTTCGATATTAAGAGTCGAGTGGTTTGAAAAGTCGCCTTTGTCTTTCAAGTGTCCGTACGGCACGCGCTCTTCATCCCAGGGGACCCGCCACTGAAAATTGTGGCGGGCTACTTTCATTTGGCCCTTCGGGAAGTTAATTCCTTTTGAAAGTTTCTTTGCTGCCTATCAGGAGTTCGGGATGGTTACCTGGACCTGATTCGAGTACCGGCTTTCCTTTCCATTCCTGTTTAGGGCAGTGGTGACGTAGAAGTAGGTTTCTCCGCCCTGGACTGAATTGTCCGTGAAAGTCGACTTGGAGTGCGGGCTGGCGTTGATTTTCGAATACGGCCCCTTCGACTTGATCCCTCGATATATGTTGTAGCCGATGGTGTTGGGCTTGCCACCTTTCCATGAAAGGGTGACGCTGTGGCCTGTGTCGGTCGCCGTTCCGGTGCTGCCTGAACCCTGCGTTGCCTTGGCGTTCAGCGCTTCCTCATGAGGAGAGTTTGAGGCGTCGCTGAGGAAGCTGATTTGTCCCGCGGAACTACCGTCTTTCAGCGCAGTGAAAGTCACCTTGAAGGGAACGCTCTGGCCCGCGGCTACGGTTAGAGGAAACGTGATCCCTTCGAGGGAGAATCCTTCTCCACTCCAGTCGGCCGAAGTCACCGTGATGCGCGCATTTCCGGCGTGGAGAGTTCCTGTCCGGGTCGCTGTTTGTCCAACCGCCACCTTGCCGAAATCAAGAGTGGCAGGTGTTACCACTAGCTGACCTGCGGCCACATCCATGTGCGTGCTGCTTCCGCCACCGCACCCGAGCGCGATGGTGGCCACTAGAATTGTCAGCCCCAAAAACAATCTTCCACTCATTCGTCTGTTGCTCCTTAACTGTAAAAATTGTGCCGCGAATGCTTCGCGAACTATCGCGAACTGAACTACGTGTGATCGGGCGAACGGGTCGACGATTTTCGCTGTTCGCCGCGAATGAATTCCATGTTGAATGGAACCCTGCAAGGGCTTGTCTGCAAGTTAGACGAGACATCTCGGACCGAGAAGATGTCACAAGTACATTACTATCGGTCCCAAATTGGGTTCAGACGGATTGACACTGAATGAAAGTGCGAAGAGTGAATCCTCGAGGAGATATTGAAATTGTTCGCAAGATCAACGTTGATGAGAATGCAAAATTTGCTGAACCTGAACTCTGGTGCGCGATTCAGGGCGTCATGCTGATCTTGCGAAGCTTCTTGTTGGACAGAGTCTGAGGCAAAAAAGCGGGGCGTGAACTTTGTCACGCCCCGTTTACTCAAAGGTTTGCAAACCTGCAATTACGGAGTCGGAATTGTTGCCTGTGTCTGGTTTGAGAATGAGCTCTCTTTCCCCGTCCCATCAACAGCGGTGGTGACGTAGAAATATGTCTGACCCGACTGCACCGTGCTGTCAGTGAAGGTGGTGTCGGCGTTCATGGCGTTGATCTGCGAGTAAGGTCCGCCTGTTTTACCGCCACGGTAAATGTTATAGCCAACAACGGATCCTGTAGAACTCGGCGTCCAGGAAAGAGCGACGCTGTGTTGAGGTGCCGCCGTCGCGTTCCCCGATAGAGATTGTTGTAGTGACGAGTTGGAAGCGTTACTGACGAACGATGCGCTGGCTGAAGCCGCACCGCTGGATTGCGGCGTGAAGCTGATGGTGAACGATACGCTCTTGCCAGCCGCCAAAGTTACCGGTAGCGAGAGGCCGCTCACGGCAAATTCTGAAGTGCTCAAATTAGCCGCGGTGACGGTGATGCTCGAACCGCTGGCAGTGAGAGAAGCGGGCAAGGATTTGGTCTGTCCCACGGTCACGCTGCCGAAGTTCAAGGCGCCAGGGCTTATCGCCAACTGACCGGAGACACTTGCAGTTCCCGCCAGCGAAATGTTGAGAGTGGAGTTGGCCGCGTCCGAGACCACTGAGATCGATCCAGTGGCGCTGCCGCCAGTCGTTGGTGCGAACACCGTACCGAACGTAAAGCTTTGACCGGCAGCCAGCGTGAGAGGCAAGGTCAATCCGGTAATACGGAAACCAGTTCCCGAGACATTGGCCTGGCTCACCGTAACCGTGCTGCTGCCGGTATTGGTCAGAGTCTCCGACAGGGTGTTAGTGCTGCTCACTGGAACGGTGGAAAAATCCAGACTGGAGTCACTGGCGCTCAATGCTCCGGCACCGGCTACGGTTGCGGTGAGAGGGATGGTCATGCTGGTGTTGGATGCATTGCTGGCGATTGAAATACTGCCCGTCGCCGATCCGCTTGCCTGCGGAGTGAAGGTCACGCTCAATGCTTTGGTCTGTCCAGCAGCCAGTGCAACCGGCAAGCTAAGCCCGTTCAGCGTGAAACCTGCGCCCGCCAGGGTAGCTTGAGAAACGGTGACGCTGGTGCCGCCGGAATTGGTCAAGGTTGCCGACAGTGTTTTCGGCGTGCCCATCTGCACGGTCCCAAAATTCAGGCTGGATGGGGATGAAGTCAACGATCCGGTGGTGACCGCGGTTGCGGTAAGAGGAATCGCCAGCACGCCGTTTGATGCATCGCTGCTGACGGACAACGATCCGCTAGCTGCTCCGCCCGAAGTTGGCGTAAAGGTTAGGTTGAACGAAGCGCTCTGGCCTGCAGCCAGGGTGGCGGGAAGCCCCGGTCCACTCATGGTGAAGCCGGCTCCCGAGACGCTGGCCTGCGATACCGTCACGTTCGCCGTGCCGGTGTTAACGATGGTTGCTGAGGAGCTTTCGGGATGGCCCACCTGCACGCTTCCGAAATTGATGCTAGCTGGGCTCGATGCCAACGTGCCCGGGCCAACCGCTACTGCGGTTACGGGAACGCTGACTACCGGGTTCGGCGCATCGCTGGTAACTGCAACACTTCCGGACGCGCTTCCTGTCGCTTGCGGCGTGAACGTGACCGAGAAAGTCTTTTTCTGTCCCGGAGACAACTTCATGGGGAAAGTAAGGCCGCTCATTTTGAAGCCGCGGCCGCTGACGGTCGCTTGCTTAACCGTGACCGTCGAAGTGCCCGAGTTAGCCAGCGTCACAGACTGAGTCTGGCTGCCGCCGATCTTTACTCTGCCCAACGCGAGAGTTGCAGGGGAGACCGCAAGTTGTCCGTTGGTCGTGCCAACGCCGGATACGGAAATAGTGAATGTAGTCGAGACGGTGCTTGAGGCGATGTCGACTGGAACCTCGCGGCCGCGCCGGTTGCCGCTGCTTCTGCCAAATCTAATTCTGGTGGTCCCGGTCAGGGAAATGATCCCGGATTTCGTGCCGCTGGCTGCCGGTGTGAAACTAACCCCGATGCTCGCGCTTCGCTTGGGCGACAGTACCAGTGGCATGCTCGGCCCTGTGATGGCAAATCCTGATCCAACAATCGAGGCCTTGGTAATGGTCATGATTCCGACCCCGGGGTTGGAAACGGTTACCGATTTTGCCTGCGTCTTCCCCACGGGCACGTTACCAAAGTTAATGCTTCTGGAGTTCAGAGTAATTCCATTGGAGCTGCTGCCAGGTCCTTTTTGATCCTGCTGCGCTGTGACTGGATTGGCGTTCAAGGAGGAACAGCCCAGCATGGTGGTCAGGGTGAGTAAGAGAGTTACCAGAGTGCTGCGAGAGCCGAAATTCTTCACGGGGGCCTCAACCAACGCCGTACGGCCATACGGCAGGGGATTTACCTGCTGGTTGCGCCATTCCGAGGTTCAATCGCCGAGGTGACTGAAACGTGGAATAGTGCAGCCAAATGCAGTGTGCTCTTGAGGTTGCAGACGCGGTAGATACCGGAGGTGAACTTTGGTAGCGGCCATATGGCCATGAACAAAGCGTGCCGGTAGTTACCCCAGTTACGAGCGTGATCCCGATTTGTGCTGTCGCCCAAAATGAAAAATGGGTAAAAATGTAATTAGTTGACTTAGTCAACCAATTCCGGTTTCACAAAGAGCCGCTCGACTTGCATTCGTTTTCAACCCGCGGACCTAGGCAGTCACGGGTGCGACTATCGTTGGAGATGGTGATGCAGTAATCTATTTGTCACACATGTTGTCGGGTGTGCGGGCCTAATTAGATTAGCGTGCGAGCGAGAGGAATACCGGCGAAACATTTCTCTTCATGTCGACAACAAAATCCAAATCACATTCAACGTCGTCGCAATACAAGGGCATCATTCTTGCCGGTGGGTCGGGCACGCGTTTGTATCCGGTGACGCACGCTGTATGCAAGAGCTTGCTGCCCATCTACGACAAGCCCATGATCTATTACCCGCTTTCCACCCTGATGCTGGCGGGTATTCGCGACATTTTGATCATCTCCACGCCACAGGATCTATCCAAGTTCGAACAGCTGCTCGGGGATGGCGCACGCTTCGGTATGAATTTTCAGTATGCGGCGCAACCCCGCCCGGAAGGTATCGCACAGGCATTCCTGGTGGGCCAGAAATTTATCGGCTCCTCGTGCTGCGCGCTGGTTCTGGGTGACAACATTTTTTACGGACACGACCTCGCGAAAACCGCCCAGCATGCGTGCCAGCAAACGGCAGGAGCCCGGGTCTTTGCTTACCCGGTGCACGATCCTGAACGTTATGGTGTGGTCGAGTTCGACTCTTCGGGGAAAGCACTGAGTCTGGAAGAAAAGCCGCGCGCGCCCAAATCGCGGTATGCGATTACCGGATTGTATTTCTATGACAACCAGGTTGTGGACATTGCCAGATCGTTGAAGCCTTCTGCGCGGGGAGAGCTGGAGATCACAGAAGTCAATCAGGAGTATCTGCGGCGCGGGCAACTGGAGGTTGAAGTCATGGGACGGGGCATGGCGTGGCTCGATACCGGCACCCACCAGGCAATGCTGGAGGCGGCGCTGTTTATCCAGACGATTGAGACTCGGCAGGGCCTGATGATCGCTTGCCCCGAGGAGATTGCCTATCGCTACGGCTACATCAGCGCACAGCAGTTGGAGGAGATTGCCTCCCCAATGACCAGCAATGGATATGGCTTGTACCTGCAACAGCTGCTACGAGAGAAAGTATTCTGAGGTAGAAATAGCTGCCACGACCTTCAGCGTTGAGGTTTAGAGGGTGGAACAAGGCCTTCAGGCCTGCATACAATGTTGGCGTACGAAGGGCTTCAGCCCCTGAGGTTACCTAAGCGCCAAAGCCGCTGCACCAAGTCTTGCTTATTAACCGCAGAACGCTGCTCCACCCGAAATCTAGCTCGGCCGTTCCTGCAAAGCGACTTCGCCTGGTCGTGCCCTCCTGCGCTTCATATATTGCAATGCCTTCGCGGCCAGATCCCAGTGTTCTATGATTCCGGGCATGGGATCAGTCCAATGAAAAACATCGGAATGAATGAATGGAGAGAACCCGCTCAGGTATTGAAGGGTGGCGAGCAGCTTGCCGGGGTTGGTCCCGGTCGTTGGAGATTCGCCTCCTCGATAATATTCCAGCAGCGCCTCCAGATCCCCGCCGTGCCAGCAAGTAGTACTTCCGATCTTGATTTTTTGGGGAACGGGAATTTCATCATGCAGGAAATACCGGTAGACCCAGTAAGGGAAATCCCATCCCGCATGTACTGAACCTTCGGTCGAAGCCCAGAAGCGTCCATTCGTCTCCATGTACCATTTCTTGCTGCCGTCGTGGCTGATGAAGAAAGCGACATGGGCGACGCCGTCCCATTGCAGGGCGCGCAGCAGTCCGCGGGCGTGCTCCACCAAGTCGGGCAGGGGAGCGACAATCCGGCGCAACACTCCTACGCCATCTTTCCGCCGGATCGAGTGGTACTCGTGAACCGCTACCAGTTCGCCTTTGGCGGCGAAGCAACAGAGGTTGTGAACGTCTCCAGCCGCGCATTCCTGGAAGAGAGGGTAAACACCTTCACGGCAATGCTCTTCTATGTAGGCTCTCAATTGCCGCTCGTCGTGGGCATACAGGACACGAAACTTGAAGGCCGGCAAGTTCGGATCGGTTGGGTCCCCCGGTCGTTTGAGCACAATGGGAAATCCCAGCATCCTTATCATCTCGGGAATCTGGCGCAAATCCCGCAGGTCAAACTGCCGCGGACAGGGGATGCCCAATTGTCGAGCCAGTTCAAGATTGAGCCGCTTGTCGAGCACTCGCCGAACTGCATCGGAGCTGGCCATCGCGAGGCGGGTGTGGTTTTCCAGGCGATCCCGGAATCGCTCGAAAAGCACCAAAGCCTGATCGCTGCCGGGGATTGCCAAACCTACCTGGTGGCGTTGGATTACCTCCAAGAGAAAATCCACGAATGCTTCGGGTTGGGAAAGGGGTACAGGCGCCTGCAAATGGCACTTTACAGCACGCGAGGAAGAGGAGAGGCCGCGAGCTTCAGGACTGAGGAGGGCAAATGGAACGCCGTGTTGCGCTAGCGATCGGGCAACTGCCAAGCCTTGCCGATTGTTTCCATTAACCAGCAGAACTTCGATCGGGCCTTTAGGTTCACCAAGTCGACGATCTCTGAGCAAGCAGGGCCCCGGTTGCAACAGACAGCGATTTTACCCAGTTATTACTTTTCGGTCCTCGAAATCTCGGAGGCGAGACTTCTTAGGCCTTGGTCAGGGGAGTTAGACCGGCCAGAGTGCCACGACTGCATCCTGCAACCAACAATCACCTGTAATGTCTGATGTAAGACAAAATCCAAATCTGTAAATAGTCTAACCGATCTTCAGCCTCAGACCTAGGTACCGGACCAGTTACCCCGGACTTGTCGCGTTCTCACCCGCTAACCAAAAGACGTAGTACCTTGGTGCAATTGCTGCTGACCTATGTACCATTGGCAGAGACGAACGTACTGCTATATTCAGGTAATGCCTCTCGTGGTTACTCTGGTATCGTCCCTTTCGCTGACAAACTGAAACGCGGGACGCTGGTCTGCATCAAAGTCGTGCTCGTTTTGGAGGATTTATGAAGTTAGTCCGTCTGCCGGCTGTGGTTGATCCGCAGGAATGCGGTCGTGTTGCAACATTCTTCCGCTCAGCGTCTTTGCTGGCCGCCTTGCTAGTGGTGTCGGCGCTGTCGCAGGGGCAGACTTTCGTGCAGGTGAACAGCAACACCGTGGCGGTGAATGCCGCTTCCGTAAACGTCACGTACACAACCGCGGAAACAGCCGGCAATTTGAACGTCGTGGTAGTGGGCTGGAGCGATACGACCGCTTCAGTCGCATCAGTCGTCGACGACAATACCAACACTTATGTGCTGGCCGGCGCCAGTTCGGGCCACGGAGTTACCCAGGCGATCTACTACGCTCCTAATATTGTTTTGCCCAACAACAACATGCCAACGGTTACTGTAACTTTCAATCAGGTCGCATCGACGCCGGACGTGCGCGTACTCGAATACAGCGGTCTGAGCGCCACCAAGCCCCTGGATACCTGGGCTGGAGCCTCCAATATTTCCACGGCGGCGGACAGCGGCCCGATTACCACCACGGGAACCGACTTGATTTTCGGCGCGGGAACGACCTCCACTCACTTCACCGCCGCGGGCACCGGCTTTACGTCGCGTGTGATTACTAGTCCTTTCGGCGATATCGCTGAAGACTTGAATGGCGCCCAAGTCGCGGGTACATACAACGCGATTGCTCCCCTGGCCTCAGGCCATTGGGTGATGCAGGTGGTCGGCTTCAGCCAGACGCCGGTATCGTTCACAAACCCGCCAGCCATCGACGGCGTAACGCCGATCACTACAGTTTCTGGGCCAGATGCCGGCGGTACTTCAGTAACGGTCAATGGAACGGATTTTCAGCCGGGCGCCGTCGTTTTGTTCGGCACTGCGCCGGGCGGTAGCGCAGCTCTGAATTGCACGGAAGATGCTGGAACCACCATCACGTGCTTGACCCCGGCTCATGCAGCGGGCGCGGTCGACATCACCGTCGTGAACCCTGATGGCCAACATGCTTCGTCTGCGGGCGCGTACACCTATGTGGCGCTGACGTTGCCGACGTTTACCTCCATCGCCCCTTTAACCGGTGTGACCAATGGCTCAGCCGTAACCATCACTGGCACGGGCTTTCAAAATGGCGCTGTGGTTACATTCGACGGTCTGCCTGCCGGAAATGTGGCAGTGCCGAACAGCACGACGATTACAGCCAACACTCCGGGATTGCCTGTGGGCACAGCGGACGTCACCATCACCAATCCTGACCAGGGCAGTGTAACTACCGATGGCGCGTTTACTTACACGCTGGGCACCGGGCCCATCAATTTCATCCAGGCGGCTGATACTGCTACAGGCGGAACGGGAACGGTGGTAGTCACGCCGATGCTCAAAGCGCAGGGAGCGGGCCATCTGAACGTTGTGATCATCGGGTGGAGCGATACGACTGCGGCTGTTTCCTCGGTTGTAGACACTGAGGGCAACACCTATGCGGTGGCGGCTCCATCCCATGCCGGCACGGGTTTAAGCCAGGTCATCTATTACGCGAAGAACATCGTGGGCGAGGCTAGCACTCCCAATCAGATCACAGTGACATTCAATCAGGCCGCGCAGGCTCCGGACGTACGAGTGCTGGAGTACAGCGGACTGGATACGACCAGCCCATTCGACGTCACTGCAGGCGCTGCCGGCACCGGAAACCTCGCTGACAGCGGCGCGTGCACCACTACTACAGCAGTGGAACTCGTCGTGGCAGGCGCCACGGTCGCGACGCACGTTACCGGACCCGGCACTGGCTTCACGATGGTGTCACTCACTCATCCTAACTTCGACAATGCCGAGCACAAGATCACGGCCGCTGTCGGAAGCTGTGAGGCTGACACTCCCGTTGCAGGTGGCAACTGGGTCATGCAAACCGTCGCGTTCAAGCTAAAGCCGGACTTCAGCGTGAACGTAGCTCCGGCCAGCCAGACCACTGCTGCCGGAGGAACTGCCGCTTACACCGCCACGGTAACGGCCATCAACGGCTTTAACAGCGCGGTCACGTTGTCGTGCAGTGGACTCCCCACGGGCGCGAGTTGCGCTTTTGTGCCTCCAGCGGTGACACCGGGCGCATCTCCGGCAACGTCCGCTCTGACCATCACTACCACCTCCGCGACACCGATCGCGACCTCGAGTGTCACTGTGACCGGAACCGCGGGGGCATTGACCCACAACAAGTCAATTGGCCTGACGGTAACGGCAGCGCCGGATTTCACCATTGGTGCAACCGCACTTGCACCATCTTCGGTCGCGGCAGGCGGGTCGGCAACTTCGGCCGTTACCGTTACTGCGCTTAATGGGTTCACAGGGCCGGCGACGCTTTCATGCAGCAGCATTACCCCGGTCGTCACTTCTGCACCTACCTGTGCCTTTGTGCCTCCAACCATCGCAAACGGAGTTTCCGGACTGACGGTTAGCACATCGGCAACAACTCCCGTGGGCCTTTATACGGTTACCGTTGAGGGTATGAGCGGTTCGCTTACCCACACCGCGACGGCGACCTTTACGGTTACTGCGGCTCCGATTGCCGACTTCATTGTCGCTGCGACGCCTCTCGCGCCAGCCTCCGTCAAGGCAGGAGTGGCGGCTACATCGACAGTAGGGATCAGTCCCCAGAACGGGTTCAACAGCGCCGTAGCTTTGACTTGTACGGTCACTCCAGTGGCGGCGCGGCCGGCAACCTGTGCGTTCAGCCCCACTTCAGTGGCGGGCGGTTCGGGAACCTCTACGTTGACCGTAAGCACCGTTGCCGCAACCACGGCATCGGTCGCACCGCGGGCTAGTGGCATCTTTTACGCGATGTGGCTCCCGATTGGCGGACTGGCTTTGATAGGAGCAGGATTCACATCCCGCAAGAAGAAGCTCTGGGGTTTTGTCCTCGGCTGCTTGCTGTTTTCGGGATTGATCTTCCTCAGTGCCTGCGGAGGGTCGTCCTCGAGCGGAGGCGGCGGTGGCGGAGGAGGTCACCCTGGCACTGCGGCCGGAACTTACACGGTTACGGTCACAGGTACGGCGGGTGCGCTGACGCATTCACAGCCCCTGACCCTGACGGTTACGAACTAAATGCACGGGCGCCGCGTGTAGCGGCGTCCCAGTTACCCTTCTCTCTGTAGAGACGTAGCTCGCTACGTCTCTTTTTCTTTAGGGCGGTTTTCTTCAGTGCGGGCCGTGGCGCAGGCTAGATGTAGCGGAGCTACGTCTCTGCCAGCTAGCGCGAACCGAATTGCAGGCGTAGACCGGCTCTGGCGAGAATTGGTGGGCCGACGGTCAAAACTGGCGTGCGGCCTACGTCATAGCGCTGGTTCAGCAGATTTTCGACCGCGACAAACACATCCACGCCGTGATGCAGGGAATGTGAGGCCGTGGCGTCGAGTGTGAAGTAACGCCTCAGTAACAGCGTATTCTGATCGTCATCGAACTGGTTCCCGCCGAAGCGTCCCTGCACAGCAAGAATAATGAACGGCCGGGAGTATCGCGCCTGGAAATCAAACTGGTGTCGCGGAATCTGAGGAACATTGAGGCCGACCAGGCTCGGATTCAATCCTGCGAGCACTGGGTCGACGGAAAAACTGGTCACCGTAGCGTGAGTGTATTGATACCCGCCGGAAACCGTAACCGAATTGCTTAGCTGGGCGCTGGCTTCGAATTCCGCTCCCTGGGAAATTGTGCTGCCAAGATTCTGGCGTTGCCGGGTGATCAAGCTGGGAGTCGTAGTCAGGGTAACGTTGGCCACGGGCCGCGTGATCTGGTTCCAGAAAAAATTGCCGCGCAGCATCAGCCTCTGATTCAAGCCGGTTACGATTGCGCCGCCCTCTGCACCGGTCAACCGTTCGGCGCGGAGATTCGGGTTGAACTCCGTAAACACATTGCCCGCGCGAAATCCGCGATAGAGTTCGTTCAGAGTGGGAGCGCGGAATGCGCGGTAGCCGGAGGCGGTTAGAGAAACGTTGCTGGAAACCTTGTGCAGAAGTGCCAGGCGTGGACTGAAGAAAGTCTCGCTGCGGTCGGGGAGGGGAACTGCGCCAACTGCTTGCGCCGGATTGGGCGGAGCGAAGGCATCAAAGTTCTGCCAATGGTCGACTCGACCGCTGGCGGTGAGCAGCCAACTCGGAGTCAAGCGGATGATGTCTTCCACGTAACCGCCCCAGTTCACTTCTCGTCCGCCTCCATGAGACGTGTTGGTAGGATTTCCGCCAAAGTATCCCTGCTCGTTCGTCTGGCCATGAGTATTTGATTCCTCAACTCCGGCCACAAGGTGCTGACGGGTTCCGATACTGTGTTGCCATTGCACGGAGAATCCCACCTGCTGCGCGGGAACCCGCTGGGTACGAGTCAGGTTTTCACTGTTGCGGTCGGCGGCGATCGACGAAAAAGACTGGTCCAGATTCTGCCGGCTGGCGTAAGCACGCAGTTCAAATGCGCCTAATTCATGGGCATCCCAGTTGCCGCCAAGATCAAGCTCGCGGATGGTGGTGCTGTTTGTCTGGAGAGGCGTTCCGTTATGCCGCGACTCGCCGAAAACTGAACCGCGAACGAAAATGCCTCCGCGATCCTCGAACTTACGCTGAACCGTGACGTCTCCGGTCGCATCCTGCGAGTTCACCGCCGTGTCGACCGCGCCTCTTAAATCACCCGGCACCGCGATGTAGCCATCGGTAGAAAAAAGTTCCGACGCAATTCCCACCGACCACGGTCCCATCTTCCGGCTGGCGGTGAGCGAGAGATCGGGCGAGTTTTCGTTCCCGTAGGCCGCTTCCAGCGAGACGTAGTTGCGATCTAGCGGCTTGCGAATGATATTGATGACCCCACCCAGGGCGTCAGATCCGTAGAGGTGCGAAGCTCCGCCGCTGGCAACTTCGATGCTGCCTATGCTCTCCCGCGGCGCGCGATCCCAGTAGACCCAGCCACCAAACGGGTCATTGAGAGGGAAGCCGTCGCTGAGAACTAGGGCTCGGCTGGCCCCGCTTGCACCTAGTCCGCGCAATGAAACGCCTTGCGTTGTCGGGTTCGCCGCCCGGCTGGTGGTGCGGCGGAAAAGGCTGAAACCCGGGACCTGGCGCAGGATGTCGTCGAGCCGGAATGCTGCGGTGGCTTGCAGATCGGGAGCCGACAGGATAGTTACGCTAGTGGCGTTTTCCACCAGCCGAACACCGGTGCGGTTGGCGGTCACCGTAACTTGCTCGGCGGCTGCAGCAGGCAGCAGAGTTATTTCAATCCGGTTTGTGCCGGCATGCCAATCCAGAGTTCGAACCTGGAAACCGGGCGCTGAAACTTTTACGTCGCCCGACCCAACTGAGATTTGGGCAAAAACGAATTCGCCACGGTTATCCGTGGTCTGCGTGACGGTGAAGGAACCACTGCTGAAGCTCACCTCGGCTGCCGCGACCGCGGCTCCCGTCTGATCAGTGACAACGCCAGAAATTTGGGTTGAGTCGGGAAGTTGTGAATGCAGGCATACGGGAGCAGTCAGCAAGAAAAGTGCGACAGGCAGGGATCGGCCGAAAAACAATAATGTCCTGGTCAATGGAAACATGGCTGAGTGCAGGGTTAGCCCATTCTTGCCACGATCCTCGCGAGGGTCAGCGGCAATTGTCCGACGATATAAGAAACCTGGTTGGATGATACATCAGAGCCCTGAATTGAGAAGCCGAGCCCAGAGCGCTCGACCGATGGATACCCCGATCTCTTCAACTTCTGCGGATCTAGTTGGTTTACGTCAACTCTTAATGAATGTCCTGAACTGCGCTCGGACGGCACTCTTGCCCCTCAAGAGCGCAAGTTATTTCACTCGGTCCTGTCAAATCCTGGGGCCATCACCGCAAACGCTTTTGTCTCAACTACTTTGGGGACATTCTCTGGCATCCCGATTGCCCTTATTCAACATCGCAGAGGTCTGTGTGTCCGGGAAGGTCTAAGATGCCGCTCCGAAAACTGTGGTGTCTGGCGCTGCTGGTAGCTTTGGCCGTGGTGTGTATTGCTTCAGTAAAAGCTGTACCGGGACGGTTCGCAGGCGGACAGGCGTCGCTGGCTGCTCGAGAGCACCGTCTTTGGAATTCCGCGATTCACGACTCGGAATTCGCGACCCTGGTTCACACAGCAAGCCGAGTCAGTTGTGGCGCATCGGAGCCGCCGCAGGCGCTCGCGACTCCCGATCCATTGCTGGAGGACGCGGATATGGATTCCAAGATCAGCGTCAGCTTTATCATCGGAACCGATGGCCGCGTGCATAGCCCGTTGATTCTAGAGAGTGCCGGGCCCAGTGAAGACCGCACGGTCCTCGACGCAGTGCGACTCTGGCGATACCGTCCTGCCCGTTGCAATGGAGTTCCTACCGACGCCGAGGCGAAGGTGGAATTTTCCCGAAGGTAGAGTGAACGTAGAGTTAAGAGAGAACGGACCTTCTCATCTACGTTGCGCGCATCATATTACGCTTGCGAAACATCGAGCGCGGAGCGGCTGTGTTCCCTGACCGGGAAGCCTTACGAGCCCGTCTGCTAAAATTGTTGAAGATCGTTCGTTGAAGATCGTCCATTAAAGATCGTCCATTGAAGATCGTCCGCAGAGGGGAACGCAGCACGGTATGAGCGATTCCAAATTGGGGTTGGAATACAAGGCAGCCCTTCAGGCAATGAAGCGATTCTCGCTGCAACAGAGTGCGGAAGAATCAATGAATGTGAACGCCGAATCCGAAAACACTACGCGGCAGGCCTGCCCTTCGTGCGGAACCGCCAATCGGAAGGGAAATAACTTTTGCGCCAGCTGTGGCGCGACCCTGCTAAAGTCGCCTCGGCAGGCTGACGCGGCGCCGGCAACCGTTCCCCAAATGCCGGAGGCACCCGGCGATCATCACTACCACCATCACTATCATCATCACTATTTTTCGTCCGCTGACGGCGTTGAAATGGGGTCTGGGCCCGACATGCGTCCCGCGGGAAGCTCCGGGCGAGAAATTGCTCGCGTGCGAGCGCCGCTGGGTGGGCCGTCGCTAAGCCGGGCCGAGTCTGCGCTGCGCAAAGTCGCCCAGGACTGGGCGTTGGCTTGTAACACCAAGCAGCTCGACGATCTTGTGGAACTTTATATGCCGGATGCGCTGGTGCAGCGACCAAACGTTCCAGCGGTGCGCGGGACAGCGGCAATCCGCGAGTTTTTCTTTGGACTGCTGGAGGCCGGCATGAGTGAAGTCGAACTGGAGCCGCTCCGAACGGAATTGTTCGGCGATTTCGGTTACGAAGCCGGGCGCTGCAAGTCTCTGGTTCCTATCGCCATGGGCAAACGCCGCGAGGAGCGGGGAAAGTATCTCGTTCTGCTTACCCGTCAGGCAAATGGCGAGTGGAGAATCGTGGCAGATAGCTGGTCCAGCGATCTTAGCCTTGGTGTCGGCATCGATAAGCCGGTGAAGCCTGCTACTCCCGCCGGGACCAGTCTTCCTCTTCCTCCTCCGCGCAAACCCTAAGTAGCGAGGAAAGCGTTGATGATCGTAGAGACGTAGCTTGCTACGTCTCAGCCGTGCCCTACGTCCCTGCCGGACCCTGCGTCTCTGCCCTCCCCTGGCAAGACGTTGCGAGCAACGTCTCTACAGTGATCTGTTGGCCACACGCAAATCAGATTTGCACTTCCAGCTTTCGCAGTTCACGCTTCAACTGCTCCACGTCATGCATTTCGATGGTGTGCATGCCGATCTGGCGGGCGTATTCGAGATTCAAAGCGCGATCGTCAATGAAGCAGCAGTTCTCCGGCGACTTCTGCGTAATTTCCAGGGCCATGCGATAGATTGCTTCCTCCGGCTTGCGCAAGCCGACGAAACAGGAACTCACAAAGGCGGAGAATATTTCGCGCAGGCCGAATGTCTGAATGCGATAGAGATTCAATTCTCGCGATTCATTGTTGATGGTGCCCATAAAATATTTTCCCGACTTGGCCAGCTCCTCAGCCAGGGCGAGCACTTCGTGGTACGGCTGCGACAGGGAAAATACGTAGTCCTTGAAGACTTCGCGGGCAAAGGGCCGAGGGCGGTAGAAGATGGTCCGATTCAGATAGTCGTCGAAGCTGATCTTGCCGCGTTCCAGCGAGGACACCACCATCTCGTGGCGATCGCTGAACTCCTCCTTATCGAGCTTGAACTGCTCGAGCGCGCGCTCGCGCTGGGAGCGGTCCCATGCGTTGGTGAGCAGAACTCCGCCGACGTCCCAAAAGAGTGCGTTGATCTGAGGCAAGACCGTCCTCCGCAACAGGTTTTTATGACCGCGCAACCGCGAGAAACTGCTCCACGATGATACACGGGAACACTTGCGTTTGATCGCAACGGGCTACGGCCCGGGTGTGTAACTTTTGAAACCAGTCCGCGGAAAGAAAAAGCCCCGGGGCCTGGTAGAAGGCTCGGGGCAAGTCAGGTCGCCAGAACCCGTCCGGCGAATCAGTTTAGTGAGGCGTGAAGTCCTGGCGGTAACTCAGGTTGTCGATATCGCGGAACATCGGTGTCCCCGGCGGTAAATTTGCCGGCTGGGTAAACAGCGGGTCGAACTTGTAGTTACGCGTCGGGGGTTCATAGACGATGTAATTGCAGCACTTGAATGTCCCCGTCGCGTATGTGGAATAGAACAGGCTGACCAGAGAACCTTTGTAATACAGCGTGTCACCGTTCCAATTCTCCAGAAAGCGAAGGAAGTTGTGTAAGCCGCCATCCGTCCCGAAATATGTCGGGTTGTTGGAGCCGCTGGCTGGATGCGGGAAGGTGATGGTTTTCCCGGCAGCAATCGCCACCCGATAATACGTAGTCACAGCGGGCCGGTACTTGGTCGCGTCAGTGGGGTGGAGCAAGCTTCCAAGGTTGCTCGCTGAGCCGCTCACGCCAGAATCCTGCCATTGATTTGATAGCAGGGTAACGGTGTCAGCAATCACTGCTGCCGCCGCGTGTGCGGGCTCGGTAGCCGTCGAACTCGCCCAGGTGGGGTCGCCCGAGTAACTGTTGTAGTCGCCCTGAATGTAGACCGGGTTTTCAGAAGCCACAGTGAAGCCGCCGAGAGTGCCGTCGGTGTTGGCAACTTTTCTGACCGGCACATTGCCGCCCGCGCCGTTGCCCGCGCCGTCGACCAGCTTCAACACGTGACGAGCTCCGGTCACGGAGTTTTTGCGTCCGGTAGTGAAGCAGTTGGCGATACGAGTACTGAACGGGTCAGGCGGATTGGTGTTGGTGTTAATGCCAAAGCCGTTGCCAACGTTGGTTGCTCCGTATTTGTCAGAGCGTCCGTTATTGTCGACATCTTCCGGAGACCGGCTGACGCCGGCGATGGTGACTGGCGCTTCCGCCGCTCCATCAGGCGTACCGTTGTTGGAGCCGCTGTTGATCACATCCTCGAAGCCATATGAACCGGTAATGACAGACGGCGCCGCAAGCGGATCTGACAACATGCCGCGACGATCGGAAAAATAGAGAATGTATCCGTTTTGTGAAACGTAGTCGACCTGGCCGCCGGTCGTGCCGATTGTGCCTTTCAGCCACTTCCGCAGATTGCCTACATCCAGCTCGACGGCGTTCATCACCCCATTGACCGAACAACTGGAGGCGGCGGGGGCTGTATCCCAGTCGCGGACCTCACCCTCGCGCGAATCGTACATGTTGATCGGAAACCAGTTGTACTGTGAGTTCGCACCGGTGACGGTGATGCTCACATCTTTGGTAGACCCAGTTTCGATCAGACCGTTACCATCGCGGTCAGCTTGCTGCTGGAAATACAAAAGAGCATTGCGGTGATCAGCGAGAGTATTCGAGCCCGGAGTAGCGGGTACGGCCAGGCCGCGTGCAAAGCCTAATCCCAGCCATTCCTTGGTAACTGGACGCCATACAGTGCTGTTCAGATCCTGAACTTCGACTCGCAGCCAGCCATCAACCTGAGGCCATTCTTTAACAGCGCCAGGGAAACCCACGCCGTGAATCGTGGGCGGAGTGACAAAATTGGCATCACATCCCTTGCCGCCAGTGCAATCGGTATTAGCTTCGCCGAAATAATAAGTGGTGCCGTTTACCACCACCCCATTCTGTGCCCACCCTGCAGTTGATACGGGGGTGAGAGTGGCTGGAATCTGGCTGACTAATTCCACGTCTTGCGTATTGTCGCCGTTGTAGTCGGGCATGTGAACGCCAGCTTGTGTATCGCTGAGCAGGACTCGAATCTGCGCCTGGTTCGCCAGTCGCGATCCGCCGACAGCGGTTGACTCGCCCGCGACGGGCCGGCGGATGATTTCAAACGGCTGTGCGCCACCGCCCACGAAGGGAAGAGTCAGCTGCTTTACGCCCGTACCTCCCGGGTTGCCGTAATTGCCGTCCAGAATCCAGCCGTTATAGAAGCCTTTGGAAACGCCATTTGGCCAGGATGGATTCTGCGCCGAGCTTGGACCTCCGGTCACACTGCCCTCGGTTATTGCAATGGCGCGGCAAGCGGTCGCTGAGCCATCGCATCCGCCGCTTGCAGTCAATATCTTCACCGGACCGTCATTGTTGTAGCTGCTCGAAGGGCTCAATCCATTCGGAAGCTGGTTACGAACTACGTTTCCGTAAGCCGTGATCTTGTCGTGGAAGGTCAGGGTCGCGGTGCTCGAAACGCCAAGATACAGATCGCCGTTGGTGTGGACCCGCCCGACGAAGTCAAGCTGTGGACTCGAGAAAAATCCCAGATCGCTGTCGGAGAATACGCCGAACTGAAACACCGGAATCAGAGCGATTTCGACGGTGCGCAACATGTGCACCTGGTCTCCCATGGGACGCTGGGCGATCACCGAAAGATCAATCGGGAGAATCTGTGCATACAATCCCTGATTCGAGCCGCTGCTGATCAGGCCATAGGTTGACTTGAGACTGCCATCGGGGTTGGTGCGCGGAGTCAAGCTGTAGCCGCCCGCCACTGCTGGGAAAGTAATCCCGGGGATGCTGGGAGCTTGTGAGCTCAGGCCGGTAATATCGCTGGCTTGCGGGGATTGGATGTTCTGGAAAGTCGCGGCCAGGCTTGAGGTCATATTCTCGATCGCGCCTTCGGCGCCGCGATAAGCCAGACTGTTCTCGACGTCATTGCCGCCAGCGCGCCCTTCGGTCTGGACCATCATCAGCAGTCCAATGGAGATTCCTGTCATAAGCAGCAGCAACAGCAGTGACGCAATCAGTGTGAAGCCTCGCGAACCGCTTTTGGTGCCATTCATAATCTGGTTCCTCATAAGCAATCCCAATTCCTCCGACGTGCCGGGCTGAATCCCACCTGGCAGTCCGTCCGCTACTTGTAGCGGTCGTTGAAACTCATATTGCGGGCGCTGACCGAAGTCTGCATGTCCATCGATGAATATCCTGTCCTGCCGGGGAGCTGGCTTCGGAGAGTCAAGTGCGCCAAATTGATGGTTCGGATCTGATTCGGGGATATCGGAGTCGCGAGCGACATGCCACCGTCGCCAGTCGCGTTCAGCAATGCTCCATTGTTGTCGAAAGTGTCGTAAGTGAATCGCAAGTCAGCTACGTTTTCAGCGACCGGGACTGGCTTGCGTGCATTCACCTGGCGCATCAACGTTGGCGTGCCGGGGGTGGTGGTGTTGTCCAGATAGTAGGTGATCGCCCACAGCCGAGTAGCGGTAACACCAACCGCCGTGCCGGCGGTGCCGGACGCGGTTGCAATCTGCTTCAAATCATTGCTGGTAGCGGCATTCTGATTCATCAACGACGCATCCGCATTAGCGAACGCCACCGTATAAGAAGGGCCAGCGCCTGCCGGCACCGCGGCCGTCACCGCTGCTACCGCGTACGCGCTACCGGCGTTGCTGGTGAACAGCACCAGATCGCCCTGCTGTAACCCAACCCCTGTATTGTTGACCGCCTGGTCGAGCGGATTGGGAGCGGGAGTCGGCAGGGTGAACGTGACTGAGTTTCCGTTGGTGTCGTTAAACTTGACGGTGTAATCGGTCAGCAGAAATTGCGTATCCGCGTAGACCACGGTGATTACGTCGGTGGCCCCGGCCGCGGCGTTGATCGTGACCCCTTTTTTCCAGCCCGGGATCACGCCATACATGTAATTGATGCTATTGGCGCCTACCACCTGGTTTGGGTAGGTGATGGAAGCGTTGTTCAATGGGCCGAGGTAGCACACTCCCAGGTAGTCACATCCGTAAATCGGTCTCGATCCGGTTCCGGAAGCCAGTGCGACGCCGCCCGTTGGCAATCCTGCTCCAGCAAGGCTAATGTCTTTATTCAGAAGGTTGGAAGAGGCTCGAGCGTTCTGTTGTAACTCAGCGCGTTGCGAAATGAGCCACGTCGCATTGACTCCACGGCTGAAAAGTTGGACAGCCGATCCCACCAGGATCAGGCCAACGGCCAGAGAGATCATCATCTCGATCAAGGTGAAGCCACGATCCGAATTTTTACGCGCGGTCGACATTTTTCCTCTTTATCGATACTGCGAAATAAATCCCGAGAGAACATACTGCCGAGGGACTTTGAGGCCGGCAGCCACGTACTGAACGATGACCACGATCTGTCTCAGATCACCGGAGGCTGTGTTGGTGATGGTGATGCTGCGCTGGTAATTGGTCAGTGGCAACACCACGTCGTCCCCGGCAGCCACGGTTGCGCCCTGGGCAGTTTGAACAATCCCATCCGCTCCAGGAAGGATCATGATCTGTCCCGCTGCCGCGGCATCGTCAGCCGTGCCGTAGATGCCGTCAATTCCGGGCTGCTTGATCGGCTGAAGTCCAGTCACAAAAATGCCGGGCGATCCAGCTCCACCCACGTTCTGAATCTGGGCCCAGACAATATTCTGGGTCTCGCGAGCGGTGAAGATGGTTTCCATCGCCTGCTGGGCGAGTTGTTTGGCAATCATGTCCTGCTGAGCCGATTGAGTGGCGGCCATGGCGGTCGCGAACACTCCCAACATGGAGACCAGCCCGACAGTCAGCACAAACATGGAAATCAACACTTCCATCAGGGTGAATCCCTTTTGCTGATGCCGGCGGTGTTGCTCCGAATTCGTTGATCGGTGAACGATCACTGTTGCCTCCAGATCGGACTGGCGCCGTTGGGATACAAACGGTATCCGCGTATACGTCCCGTTGCCCCCCATACCGTAATGGCGCGCGAACTGTACAAGGAACCGGTGCGGGCGAGGTAAACGACCCCGTTGTTGGTGTTGCTGTTGATGTCCTGGGCGGTGCCGTCAGGATTGAAGCAGACGACATTTTTGGCTCCGCCGGACACGGCCTGGTCAAAGTCAATGGCGGTGTTACCGCTGCCAAAATGATCTGGAGTGGTGGCTGCCGAAACCGGTATTCCGGGCTCTACCCGGAAGAAAACGTCAGGAGGCAAAGTCTGGGTTGTGATCACCACACCGGTGGCGGCTTGCGTCATCGTGATCGAATTCGGCGTGACCGCGTTGTTGAAGGTCACAATGTAAGTTCGACGTTCCGCGATCGCAGCTTCCCGGGCGCGGCGCAGCGTCATCAACGTGGTGTTGTACGCATTGGTGACGCGCGTATCCTTCAGCGCGGGCTGTATGCTCATGAAAAATATCCCGCTTGCGATCATCATGATGGCAAGCACGATCATGGTTTCAATGAGCGAGAAACCACCCGCCTGGCAAGTATGTCTGCCTGCTTTGCCGGCAGATTCCTTAATTCTGTTTACCAATCGCATGGTTGTAGTGAAACCTCGATGTCGCCTTTTTTGGGGCCGGAAGACTAGCTTTTTATCTGGCTCAGTCAGTAGGGAGTGCCGCAAAACAGGCGGCTGTAGCTGGTTTCATCGTAGGGGTGGGATGGGGAGGGGTCAACGCACTAAAGAGTTGCGGAGCTACTAGACTTGGGTAATGTAATCGGAGGGTGGAACTCTGGTCACCTTGGCCACTGACCGCGTGGATCGAACGAGTTAGACGCCTTGTACTTTGGCCATTGCCTTGGTGGTCTTCTGGTTCGCTCCGCGGTTGCTGGGCACGTATGTGCACGAACGGAAATCGTAATGCTTCGCCAAACAGTCAGGGCAAAGATGCACCTGATGTACCTTGCAATGGATCACCGGCAGGTCGCCATGGCAGACATCACAACCGCCTCGAACCCGTCGTGAGGACGCCGGTTTGGATTCCCCGGACAAATTCCCGGCGCCGCCCTGCGATGACATCGCCCTTGCTTTCAGAAAGGCACCGCCGGCCGCGATCATGGAACCGAGAGACACGCCACAAGCGCCCAAGGTGAGCAAGCTAGTGTCGACGTGTTCGCCCAGGGCTGCCGGCAGCGCGACTAGTCCGAGAACCAGTACGAGGGCTCCAAGAGCGATCATCCAGTTACCAGTTCGTGATGACATCCAATCACCTTCGTGAAGACGGGAGAAGAACTCTCGCCGAGCCAGGGGTAACGTGCAATTGCCACAATAGCGAGTTCCCGGTGCGAACTCCAGATGACGAAAGTCACCGCCTTGCAAAATTTCCATCCGTCGTGACTGAGGTAACTTGTCGGGACTAACCGCGGAACTCTAACATTCTCTCGGTATGGCACTTACGTCACTGGTGGTTTGTGCAGACAAGAATGCGGTGCAGGTGCTTGGGAAAATTCTACACGAGCTCGGCATCGGCGTGGAAAATTGTGTGGACCTCGACGCAGCCGCTTCGCGAGTAGCTGAGCAGCACTTTGATGCCATCGTGGTTGATTGCAAAGATCAGTCACGGGCCATCGAACTGATTGCCACGGTCCGCAAGCTGCCCCTTAACCAAAGCGCCCTGGTGATCGGTTTGGTCGATGGACGCGATCAGGTTCGCGATATCTTTGGTCAAGGCGCCAACTTCATTGTGTACAAACCAGTTTCGGAAGAGCGCGCCGGCAGCAGCTTGCGTGCAGCCCGTGGATTGATGGCGCGCGAAAAGCGCACCAAGTTGCGAGTCGCATTGCATGCTCCGGCCTCAATTGCTTACGGAAGCGCGGAGAACGTTCCCGCGACACTGCTTGATCTCAGCGAAGATGGCCTCGCCATACAATCCGAGCGCAGGTTGCCGTTGCGCTGCAAAGTTTATTTTCAGTTCAATTTGCCCGGAGGCAAATCCGCAGTCCGTCTTTCCGGCGATGTGGTGTGGCAGGACTCTTCCGGTAGAGTGGGAATCCGGTTTGTCGATGTACCCCAGACTTCACGAAAAACCCTGACCGAGTGGATCAAGGGAAGTCTGACCCGGCTGGCGACCGCGGAAAACTCCGCGCCTCGCGTCGCACCGAAAGCCCCAGCGGAACCAGTCGCTACCAAGCTCGCAGGATTAGGCCTCTCAGCCTCGTCATCGAACCGCCGGGTGCAGTCACGGCTGGCGTGCCGGTTGAGCGCAGATGTATTTCGCCTGGGAGAAGGTGTGCCCAACCGTTGCACTCTCAGCGACATCAGCAATGGTGGTTGCTATGTGGAAACACCGTCTCCGTTCACGCCACATACGGTAGTGAATCTCGTGGTGCGAACCCAGACTTTGAAATTACGAGTGCGAGGGACTGTGCAGGTAACACATCCCGGCTTCGGAATGGGCGTTCAGTTCAGCCTCAACACTCCCGACGAACGGGAACAGGTGAAGCAGCTGGTTGCCTGCCAGACTTCCGAAGACACGCTGGCCTGAATCAAGTTCGAACCAATCCTCTCCAAGTTGTGATGTGGAAGTTGTGTTCCCCGGCGGCGCGACGATTCAGACGCGAGCTGCCTCACGAAAATAATCAAGGGATAAGCGAAGGCCCGACTGAAGATCAATCTTCGGTTCCCATCCCAGCAAAGTCCGTGCTTTCGTGATATCCGGACAGCGCTGTTTGGGATCGTCCTCGGGCAGAGGCTCGCGGCGGATCTTGCTCTTGGATCCGGTTACAGCCAGCACCTGCTTGGCGCACTCCATGATGGTGAACTCGGTTGGATTTCCGATATTCACCGGGAAGTGCTCTTCAGTCTTCGCCAGGCGCAGGAACCCGTCAATCTCGTCGCTGACGTAGCAGAAGCTCCGCGTCTGGCTGCCATCGCCGTAAACCGTCAGATCTTCACCACGCAACGCCTGCTTCATGAAATTGGGAACGACGCGCCCATCATTCAATTGCATACGCGGGCCATAGGTGTTGAAGATGCGCACAATGCGGGTGTTCACTTTGTGATAGCGGTGATACGCCATCGTGACCGCTTCGGTGAATCTCTTGCTCTCGTCATATACCGAGCGAGGCCCGATCGGATTCACATTGCCCCAATATGTTTCCTTTTGGGGATGCTCTGCCGGGTCGCCGTAGCATTCGGAAGTCGACGAGACGAAATATTTCGCGCTGTATTTGCGGGCAACGTCAAGAGCATGAAACGTGCCCAGAGAGCCGACTTTAAGCGTGGCGATGCCGTGCAGGGCGTAGTCCACCGGACTGGCGGGGCAGGCGAAATGGAAAACGTAGTCGACTTTTCCGTAGTCGAAGGGTTCGTTGATGTCGAACTGCTGAAGTTCGAAGCGCGAATCGTTGCGCAGATGCTCAAGATTCGCCACTTTTCCGGTGAGCAGATTATCGACCGCGACTACGGAATACCCTTCGCCAAGAAGGGCATCGCACAAGTGCGAGCCGAGAAATCCGGCTCCGCCAGTTACCAGGGCACGCAACTTTGTCATGACTTATTGATCTTGCTGGTTGCCGCGCTATCGACGGGAGCTACCGGCGTTGCGGAGGGACGGCCCACGCTGTAATAGGTAAAGCCGCGAGCGCCCATGGCGTCTGGCTCGTAAAGGTTGCGACCGTCGATCACAATGGGATATTTCAGTTGCTGAAGCATGCGATCCAGGTCGAGGGCCCCAAATTCCTCCCATTCGGTCAAAATCAGCAGTGCGTCTGCGTCCTTGGCCGCCTCGTAAGGATTATTGACAAACTCGACCTTAGAGTTCAATACCTCACGCGCGCGGTCCATCGCAGCTGGATCGTAAGCCGCAATCTGACAGCCTTCCTGCACCAGTGCCTGCACCAAAAGAATGGCGGGCGATTCGCGGATGTCGTCGGTGCCGCCTTTAAAGGCCAGCCCCAAAACTCCCAGGCGCTTTCCGCGCAACGTCCATAAAGCTGTGCGGACTTTGCGGAGAAAACGTTGGCGCTGATCCTCATTGATGCGCATGACCTCATCCAGCAGCCGGAACTCGTAGCCACACTCCCGGGCCACCGAACGGAAGGCCATGAGATCTTTGGGGAAACAGGAGCCACCGTATCCGATACCGGGATTAAGAAAACGCGGACCGATGCGGGCATCAGTTCCAATGCCCTGGCACACCTGGCGCACGTCCGCGCCTACCGATTCACAAATCGATGCCACGGCGTTGACGAACGAAATCTTCATGGCCAGAAACGCATTGGAAGCGTGTTTGATCAATTCAGCGCTTTTGGCGCTGGTGATGATGAGCGGTGGAGGAATTCGCACCTTGTCGGGCGCTGGGATCGCATCTTTCTTCTGGTAGTAACTTCCATCCGTCATCGGCGCATAAACTTTGCGCAGCACGTTGGCACAACGCTCGGTATCAGCCCCAACCACAATACGGTCTGGATATAGAAAATCCGTTACCGCGGTGCCTTCGCGCAGAAACTCCGGGTTGGATGCGATGTCAAACGAGTCCGGCGCGGCGGCATTACGCAACATGATCTTGCGAACCCAGTCGCTGGTGTATACAGGAACGGTACTTTTTTCGACCACCACCTTATATCCGTTAATGGCTCCGGAAATGCCCCTGGCTACCGACTCTACATAGGAAAGGTCAGCTTCACCCTGCTCGGTAGGCGGAGTGCCGACCGCGACGAAAATTGCGTCGCTGGCCTTAATCGCAGCGCCTAAATCGTCAGAAAATGTCAGGTTATGATCGCGATGACGAAGCAATAGCTCCGGCAGGAACTTTTCGTGAATGGGAACCAGGCCGCTCTTGAGCGCAGCTAGCTTGGCCTGGTCGTTATCCACGACGATTACCTGATGGCCAAGGTCGGCAAAACACGCCCCCGCCACCAGTCCCACATAACCCGAACCCACTACGGCAATGTGCATTCCGACTGCTCCAAGGTATTTAAACCGGATGAATTCACCACGAAATTCTGAAGAGAAACTTTAGCAGCTTTCCCTGCGCGGCGAAGCGACGCACCTATCAACTGGGCTGCTCACAATTATATAACTGGATCATGCAGTTATGCCTCTGGCTTGTGCTCGCGGTGACAGGAAGGGTAGTCACCTTCGTAACTCAGGTACCGTCCCGGGTAGAGAAGCTCTTTCCCTTGCGTTCCGACCCCAGTGCGACCACAGTCATCAATAATGCGATGTTTGCGATCTCAAATGCGGCCAGTGCCCAGGCGTACCCCAGCGGCTTTCGGAGGGCGTACACCACGTTGTTAACCGGGGCCGCGATGAGAATACCAAGTTGGTAGGCGAAACCCGGCATGAGCCCGCGAACCGCGTCCGGGGAGAGTTCATTGAGATGAGCTGGAATAATGCCCCAGGCACCCTGAACGCCCGCCTGCAGCACGAAAGCGCCGATTGCCAGGGTCAGCAGAGACCCGCCAAAGGTCCAGGCCGGGATCATGGCGAGGGCGAGTAGCATGGCGAAAATCATGCTGCGGCGACGGCCCAAAGTCTCAGAGAGGTGCCCAAACAGAATTGCGCCGAGCACGGCCCCCACATTGAAAAGAATGACCAGGTAAGCCACAGTCTTGGGATCGAATCCACGCACCGTCTTCAGGAAATCGGGGTACAGATCCTGAGTGCCGTGTGACAGGAACATCATCAGGGTCATCAACAACACAAGGTAGAGAAAGATCTTCCAATGGCCGCTGGCGGTCCGGACAATGGCCCCCACGGTCGGCGCCCGATGCTCTTTCCACGCTTCCGATTCGCTCACCCGGGAGCGAATATAGAGAGCCAGCAGCGCTGGCGCTCCTCCCACCCAGAACATGGCCCGCCATCCCAGCGTTGGCAGTATGAAGCGCGCGGCTATGGCCGCCAGGAGATAGCCGATGGAGTACCCACTCTGCAAAATTCCGGACAGGATCCCGCGCCATTTGGCGGGAGCGCTTTCCATCGCCAAAGAAGCCCCTACGCCCCACTCGCCGCCCATTCCGATCCCGTAGATGGTTCGCAAAATCAGAAATACGGTGTAATTAGGCGAAAAACCGCACAGCAGCTCCACCAGGGAAAAGAAGACCACATTTGCCATGAGTGGCTTGCGGCGGCCGTAACGGTCGGCCAGCAGGCCGAAGACGATGGCGCCCACCGGCCGCATGGCCAGGGTTGCGGTCATAGTCCACACGATGGCGCTCTTGGTGACCTGGAACTGGGCGGCTAGGGTGTCGACCAGAAACACAAGCACGAAGAAGTCGAAAGCATCCAGAGTCCAGCCCAGGAAGCTGGCGGTGACGGCGTGCCACCGCCCTGGGTTGGCGGGCGATGGCAAGGCTTCCGAAGATGTTTTCGCAGGGGGCAGTATTCCCTCACTTTTCAATTTGGCGGTGACGGGAGAGTGTACAACGAGGATGGCCCTGGAACAGCCACTTATGATGATTCTATTGCTCTTCCACGAGGCCTTGCCGTAACCAGGTTCTCGGGTGACCGTTCGAGGCATCTCAAGCCCGGAAAGGGGCTTCCCGCTGCGCTGCAATAAGTCGCTTTACCCGCGATAAATCTAGCTTTTTGAGCGACTTGGGGATAGGATCATTTGTGTTGACAACAGTGGTGTTTCAGGCGAAACTCCGCTCGATACCGGCGAGTTACCCCGCCCAGCCGGAATCGATGTTCCTGTTTGACCATGTCGAGCCCGGACCCAATGCGCTACGCCCGAGTGATTCCTACCCGCATGACTGGTCCGGAGTGGATCGAACCAGAACCGCCTGAACCAGACTCGTCCGATCAGGAAAAAACGGGCTCAATGGTGCTGGCTTTCCATCGCGAGGAAGAATTACCCCCCGACATTGCCCTCGATCTAAGACTGCACGAAATTCTTGAAGCTGCCCTCCGAAACACGCCGGCTACGGGAGCCATGATTGCGCTCGCGAGCGGCGACAAAATGGTTTGCCGCGCAACTTGCGGCGAAAAGGTTCCCGAGACCGGTTCTTTTCTCAACACTCGCTCAGGGCTATCGGGCCTGTGTGTTCGGACGAGGGAACTCCAGCGTTGTGACGACACCCATACCGATACAAGAGTGAACGCGGAGGCGTGCCAGGCTCTCGATGTCCGCTCAATCGTGGTCCTGCCGGTGTTGGAAGGAACACGGCTGTGGGGAATCATCGAGATATTTTCTTCTTTACGCGGTGCGTTTAACGAGCACGATCTGCTGGAATTGCGGGCTCTGGCCCGCGATGTAACTTACACCGTGCGGGAAGCAGTCGAGGGTGGAAATATGACGCCTGCTTCCGACGTAGTGCCTGCCTTATCACACGCACAAAGGGAGAAGACCGAGCGCGAGAACGAAAAGGAGAGAATTAACGACGATAAGACGAACGACGATAAAACGAACAAAGAGGCCCACGAAATCCTGAAGTCAGGTTTGCAAGATCCAGCCAGCCATCGAAGGGACTACAGCACAGGAGCTTTGACGGTCGCGGTGGTCGCTTTGGCAGTCCTGCTGGGCTGGATGGTCGGCCGCGTAGGCTGGAAAATGTCGTTTAATCGAGCTCAGTCGCAGATTTCCACAACTCCTGAGGAAGGTCAAACCGTTTCACAGACGCGACCGCGAACCTCTTCAACCGCCACCACACCATCCACAGAGCCGGAAAAGATGGCGACGAATGTAGCAGCTCTTACGCCCCCCGCGCCGAAGCCGGCTGCGGCGGCAAGGACCGATGCGAATATCGGAAAACCTGAAGCCAAAGCCGTGACCAAGATCGTAACCAAGGTCGGAGCAAAGCCCGAAGCGGGCGAGCCCGACGGCCTGGTTGTCTATGAGCAAGGGAAAGTCGTATTTCGAATGCCGGCAGGCGCGAATTCTGCGGCTCCGGCGGCGGATTCCGGTCCTGTTCAAAACGCCGCCCGGAGAGAAGGCGACGGAACTGCCGAAGCCGGTTTGGATTCTCCGTCACCCTCCGGTAATTATCTGCTGGAGCGAGTCGAGCCCAGGTATCCGGAAGAGGCCAAGGAACAGCGCATCGAAGGCCCAGTCGTGCTGAACGCTCTGGTCGGAACCGATGGCGTCGTACGAGAATTGAAAGTCGTGAGTGGGGAACCTCTATTGGCGAAAGCTGCGACTGAGGCAGTAAGCCACTGGCGCTTCCAACCTCATAGCATGAACGACCGCCCGGTCGAATTCGAAACCCAGATTACGGTCAACTTCGCACTGCCGTAATTGCGTCCACTCAAACACGGCGTCAGTACGCCAATTCTTTCGCTCTCTGCGCAGCTTTGACCACCGCCTTTATCAATGTCACCCGCAGTTTGCCCTCTTCCAGTTCCATGATGCCGTCGATGGTGCAGCCCGCCGGCGTTGTGACAGCATCCTTCAGCAGAGCAGGATGGTCGCCGGTTTCCAAAACTACTGTCGCCGCTCCAAGCGTTGTCTGGGCGGCCAGAAGAGTAGAAATATCCCGCGGCAGCCCAACCTTGACGCCAGCTTCAGCCAGAGATTCCAGAATGATGTAGATATAAGCGGGGCCGCTGGCTGAGAGTCCGGTCACCGCATCCATGTGCTTCTCGTCCACGACGACGGTCTTTCCCACAATGTTGAACAGCGCGCACGCCATTTCCACCTGCCGCGAATCGACAAATTTCCCCTTGCACAAGGCAGTCATGCCGACACCTAGTACGCAAGGGGTGTTGGGCATGGCGCGGACGACCGCCACATCCATGCCCAGTGCTTTCTCGATCTGACTGGTCGGAACCGAAGCCGCCACGGAAATGACGAGTTGCTTGCTGGAAATGTTGGGGCGGATCTGTTCCATTACTTCCTGAACGACTTGCGGCTTCACGCAAACGAATACGATGTCGGCGTTGCGAACCGCCGCCAGGTTATCGGTACCGACCGAGACACCCAGTTTTTCCGCGAGCGCCCGCGCTCGTTCTTCATGCTGCACCGTGGCAAAGGTTAGCTTGGGGGAAAGCTGTCCCTTCTCCAGGAAAGCTTTGAGGAGAATTCCGCCCATTTTGCCGGTGCCCAACACCGCCACCCGTTTTCCGGAAAGATCGAACCCCATAGTTCTGCGTCCTCCATGATGCTGCGATAGTTCGCAATTGTACCGTTTCGCGGCTTTACGCGGTCGGGGGCGACACTCAGGCGCCGCTGGAGCGAATGAGGTGCGCCTGATTTCGGTAGAGGGGGCCAGCGGTTTGCGACTGAACGCTACCCAGGGCGGATGGGCAGGTGAGGGCACCCGCCCCTAAGTGGTTCAGGGTGACGGGTGCGTTAAGCGAGGCCGAAGCCTTTTCTGGCCATCTCAGCAATGTGTCGTCCGATGGGGAGGGAAGCGGTGGCGGCAGGTGAAGGAACATTCCAAACGTGCAGCATTTTGTCGGATTGGACGAACTGAAAGTCATCCACCATGGAGCCATCGGGACGCACTGCCTGTGCGCGCACTCCCGAACCGTCCGATACAAGATCTGAACTGACGATCTCAGGCACCAGGCGCTGTAGTGCCTTTACGAAAGCAGCTTTGCTTAGCGAGCGATGGTATTCGCTCAAACCGTCACGCCAGTATTTGGCCGCCATGTGCCAAAATCCCGGATACATCATAGTTCCGGCAAAGTCTCGCAGGTTGAAATCGGTGCGATTGTAACCCTCCCGCTTGAAGGCGAGCACGGCGTTCGGTCCGGCGTCGACGCCTCCCTGGATCCGGCGGGTGAAGTGAACGCCAAGAAAAGGAAACTTCGGATCGGGCACGGGATAGATCAGAGTGCGGATCAAGTGCTCGCGCTCGGGAACCAGGTCGTAATATTCTCCGCGAAAGGGCACGATCCTGACTTCCGGCTTCTGGCCTGCCATCCGGCTGACGCGATCGCTGTGCAGTCCGGCACAGTTGATGACATTTTTGGATGAGAAAGCTCCGCGGCTGGTTTCCACCACCATTTCCGATCCGCGGCGAACCACTTTTTGAACTTTGGTTCCGGTATTTATGGTGCCGCCCTGTGCAGCCACAATTTCCGCGTACTTTCTTGCCACCGCCGCATAATCGGTGATCCCAGTGCTTGGCACCAGCACTCCCATCACTGCGCTGCAATGAGGCTCAACTTCACGGACCTGTTCGCGCTCCAGCATGCGGAGTCCGACCAAGCCGTTGGCCTGACCCCGTTCCAGCAGTTTATTGAGTCCTGGAATCTCATCTTCACTGGTGGCGACAATCACCTTGCCGCAAATTTCATGCTTCAGGTTGTGCTCGCGGCAAAACTCCACAATGGCAGCGGCTCCCTCGACGCAAAGTTTAGCTTTCAGGGACCCGGGCTTGTAGTAGACGCCGGAGTGAATCACGCCACTGTTGTGCCCGCTCTGATGGCGAGCCACTCCATCTTCTTTTTCAAGCAGCAACAACCGAAGCTGTGGGAACAGGCGAGTGCAGTGCATAGCGGTCGAGAGACCTACAATGCCTCCGCCAATCACGACTATGTCGAAACTCTGATCAGGCATAATGGAATTGTCCAGCGGCGTAATACTGCGTTAGATTCTTTATACATTGTCGGCCAGGGAGTGCGTAGTTACCGCAGTTATTCGTATCAGATTTGACGGATGAATTCGGTCGGCGTTGTTGTTTCGAAGCGGCAGTCGGCGAGCGACTTGCCGCCGCCGGACAACGACAGATTCCTGGCGCGATGCGCTGCGCTTTGGAATGACAAACCTGATAAATATTCAAGCTGTGGATGCAGACACACTTTGACTTTCGACAATCCACCCTCGGACAGTCTGCCTTCCAGCGACGAAGCGGCTGCGTCCGTAACTGACTCGCTTCCCGATGCACGTCCCGATGCGCCTCCCAGTGAATCGCCAGAAAAACTGATCTCCGCTGCTTCCGAGCCCGCATTGACTGAAGACCTTGCCTTGGCTCTGCTGAAGCGGAGCGATTTACCGGCGCAAGCGCTCGATCAACTCAGCAAGAACGGCGATTTGATGAAGATTCGCAAAGTGAAGATCGCTGTGGTCGAGCACCCCAAAACGCCGCGCCATATTTCTATACCGATGGTGAGGCACCTGTTCACATTCGATCTTATGCACGTAGCGTTGACACCTGCGGTTCCGGCGGACATAAAAATTACGGCCGAAGACGCGCTGATCCAGCGTCTGGAGCGGCTTCCGCAGGGAGAGCGTCTTTCCCTGGCGCATCGTGCCTCGGGGCGAGTCGCAGCCGAGCTTCTTAACGATCCGGAACTTCGCGTGATTCACGCGGCGCTGGAAAATTCCAGATTGACGGAATCGGCCGTTGCGAAAGCCCTCATGCGTAGAAATGCGTCCCCAGCGCTAGTCGAGGCGGTGTGCCAGGATTCCAAATGGTCGGTTCTCCGCGAAGTTCGGATAGCTCTGTTACAAAACAAAGCCACGCCTTTGAATCGTGCGCTGGAGTTCGCGCAGTCTCTTCCGGCCGTGCTGGTGAGAGAGATTCTGGGCGATTCTCAGGTGCCGGCGGACGTGAAAGAACGTGTGCTGAATGTAGTTAAAGAGTCCGGCGAAGATCGGGACCCTGAGTAGTCGTAGTCAGCCGTTGCTGCTCGGCTGAAGCTCTGATTACTAAACCGATAAAGACACGGGCGCTGTAAAGAGATCGACTTCCAGATTTAGCGAGGATGCTTGGCAGACTCTGCTTTAGTCCGCGATAGATCGTCCCCATCTCCTGGACCGTCGGTTGTCGCTTGCTGCGGACAAACGCGTTGCTAAGTTCCCTAAAAACACCACGAGGAGTTCCCTCATGGATGTAAACGTCAGTTCCGTTGAGGTCACTCAAGGATTTCTGAAGGCGACGAGTCTTGGACTCAAAGACAAACCAGGAGTGCTGGCGCGACCCGATCGCCAGCCCTAGCTCGAAAGGCATATTAAAGCGCGGCGTCGGCGGGAACGAGCGGTCGAGTTCCACCCGCGAAAGATCGTGAATTGAGAGACGACAGTTGCGGATGAGTTGGAGAATGCGGTCCAACCGCCGCTCGCCACCGGGAATCTCCAGAGTTGCACGAGGCACCAGCCCAAATGCGGTCACTCCGGCGATGTAAGCGAGAAATAGATCTCTAAATTTCTCGTCGTAGGGAAGGTTGAGAAACGCGGATTTAGCGCTCCGACTTATTGGAGCGTGCCGTCTTCGAGGCATGCTTTCTCGTTGCCCGTCGCGTCCGTCGCTGAATTGTGTCGCCTTGTTTCTCTGATAGCCCGGCCAGTTCCTTGGCTCGAGACACAGAAACTCCAAGGATTTCCGCAGTTTCTTCCACGGTTGGATACGGCGTCGTGATGGTTATGGGATGGCCCATTAAGATCTCTAGTGTCAGTATATCCCATCTTAAAAAGCAGTCGCGATCGGCATCCGCGGGCTGAAACACTCTATCTCTTCAATAGGATAGTCGCCTTACCGCCCAGCCGGGGCAGCCGCCGCAGCTACTTGATCTGTCGGGCGGGTATGCAGCAAATCTACCAATTCCTGATAGAGGCGTGTTCGCATAGCGTGGCGCTCGCCGGCCCGTGTGATGTAGCGGACGTGAACTTCAATTCCTGAGCCAGTGGGCCGAAGGCTGATTTCCGGAGAGGCCGAGACCGGTTGTGCGCGGTATCGTGGAGCCGCTTTTTGCCACTCCTGTTCGGCCGCCTTTACGTTCGCTTCGGTTTCCTTGGCGACCATTTTCTGAATGGCATCGATCACTGGATACGGATTCTGGCTGGCCGGTACCAGAATCTCAACTTCATCCCACAGCCACTGACCGCTGGTCGAGAAGTTGAAGAAATGACCTTCGATGGCGAAACTGTTCACGAAGGCAACTTTGCGTCCCGTGAGATGTCCGCTATCCGTCCAGTTTCCGGTTTCAAGCAATACCGTTCGCAGAAGCCCGATTTCAACCACTTCGCCTACAACTCCATCGATCTCCACCCAGTCGCCAACCCGGAGCCCGTTGCGACCCATCAGCAGGAACCAGCCAATGAATCCCATGATGAAGTCTTTGCATGCCACTGTAAGGCCAGCACCGGCCAGTCCGAGGATTGTGGAGAGCTCATTTGGTACGCCGAACAGTATGAGCAGAATCAGGCACAATCCCAAAGCCTGTACCGCGAAACGAATGACTCCGCGCAGGGTATGCAGTCGTGTGCGCTCCACCGCCAGGCCCACGAAGAAATGGTCTACCAGTCGGTTCACCAGGTACACACCGAACAGCACCAGCAAAATCAACATGGCGGACTGGAGCATTTCGTGAGTGACGGCGCGCTGGCGAAGCTTGACTACATCGACCCAGCTTCCGTATGCAGTCGCCAGATCGTCCTGGTCCTGAATGCGCTTATCGAGATCGCTAAGGTCCTTCTGGTCGGCTGAAATCTGGCGCAGGGAAGAAATAGCCCTCGCCGTGCTGCTGGCCGAACTGACATCGGTGCCTGTGGTGGCCACGATCCCGCTTCTCGCCTGCTGAGCGATGGCCTCCTTGTTGGAGACTTCCATCGCCACCTGGGTTTGCAGTGTCTCGCGGCTTTGCTTCAGCTTGATGCCGGCTTGTTTGGCCTCGTCCAGAGCTTGCAGCAATTTTGCAGTCTTGCCACGCAGAGTATTCCAGGCGGAAATCTGGGCGACTCCTGAGGATGACCGAGTATCGCTGTTTACGGGAGCGCTCGTGGTCTGGGAATTCTTGGCTTCGTACTCTTTTTCAGTCGCTTCGTGGCGGGTGAACTGGCGCTGAATCCTGCTGAGGCGGTCAACTCCGGAGCGGATCAAATCTCCCTTAGCGTCTTCCAGTTCATCCTGATCAAGCTCAAGCTGCGCCTTGGTTAAGTCGATCTGCTGCTGCAGGCCATCCCGTCCGCGTTCATCCTTCGCGCTGGTGAGTTGTTTCTGAAGCTGGTCGATCTTTTCCTGATCCGCTTTCACCGCCGCATCGGCCTGGTTCGCCTGGGCATAAAGTTTCTTGCTCTCGGGAGTTGGCGGGACGGGATGCTCGGTGGCCTGCCGCATTTCGTAACTGAATGCGATATCGACGGAGTGATCCGCGAGTTTCAGCGCCTGCCGCGAATAACGCTGTTCTTCCCAATCAGAGGCGAGACCTGCCATGACACGTGCAGTCGCTAATGGCTGCTCATCCACGATCGGAGGCCGGCGCGTGCCTGACGTAGCCGAGCTCGACTGAGCCGATTGGCGAGTCAGGATCAGGCCTATGGCAGCCGCCAACACCAGGGCCAATAGCCCCAGAGTTACGATCCATTGATGAGCTTTCATCCACATAACGGTTCTAGAGAAACTGCAGCGAAGTTGCCCAATTATACTGGCGACCGATTCAGAATTGAGCACTCGCTAGTTCATTGCGGAACTCATACGTCGGAGCACTGCCGTAACTGTCGAGCGTCTTGATGTCCGATTACAATCCGCTGGATGCCTCAGAATCTGCACAACATCCTGCCCAAGAGTCTGCCCATCGACTGGGCCGGACGTTGGGATGAAGACTGGCGTCCGGTTTCGCGATACAGCCTTATAGGATGGTTGTTGTTCTACTTTGTATTCCTCGCGTATGCCTTCAGCAAGCACGGCGAATTCCTCTTTATCGATTTAGCCAATCTGGTGGTTCACGAAGGCGGCCATCTTCTATTTGGCTGGTTTGGATCCACGTTCGGACTTTGGGGAGGAACACTGCTGCAATGGCTGGTTCCGCTGCTGTTGGCCGCATACTTCTTTACTCAAAGACAGACCACTGCTTTTGCTTTTTGCACATTCTTCTTTTTCGAAAACTGGCTTTACACCGCTACCTACATGGCCGATGCGCGCGCCATGGTGCTTCCCCTGGTGACCGCGGGTGATTCCGATTTCATCGAACACGACTGGCACACAATTTTCTCCAGCCTCGGAGTGTTGCAACACGACACCCAGATTGCCGCAGTGGTGAGTTTTATCGGCTGGTGCGGAATGCTCGGGATGGTGGCATGGCTGGTGCGTCGAACTCTGAAGGATTCCGTCACACAATCCGAAACACGATCGTCAACAATTGACCCGGATTGATTGGAATCGCAGGGCGCGTTTCAAATAACTGCTGCGTCCTGTTTCCTGAAATGATCAAGAATCGCCTCTGCCTGGGTTCGCGTGACCACTGCGGAAAGCGCCGCGGAATCCGCCTGCTTGACTGCCTGTACGCTGCCGAAGTGCGCCAGCAGGCGTCGCGTTGTGCTTTCTCCTACGCCTGGAATCTCCCGCAGTTCGGTTGAGCGGTCGCGCATCTGACGCCGCTTGCGATGGAAGGTGACTGCAAAACGGTGAGCCTCGTCCCGGATCAACTGCACCAGATGCAATACCGGGGAGTGGTGATCGAGCGCGACCGGTTCGTTCTCCTGGCCGTAGACGTAAATGATTTCTTCACGCTTGGCGATCGCAGCCAGAGGCTGGTTGATAATCTCGAGCGCATCGAGCGCCTCCGCTGCGGCATGTAACTGGCCGAGCCCGCCGTCGATCAGTACCAGGCTGGGCATCTTCTTGGTCCCGTTTTTGGCTTCCTCTTCCTGAAGGCGTTTGTAGCGCCGCGTCACTACTTCGCGCATGGACGCGAAATCGTCGACGCCAACCACATCGCGGATGATGAACTTGCGGTAGTCCGACTTCTTCATCTGGCCGTCCTCCCAGACCACCATGGACGCGACCGTCTCCGCTCCCTGGATGTGAGAAATGTCGAAACATTCGATGCGGCGCGGCAACTCGGCCACCCCAAGCGCGTCCTGCAGCGCTTCCTGGATGGCTTTCATGTTGGGCTTCATCACGCGAAAACGCTGGTCGTAGGACTGCTTGGCGTTGTTACCCGCGAGGTCGAGAAGCGCTCTTTTATCTCCACGCTGCGGCACCAGAATATGTACCCGGACCGGACGGTTGCCCTTCTCTGACAACTGCTCGGAGAGCAAATCCTCAAGCGCTTCGCGATCTTCAAAATCGACCGGCAGATAAATGTTCCGCGGAACATAAGGTTGCCCAATGTAGAGCTGCGTCAGCAGAGTGGAAAAGAATTCGCCGGGATGAAACTCATCTTGGGTAGAGACGTTGCTTGTAACGTCTCCGCTGGCGGCGGCTGAGACGGAGCCGGCTGCGTCTGTACCAGAATCCTCCATCGAAACCGACTCCGGCAAATCTTCCCAGAAAAATTCCCGCCGATCCAGCACCTTTCCACCACGCATATGGAACAGATTGACCGCCAGCATTCCATTCTCGCAGTGGTATCCGAAAACGTCGGCGTCGTCGCCTTCAACCGAGGCGATGCGCTGCTTCTCCTGCAACTGGTCAACAGTGGAGATTAGATCGCGATACCGGGCAGCGCGTTCGTACTCTTCTGACGCGGAAGCTTCCTGCATCCGTTCCCGCAGCGAGCGCAATAGATCGGTGGGCCGACCCTCGAGAAACAGCTTTACATCACGGACCGCCTCAAGATAGATCTCCGGCGTGGTCAAACCTTCCACGCAGGGTCCCAGGCAACGTTTGATGTAGTACTGCAGACACGGACGCGGGTGGTAACGAGTAAGGTCAACTTTGCACGACGGCACCATGAAATGGCGATGGATCAGATCGACGATCCGATATGCGAGGTTGGCAGGGAAGTATGGACCGTAATAAGAACTCCCATCTTTCCTCAGCCGGCGCGTGACGTAGACCCGAGGGAAGCGCTCCGCTAGCGTGAGTTTCACATAAGGATAAGTTTTGTCGTCGCGCAGCAGGATGTTGAAGCGAGGTTTCTTCTGCTTGATGAGATGGTTTTCGAGCGCCAGCGCCTCTTTATTGTTGGCGACCACAATGTAGTCGACGTCGACTGCCTCGCGCACCAGTGAGTCGGTCTTGGCATCCTCCCATCGCCCCTCGCGAAAATAGGAGGACACCCGGCTACGAAGGTTCTTGGCCTTGCCGACGTAGATGATTTCCCCTTCGGCGTTCTTGTAGAGGTACACACCGGCCGAGGTAGGGATGGTGCGGATTTTTGCCTGGAGGTCCACGCTCTATCTCTATTTTAGATGATGGGGCCAGCGTGGAAGACTGCGACGAGCGCTGAGTGCTCCGTAGAGCTGTCAGCGTTGTGGTTACAATACTGACGTAAGTCAAACACTAACCATGCGTCTTATCGAGGAACTGCTGGCCTGGCTCAAAGAGAAGTCACAGCGCAGAGGCCTGCCGGTCGGGCGGGTTATCCGCGAGCAACTCGAACAGGCGAAGTCGGAGAAGGGAAATCAGAGCTTTCTGCGGCACGCCGGTCAAATCAACGGTTCCCCGGATCTCTCCTCAAGAAAAGGTTTTTCCCGAAAATGAAGGGAATTGCGGACACCGGTTTCATCGTTGCCTTCGGCAACCGCGGCTACCTGGCCGATTTTTTCGGGTTTACCGCGCAATAAACGGGAGGTTATTCCAACGCTATCCCCACCGCGCGCATAAATCTGCACCATATAAAATTTCCTCAGTTCATATCGGCTTTGCACGGAAGTTGTTGGCCAACGGCGCCCGGAGACGAAGCGGAGTCGCCTGTAAGTCTTTATCCATGAGAGAGTTGCGGTCCGATGCGGCTATGTCCTATGTTGGCATCCACCGTGCTCTTGTACAATGTGAACGCGGAAAGATGCCCTCTTGAATGAGTGGCAAACAAAGTTTTGAATTTCGATTTGAGAAAAACCAGGTTTTGCGAAACGAGTGAGGAAGGAGCCCTCCTACAATGAATCGCACTTCGTTAGTCATTCTACTGGCGAGCAGCATGGCGGCTACGGTCGGATGCGCCAGCAAGAATTATGTCCGTCAAGAGACCACGCCGCTGATCAACAAAACCAATGAGCTCGATGATTTGACCGCGAAAAACACCAACGCGATCAAGGATGTCGATGCCCGCGCACAAGCCGGCATTCAGCAAGTCACTGCCAAGGCAACGGAAGTTGACCAGAAGGCGCAGGCGGCTGCGGATCAGGCTGGCCAGGCACAGACCCAGGCCGACAACGCAGTTCATCGCGTCGACTCGCTCTCGAATACCGTCGCCAATCTCGACAACTATCGCGTGGTCACAGAGACCGCTGTGCAGTTTGGTTTCGACAAAGACAACCTGACCAAAGAGAGCAAAGAAGCGCTCGACCAACTAGCGACCAATGTGCCCAATGCGAAGGGCTACATTATCGCGGTCGAGGGCGGCACTGACTCGGTCGGCAACGCGGATTACAACTACGCTCTCAGCCAGCGTCGCGCTGATTCCGTGGTTCAGTACCTGGCTTCACAGCACAACATCCCCGCCCACAAGATCTATCTGATCGGTTTGGGCAAGGACAAGCCAGTAGAGTCGAACAAGACTCGCGATGGCCGCGCCAAGAATCGCCGCGTGGATGTCCGCCTGATGACCAATTCGGTCGATGGCTCGACGCCCGCGCAGCAGGCAGCACCGGCACCGGCTCCGCCGTCGATGTAGGTTTCCTCCTCCTCCGTGGAGGATTTGCGGTTGACCAGGCTGCTCCACTTTCCCCCGTGGAGCGGCCTTTTTTATTTTGAGTGCCGGCGACGGCTCGTGGTTAAGCATGTGCGCTCTACTTCGTGCCTGCGCGGAGATCCTTCGACTGCGTATCCGCTTCGCTTCGCAAAGTTGATACTTCGCTCAGGATGACAGGCTAAGGGCCGAAGGCTGACGCCTGACGCCCGTGGTTGGTTACAATAGACGTATGCGGCAATCTGTATTTCGATTGGCGATCTTCCTGTGCCTGGCCGCTGCGCTTCAGGCGCGGCAAGGCGGCAAAGATCCAAATCAGAACCAGCCACCTCCGCGTTCCGACCGCGACAACGAGGCGGGCGAGAGCTCCAGCAAGGCTAGCAGGATCGACTTGAGTCCACCGGCGGACGATGCCAAAGAGCATCCCAACAGCACCGTGCCCGAGGCCGACACGGGCGAGGATTCTGCCGGAGACGTGCAGGAACTTCACCCATTCGATCCCCATCGCGCCGCGAAAGATCTCGAGGTTGGCGACTTCTATTTCAAGAAGAAAAATTACCGCGCCGCGCTGGACCGCTATCAGGAAGCTCTTTTCTACAAACCCAATGACGCGCTGGCCAACTTCCGCATGGCCCAGTCATTCGAAAGACTCAATCAGTCTGACGATGCAGTTGAGCACTACGAGGCGTATTTGAGAATTCTGCCAAACGGACCTCTGTCGGAAGAAGCGAAGAAGGCGCTGGAAAAGCTGAAAGCAAACCCGGCTCCAGGCAAAAACCAAGCCAAGCAATAAATAACTTACATCCCTGTCATCCTGAGCGCAGTCGATTCTTTTGCTTGGCGAAAATATCGCAAGTCGAAGGATCCCTACCTCTTTTCACCAGCAGCAGTTCAAACGAAGTCAGCCGCGCCCTATAAGCTTATAGGGGTCCTTCGACTGCGTAACAGCTTCGCTTCGCGAAGCTGTTACTTCGCTCAGGATGACAAGGCGTTTAGCTTTTTATTTTTCTACCCGGATAAATTCTCCGGAGTTGGCGTTCACCGCTACTTTGAGTTTGGCGTCGTACTGGCTGTTGCCATAAATCACGTGCCAGATCAGCTCTCCGGTGGGCTTGCTCCAATCGACCATATAAATGATGGGAGTATCGGGCGCCTTGGCTAGAACTTTGTCGCCGCCGTGCTTTTGCGCGACTTCCAGCGCCTTGTCGGAGTCAGTCTTGAGGAACACGACGTCGAAAATCTGGGTGGATGAGTTGGTTGGGCTGTAGTTGTCCTCGGAGCCAGGGCTTATGCCGCGCGACGGCGCATCTGGCGCTTCTTCGCCTGACCATACATATGGCTTGACGCCGTGTTGCAGAGCAGAGGCGAAGAAGGCGCGCCAGACCGCTGACTTGCCTTCCTTCCCCTTGGAATCTCCGGTGGTGAGCGACTCGATCCGATAGGGTTGCGCGTCGCGCGCCCAGCCCCGGGCGGCGATGTAGAGCTTCTGGAAGGCGGCTCGTCCGGTTAGGAACTCCGGAGGTTTGGGCTGAGGTTTCTCGGTCTGTGCCGGTTGCGACGGAGGAGAAGTGCACCCCGCCATCAGCACCAGCGCCAGCATTGCCATCAGCAACTTCTTCATAGCCACCTTCCTGTCATGAATATGAATTTTGCAACCGGAAATGCCGGGGCTATTCTACTAGATCGAGCCGATCCGAGGGACCATGGATTCGTATCTGGAGCAACTGCAACGAGCAATCGCAGCCGCCACGCATGGCGTTTCCAATGAAGAATTGACTCGCTATCCGGAGGGTTGTCCGAATGGCGCGTGGTGTATGGCTGAGATTCTTGAACACCTCTATCTGACCTACACCGGAACGGCGAAGGGCCTGGAGCGGTGTCTGGAGGCCGGAAAGCCCCTGGCCAGTCCCATCAGCCTGAAGCAACGAGCGCAAATATCGCTGGTGATTGGGATGAATTATTTTCCGCGAGGTCGAAAATCCCCTGAACGCGCCCGTCCCAAGGGCATGTCTCCGGACAAAGTCATGGCGGAGATCGGACCTCAGATCGCTACTATGAGAGCCTTGCTGGCCGAATGCGAATCACGGTTTGGAGCCGCGACCAGGGTGATGGACATCCCGTCCTCGGACCGCTCACCGCGCGGCAATGGCGAAAATTTCACTGGGTGCACGGGCGGCACCATGTGAAACAAATCCTGAAGTCACGACTGCCATAGATTCAATAACGAAAAGCCCCACTTCTCGCATCCGAAGCGAAAAGTGGGGCACTCTTTTTCTCTTCTAATTCCGAACTACTCGCGGTCGCGGGCCGGTACGCCTGACTTCCTGCCTTGTTCTTTCAGGTTGTCCAACGCCTTCTTGGCGTCGTCGACGGCTTTCTGCTTCTGGGCAATCTGCTGTTTGTATTGGGCGTCTTCTTTGTCCCATGAACCCTGGTTGCGCAGACGTGCGCCGGCATCGGCGTAGAACGCCGCGGCGCGCAAACGGTATTCGCGTTGAGCAACATCCAGCTCACGGGTAAGAAGGTCGACCTTGGACTTCTGGTCAGCAAACTTCTGCTTCCATTGGTCGTCCGCTTTTGCCGCGTCGGCGCTGTCCGCTTTCTTGGCAGTGTCCTGGGTATCGGGCGTGGCAGGGGTAGACGAATCCTCAGTCTTCGCGGTGCCAGACTCAGAGGCGGAGCCGGGATTGGCGTCCTCCTGAGTGGATGGGGCGGTTCCTACGATGCTGATCTTGTCGTTGGTAGGCAGGTTGTCGTTGTCGTACTTCTTGCCTGCTTCTTTTTTATCGTCCTTGCGGATCGAGCGGGCATAGTCGCCCAACGGTTCGGATTGCGCGCCTGCCAGTGAAACCAGCATGCCGCCCAATACGATTTCGGCCAGAAAAATATATGCAATGCGTTTCATGCGATGCTCCATTTCTTCCTGTCCCGCTGCCCTCAATAACACATCGGCAGCGTGGACTTGGTCTTCTTCAAACCTTGGCCCCGGCCTTTGCCGCTTTTGCGCCGGCCAGGAAACCACCAATCGTGCGATCCAAATGCGCTGCCTCGGCGGCAATATCGGCCGTCAGCTGGCGCGCTACATCCCCATCGCGGCTGGCTGCGAGTTGCTGCGCGTAGCCGGAGATGGTGGTGAGCGAATTGCGCAACTCCAACGCCATCTCAGCCGACATCTCGCCACGCAACTCCTGCTGGAGGCGAATCTGGGTCATTTCAGTACGATCATTGATCAGGCAAGTTGCGCCCAAGACCTCTGTGTCAGAGGATTGCACCGAACTCATCGTGATGTCCAAAGTTCGTTGGGAGCCGGCGGGCGTGAAATATCGCGCCTCAAGCTGGCGTAGCCGCACTTTTTCGCGCAGGCTGGCATCAATCGCCTCAGCCACGTTCGTGAAAGAGCCGTCGGAAACCGAAACTAGCTCGGCATCGCGAAACATCTCTGCTGCGCTCATCCCACCTGGCGAAGCGAATCCAAGGATCTGCTTAGCCGAACCATTGGCTTGGCGCACCAGACCGTTGGGCGTGAAAAAAAGCACTCCGCAAGAAAGGTTCGAGAGCACCGCCGCGCTGATATTTTCGGAAGTCTTGGCGCGCCGCCGTTCCTCGCGCTGCGAACTGAGCAACTCGTGCTTCTGCTGCTTCAATTGCTGAATCACGGCGTGATAGGTGTGCAGGGGGAAGGACTCGGGCGCCACCGGAGGGTCGGCAAACGAGGACTCTTCCACAATACTGCGTCGCATGCGTCTGATCGCCAGCAGGCCCAGCACGAAGGCGAATCCTGCCGCCACAAACATCACCAGCATGCGCAAAACGATTGGATTGCTTAGCAGTTTCACAGCAACCCCCAGTACCAGTGGAGGAAGCTGTTGCCATAAAAGAAGGCCACAATAGCCATGCTGCCCAGAAACACGCCAAAGGGCATCTGGTAGCGGCGAAGGGCAATTGACGCCGACTCCCAGGCTCGACGCCGAGCTTCTCTAGCCGGCTCATGGTTGCGCGTGATGCGTCGCCGGGTTCTTTTGATCCAGACCGCGAGTACGGTTGAAAGTCCGAAGACAGATCCCGCGATCGAGGCCGCGAAGAGGGTAAAAATCGTCAGCTTAGCACCAAGGAAGGCGCCAGTCATCGCCATCAGCTTGACGTCTCCAAAACCCATGCCTTCAACTCCACGCGCCCGCAGATAGATTGCGCCGGCACCATAAATGAAAGACGCGCCCACGACTGCGCCCAACACTGCGTCTGCCAGAGAAAGAAGATGCCACGAGACATCCGAACTAACCGGCAGTGACACCAACCCAGGCAAAATCTGCGAGGCCAGGTCATTCACCGGAACGACCAAGCTCAGGATCAATCCCAAAACCAATCCCGGCAAGGTCATCTTGTCGGGCAGGAGCTGGGTTTCGGCATCGGTAAAGATCAGACCCAGCAGCAGAAATCCCAGCGCGCAATATTTGAACGTGGCCAAAGTTGCGCCGAAGTGCGCGTAACAGGCCAAAAAGGTTGCGCCGGTGAGCAATTCAACCAGCAGATAGCGAGGCGAAATTTTAATTTTGCAGTGGCGGCAGCGTCCACGAAGAATCAGCCAGCTCAGAACCGGGATGTTGTCGTAGCTGCTGATCAGTTGCTGGCAACCAGGACAAGCGGAGCGGGGATGCACCACCGATAAGTCTCGCGGCAGACGGTAGACACACACGTTCAGGAAGCTGCCAAAAGCCAGCCCAAGGACGAAAATCGCCGATGCGAGAACAGGGTCCAACCTTTATCCTCAATCTTCCGCGTAAATTCGTGGATTTCCATCGATTATACGAGGATTCCCCGGCTCGACCCGGGTACGAAAGTCACTGTACGTGCGGGGTCGAGCACCTCTCCGTATCACATTGATAGCGCAGTGGCTTAGGCGTCTACCGTTGATGATCCAACGCTCCATATAATCTCTCAAAAACGGTCGAGTGTAGAGACGTAGCTTCGCTACGTCTCCGCTATCGGCCTAGACGTAGCGCGCTACGTCTCTACAAAGCCGGAGCAACCTCAGATCCTCGGCTTAACTCGCGGAAAATTGCTGCAATCGCTATAGTGGAATTTCGAGATGCAATCGCTGACTGCCAACTCAAAAGCCGCCGACGAAAAAGCCTCGCCATTGCTTTTTCCCTTTCTCGATCTCAAAGCCGAATACGCACTGATGAAGGCAGAAATTCAGGATGCAGTTGGGAAAGTCCTGGAAAACCAGCAGTTCATCATGGGACCGCAGGTGAGGGAACTGGAGGCGGAAGTTGCGGCACTCGTAGGCTGCAAGTTCGCCCTGGGGTGTGCATCTGGTTCGGACGCCCTTCTCCTTGCCTTGATGGCGTTGGATATCGATTCCGGGGATGAAGTCATCACCCAACCCTTTACCTTTGTCGCTACTGCCGGAAGCATTGCCCGCCTCAAAGCCAAGCCTGTCTTCGTCGATATCGATCCCGAAACCTACAACCTGGACGTCCGGCAGCTGGAATCAGCCATTACTGGCAAAACCCGGGCGATCATGCCCGTCCACCTCTTCGGCTTGCCGGCCGACATGGACGCCATCGCTCCGATCGCAAAGGCCCACGATGTGCCGGTCATCGAAGATGCCGCCCAGGCAATCGGCTCGCAGTACCGCGGGAAGAATGTGGGCAACATTGGTGAGTTTGGCTGCTTCAGCTTCTTCCCGTCGAAGAATCTGGGCGGGGCGGGAGATGGCGGTCTGATCACTACGAATGATCCGATACTGGCCGAGCGCCTCGCCGTGCTGCGGGATCATGGCAGCCGCAAGAAATATCATTACGACCTGATCGGGATGAACAGCCGCCTGGACACATTGCAGGCAGCCACACTGCTAGTAAAGCTCAAGTATCTCGACAAGTTCACCGCAGCCCGGAGACGCAATGCCGAACGGTATGCCGACTTGTTTAAACAGGCGGGCGTAGATAAGTGGGTTTCAGTGCCGGTCCAACCCGAAGGACGGCGCCATGTCTATCATCAGTTCGTGATCCGCGTCCAAAAACGGGATGAGGTGCGCGATTATCTGCGCGCACGGGGCATTCCGACCGAGATCTACTATCCGGCGCCACTGCATCTTCAGCCGGCATTCGCCTATCTGGGTTATAGGGCGGGTGCATTTCCGCAAGCGGAAAAGGCAAGCCAGCAGGTCCTGGCGCTGCCCATCTTTCCGCAGTTGACCGAGGACCAGCAGACGCTGGCGGTCAAAACAATCGCGGACTTTTTCAATCAAAAGACTTAGCAGGTGCGGTGGAGATGGGAGAAAAAACCTTTTCACCACAGAGGGCACAGAGGATCACAGAGCTTTTTCAAAGCAATTCCTCTGTGAACCTCAGCGTCCTCCGTGGTGAAAGGTTTGACTTCCCCAGCCTATCCCGACATCGTCCGATGTTTACGGCGTGTACTTGAAGTTGCTGATGTACATGTATCGGGTTGGTCCGATGGTTGCGGTTCCTCCCCAGCTCGATTTATTCGTACCCCATGCACTGAACAGAAATGGTGCAGCAGCGCTCGGCACGGCCTGCGTGTGGTGAACCACAAGATCTCCGTCCACGTACCAGTCGACATAACCTGGTTGCCACACGATCTTAAAATCGTGGCTGTTCTTTCCAGCACAGTGGGATCCGAAGCTTGGAATTCACGTGACTTGAAGTCGCGGC